>Ga0164292_10001173_pt1 | contig 20996 bp, 20 predicted proteins | sample GEODES117metaG_FD_111486 | JGI IMG/M metagenome (GOLD analysis project Ga0164292, IMG submission 111486) | Eutrophic lake water microbial communities from Lake Mendota, Wisconsin, USA - GEODES117 metaG | ecosystem: Environmental > Aquatic > Freshwater > Lake | place: USA: Lake Mendota...
GAAAACATCAAAAAAATTGACGGAATCGACAAAGTAACAAGGGTAAACAATGCCAAATCCTAGTAATTATTCACAGCTATTTGTTAATAATCTCAAGCGAAACTTGATTGCCATAAACAGTCAAAATATAAAAATAGTGTATCTTTGTAGATATAAATAATAATGGAAACGATAAAAAACCAAGAAGTAGTAAAAAACGTTTTTACCAAGTATTTGGAACAAAAAGGGCATCGAAAAACCCCCGAACGTTATGCAATCCTTCAAGAAATATACAACAACAAAGAACATTTTGACATCGAATCGTTGTATATCAAAATGAAAAACAAAAACTACCGCGTTAGTCGTGCCACTTTATACAACACAATTGAATTGTTATTAGAATGTGGTCTGGTTCGCAGACATCAATTTGGTCAAAACCAAGCTCACTACGAAAAGTCATACTTTGATAAACAACACGATCACATCATCATGACCGACACCGGTGAAGTAATTGAATTTTGTGACCCAAGAATCCAACAAATCAAACAAACCATTGAAGACATCTTCGGAATTGAAATACACAATCATTCCCTTTATCTATACGGTAATAAAAAAGCAATTAAAGAATAAATAACTACAACCTAACTATAACAACTTACAAAAACAATGACTGTAGATTTACTACTCGGCCTGCAATGGGGAGATGAAGGAAAAGGAAAAATCGTTGACGTACTCACCTCTAAATACGACATTATTGCTCGTTTTCAAGGAGGTCCAAATGCCGGACACACACTTGAGTTTGATGGCATCAAACACGTGCTAAGAACCATCCCTTCCGGAATATTTCATAAAAATGCAATGAATATTATCGGCAACGGAGTCGTGATAGACCCAGTCGTATTTCAAAAAGAATTGGAAGGATTGGAAAAATTCAACATGGATATCAAATCTAAACTATTGATTTCCAGAAAAGCCCATTTAATTCTACCTACCCACCGTTTATTAGATGCAGCCTCTGAAGCCTCCAAAGGAAAAGCAAAAATCGGTTCAACCTTAAAAGGCATAGGCCCAACTTATATGGATAAAACCGGCCGTAACGGAATCCGTGTCGGCGATATCGAAATGGCTGATTTTAACGAACGATACAGAGCCTTAGCAGACAAGCATGAAGCTATGATTTCCTTTTATGATGTAAACCTACAATACAATCTACCCGAAATGGAAGAAGAGTTTTTCGCTTCCATCGAAGTGTTGAAATCATTACAATTCATTGATAGTGAAGAATATTTAAATCAGGCTTTAAAATCAGGCAAAACCATTCTTTGTGAAGGTGCTCAAGGATCGTTATTAGACGTAGATTTCGGAACATATCCTTTTGTCACCTCTTCAAACACCACAGCCGCAGGTGCTTGCACAGGATTAGGCATTGCTCCCAATAAAGTAAAGAATGTATTTGGCATATTCAAAGCCTATACCACTCGCGTAGGCAGCGGTCCGTTTCCAACAGAAGATTTTGAGGAAGCCGGTGATGTCATGGCAAAAGTAGGAAATGAGTTCGGCTCAGTAACAGGAAGAAAAAGACGTTGCGGATGGTTAGATTTAGTTGCCTTAAAATACGCAGTTCAAGTAAATGGAGTAACCGGTTTATACATGATGAAAGGTGATGTTCTTTCCGGATTTAAAACCTTGAAAGTATGTACGGCATATCAATACAAAGGTCAAAAAATCACACATTTCCCTTATAACATCGAACCGGAAAATGTTGAACCAGTTTACACCGAAATGAAAGGTTGGCAAGCAGACTTAACCGGGATGACCACTTATGATGAACTTCCGGCAGAGTTAAAAACATATATTGAATTCATTGAAAAAGAAATAGAAGTAGGTATTAAAGTTGTCTCCGTAGGACCTGACAGGACTCAAACCATTTTAAAATAACAAAAAATCCCATCCAAAAACGGATGGGATTTTTTTAACTAACCAGTTTTAATTATGAATTCAAATAATTTTTTAAAACAGCAATCGCTTCCGTTGCTTTTGAATTTTCCGCATGGTCAAGTGCTGTAAAACCTTTGTCATCTTTCACTTTTACATCAGCCCCTTTTTCCAGTAAAATTTTAATAATCTCCACCTGATTATATCGGGGGGCATACATCAACGGAGTTAACCCGTTTGTTTTCTCATTTACATTGGCACCATACACAATAAATTTTCTGACGACTTCCACTTCACCCTTACTGATGGCAACACATAAAGGAGTAGCATAATATTTGGCATAAATTCCAACTTCTTTTGTTGGCGTTTTTTCAGAACCATTGAAAGCATTTGCAAATGTTCCAAAACCTAAAAGAGCAATTCCTAAATAAATAACTGATTTTTTAATACTGTTCGTTTTTGATTGATTGATTGATATATATGAGTAGACGAAAACAAAATATAAATGTTACAAAATCAGGAATCTATAACATAATTTTAACAATAGTAAATAACTAAACCACGTAAAAACGTGGTTTAGTTATTGATAAATAAGTTTTTATTTGGCTAAATAGGCAAGAACATTTTTTTCAATACGTTCCTGAATGTTAGAAATATCTGCTTTCAGGAATTTTTCTCCTAAGATATTTTCATACAACTCTATATATCGCTCAGAAACCGTTTCGATATAAGCCTCAGACATATTCGGAATTTGTTGCCCTTCTTTTCCTTGAAATCCATTTTCAATTAACCAGCGACGTACAAACTCTTTGGATAATTGTTTTTGTTCTTCGTTGCTATTTTGTCTTTCCTGATAACCTTCTAAGTAAAAATATCGGGAAGAATCCGGTGTGTGAATTTCGTCAATCAGTACTATCTGTCCCTCTTTTGTTTTTCCAAATTCATATTTAGTATCTACTAAAATCAATCCTCTTGAAGCTGCTATTTCCGTTCCGCGTTGGTACAAAGCACGGGTATATTTTTCTAAAACCAAATAATCTTCTTCGCTTACAATTCCTTGTTCTAAAATAGCTTCCCGAGAAATATCTTCATCGTGCGAACCATTTGCTGCTTTAGTTGTTGGTGTTATAATTGGTCCCGTAGTTTCGGGAGGAAATTGATCATTTTCCTTTAAACCATCCGGCATTTGAACTCCACATAGAATTCTTTTACCCAAGGCATACTCGCGGGCTGCATGTCCGGAAAGATAACCACGAATCACCATTTCTACTTTGAAAGGTTCACATAAATGTCCCACTGCCACATTTGGATCAGGGGTTGCAATTAACCAATTGGGAACAATATCAGCGGTTAGTTGCATGAATTTTGTTGCAATTTGATTTAAAATTTGACCTTTATACGGAATTCCTTTTGGCATAACCACGTCAAATGCTGAAAGACGGTCAGTTGCTATCATGACTAAAATCTCGTCGTTGATATTATACACTTCACGTACTTTACCGTGATAAACTGATTTTTGATTGGGAAACTGAAAATTAGTAGTTGTAATTGTATTCATTAGGTAGTGTTGTTGTGTGGTGCAAAAGTAAAAATTATAACTAACTTTTTATTTATTATTTAATTTAAAAATCAAGTTTATTATTTTAATTACAATGAAAATTAGTAATCCTAAAAATCCAATAAAAGCAATTGAAATCAAAGCTAAAATCCATCTTGGATAAATAGTTATATGCCATCCCAGAATTATTGAGGTAGTAAAATCAATAGAATAAAACAAGATAATTACTAAAAGAAAACAAACTAGAATTGAATAAATAAAATATTTTTTCTTCATAAAATAAAAAAATAAACCTCATACAAATAAAACACCTATGAGGCTTAATTAATAAAATCTTATAAGCAAATTAACCTATTTCTAGTTTCTTAAGATTAATCCAAATTTTCAATACTTTTATAGGCATCAATCACTTTTTTGACTAATCGATGACGAACGATATCTTTATCATCTAAGTATAAAATACCAATACCATCCACATCTTTTAAAATCAATATGGCTTCTTTTAAACCTGATATTGTTCTTCGTGGTAAATCTACCTGACCGGGATCACCGGTAATAATAAATTTTGCATTCTTACCCATCCTAGTTAAAAACATTTTCATTTGAGAATGAGTCGTATTTTGAGCTTCATCTAAAATGACAAACGCATTGTCTAATGTTCTTCCACGCATAAAAGCTAAAGGCGCAATTTGAATAATTCCTTTTAAAATATAATCTTCCAATGTTTGTGGCGGCAACATATCACGCAATGCATCGTATAACGGTTGCATATACGGATCAAGTTTTTCTTTCATATCCCCGGGCAAAAAACCTAAATTTTCACCTGCCTCTACGGCGGGACGGGTTAAAATAATTCGCTTAACTTGTTTTTCTTTCAAGGCTTTTACAGCTAATGCTACGCCGGTATATGTTTTACCCGTTCCGGCAGGACCAACAGCAAAAACCATGTCATTTTTATAAATCAAATCAACCATTAACTGTTGGTTTGGCGTCATGGCTTTGATTAATTTTCCTCCAATACCATGTACTAAAATTTTGTCATGGTCATGCATTTTGTGCTCTTCAGCCGAATTACTTTGTATCACACGATCAATCACATTGGTATCAATGTTATTGTAACGTGTAAAATGGAGCATCAGGCGATTAAAACGATTTTCAAACTCATCTAATACTTCCTTCTCGCCATAAGCCTTCAAGGTGGTTCCTCGGGCTACAATTTTTAGCTTCGGATAGTACTTTTTGATTGTTTCAAGATGAGAATCTTGAGCTCCCCAAAACTCTTTTGGGGCAATGTCGTGTAATTCGATGATTCTTTCGTTCAAAAGCAGTTGTTTTAAAATTAAAAAATAGTTTTTAATTACTAGATTTGCATCACTCAAATTTAAACAAAAAAGTTCGTAGGTTTTACGAATAGTTATAAACAAAAAGATGTCAATAATTACTTTAACGACGGATTACGGACTCAAAGACCATTTTGTTGGTGCTTTGAAAGGTAAAATCATCTCTGAATTTCCTGATGCTAAAATAATTGACATATCGCATGAAATAGACCCCTTTAATATTGCTGAAGCAAGTTATATTCTTCAGGCTTCCTTCGCAAATTTCCCCAAAGGAACTGTTCATTTAATAGGTGTTGATGCGGAACGAAACACAGAAAACGAACATCTTGCCATGCAATGGAATGACCAATTCTTTGTTTGTGCCGATAACGGTATTTTGAGTATGTTAACGCAACGAATCCTTCCACAAAAGATTGTAGCCATCAACATTCACGACCGATTACCGGAAAATGCAACTGATATGGATGTGTTTAAAACTGTTGCTTGTCATTTAGCAAAAGGCGGAACTTTGAACGTAATTGGAAAAGAAATTACCGAATTAAAATCAATTACTGATTTTCAACCGATAGTTTCTAAAGACGGAAATTCGATTAAAGGGAATGTGATTTACATTGATCATTTTGGAAATATAGTATTCAATATTTCTAAAAAACAATTCCTGGAATTGAGTAAAGGCCGAACGTATGAAATTGTAATGAAACCAAAATCGATAAAAACCATTTTGCCCAATTATTCTTCTGTAGCCATTTCAGATAAATTTCCAATTAAATATTATGAAGGAGAAAAATTAGCTATTTTCAATGAAGCCGGCTTCTTAGAAATTGCTATTTTTAGAAGTAATCCTAAAACAGTGGGTAGTGCCTCTAGTTTGTTAGGCTTTAGCTATCGAGATACTATTACTATTAATTTTAAATAAGTTACCATGTTTGTGCGAATCGTAAAAATGAGTTTTCATTCCGAACATATTCCAAAGTTTTTGGAAAATTTTGAATTGATGAAAGAAAAAATACGAAATGTACCCGGAAATCGTTTGTTAGAATTGTATCAAGATAAAAATAATCCGGAATTGTTTTTTACTTACAGTTATTGGGAAACCGAAATTGATTTAGAAAATTACAGAAATTCGGAATTATTTTATGATGTATGGCAGTTTACCAAGCAACTTTTTAATGCTAAACCGGAAGCTTGGAGTGCCAATAAATTAGTTTCTTTAGTTTAATAGTAGCTTAAAACACTCAAACTTTTAAACCCATAAACTATAAACTTTTAAACAAAAAAATAAAGTAAATGAAAGCAATACTTTTCAGAGAAATAAAAACCTTTTTCGGCTCACCAATTGGCTATTTAGTAATTGCCATTTTCTTATTGCTCAATGGTCTTTTCCTTTGGGTTTTTGAGGGTGATTTTAATATAGCAAACAGTGGATTTGCCGATTTGAATCCGTTTTTTACTTTGGCTCCTTGGATTTTAATTTTTCTGATTCCGGCAGTAACCATGAGGAGTTTTTCAGATGAAAAAAAACAAGGAACCATTGAATTATTATTAACCAAACCTTTAACGAGCTGGCAAATTGTAAACGGTAAATTTTTAGGTGCTTTTCTATTAATTATTTTTGCTTTAGTTCCCACACTGGTTTATGTTTTTGTTGTTTCAAAATACGGCTTACCAGAAGGCAATTTAGACCTTGGCACAACGATTGGCTCTTATTTAGGCTTATTGTTTTTGGTAGCATCTTATACCGCTATAGGGATATTTACTTCTACATTATCTGAAAATCAAATTGTTGCCTTTATTCTTTCGGTATTTTTATGTTTCTTTTTTTATTTTGGTTTTGAAGGAATAGCCGCTTTTACTGCTTCTTTTGCAGATGTGGTTTCAGCAATTGGAATGGATTATCATTATAAAAGTATCAGTCGCGGTGTGATTGACACTCGAGATGTTTTATATTTCAGTAGTGTGACCGTACTATTTTTGGCAGGAACAGTTTATCAACTTAAATCCTTGAAAAACTAATGAAAACTCAAACTAAGAAAAACCTGCAACAGTTATTTTTGCTTTTCATGTTAGTGATTGTACTCAACATCATTGGAAATTTTTATTTCAAACGATTTGATTTAACACACGACAAACGATATACTCTTTCAGAAACTACCATTCAATTAATAAAAGAAATCAAAGAACCCATTTTTATTGATGTTTTTTTAGACGGTCAATTTCCACCGGAGTTTAAACGTCTTCAAAATGAGACTAAACAAATCTTAGAAGAGTTCCGCAGTTATAATTCCAACTTGATTTTTCAATTTAATAACCCCATAGAAGACGAAAGCAAAGCAGAACAATATGTTCAAGAATTGGTTAGTTTAGGTTTTACACCAACCAACATCAACAGTAACAAAAACGGTAAAAAAGAACTGATACAAATTTTCCCTTGGGCAATTGCCAATCAAGGTCAAAAGTCCGTTCGTGTTCCTTTATTAGTCAATAATTTTGGTAATTCACCCTCAGAAAACATAACTAAATCAGTTCAATTATTAGAATTTGCTTTTGCTGATGCCATTACAAAAATAACCTCAGGAAAACAGAAAAAAATTGCTGTTTTAAAAGGAAATGGAGAAATAGGCGATAAATACCAAGCCGATTTTTTGTTAAACTTAAAAGAGTATTATCAATTAGGCGAATTTAACCTCGACTCACTTCAGGAAAATCCGCAAAAGATTTTAGAAAATTTAAATCGATTTGATGCCACTATTATAACCAAACCAACGGAAGCTTTTTCAGACAAAGAAAAATATATCTTAGACCAATATGTGATGAATGGCGGAAAAAGCATGTGGTTGATAGACAAGGTTGTGATGGATATTGATTCACTTAAAACAGAGAACAATTCAGCTTTGGCCTATCCAAGAGAGTTGAATTTAGATGATTTGTTTTTTAAATACGGCATCCGTATCAATTACCAATTGGTTCAGGATTTGCTTTCTACCCCTATAACAGCTCAATCCGCACAAGGTGATGTCCCGATTGATTGGTTGTATTCTCCCATTATTAAATCGGAAGACAATCATTCCATTACTAAAAACATCAATTTAGTGAAGTTGGAATTTGCAAACACAATTGACACCCTTAAAAATGGTATTAAAAAAACTGTTTTGCTGAAAAGTTCTGCTCAATCAAAAGCTGTTGGAGCTCCCTTAGAAGTTAATCTGTATCAATTTATGGATAACTTGAATGAGGAAGACTTTTCAAAAGGAAATCAAACTATTGGGGTTTTGTTAGAAGGTAAATTCAATTCCGCTTTTAAAAATCGTGTTAAACCATTCACTCTAACAAAAGAGTTAGATTCAGGAATTGAAAATAAAATGATTGTTATAGCCGACGGAGATATTGTTAATTACAATTATGTCAATAAAAAACCACTATTGAATGGCATTGACCAATGGACCCAACAAGTTTATGGCAACAAAGAATTTCTGCTCAATGCCATGAATTATTTACTAGACGATACCGGACTTATTAACATTAGAAACAAAGAGATTACATTGGCTTTCCTGGACAAAGATAAAGTCAGTAAAAATTATTCCCAAATTCAGGTTATAACTGTTGGATTACCACTGATTGTACTCCTCTTATTTGGCGTATTGTTCTTTTTTTTCAGAAAGAAAAAATACGCAAAGTAGATGTTAATAAAATACATTTTTTTGTTTGAATAGTTACCTTTATATTTGTGGGATATAAAAATAAAAACCGAAATGAAGTTTATAGTATCGAGTTCATATTTATTAAAACAATTACAAGTTTTAGGTAGTGTAATTAATAGCAGCAATACCTTACCTATTTTAGATAATTTCCTTTTTGAATTAGACAATAATCGTTTGATTGTTTCTGCTTCTGATTTAGAAACTACTATGTCTGCTACTTTAGAAATTGACAGCACCAGTCAGGGAAGCGTTGCTGTACCGGCAAAATTATTGTTAGAAATATTAAAAACGTTTCCTGAACAACCTTTAACTTTTACTGTTGAGGAAAACAGCACAATTGAGATTAGTTCTAATTCCGGTAAATATGCCTTGGCTTATTCTCCTGGAGATGAATTTCCAAAATCAGTAATTTTAGACGATCCATCTTCAACTGTTGTTCCTGCTGAAGTTTTAGCAACAGCAATCAGCAAAACTATTTTTGCAGCCGGAAATGACGATTTACGTCCGGTAATGTCTGGTGTGTTTTTCCAATTTTCACCGGAAGGTTTGATTTTTGTAGCCACAGATGCTCATAAATTGGTAAAATATTCAAGAACAGATGTAAAAGCTTCAGAAGTAGCTGATTTTATAATGCCCAAAAAACCTTTGAATATATTAAAAGGGATTTTAGGCGTTTCAGACAGCGAAGTAAAAATTGAATACAATGATAGTAATGCCGTTTTTTCGTTTGATAGCTATATGTTAGTTTGTCGTTTGATTGATGGAAAATATCCAAACTATGAAGCGGTTATTCCAAAAGAAAACCCAAATTTATTACACATTGACAGAACACAATTTTTAAATTCTGTGCGTCGTGTTGCTATTTTCTCGAATAAAACAACACACCAAATTCGTTTAAAAATTGCCGGAACAGAATTAAATATATCCGCAGAAGACATTGATTATTCTAACAAAGCGGAAGAACGATTGACTTGTGATTACCAAGGTGATGATTTACAAATTGGTTTTAACTCGCGTTTTCTAACTGAAATGCTAAACAATCTTCATTCTGATGAAATTCAATTAGAAATGTCATTGCCAAATCGTGCGGGAATATTAACTCCCGTTGATGGTTTAGACGAAGGAGAAGTTATTACTATGCTGGTTATGCCGGTTATGTTGAATAATTAAACCATTTCAAATAAAAATTATAAAGCACCTCAATCAAATTATAATGAGGTGCTTTTTTTTGATTAATTAATTATCAAATTGTATTTTCGTGTAAAGCTAAAATAGGCACATTCACATGATAGGAAAGTTTTTGAGTCAAACTTTGTTTGAATAATTCTTCAAAGAAACCTCTTTTATAATTAAGCATCGTTAACATATCAATATTATAAGAATCAATGAAATTCAAAATAGAAGATTTAACATCTTCACTTTCATAAATATGGAAGACTACATTTTCTCCTTTCAATAAAAACTTCCAATCTTCAATCACCACTTGTTTTACATCCGATTTTTTAGTTTTGATATACAAACAATGAATTTTAGCCTCAAATAATTTGGCCAATTCTATAATTTTTTTCAATGCTTTTAAATCTTTCTCACGGAATCTTGTTGTAAAAACTATATTATTGATTCCGGTAAAATCAGAATCTTCTGGCACACCAATTACGATAGATTCTACTTCAGTAATAACACTTCCGGTATTAGATCCTAAAAACGTTTCTTTCAAACCGCTTGCCCCTTTAGTTCCCATTACAACATAATCAATGTGCTCCTCTTGCACAACCTTTTTAATAGCCCAAACTAAATCACCGTGTTTTAGTATATTACTTATTTTTACATGACCCAAATGATATTTCTCTGCAACATCTCTCAAAACCGGAATTTGATCTTTGAAATTTTCAAAATTTTCTAGTTCAATACTGTCATAAACCTCTTTCAATGTACTTGGCAGTCCCCCTATATGTAATTGAGGTAACTCATAAGCGTGAAGTGTAATTACTTCCGCCTTAATTGCATCTGCTAATTTTAAAGCATAAATGAACGCATTATTAGATGCTTCTGAAAAATCGGTTGGAAAAAGAATACGTTTCATTAGTTCTGTTATTTAAATTATATGAAATTCACTTGCGTAAATTTAGCGAAATTTTCATGGAGATTGTATGATAAATGTCATTAATAACAACTATTTAACACAGTCCAAAAGTCTTATATTTCCATCGTGTTTCATTAATTATTGCTAATTTTACAACAAAATCCGATTGCTATGATTCCAAATGAAACGATTGTTGCTTTAGCTACACCCTCCGGTGCCGGAGCTATCGCTGTAATTAGAATTTCCGGTAAAAATTCAATACTAATTGCTTCCCTCGTTTTTCAATCCGTTTCAGGAAAAGACATCAATAAACAAAAAACACATACTCTTCATTTGGGATATGTTGCAGATGGTCCAAAAATATATGACCAAGTTTTGCTTTCAATTTTCAAAAACCCAAATTCTTATACCGGAGAAGATGTGGTAGAAATTTCGTGTCATGGTTCGATTTTTATACAACAACAAATTATTCAACTTTTACTTCGTAAAGGATGTAAAATGGCTCAGCCGGGTGAATTTACTTTACGGGCTTTTTTAAATGGTAAACTTGATTTATCACAGGCAGAAGCCGTTGCCGATTTAATTTCGTCTGATAATGAAGCCTCACACCAAATTGCCATGCAGCAAATGCGAGGTGGCTTTAGTAATGAAATTGCCAAATTAAGAGAAGAACTATTAAATTTTGCTTCACTGATTGAATTAGAATTAGATTTTGCTGAAGAAGACGTTGAATTTGCTGACAGAATACAATTTCATGATTTATTAAATAGAATTGAATTTGTTTTAAAACGATTAATCGATTCATTTTCTGTAGGAAATGTCATCAAAAATGGAATTCCAATTGCCATTGTGGGTGAACCCAATGTAGGTAAATCTACTTTGTTAAATGCCTTATTAAACGAAGAACGGGCCATCGTCTCAGAAATTGCAGGTACAACCCGAGATACCATTGAAGATGAATTAGTCATCGAAGGTATAGGATTCCGTTTTATTGATACTGCCGGAATAAGAGAAACCAATGATGTTGTGGAAAGTATTGGCATCAAAAAAACGTTTGAGAAAATTGAACAGGCTCAGGTCGTTGTTTTTTTAGTTGATAGTTCTCAGTTGTCCCTTTTCGGTTCTCAGTTGTCAGTTGACCAATTGAAAATGGAGATTGAACAAATAAGAAATAAATATCCCCATAAAACAATTTTAACGATTATCAATAAAAAAGACTTGATTTCATCTGAAATGCTCCATCTGTTAGAAACACAACTAACAACCGAAAACAAACAAAAACAAACTCTTTTTATCTCTGCTAAAAACAAAGAAGGCATCGATGAACTCAAGCAAACCCTACTCTCTTTTGTCAACACCGGTGCTTTACGCAATAATGAAACCATCATTACCAATACACGCCATTATGATTCTCTTTTAAAAGCTTTAGAAGAAATTCAAAAAGTGAAATGGGGATTAGAAGCCAATCTTTCCTCTGACTTAATGGCAATAGACATTAGAGAAGCGTTATATCATTTTGGAGAAATTACCGGTGAAGTTACTAATGATGAATTGCTGGGGAATATTTTTGCTAATTTCTGTATTGGGAAGTAACCCAAAAAAAAGTTAATACATATCGCATAAATCCCTTTTTTTAAATACTTTTGCACTCAAAATAATTTAAACATAATCATGAAAAAAATAGTTGTATTACTTTTTGCTGCAGCTGCATTTATAAGTTGTAATAATTTAGGAGAAAACGAATTCGTAATCAAAGGAACGGTAGACGGAATTGAAAACGGAAAATTAGCCATTCTTGAAACACAAGATGAAACCGGAATGGGTTTAAAAGCTACTGATTCTGCCATAATTAAAGATGGAAAATTCGAATTCAAAGGTACAACGACCGAACCAGAATTGCGTTTTGTTCAAGTAGAAACCGTTCAAGGTAAGGCTGTTTTCATTTTAGAAAACGGTGAAATCAATATGAAAATTTACAAAGACAGTGTCAATAAAACAGAAATTGGTGGAACATTTAACAACGACCAATTTTCTAAATACAATAAAGAACAAGGAGCAATTCAAAAGAAAATTGCAGGGTATAGAAAAAATAATATGGATAAAATGCAAACGGCTATCCAAAGTAATGATACTGTTACCGTTAATGCGTTGAAAGATGGTTTCACAAAATTACAAGAAGAACTAAATGCCTATAATGTAAAATATTCTGAAGAAAATCCGAAAGCATTTATCAGTGTTTTGATGTTAGAAAACATGTTCTATCAACCAAATGCCGACATTGAAAAAATCAAAAGAATCTATACCAATCTAGATAAATCAGTTCAGGAAACTAAACCGGGTAAAAAAATTGGCGAAATGATTGCTAACCATAATGCTGCCGAAGTTGGAAAAGCAGCTCCTGAATTTTCTGCTCCAAATCCGGAAGGAAAAATGGTTTCATTAAAAGAATCGTTAGGAAAAGTGACTATTGTTGATTTTTGGGCATCATGGTGTGCACCATGTAGAAAAGAAAATCCTAATGTAGTTGCTCTATATGCTGAATTTCATGATAAAGGATTAAATATAATTGGCGTTTCCCTAGACAAAGAAGGAGATGCTCAAAAATGGAAAGAAGCCATTGCTGCCGATAAATTAACTTGGACACAAGTTTCTAACTTACAATATTGGAATGACCCAATTGCTAAAAAATATAATGTACAGTCTATTCCGGCAACCTATTTATTAGATGCTAACGGTAAAATTGTAGCAAAAGATTTAAGAGGTGAAGAATTAAAAGCGAAAGTTCAAGAATTATTAGGTTCTTAATTCATCTCTTTCCATAAAATTTAAAAATCCCCTACGCAGGGGATTTTTTTATTTTAATCATATCCAAACGCTTATAAATTAATCGAAATTAACCTTGAAAAAGGTTTGCACAATGTAAAAACAATTTTATATTTGCAATCGCGTAAGCAGCGGGGAGATACTCAAGCGGCCAACGAGGGCGGACTGTAAATCCGCTGATTACATCTTCGCAGGTTCGAATCCTGCTCTCCCCACAAAACAAAAACTCCCATTACGTCAAAAGCTCGCTTTTGTAAGTATTGGGAGTTTTTGTTTTGGGTAAGGTTTCCCCTTTCAGGCTCACCGAAGGTAATCCTGTTTAAACTTAACACTCTAGTCTTTTGAAAAAAAAGAAACCTTACCACAAATAAATAAATAGCATAAATTCGCTTTTGTAAGTATTGGGAGTTTTTGTTTTGGGTAAGGTTTCCCCCTTTCAGGCTCACCGAAGGTAATCCTGTTTAAACTTAACACTCTAGTCTTTTGAAAACAAAGGCATCAAGTTCCATTAAGCTTAGAAATCTTAATCAAACTTAATACCTTAATGATTTTATTTGTTTAAAAAAACAGAATTTACCTCGAATAATTCGGAGCTTCTTTGGTAATCGTCACATTGTGCGGATGACTTTCGCCAATTCCACTGGCTGTAATTCGAACAAAACGTCCGGTTTCTTGTAATGTTGGAATATCTTTTGCTCCGCAATAACCCATTCCGGCTCTTAATCCGCCAATAAATTGTTGCATACTTTCGTTTAATTCACCTTTGTAAGGAACACGACCTACAATTCCTTCGGGAACTAATTTCTTCACATCGTCTTCCACATCTTGGAAATAACGGTCTTTTGAACCTTCTTGCATCGCTTCCACAGAACCCATTCCTCGATAGGATTTAAACTTACGTCCTTCAAAAATAATCGTCTCACCCGGAGATTCTTTTGTTCCTGCTAAAAGCGAACCTAACATGACACAATCGGCTCCTGCTGCAATAGCTTTTGGAATATCACCTGTGTAACGAATACCTCCATCAGCAATCACAGGTACTCCACTTCCTTTGATAGCCGCGGCCACTTCCAACACCGCAGAAAATTGTGGAAAACCAACACCTGCAATCACACGTGTGGTACAAATAGAACCGGGTCCGATACCTACTTTTACCGCATCGGCTCCGTTTTCTACTAAATATTTTGCCGCTTCAGCTGTGGCAATGTTTCCAACTACTACGTCAAGATGAGGAAACTTTTCTTTTACTTGTTTTAAAACAGTTACGACACCTTTGGTATGTCCGTGAGCCGTATCAATAATCACTGCATCTACGCCGGCATTTACTAAAGCAGTAGCTCTTTCTAAAGCGTCTGGTGTAACGCCTAAAGCGGCTGCGACACGTAATCGTCCGAAACGGTCTTTGTTGGCGATTGGTTTTTGAGTCAGTTTTGTGATGTCTCTAAAAGTAATTAAACCAACCAATTTGAAATCTTTATTAACAACAGGTAACTTTTCAATTTTATTTTGTTGCAAAATACCTTCTGCTTCTTGAAGGGTTGTTCCTTCAGCGGCTGTCACTAAATTCTTTGTTGTCATCACTTCTAAAATAGAGCGAGTGTTGACTTTCTCAAAACGCAAATCGCGATTGGTTACGATTCCTTTTAAAGTCCCGTTTTCATCTACTACAGGAATTCCTCCGATACCATATTCACGCATCGCTGCTTTTGCATCACCCACAATCGCTGTTAAAGGCAAAGTTACCGGATCGATAATCATACCGGATTCCGCACGTTTGACTTTACGAACCTTCGCCGCTTGTTGTTCAATGGTCATGTTTTTGTGCAAAACACCAATGCCACCTTCTTGAGCCATCGCGATTGCCATAGAACTTTCGGTCACGGTATCCATCGCGGCCGAAATAATCGGAACGTTAAGGGTAATATTTCGTGAAAATTTTGATTGAATGCTTACTTCGCGTGGTAAAACTTCTGAATAATTGGGAATCAACAGAACATCGTCATAGGTTAAACCCTCTCCAACGATTTTTGTTTCGTGTGCTTTCATGATTGCAATTTGTAGTTAAATTGCGTGCAAATATACGTTTTTTTTTTATTAGAAGCAATTCCGTCTTTTCGCTCCAATTTTGTTTGTTCCGGTTTGTTTTTCTAAAAAATCGGGAGAGCTTCCGTTGGTCGCTTCCCGCTTTTAAGAAAAAACTAAACCGCAACTGCACAAAGATTTCCACTGCAATACGGGCTAGGGAATCGTGGTAATTAAGACGTTTTAATTACTAGAAATCGCAAGCGATAAAATAATAATTTCTTTTGTGTTCCAAATTTGATTGCTATTTTTATATTCGAATCGATCAAGTATATTCAAAAAAAAATTACTTTAGTAGCGAGTGTAAAAAATAAGAAAATAAAAAATGGACAACAACCAAGAAAGTAACCTGCAACCTTTAAATAACTTTGTGATTTTTGAAACTGAAAATGGCAAAGTTAATATTGACGTTTATTTTCAAGACAAAACACTTTGGCTCACACAAAAACGTATTGCTGAATTATTTGAAAAAGGACGTTCAACAATTACTGAACACCTCAAAAAAATATTTGAAGATAAAGAGTTGAACGAGGAAGTGGTTTGTCGGTTTTTCCGACAAACCACTCAACACGGTGCTGTAGGTGGTTTAACACAAGACAAAGAAGTAAAATATTATAATCTAAAAGCTATTACAGCTGTAGGATATCGAGTGAATTCTCACCGAGCAATTGAATTTAGAAAATGGGCATCTGAAATTCTGCATGAATATATCATCAAAGGATTTGCAATGGATGATGAGCGTTTAAAACAAATCAAACATTTTGGAGAAGATTACTTCGAAGAAATGTTGGAAAGAATAAGAGAAATTCGACTGAGTGAAAGACGTTTATACCAAAAAATAACAGACATTTATGCTTTATCAGCCGATTATGATAGTAAAGCAGATGTAACAAAACATTTTTTTACTAGTGTTCAAAACAAATTACATTGGGCAATAACTGGAAAAACAGCTGCCGAAATTATTTATACTGAAGCTGACGCTACTAAAATTTATATGGGTTTAAAAACTTGGAAACAAGCACCCGATGGCAAAATAATAAAAAGCGACGTAATTGTTGCCAAAAACTATTTGAATGTTGAACACATAAAAGCATTAGAAAGAATCGTGACTTCCTACTTAGACTTAGCAGAAAATAGAGCAAGAAACAGACAAGTGATGAATATGAGCGACTGGGATAGTTTCTTAATACAATTTTTAGAATTAGCAGATTTTCCTATTCTAAAAGACAATGGAAAAATATCTATGCTTGAAGCCAAATTAAAAGCTGAAAGTGAATACGATAAATTCCGTGTGATTCAAGACCAAAATTATATTTCCGATTTTGATAAAGAAATGTCTAAACTAATCGACAACAAAACAAAATAGTGTCAGAATATAGAATGCAAAGAGTTGTTTTTTTGATTTGAAGCTGTTGTGAAGTCACCAAAGTAACTACGTCTTTCAGCTACAATTATGTTTGATTCGTGGTCATTGGACCATCGAAAAGCTGGTTCATGGGTTTTTTATTTAATAAGGATAGTAACGTAAATCAAATCTGCCATCGGTCACTCGTATAGTATCACAATCTTGAGTTACTGTTTCAAATTCAAATGTTCCAGATACTATATGATTAATTCGGTCAATATTTGAAAATGTCAACGTTCCAGATGTGATATTTTCAGGTTCATAAATACAATTAGGCATATCGTTTAAGTATTCGATATACTGTAACTTATAAATACCTGCATTCGTTAAATCATATTCAATTCCGATTTCTAAAGGGTCAGTCATTCTAAATTCAAATTGTTTTAGATTTTCAGCCCATAATTTGTTATCTACTGTTTTAGTAAATCGAATTATAAAAACATCTTGTTGAGTTTCAGCTCGCATCAAGGAAGAGTTTGTTATTCTAACTGCTTTACCATTTTCTAAACAACCAAAACTCCATCTTCCGGTTTGAGTTATTGGTGGTAATTTTTCGACTCCAGTTTCCGGTTCATCGAAAATTGAACAACTATTTAAAACTAATAGAATAAGTAAAATTCCATTTTTTTTTATCATTTTTTACTTTTTTTTCTTTTCCATTCAGCTATTTGTTTTTCACGCTTAACCACAACTAATTAATAACATCAAATTAATTTAACTTTACTGACTTTCTTACAAAATACCAAAATTTTTTCTAAAGGCTTCTGCAAAAAGCCTGCTACTAGTAGTGCAACCCTTTACATTTGTGTTTCTAAAAGTGCGTTAGTAATCTGAAAAACTACTTCGCTATTATGTTTTGCTGTTAAATTGAATTTAACCTTTGTTACTGTTTCACTTCCAATTTGTTGTCTTTCAATAATTTCAAAACTACCGGATGTTTCATATTTTAACCACTCTTGAGGAATAATTGAATTTGAAAAAGCTCTTGGAACTCCAATAAATTTTCTAAAATCAATTCGATGGGATGTTGATGTTTCATTGAATTCATAAACACCTAGCGGCATACTTCGGATGGATTCATCAAAATTTAAGAATTCTAAATGATAACCATTATTTGAATAGGTAAAGTATTTTATGTCGTTTCCTAGTTGCGTTTTAGTTACCGAATCAAAAATAAAACCATCAATATTTGAAACTTTGCTAAAAAAAGCACTGCAAATACATTGTGTAAAATCTTTAATTTCAATTGTTGCATCTAATGTAACAAATTCAGGTTCAGCATAAAAATTAACGGTTTGTTTAAACAATTGACCGCTAATCTTAAATTTCAAAATTTGATTTTCGATAAATTGAAAGTTTTCAATAGTTAAAGAAGAAACCGGTGTAAAATATGGACTATAAAACCAGTTATTTGGATGTGTATAGTCTTTATACCATAAACCTAATAAATTTCCATTCTTATCTAATGATAAATTAAAAGCTGAACCCCCATTTCCTGAACCATTAGAAGCTGAAACCCAATGTTCAAAACTTACAGAAATTTTATTATCACAACAAAATGAAGCGGATAAATTTCTTATGGAGTTTACAGGTTGTACATCATTTATCTTTAAATCAATTTTATTTCTACTAGGCACTTCATTAATCACTTCTTCGTTTAAGTCGTCAGAATTACAGCTATAAATTAAAGTTAAAGCCAATAAAAGTAATTTAAGATGATTCTTCATGGTAAAATGTTTTCAGTTATATATTTAATTTTCATTTTTTTACGGCTAATTGGTCAAACCTTGTACGTAAAAATGTAATTATCATCAAATTTATACAACTTTATTGATTTTTTTACAAAATACTGTTCTTTTTTCTTACATTTTTAATAAATCTAACTTTCAGTTAATTCGAATTACCTATCATCCCCAAAAAATCATCTTCACTACTATTAACAACTCCCAATTGAGTTCCTTAATAAATTTAATCAAGCCTTTTCTTTAATCCGAACAATGAAAACTTCAGTTATATTTCATTGTCTTGTTGTAATTTTATTATTTACGTAGAAATTGGATTCACTTGAATTTGTCCGCCAATTGCTTTTAAAACTTTCATTATTGTCGCAAATTGTGGTTTTGCTCCATCAGATAAGGCTTTGTACAAACTCGGTCTACTCATTCCTGTTTCTTCTGCAATTTTCGTCATTCCAATCGCTTTTGCCACATGACCAATAGCATTAATAATATCAGCATCGTTTCCTTCTTTAAGAACAATATTGAGATATTCTGCAATCATTTCTTTGCTATCTAAATAGTCTGCAATATCAAATTTAGTAGTGTCCATTTTTTAAGTATTTAATTTTTTCCAAATTTACTCACGCGTTTTAATCTTTTTTTGGTGTTCGTGAAACGCTTTGCTTAATTCCTTAGCTTTCTTGATGTCATTTTGTTGGGTCGATTTATCACCACCAATTAAGAGAACAATTATTTTTCCGTCAATTTCTTTAAAATAAATTCGATAACCTTTGGCAAAATTCACTTTCAATTCGCGAATGCCATCTCCAACCGGTTCGCAATCTCCAAAGTGTTCATCCAATTCTAACTTCTGAATTCGAAACAAAATTTTTGCCTTTGCTTTCAAATCTTTTAGCTATTGCAACCATATATCAAATACTTGTGTTTTTTCAATCAAAAACATGCGTATTGTATCTAGTTAGATACAAAGTTAATTAAAATTTTTGGATGTTTTAAATTACGATTCGATTTTTGGAACTTCGCTAAAAATTAAATGTATTGCTTACAAAGATAAAGTCAATTTCTTCGAGGTCTGGATACCATCGAAGAGCGGGATTTCCGCTGCAATACGGGCTAGGGGATTGTGCTGTTAAGGAACTATTCCTTAAATAATTCCTTAATTATTCATTAACTTTCCATTTCTATAAAATTCTGAATTTATCAATTCACCTTTTTCATCAAAATAATTAAATCTTCCATCTTTCAAACTGTCTTTTGCACTTCCCGAATAATTAATTTTCCCATTTTCATTAAACCCTTTTGCAATTCCGTCCATTTTGTCATTCTTGTATTCTGTCAGATACTGCAAATTTCCATTTTCATAATAAATTTTAGCAATACCTTCACGTTGCCAATTTACTATTGGAATTGATTTATATTCTTTTCCATTCATAAAGTAATACTTGGCGTGACCCACACATATTACCTTTATAGTATCAACCACATAAATCTCTTTTTGTTTAATAGAGCCATTCTCGTAATACCATGTCAAAGTATCTGTTTTTTTTCCATTCCAATATTTTCCTTTCAACCTGATTTTTCCATTTTCATAATATTCAGTAAAATTTCCATTTCGTAGGCCATTTTTAAAATTCATTTCTCGTAATAAATTTCCATTTTCATAAAAATCTTTCCATAAACCCATTTCTTTGTTATTTTTAATTAGTCCTTCTGCTAAAACTTCACCTTTACTACTAACATATTCAACATGAAAACCGTCTTTTTTTAACTTCTCAAATTCTTGATCGTTTTTATATCTAATTTCCTCAACTATTGTATCATTATTGTAAAAAAATTCAATTCTATTTGCGTATTCATCAATGATTTTAATTTTACCATATTTATCACCATTATCAAAGAAATAATATATTTCATCTCCTTTCTTGTAATTATTTTCAGCATTATCATTTATTAAACGCCATTCCCCTTTTGATTCATTTGAAATATAGTAAACATAATTTGAATTTCTATATTTTTTACTATTTATATCGTCTTTACAAGAGATAAGAAAAAAGAAAATAAATAAAATTTGAATCGATTTCATTTTAGTTTTTTTAAAAATAATTACAACCTCTATAAAGCATATTACTCATAAAATTTCAAGTATTACTCAAAAAATATCAAATCTTTAATCGTACGATTTATAAGCTCCTTTCCCAAATTTAAATCTCATTCCCAATCATCCCCAAAAAATCATCTTCACTAATAATCGGTACTTTCAACTGTGAGGCTTTCTCCAATTTTGCCGGACCCATATTATCCCCTGCAATGACAAAATTTGTTTTGGCAGAAATGGAACTGCCTACTTTTCCACC
>Ga0164292_10001174_pt1 | contig 20985 bp, 15 predicted proteins | sample GEODES117metaG_FD_111486 | JGI IMG/M metagenome (GOLD analysis project Ga0164292, IMG submission 111486) | Eutrophic lake water microbial communities from Lake Mendota, Wisconsin, USA - GEODES117 metaG | ecosystem: Environmental > Aquatic > Freshwater > Lake | place: USA: Lake Mendota...
GGGAAGAACCCCTGTTTCCAGAATGAATGTATTAAAAACAACAAAAGCGATCATCTCTGATCGCTTTTTGTAGCCCGTAGGGGAATCGAACCCCTGTTTCCAGAATGAAAATCTGGCGTCCTCACCCCTAGACGAACGGGCCTTCTAAGCTTATAGCTTATAAGGTAAAAGGTAAAAGCTTGCTTTCTGCTTTTGGCTTTAAGCTTTTAGCTTCCTTGGGTAGCGGGAGCCAGACTCGAACTGACGACCTTCGGGTTATGAGCCCGACGAGCTACCAACTGCTCCATCCCGCACTGTATCATAATTTTAACGGGTTATGACCCCGAGGAGCTACTCCCCAACTAGTTGGGGACTCCATCCCGCGTCCCGCAACGAATGCGGGATATCATAATTTTTATGGGTTATGAACCCAATGGCAGATGCCATATTACTACAATTTTAAGCTTAAAGAACGTCTCTGTATTGCTTTTAAATTGGACTGCAAAGATATATTTCGTTTCTTTGCAGTCCAAATAAAATTAAAAATAAATTTTACATGTCTCATAAAGCAGGATTTGTTAGTCTGATCGGAAAACCGAACGTTGGGAAATCGACCCTAATGAATGCTCTGGTAGGAGAAAAACTGTCAATAGTCACTCCAAAGGCACAAACTACAAGGCACCGGATTCTTGGAATTGTGAATGAGCCTGATTATCAAATCGTATTTTCAGATACACCCGGAGTAATCAAACCGGTGTATGGCATGCAGGAATCCATGATGAGTTTTGTAAATGGCTCTCTTGTCGATGCAGATATCGTCTTATTTGTCACTGATATCAATGAAAAATATGACGAATCGGATGTTATTGAAAAATTAACTAAAACTAGTTCGCCCATTGCGGTGGTTATCAATAAGATTGATAAATCCAGCGAGGAATTAGTGAAAGAAAAAATTGTTTACTGGCAGGAAAAATTGAATCCAAAAGCGATTTTTGCGGTTTCGGCACTTCATGATCATAATGTTCCCGCAGTCATGCAATTCATCCTTGATAATTTACCTGAGCACCCAGCTTATTATGATAAAGACACCCTAACTGATAAGAACGAACGTTTTTTTGTATCGGAGATTATCCGTGAAAAAGTATTCAAATTATACGATAAAGAGATTCCATACAGTACAGAAGTGATCATCACCGCTTTTAAAGATGAACCGAAGATTATTCGTATTAGCTCCGAGATTATTGTGGAACGTGATTCTCAAAAGAATATCATCATCGGCAAGGCAGGTGAAATGCTAAAAAAAGTTGGAACCTATGCCCGAAAGGACATGGAGGAATTTCTGCAGAAAAAAGTGTTTCTGGAAATGTTTGTGAAAGTTATCCCTGATTGGAGAAACAGAAAGAACTACTTGAAGAGTTTTGGATACGAAGATTAAATAGAACCAAGAGCCAGGAATCAAGAATCAAGACTATTGGGGCTCTTAGAATAATAAATATAACATATCAGGTTGAAGTGCGAATGGAATAAGACTTAATTGTCTTGGATCCTGGCTCTTGGATCTTGGATCAAAAGCAAATGAGTAATATAGTAGCAATCGTCGGACGCCCCAATGTTGGGAAATCCACATTATATAACAGATTAACCGAAACGCGTAAAGCCATTGTAGATGACTTTAGCGGAGTAACCCGCGATAGGCATTACGGCGTCGCTGAGTGGACCGATAAACATTTTACAGTAATTGACACCGGCGGTTATGTGGCGCACTCTGACGATGTGTTTGAGGCCGCCATTCGTGAGCAGGTAGTAATCGCTATTGAAGAAGCTACGGTCATTCTTTTTATGGTTGATGTAGTTACCGGTGTAACCGATCTTGATGATGATATTGCCAAGCTATTAAGGCGTAGCAAAAAGCCGGTTTTCGTTGTGGTGAATAAGGTGGACAATAACCAGCGCCTTACAGATGCAAGTATTTTCTATAGTCTGGGATTGGGTGAAATATATCCGCTCTCTTCTATGTCGGGATCGGGCACGGGTGAACTGCTGGATGAAGTAATCAAGCATTTTGAAGAAGAAGCGGAGGATGAAAATCAGCTCCCCAAATATGCCATTGTTGGTCGCCCCAATGTTGGAAAATCATCACTTATCAATGCCCTGATCGGAAAAGAACGGAATATCGTTACTCCAATTGCAGGTACAACCCGCGATTCAATACATATTCACTACAATCAATTCGGACATGAATTCATGCTGATTGACACCGCCGGTTTGCGCAAAAAAACCAAAGTTAAAGAGAATATTGAGTTCTATTCAGTGATGCGTACCATCAAGGCACTGGAAGAAGCTGATGTAATCATCTTAATGATTGATGCAGTTGAAGGCATTGAATCACAGGATATTAATATCTTCCACCTGGCAGAGAAAAATAAAAAAGGTGTGGTTATTCTAGTGAACAAATGGGATCTTATCGAGAAAAACACTAAAACCACGGGAGTATTTGAAGAACAGATCTACAATAAGATTGCCCCCTTTACCGATGTGCCAATCGTTTTCACATCAGTAGTAGAAAAGCAGAGAATCTATAAATCACTTGAGGCTGCTTCAAAAGTTTATGAAAATAAACTTAAAAAGATCCCTACTTCCAAATTAAATGATGTGATGTTACCCATCATTGAAAATTTCCCTCCACCGGCGGTAAAAGGAAAATATGTCAAAATCAAATATGTAACCCAAATTAATGCGAGTTCCCCCATGTTCGCATTCTTTTGCAACTTACCTCAATATATTAAGGAGCCTTACAAACGTTTTATCGAAAATAAACTTCGTGAGCATTTTGATTTCACCGGAGTGCCAATTCAGATTTTCTTTAGACAAAAATAATTAACCAGTAAAAAAACAATTTCCAAACATGAAAAAATTATTATTTACCCTCGTGGCATCAGGTTTATTTGTTGTTTCATGTAACAGCGGTGTTGATCAGGCTGAAAAAGCAAAACAAGATTCACTTGCTGAAGTTGCCGCAGCCGATTCTATGCTAAAAGCAGCAATGGGAACCGACTCATTAAGCTCAGATACAATTACAGTCGACTCAATTCAATAGTCTGCTGATTTGTAGGCATCTTTAAAAACTTCTAGAGACCTACTTATAGCCTGATCTCCTGAATTCAATGCTTTATAAAATCCTTCGTCACCAAAATAATATCGCGCCAATAATGCCCTCAACTGGTTCTCGATTTCTTTTCTCGATGAAGTAATTTTTCTTTCACCTACCTTAACATTCCGTTTTGTAGCTAACTGGATTATTTTTTTGATATCCAGTTCACTTAGTCTGAAATTCTTAATTATTTCTTCTGTTGATTGGTAAATTTTATTTTGCTTGAGCAGATGGTTGTACAGTACATCATTTAAAACCCCAGTACCGGAAAGCTCATAATAAAGATCTGAATATCCGGCAGTATCAACCGGGATGTAAATATCCGGCATAATGCCACCACCTCCATATAAAACCTTTCCCGATTTTGTGGTAAAAGTCTTGCCCTTGTTATAAAGTGAGTCGCTAAGGGCCTTCCCACTAGAACTCAATTCACCATTGCGATACCGCTCTTTAACCTCATTGTAATAAGCGTCATTACCTTTCTTGTATGATTTCTGAATCGACCTGCCAGAAGCAGTGTAATACCTGGCAATCGTCAGATTTAATGCAGAACCATCCCCAAAATCAAATTGCTCCTGTACCAGGCCTTTACCGAAAGAACGCCTTCCAATGATAGTACCTCTTTCCAAATCCTGGACTGCTCCAGCAATTATTTCACTGGCCGAAGCGGTATGCTCATTGATTAAAACTACGAGTTTACCAGTTTCAAAATCTCCCTTCTGACTAGCAAAATAGTCTGTTCGTGGTTCATGTAAGCCCTGGGTATAAACAATTAATTCCTGATCCGCCATAAATTCATCCGCAAGTGCTGTTGCAGAGCTTAAGTACCCTCCACCATTATCACGCAAATCCAAAACGAGATTTTTCATCCCCTGTTTCTTCAAATTCATAAGGCTTGCATGGAAATCCTCATCAGTTCTTGCGCCAAACTTACTTATCTTGATGTATGCGCTCTGTGGACTAAGCATGTAGGCTGCATCAACACTACTTACAATAATTTTATCCCGAAGAATCCCAATGTTTTTACGACTGGTATCGCGCTGAACCAGCAACTGAACAATAGAACCTCGTTTTCCTCTAATCTGATCAACGATATGCCTGGATGTAACTTTTATACCGGCCACCGTTTTATTATTAATAGCCAGAATCTTATCGCCATGTTTTATGCCAGCCTTAAATGCTGGTCCGCCTTGTTTCACAGAAGTTATCAGCAAAGTATCATTCAAGATATAATACTCTATACCAATTCCATTGAAATTTCCTTCCAGATCATTGCTCAGGAGTTGTGCATCTTCAGGAGCAAGGTAGGCAGAATGAGGATCGAGATTTTTTAGTATCTCTTGTATAGCCATGTTCTGTACAGTATCAAGCTGAACAGAATCAACATAATTCTCATTGATAATCCTTATTACCTTTTCAACTTTAGACGAAGGGCCTGATAACCCAAAAGATAGAAAAGATCCGTTTTTTGAATTCTGATTTTCACTGGCAAACCTCGGACCAAGTATTAGTCCGGCAATTAATACCGAAGAATATCCTGCAGCAATCCATAAATTTTTTTTTGTCGGCGATCCCATTAAATTTTACCCATGAAAAGGATCGTAAAGTTAGCATGATGATTTACCAAAACAATAATTTAAAGTCTGTTTTATAATTTCTTTTGAATAAATTTCCACTGGTAGAATAATGACTAATTTTTGTTGTACGCAATTGGATAATATTCTCATTTTTGAAGAACAAAAAATAAAGCATGAAAAGAACAACTGAAGCTGATTCCAACTATTCCGATCTAGATAAAATGTCAGTTACAGAATTACTGCATAATATGAATAGTGAGGATAAAACTGTTCCCTATGCCGTTGAGAAAGCCATTCCCGCAATTGAAAAAGTTGTCAATGTGATAGTTGAGAAAATGAACAAGGGAGGGCGCTTATTTTATATAGGTGCGGGCACAAGTGGACGCCTTGGGATATTGGATGCATCTGAATGTCCGCCAACCTATGGTGTACCATTTGACTTGGTTGTAGGAATTATTGCAGGAGGAGATCAGGCAATCAGAAAAGCTGTTGAAAATGCAGAAGATAATAGCGAACAGGCCTGGAAAGACCTGCAGTTTTTTGACATTTCTGACAAGGATGTTTTAATTGGAATTGCAGCATCCGGCACAACGCCGTATGTAATTGGGGGTTTAAAAAAAGCTAATGAAAACGGTCTGGAAACAGCTTGTATTGTTTGTAATGCTGGAAGCCCGGTGGCAGCTGAAGCTAAGCACCCTATAGAAGTGGTTGTTGGCCCCGAATTCGTTACTGGATCAACCCGTATGAAATCCGGGACAGCCCAAAAACTTGTCCTGAATATGATCAGTACCTCAACGATGATCAGACTTGGAAAGGTAAAAGGAAATAAAATGGTTGATATGCGATTAAGTAACGTAAAGCTTGTTGGACGTGCCGTGAACATGGTGATGCAGGCTACCGGTCTGGATTCAGGTACAGCAGAAAAATTACTTGAAAGATATGGAAGTGTCCGAAAAGCAGTTGACAATGCCAACTCATCAGAACTTTAATTAAAATGCATGAAATAGAACCATATTATCGCTGGAGAGACGATTATATCGCATCTGAAGATACAAATTCGCCATTTTTTGAAACAAAATATAATGAATTTGAATTCGATAAGCAAATCTATAACTATTTGATTCATCCTCAGTGGGACTTCTTTGGCTCTCAAACACTCTACCTGAAAGTTTTGTTTGCGGATTATGAAAAAGGATACTCAATCATCGAGTTTATCGGTGAATGGAATGATGCACTTCATAACGATATCATGACCCTGAAGCGCGAAATTCTGGATCTTATGGTAATTGAGGGAATAGACAAATTTATTCTAATTGGTGAAAACATACTTAATTTTCATTCGTCCGATGACTGTTATTACGAAGAATGGTTTCAGGATGTGGAAGAAGGCTGGGTTGCAGGCATTAACTTCAGGCAACATGTGATCAGCGAGTTCAGAAGAAACAATATTGATTATTACATCAACTTTGGGGGAAATTTGGATGATATGACCTGGCGCAATCTAAAACCAAATCAATTGTTCATAGAAGTGGAATTGGCTTTAAGCCGACGATTGAATTAAGAGGAAAGCCCAAAGGCGAAAGCAGAAAGCGAAAAGCATGGGATTACTTTTACAATCGTTTAACATCAGAATAAATGATTTTTATTAAATTTGAAAAAAGAAATTCTTATGTCAGAAAAAGAAACAACCTACCAATATTCTAACAATCCAATCGTTCAGCGTGAAGATGCGATAACCTCAGCTAATTTCATTCCGAATGTATTTCTCTGGATGTTCATTGCACTGGGCTTATCTGCAGGGTTTGCCTATTTCTTCTCGGCTGATGAGGACTTGCTTGCTATGCTGATTGACCCTATAAATGGAGGAAGAACCACTTTAGGTACAATAGCAATGTTTGCACCACTGGCCTTTGTGATGGTCATGTCCTTCGGAATGAACCGTCTCTCTTTTCCTTTATTGGCTCTGATTTTTGTCCTCTATTCTGCAGCAACAGGAATAAGTTTGAGCTATATTTTGCTTGTTTATACTTCCTCATCTGTTCTGGGATGCTTTATTTCTGCATCTTTATTGTTTGCTGTTATGGCTTTCGCAGGATATACAACTGAAACTGATTTGACAAAATTCGGTTCTATCCTGATGATGGCTTTAGTTGGAATCATAATTGCAAGTATTGTAAACTTCTTTTTAGGTAGTAGTCAGCTAGATTATATCATCAGTTTTATTGGAGTGGCCTTATTTGTGGGATTAACTGCCTATGACATGCAACGACTTAAACGAATTGCATCCGGTATTGAATATGGAGATGCATCTGCCAATAAAATGGTAATTATGGGTGCATTAACCCTTTATCTGGATTTTATTAATTTGTTTTTGATGTTGCTTCGTCTTTTCGGAAACCGAAAGTAGGATTATGATTGGGTTGTCTGTTGCCAGTTATCTGTTACCAGTTAGATCTACTTACACAAGCAATTTCAGGTAACTGACAACTGTTAACAGGTAACTGATAACAGTTAACTGATAACTCACCCTTGCATTTGCATTTCATCAAAATATCATGCACTTTTGCACTGCTTATTCAGAAAGATGGAGGGATTAGACCCTAGGAAATCTTAGCAACCTGTGCTAATAAGGTGCTACATTCTATCCGCCCAAAGCGGAAAAGATAAGTGAAGTCAATAATCACCGACTTTTCGAAGATAAGCTTTTTTGTAGATAGGAGATATTAGATGGGAGATATTAGACTTTGGCGTACAAAATCCTTGGATTCCATTAGTTTTATCTCAAATCTCACATCTCATATCTCATGTCTAAAAAATATATGAGCATTAGAGAAGAACTCAAAAAACGAATCCTAGTTATTGATGGTGCCATGGGCACCATGATCCAGCGCTACCAGCTAACAGAAGAAGATTTCAGAGGAGAACGATTTAAAGATCACCCCTGTGATGTAAGGGGCAATAATGATCTTTTGAACATTACCCGCCCGGATATCATCAAGGCGATTCATGCAGAATACCTTGAGGCAGGTGCAGATATCATTGAAACAAATACCTTCAGTACACAGCGTATTTCCATGGCCGACTACCAAATGGAGGATCTGTCGTATGAAATGAGTTTTGAAGGTGCTCGAATAGCAAAAGAAATTGCCAAGGAGTATACACTGAAAAATCCTGATAAACCCCGTTTTGTTGCCGGAGCCCTTGGCCCAACTACTAAAATGGCTTCCATGTCACCGGATGTAAATGATCCTGGATATAGAGCAGTTACTTTTGATGAATTAGTGGATGCATATTACGAACAAGTTAAAGGATTGATTGATGGTGGTGCTGATGTATTGCTTTTTGAGACAATAACGGACACCCTAATCACCAAGGCTGCTCTTTTTGCCACCAAAAATTATGAGAACGAGAGTGGCAGGAAGATTGATATCATGATCTCAGGAACGATTACTGATGCAAGCGGTAGAACCTTATCCGGCCAGACTGTTGAAGCATTTTTGAACTCATTGAGTCATGCCAATTTATTGAGTATCGGACTTAATTGCGCATTAGGGGCTAAAGATATGCGTCCGCACATTGAAGAACTTTCTCAAAAAGCGGCATGCTTTATTTCTGCTTATCCTAACGCCGGACTCCCAAATGAGTTTGGAGCATATGATGAATTGCCACATGAAACCGCCCATCTAGTTGAGGATTTCATGGAAAATGGTTTTGTTAATATTGTTGGAGGTTGTTGTGGTACAACTCCTGAACATATAAAATGCATAGCCGAAAAAGCAGCAAAATTTTCGCCAAGAATACCAGCAAAACCTGAGCCTTTTCTTCGTCTTAGCGGTCTTGAGCCAGTTACCCTAACTCCTGAAACAAACTTTGTAAATATCGGAGAACGAACCAATATCACCGGATCTCCAAAATTTTCGAAACTAATACTTAGCGGCGATTTCGATGCAGCTCTTGCTGTTGCCCGTCAACAGGTTGAAGGCGGTGCTCAGATCATTGATATTAACATGGATGAAGGAATGCTCGACTCTGAAGCTGCAATGGTTAAATTCCTAAACCTGATTGCTTCAGAACCAGATATTTCTAAATTACCTATCATGGTGGATTCATCCAAATGGACTGTAATTGAAGCCGGATTAAAATGTCTCCAGGGTAAGGGAATCGTAAATTCAATTTCCCTGAAAGAAGGAGAAGAAGCCTTTAAGACCTATGCCGAGAAAATACGTCAATATGGTGCCGCGGTAGTTGTAATGGCATTTGATGAAACCGGACAAGCTGATTCTCTCGAAAGACGTAAAGAAATTTGTCAAAGATCATATGATATTCTTGTTAATCAAGTTAAATTCCCTCCACAGGATATCATCTTTGACCCGAATATCCTGACTGTAGCTACCGGACTTGAGGAGCACAATAATTATGCTGTAGACTTTATTGAAGCTACACGATGGATCAAACAAAATCTTCCACTTGCCAAGGTAAGCGGCGGAGTAAGTAATATTTCATTTTCTTTTAGAGGAAATAATACAGTAAGAGAAGCAATGCACTCAGCGTTCCTGTACCATGCAATTAAAGCCGGACTAGATATGGGGATTGTTAACGCCGGTATGCTTGAGGTTTATGAAGAAATACCAAAAGATTTGCTTGAACTGGTTGAAGATGTACTGCTTAACCATCGTCCTGATGCAACAGAACGTCTAGTAGATTTTGCCGAAACCATTAAAACAACTGGTAAAGTTATCGTGAAGGATGAGGCATGGCGTAAAGGAAATGTGGAAGATCGCTTATCCCACTCGCTTATAAAAGGGATTATCGACTATCTGGATGACGATGTGGAAGAAGCCCGTCAAAAATATGCTAAGCCTCTTGAGGTAATTGAAGGGCCATTAATGGACGGAATGGGGATTGTTGGCGACCTGTTTGGACAGGGGAAAATGTTCCTGCCACAAGTAGTAAAATCAGCAAGAGTAATGAAGAAAGCTGTGGCTTACTTATTACCATTCATTGAAGAAGAAAAACTAAATAATGCCGATAGCAATCAGCGTAAAAATGCAGGAAAAATATTACTGGCTACAGTAAAAGGCGACGTTCATGACATTGGGAAAAACATTGTAGGAGTTGTACTGGCATGTAATAATTTCGAGGTCATTGACCTTGGAGTAATGGTCCCTGCACAAAAAATTATTGAAATAGCCAAAGCTGAAAATGTAGATATAATAGGGCTCAGCGGACTGATTACTCCATCTTTGGATGAAATGGTGCATTTCGCAAAAGAAATGGAAAGGGAAGGATTTAAGATACCCCTGATTCTTGGTGGAGCAACAACTTCCAGAATTCATGCTGCGGTGAAAGTGGCTCCAAATTATTCAGGTCCTTCAGTTCATGTTCTTGATGCTTCGAGAAGTGTAACGGTATGCAGCACTTTGATGAGCGATGAAAATAGGGAAGAATACATTACAAATATTCATAATGAGTATTCGAAAGCTAGAGAGACTCATTTAAGTAAACAAACAGATAAAAAGTTTAAATCCATAGAAGAGGCAAGGGCCGGTAAGTTTCAAATTGATCTAAATACAGCTGTTGCAGCAAAACCTTTATTCATTGGAACCAAAGCATTTGTTGATTTTTCTCTTGAAGAACTTGTACCCTACATCGACTGGACTCCATTTTTTCATACTTGGGAACTGAGAGGTAGTTACCCTCGTATATTTGAGGATGAGTTTGTAGGTAAAGAAGCAAAAAAACTTTATGAGGAAGCCCGGATTTTGCTCGATAAAATCATATCAGACAAATCTCTGAAAGCCAAAGGTGTAATAGGTTTCTGGCCGGCAAATTCTGTGGGCGACGATATTGAACTCTACACAGATGAAAGCAGAACGCAAATTTATCGAACGATACACACACTAAGGCAGCAGGCAGAGAAAGCGGCCGACGAACCATATTTTGCACTTTCAGACTTTATTGCTCCTAAAAATTCAGGAATTGCTGATTATTGGGGTGGCTTTGCAGTTACAACCGGAATTGGATGTGATGAGTTGGTAGCAGAGTTTGAAAAAAACTTTGATGACTATAACAGTATCATGGTAAAAGCACTTGCTGATCGGCTTGCCGAAGCCTTCGCAGAGCGGATGCATGAATTGGTTAGAAAAGAATTCTGGGCCTATTCGCACGATGAATCCCTAAGTTCTGAAGATCTGATCAAGGAAAAATACAGGGGTATTCGTCCGGCACCTGGATATCCAGCCTGCCCAGATCACACCGAAAAAGCTACTTTGTTTGAGATCCTCGATGCAGAAAAATTAACAGGAATTCATTTAACAGAAAGCTTTGCAATGTATCCTACAGCAGCTGTCAGTGGCTTTTATTTTGCTCATCCGCAATCACGCTATTTTGGATTAGGTAAAATTAATAAAGATCAGGTAGAAGATTATGCTGTTCGTAAAGGTTTGACATTAGAGGAAACAGAAAGGTGGTTGAGTCCGAATTTGGGATACTGATGGTTGTCAGTTAGCTGTTATCAGTTACCGGTAAATAAGTAATTGGTACAAGCTATTGAGTTAATGGTATAAATTTTAGGAAATTGAGTTTTAGATGTAAATTATTCTAAATTATTCAATTTTAGGGAAATGCTAAATTCAGGGAAACGGTACAATGACTTAAATGTATGGTTAGAAGCAAGAAAACTTTCTAAAGACATTTATTCTGTAACGGCTGAATTCCCCAAGGAAGAACAATTTGGATTAATTAATCAAATGCGAAGGTCTGCGATTTCAATTCCTTCAAATATTGCTGAAGGCTGTGGAAGAAATTATCCAAAAGATAGTATTCAATTCTTTTATATCGCAAGAGGCTCAATATATGAATTAGAAACTCAATTGTACCTCAGTTTTGACCTGGAGTATTTAGAAGAATTAAAACTTAATCAACTTTTAACATTAACTGAAACCACAAGGAAATTACTAAGCGGTTTTATTAAATATTACCAGCAAATAAAATAAATACAACAATTATTCAACAGATAACAGGCAACTGATAACTGATAACTAACAGGCATGAAAATCACCGATCACATAAAAAACGCCAAAGGCAAAACACTTTTCTCTTTCGAGTTACTTCCTCCTTTAAAAGGACAGAGTATACAGGGCATTTATGATGCCATAGATCCACTGATGGACTTTAATCCTCCATTTATTGATGTGACTTATCATAGAGAAGATTATATCTATAAGCAACATGAAAGTGGATTGTTGGAAAAGGTTTCCTATCGTAAACGCCCCGGAACGGTGGCTATTTGCGCATCGATCATGAACCGGTATAATGTGGATGCAGTACCACATCTGATTTGCGGTGGCTTTACAAAAGAAGAAACTGAAAACACTCTGATCGACCTGCAGTTTTTAGGTATAGATAACGTTCTGGTTTTACGTGGTGATGCCCGTCATGCAGATTCCGGATTTATTCCAACACCAGGCGGTCATGCTTATGCAACTGAATTATTGGAACAGGTGGTAAATATGAATAAGGGAGTTTATCTTCACGAGGACTACGATACTGCGTACAAGACAAAATTCTGTGTCGGTGTAGCTGGATATCCTGAAAAGCATTTTGAGGCTCCAAACATGAAAACAGATTTTAATTTTCTGAAAAAGAAAGTTGAGATGGGAGCGGAGTTTATAGTAACGCAGATGTTTTTCGATAATTCCAAATATGTTGAATTCGTAGCGCTATGCCGTGAAAATGGAATAAACGTTCCAATAATTCCAGGATTGAAACCAATTACATCATCCAAACAATTAATCAGCCTACCGAAAATTTTCCATATTGATTTACCGGAAGAACTTAGTGAAGCAGTTCAGAAATGCAAGTCAGAAAAAGAGGTCAGGGAAGTCGGAATTGAACATATGATTGCTCAATGTAAAGAACTTATGAAAGTTGGGGCGCCAGTATTGCACTTTTATACAATGAGTAATCCTGGTCCGACCAAAAGAATAGCTGAAGCTATTTTTTAATAAATCCAACCGATAGGCTAATCCATTGGTAAATTGAAGGTTAAAGAAAGATAAAATTAGACGGTATGAGCCGTTTGAACAATCAAATCTACCGTTAGCTAACTTCCATATTCCATTATTATAGATTTGCTGTAATTTACCTAACGCTGACAGGGTTTAAAACCCTGTCAGCGTTAAGGGAACAGCGTTAAAGTGAATTTTACCCAAGCACATAAGCCTTAAATCCTTTAAAGTCATTTCCAAGACTTGCAGAAACTCGTTCCTTTCCTTCCAATTCCTTTACCTGTTCGGGAATATCTATTTTAGATGCAATATCGGCAGGAAAAATATCAGGAAATTTACAAGGATGAGCTGTAGCTAAAAATACCCCTGCAATCTGATCAGATTGATGATTATTCATCCAGCTATGTAAGGCAAGCCATGCAATAGCTGTATGCGGACACATAATATAGCCATACTTCTTGTATACAAGCTCTATAGCTTCAAGTGTTTCCTCATCATTAAAGCTATAGGCACTTACCCATTTTTTAACTAAGCTTCGATCTCCTCCAAAAAGATCCATAATTCTTACCCAATTACTCGGATCACCAACATCCATTGCATTTGACCAGGTTTGTACGCTTGGCTTAGCTTGATATAATCCTGTTTGAAGGAAAATCGGCACTGTATCATTAACATTAGTGGCAGCCAAAAATGCCCTGACAGGCAATCCCATTTTCCAGGCGAGCAAACCAGCTCCAATATTGCCAAAATTACCACTCGGGACAGAGAAAACTACCTCCTTGTATCCCATTCGGCGAATCTGGGCATACGCATTAAAATAGTAGAATGTCTGTGGGATTAATCTTGAAATATTAATTGAATTGGCAGATGTCAGACGAAATTTCTCTTTCAGTTCCGGATCATTAAAGGCCTGTTTTACTAAAGCCTGGCAATCATCAAAGGTACCATCGATCTCGATCGCCCGAATGTTTTGTCCGTTAGTGGTTAACTGAAGTTCCTGTACCAGACTTACCTTGCCTTTAGGAAATAAAATAGTAACCCTTACGTTAGGCACCCCCAGAAAACCCAGTGCCACAGCTCCACCAGTATCGCCTGAAGTTGCTACGAGCACATCCAATTGCTTTTCGCCCTCCTGCAAAAAATAACTCATTACCCGGCTCATAAATCTAGCACCGAAATCCTTGAAGGCCAGCGAGGGGCCATGGAAAAGTTCCAGAACATTAATTCCCTCCGAAATTTCAACAAGCGGTGCATCGAAATTAATCGCATCATCAATAATCACTTTCAGATCTGCATCGGGAATTGCACCATTAAGAATTGATTTAGATACCCGGAAAGCAATCTCAGGTAGGTTGTATTGGTGTAAATCAGCAATGAATGTAGGATCCAGCACCGGAATATTTACAGGCATATACAAACCCTTATCCACAGGTAAGCTATTGAATACACCATCTTTAAATGGAATTCTTAAATCTCTATTATTGGTACTGTATAAAATCATTAATCTAAAATTATTGGTCCCTGAGAATTAATCGGCGACCTGTATGCAATGCTTTCTGTATCCAGCCATCTGAAATGTGCCTGTAATTTTTCATTAATCCGGCGGGCATCTTCATCATTTCTTGTAAAAGTAAAAACCGATGGACCGGAACCAGAAATGCCAAAGCTCAACGCTCCATTTTCCATAGCAATTTCTCTTAATCTGTAAAAATCAGGAATCAAAATCGATCTGACTGGTTCAACAATCACATCCTTCATACTACGAGCAATCAGATCTATATTTTTGGTATACAAACCACTAACCAATCCAGCTACATTTCCCCATTGCACCACCGCATCTTTCAACAAGATCTTACTCCTTATGATTTGCCGTGCGTCACGAGTAGGCACGTCCACCTGCGGAAAAACAATTGAGCAATAAAGTTCTTCAGGAAAAGGTAGCTGAATAATATCCAAGGGATCATAGCTGCGGATCAAAACAAAACCCCCAAGTAGCGCAGGAGCTACATTATCAGCATGACCATATCCGCAAGCCAATTCTTCTCCTTTCATGGCGAATGGAACAAGTTCCATTTTAGTTAGGGGGCTATCCATCAGGGTATTAATAGCAAACAATCCGGCAACTGTACTTGCAGAACTAGAACCTAATCCGCTACCAATCGGCATCTTTTTATTCAATTCAATTTCTACTCCCACATCAGATCTGCCAATATGATTAAGATAATGTTGTACACTCACACTAACCGTGTTCTTTGCAGGATCATATGGCAGACGACCATCATCGCCGCTTATTTTGGTGATCGTTACGCCTGGCTCATCCCTAAAACGCATAACCACTTCATCACCGGGAGCATTCACTGCGAAACCCAAAACATCGTAACCACAAACCACATTGGCTACTGTGGCAGGTGCAAAAACTTTTACTGATCTATTCATATTTGTTTACTGTCTCCTGAGAATCCCGCTTTAGCTGAACGTTCAAAAATATCAAATTAATCAGCTGCTATCATAATTTATTGGCACCTACATGCACAATATCTGCAAACACTCCTGCAGCTGTAACTTCGGCACCGGCACCCGGTCCTTTAACCACCATTGGCCTTTCTTTATAGCGGTCGGTAATAAATGAAATGATATTATCACTCCCCGATAAAGCATAAAAAGGATGCGTTTCGTCAACCATTTGTAGTCCGATCTTAACCTTGCCATTCTCAAGCTTGCCAATATACCTCAGCACTTGCTTTCCATTCTCAGCTTGTTTTTTCATACGCTCAAAAAAATCATTTTCTACCAGCAAGCTTTTATAGAAATCATCCACAGTCTCGGCACCTAAACATGATTTTGGAAGCATACTTTCGATCTCAACATCTGCAGCTTCAAGTTCATACCCGGCATCACGGGCCAGAATCAGCATCTTTCTCATAAAATCAGTCCCACGAAGGTCATCACGAGGGTCAGGTTCAGTATAGCCCCTCTCCTGAGCCTGTTTAACAATATCGTGGAATGTGACATCACCCCTATAGTTATTAAAAATATACGAAATAGTCCCTGAAAGTATAGCTTCAATACTCAAAATCCGATCTCCGCTAATCATCAGATCTTTTAAGGTTTTTACGATAGGAAGTCCCGCTCCTACATTGGTTTCATAGAAGAAATCTACCCCATGCAGTCTTGCAGTATCCCTAAACAGTTTATACTGTTCGAATGAAGAAGAATTTCCAATTTTATTGCAAGTTACAATAGAAATATTTGAGCAGAATATGTCCAGATAATGTTCTATAGGTTTCAAACTCGCCGTATTATCTGCAAAAACACAGTTAGGAAGGTTCATTGATTTCATCCTTTCTACAAAAAGGGAAAGGTCAGCCTGCTCACCTTCATTATACAGTGTATCCTGCCACGTTTCAAGATCAATGCCTTCTGCATCAAACATCATTTTGCGGGTATTACCAATACCAACAACTTTGATCTGTATTCCATTATGTTTTTGAAGAAAATAATTATGTTCCAGCAATTGTTTGAATAAAGTGGTTCCGATATTTCCAGTACCAAGACAGAACACATTTAAGGTTTTATTCAATTCAACAAAGAAAGCATCATGCACAGCATTCAGACCTTTGTTTAAATCTTCCCTTGATATTACAACAGAAATATTATACTCCGAGGATCCCTGAGCAATTGCCCTCACATTGATTCCGTTACGTCCCAGAGCATGAAAGAGCTTCCCTGAAATACCTGGAGTTTGTTTCATATTTTCTCCGACAATAGCAAGAACTGAAAGATCTTGTTCAAAAACTGGCGATTCGATCTTTTTAGCTAGCAACTCAAGTTCAAATTCCTGCTCAATCAATTGTTGTGCTTTTGCCGCATCAGTAGGATGTATCGCAAAAGTGATACTATGTTCTGAAGAAGATTGAGTAATTAGAATAACATTGATCTGCTCACGGGCCAGCAATGAAAACAATCGTCCGCTAAAACCGGCTTTCCCAACCATTCCGCTTCCTTCCAGATTGATGATACTGATATCATTAATTGATGAAATTCCTTTTATCGAAAGATTTGAGCTTTCACAATCATGTCTGATTACTGAACCCTGAAATTCAGGCTCAAATGTATTCCGAATAACGATCGGAATTTTCTTCATGAAGGCAGGTATCATTGTTGGGGGATAAATCACCTTGGCTCCAAAAAAAGATAGCTCCATCGCTTCGATATAAGAAAGTTCAGGTAATGAAAAAGCCTTTTTAACCATTCTGGGATCTGCAGTCATCATTCCGTTCACATCTGTCCATATCTCTATCTCCTCAGCATTCAATGCTGATCCAAAGATGGCAGCAGTATAATCACTTCCGCCTCTACCCAACGTAGTGATTCTACCGGCCTCATTACTTGCAATGAAACCGGTAACGAATAGCATTTTACCAGGGTTATTAGTATAAAAATCTCTAATGAGGATTTCCGTAAGTTCCATATTAACACGAGCCTGTCCAAAAGAGCTGTCAGTTTTAATTACGTCTGCTGCGTTGACGTAAAGATCATCATCCAACTTCTGTCCGGCGATCTTACTGATCATAAATGCCGAACAACGCTCACCATAACTTAAAACCAGATCCCTGGTACGCGGAGTCAATTCGCGTAGAATCAATACCCCCTGCAAAAGATCTTCTAGTTCATTGAAGAGGATTCGAAGCTTTGTAAATACCGGATTTTGTTTTGGCACAGCTAATAATTCTTTAATCACGTCGAAATGACGTTCTTCAAGTTCCCTTAATTCATGGCTAAACGTTCCACCTTGTGCAGCTATATCAGCCATAGATGACAAAAGATTCGTGACCCCGCTCATAGCCGAAAGAACAATAACCGGATTCCCGGACTGATTTTGTTCCTTTTCAATGATCTGTAATAATTTACTGATCGACTCAACCGATCCAACTGAGGTACCCCCGAACTTTAAAATTTTCATTAGTATTTACTTGTTTATATTTCCGAATGTGTGCGATTCTCTAAATATTTACAAAAAAAAACGCCTTCCTCTTTGTCGGAGGAAGGCGTTTTTGATGTTTTATGCTAAATTTACACCATACATTTACCTTCCCCATCCATCAGCGTGGTTGTGGTAGTTGTTGTGGTTGTGGTATAAAAAGTTGAAATCATTTCTTTAATGTTGTGATGTAAATAACGGCTATAATTTTTGAATTCACAAATAATTATGAATTTATTTTAATTATTAAGTATTTTTTATCAAAACGATAATTAATAAGTATAAAATTTATTGATAATGTAATCAGGAAGTATCTTAAAAGATCGAATGCAGGGATTAGTCATAAAATCAACAGGAAGCTGGTATGAGGTTCAAACCGATGAGGGAAGATCTATAAAATGCCGTATCAAGGGTAAGTTTCGAACGCTTGATTTTAAAACAACCAATCCTGTTGCCGTAGGCGATCGTGTAACTATTGAGCCTGAACCCGACCAGGATACCGGACTCATTACCGACCTTGAGCCAAGAAAAAATTATATTATCCGTAAGTCAGTTAATCTGTCGAAGCAGGCACAGATCATTGCTGCAAATTTAGATCAGGCTTTTCTTATAGTTACGCTGGCCTCTCCACGTACATCACTGGGATTTATTGATCGGTTTCTGGTAACAGCCGAAGCATACGATATTCCGGCCAAATTGATATTTAATAAACTAGACTTGTTTAGCGCTGAAGGTCTTGACATTTTAGAAGACTACCAGTCAATTTATGAGCAGGCAGGCTACCCCTGTTACAGTGTATCCGCTTTAAAGGCAACCAATCTCGATCAGATAAAAGAGCTTTTGAAAGATAAAGTGACGCTAGTCAGTGGGCATTCGGGTGTTGGAAAATCGACACTTATCAATGCATTATTACCTGGTCATGAACTAAAAACAGGTGAGATCTCTGATTGGAGTGATAAAGGAAAACATACCACAACTTTTGCTGAAATGTTCAGGCTGCCTTTCGGCGGATATCTGATTGATACACCCGGGATACGTGAACTTGGTGTTTTTGATATTGAGAAACAGGAACTCGGTCGTTTGTTTCCAGAGATCAGAAAACTAATGGGAAATTGCCGCTTTCACAATTGCAGACATATTAATGAACCTGGATGTGCTGTTATAGACGCTATCGAAGCAGATAAACTCGAACCATCCAGATACGATAGCTACTTAAGTATTTACAACAATAACGAAACAAGGGCATAAAATGAGAGCAATTATACAGCGAGTCAGCAGCGCGTCCTGTAGCATTGAGGGTAAAATCAGCGGACAAATTGGCAAGGGTTTTATGATTCTGCTGGGTATTGAAGATAATGATACCGAAGAAGATCTGAACTGGCTGGCACAGAAAATCAGCAACATGAGGATCTTTTCAGATGAAAACGGATTGATGAATAAAGCTTTGACGGATGTACAGGGCAATATTTTACTCATTAGCCAGTTTACATTATTCGCCTCCACAAAAAAGGGAAACCGGCCAGGATTTACACGCTCAGCAAAGCCCGATCTGGCAATTCCTTTTTATGAAAAAATGATCAGCGAATTGGGGCAGCTTACTGGCACAAAAATACAAACCGGCGTATTTGGGGCCGACATGCAAATTAGTTTGGTGAATGATGGCCCTGTTACCATTTGCATCGATACCAAAGCCAAAGAATAATATAAATCAATTCTGATGACAATAGAGGAAGCACAAGAAAATATCGACCAATGGATTAAAACAACCGGGGTTCGATATTTTAATGAGTTAACCAATACGGCTATCCTCATGGAAGAGGTTGGTGAGGTTGCACGAATTATGGCCAGAAAATATGGTGAGCAATCCTTTAAAAAATCAGATGAAGGTCATGATCTTGGCGATGAGCTAGCCGATGTGCTATTTGTTCTGATCTGTCTTGCTAACCAGACTGGTATAAATCTGACCGAAGCACTCGCAAAGAATATGGAAAAGAAAAATATCCGAGATGCCGACCGGCATAAAAATAATGAGAAGTTGAAGTAAAGGCTAAAGATTTCTTAACATTAAAATCTTTAGATCAATATATAATTTGGATAAAAAATCAATGGATTTGGTTCTAAAAATTACCGTTCAATCAAAGATCATTATTACTCACCCTTTCAAATGCTAGATTGTATTCCTTTGACCAATCATTCAATGTGATTTTTTGAGGCATTAGTTAGCACAGTTCATTTATTTCCTTGCACCAACACCCAATCTGCCCATGCGTCTATTTGTGAAACGGAAATTGGTTTAAGAATGATTTCTCGTTTATTATTTAACAAATAAAAGGTGGGTGTCCCAGACACATGATAATCTTTTACCACTTGGCTATCCCACTTTTTATAGTCGCAGTATGCAAAAAATGGGTAGGTTTTAACCGCTTGTTCAAAGGCAGCTGGTTCAGTGTCTAAAGAAATGTAGACTACATCAATGCCCAAGTTCTTCCATTGGGTGTAGTTTTGAATCAATTTAGGTAGCTCGGCCTCACATTTGGGGCACCAGCTTGCACCAAAAACAACCAAGGTATAGGGCGAGTTAATGGAAGTGAGATTACTAAATTGGTTTTGGGGGAAACCATTTAAATAAGACTTATTTCCAAAATCAATTTCTGGTGCAATATTTCCCTTCTTCATGGCGCGGTAACTTTCAAGTTGCTTGGCCAAATCGCTATCAATGGTGCAAGTCACTTCATTGAGTACTTTAAGAGCCAGGTACTCAGAAGCTTGAAATAGGCTATGCTTTTCTAATAAATCAAAAAGATGGTTGGTTACTTCATTGAATTTTTTCTCATCTTTTATCAAGTTTACTAGGATGGCATCTATTGATTTACGCATTTCGATAAATACAGAATCTAAAGAGCGCCCGCTGTTCTCTATTAACCAAAAATGACTTTCTATGGCGTCTTTAAGTAATCCACTTTTATACAATCGCTGATCGGCATAGTTCAGTGCTCTGAATGCCTCTAGCGTAGCAGGTATCTCATCGGTGCGTTGCTGGGCAATAACTGAAACCGAACTAACTAGTTGCCTTGCAGGTAAAAACCAGCCAACATAGCTGTCTTTGGTTAAATTGGCTAAGAAGTTTGCGGCTTCTTTTTTAATTCGAAGCTTTTCACTTTTAATTAAATTAGCCGGTGTTTTTTGAACACTAAAAAGGCTTTCTGATGCATATATTTTTTCCAAATATATCCAAGCACTCAAGGCTTGTTCTCTGCGTGGGTGTTCTTTTGCGTACTGCTCAAACCA
>Ga0164292_10001176_pt1 | contig 20954 bp, 14 predicted proteins | sample GEODES117metaG_FD_111486 | JGI IMG/M metagenome (GOLD analysis project Ga0164292, IMG submission 111486) | Eutrophic lake water microbial communities from Lake Mendota, Wisconsin, USA - GEODES117 metaG | ecosystem: Environmental > Aquatic > Freshwater > Lake | place: USA: Lake Mendota...
AGTAATCAATACCATAACAAATGCTATTGTTCATTCAGATGCTTCAAAAGCAAAACCAAAATTTAGCTTCTTATACCACCTGATAATGCTAACCAATCACATTCCGAGGGGTAAAGTAAAAGCTCCCAAAATTGTAATTCCTAAAAAAACGATTTCAAAAGAAGAAATTATTGAAGAAATAGAACGCGCAAAAGCTAATTTAGAAACACTCGCCTCTACCGGACAAAATAAATATTTTACACACCCAATTTTTGGGGATTTAAATGTACCAAAAACACTTCGGTTTTTTACAGTACATACCAACCATCACTTAAAAATCATTCTCGATATTCATTAGAAAATATTGAAAGTGTACTATTGATTTATTCTACGAACAATAGATTCTAAACATCTTGCTGCAAGTTTTGCCGTGGCATCGTCCCTGTCGTAAACAGGATTTAATTCAACAATATCAACACTTAATAACTTATTGGATTGGATAATTACATCCAGCGCCTTCATTACTATTTCGGGCGTAAAACCAGTTGGAGAAGGTGCGGAAACACCAGGCGCATATGCCGATGAAAATCCATCTAAATCGATACTTACATATACTTTATCAACGGATTCAATAAAATTTACAATACTATTTTTTACAAAATCCCAGTTTGATACAGTAAACGCTTCAATTTCAATAAACGTACAGTTAAAAGAAGAAGCCGTCTCAAATAAAGTTTTTGGATTAGATGCTTTTTGAATGCCTAGTATACAATAATTAAATGAATCAGAAAATTGATTTGCGATTTGAAAAAATGGAGACCCTGAATGACCTTTTCCATCGATTAACAGACGAAGATCAAAATGAGCATCGAAATTAATGATACCTACTGTTTGGCCAGTAGTTGCTAGGTGTTTTTGAATGCCTAGAAAATGCGGATAGGCTGCGTCGTGGCCACCTCCTAAAATAACGGGTAAATGATTGGCTTGTAAAAAAGAATAAATGGTATCGCGCATTAATAATTGAGCAGCATCTAGATGATCCTCTTCTACAATTATATTTCCATAATCATATACCGATACTGACGCATTTAAATGATTGGCTAGCGGTCCTAACATTTTACGAATGCTATCAGGCCCATCTTTTGCACCGCTTCTACCCCCATTTCGCGTAACACCCGCATCAACAGCGTATCCCAACAAGGCAATTTTAGGATCCTGTCCTTCTTTAATTTGCAAATCTGTAACTAGTTGCACAAGTTCATGCCAATACAATTGATTGTCTGAACGTCGGCCTACCCAATTTGTAGAAGAAGGATTTATATGATGCTTCATAAAAATTATTGAATTTGCTGTAACAATTTTTCATCAACTAAATTAGGCATGGTCACTGTCAAGTCAGGACTTCTTTTCATTTCACGTTCTATGGCTTCGAGTGAGCCAGTATTTCTAGCCCATGCCCTACGGGCAATCCCATTATTGACATCATAAAACAACATGCTTTCTAGTTTCGTTTTTGATGCATCTGTTCCATCTAATACAAGACCAAATCCACCATTGCTTACTTCGCCCCATCCTACACCACCACCATTATGAATTGAAACCCAAGTGGCGCCTCTAAAACTATCTCCAATAACATTATGAATAGACATGTCTGCGGTAAATTTACTACCATCATAAATATTGCTGGTTTCACGGTATGGCGAATCGGTTCCACTTACATCATGATGGTCTCTACCTATAACAACAGGCGCCGTAATAATTCCATTACCAATCGCTTCATTAAATGCGGCGGCAATTTTTGCTCTGCCTTCTGCATCAGCATATAAAATTCTTGCTTTAGAACCTACGACCAATTTGTTTTTTTCAGCTTCATTAATCCATGTAATATTATCCTGTAACTGTTGTGCAATGGAAGCTGGGGCATTCGCTAACATGGATTCTAAAACGGTTGCAGCAATTTGATCGGTGCGTTTTAAATCATCGTGGGAACCAGAAGTACAAACCCATCTAAATGGTCCAAAACCATAATCAAAACACATAGGGCCTAAAATATCTTGCACATAACTTGGATATTTAAAATCAATATGATTGTCGTGCATTACATCTGCATTAGCTCTTGATGCTTCTAATAAAAAAGCATTTCCGTAATCAAAAAAGTAAGTCCCTTTTGAAGTATGTTTATTGATTGCATTTGCGTGACGACGCAGTGAAGCTTGAACAGCCGTTTTAAATTGTGCTGGATCATTCGCCATCATTTCATTGGCCTCTTCAAACGAAAGTCCTACTGGATAATAACCACCAGCCCATGGATTGTGAAGTGATGTTTGATCAGAACCTAAATCAACACTTATATTTTCAGTATCAAAACGCTCCCATACATCAATAACGTTTCCAACATAAGCAATAGATACCACTTCTTTATTTGATACGGCCACTTTTACAATGTCAATTAATTCATCTAGGGTATGGGTAAGCTTATCAACCCAGCCTTGTTCAAATCTTTTGATAGCAGCACTCGCATTCACCTCTGCGCATACTGTAATGCAACCTGCAATATTTCCAGCCTTTGGTTGCGCACCACTCATGCCGCCTAAACCAGCTGTTAAAAATATTTTCCCATTTGGACTTACGCCAGGCCCTAATTTTTTTCTGAAGGCATTCATCACCGTAATGGTAGTGCCATGTACAATTCCTTGCGGTCCAATATACATATAAGAACCAGCAGTCATTTGGCCATACTGTGTTACGCCCATTGCATTGTATCGTTCCCAATCCTCTGGTTTAGAATAATTAGGAATCATCATGCCATTAGTGACAACTACACGTGGCGCATCAATAGAAGACGGAAATATTCCCATGGGATGCCCAGAGTACATATGTAAAGTTTGCGTATCTGCTATTTGAGCCAGGTATTTCATGGTGATGAGATATTGAGCCCAGTTTTGAAAAACCGCACCATTACCACCATAGGTAATTAATTCCTGAGGGTGCTGTGCTACAGCAGGATCTAAATTATTTTGAATCATTAGCATGATAGCAGCAGCCTGCTTAGACTGTGCAGGATATTCATGTATGGGCCTTGCATACATTTCGTAATCTGGCATAAAACGGTACATATAAATTCTGCCGTATAATTTTAATTCTTCTACAAATTCATGTATCAATTCGGCATGCCAAGATGCAGGAAAATAACGAAGTGCATTAGCGATTGCTAATTTTTTTTCGGCGGGGGTAAGAATATCTTTTCGCTTGGGTGCATGTGAAAATTTATCGTCTCTTGATTTTTTACTCGGCAGGTGATGAGGTATGCCCTGCAAAATCATTTCCTTAAAAGTCATTGTTTGTATCATTTTTAAAATGAAATAGATGAAGCGCTAACTAATTTTCCTGATTTCCAAATTTTAGATGGGCGCAAAGACCCTTGATTATATAGAATATCTCTATAATCAGTAGTAGAGTACAAAATAAAATCTGCTTTGTTACCGGCAATGAGTTTTCCACGATCAAATAAATTAAGTGCTGCTGCTGCTCTAAACGTAATGCCAGCAAAGACTTCGGCGGTTGTAAGTTTTTCGAATGTAGCAAGTATGGAAGCCTGGCATACCAAATCACCCATAGGAGCCGATCCTGGATTCCAATCAGATGCAATTGCCAAAGCACCTCCTTTGTCGATTATTTTTCTTGCTGGTGCAAAAGCACAACCAAGTCCTACACTCGCACCAGGTAGCGCAACTGCTATGGTTTTTGATTGAGCAAGTAATTCAATTTCTGTATCTCCTGATGCCTCTAGATGGTCTGCAGAAATAGCTTCATATTGTACAGCAACCTGAGAACCACTTGTGGTAAATTGATCGGCGTGAATGGTGATATCAAAATTCAAAGCTTTTGCTGCTTGTAAATAAGGCGCTATTTCTGATGCTGAAAAAGCAGAAGTTTCTATAAATGCATCGATACGGTTTGTAAGATTTTGAGATTGTAAAACAGGAAATAAATTTGTAACCAAGTAATGTAGGTAGTCTTCGTTGGTGCCAGTAAAATCTTTGGGTTTAAGATGTGCAGCTAAACATGTAGCCACTAAGTCTGCTGCTGTCTCATTGTTACCATTGTTTATAGCACGTAACATTTTTATTTCTTCTTCTACCGAAAGGCCATAACCACTTTTAACTTCAATAGTTGTTACCCCCAATTGTAAAAGTTTATTCGCATTTTGAATTACAATTTGCGTTAATTCCTGCTCGGTACATTTTCTTGTTTGGGTTACCGTATCCCAAATACCGCCACCCGATTGTGCAATTTCTAAATAAGAAACACCGGCATTTCTAAGTGCAAAATCACGTGCTCTATTGCCACCAAAACAGAGGTGGGTGTGACAATCTATAAAACCAGGAACCGCAACATAAGGTCCATGAAGTTCAGTAATAATTGCATTGGGATAAGCAGTTAATAGTGCATCCCAAGTATCAACTGCCTTAATGGTACCATCTTCAATAGCAATACCTGCATTGGAAATTGGTTGGAGGGCACTATCATTGATGGGGCCTTTAAGGGGCAAATCCTGTAAACTCACTAATTGACTAATGGGTCCAATTAATTCCATATTGTAGTATTATAACACAATGTAAGAATTATTCGAAAAAGCAACTATGAATCGGTGATAATGAGTCGTCATCATTAGCCTCTTTTTTTATTGCGAAGAAGTTTAGGTCCATACCAAAGCCAAAAGCCTGTGGTACAAAATAAAAATAAGGCTGTGCCCATAATCAATGTGTAAGCTAGTTTTATAGGTTCGCCTTGGGTGTTAAAATAAGTATCCAAAAAGGAAGCGTCGTGTATGTCTTCTATGAAATCAGATTTGCGTAGGTTTACCTGTAACACATTACCTGTTGCGCCATCAAGTTGTACTTCCCAATAATGTTTAACATACACAAACTTAACAATACCCTTATCTTTTCGAATATCGATACGGTCCAATTTAGTGGAGAGTTGATTGTCAACTCGCTGCAATAAAACACTGTCTGCAATTGCATGTAAAGTTGAAATGGGTTTCCAAACTGCAAGGTTGGTAGATGTACCTTTAGAGGTAACGGGTAAAAGCCAGCCATTTGTATTTTTTTTCCACCCTAATAAAACACCAGTAATTGCAACAACAAAAAAGAAAATAAATAAAACTGCCCCCATTAACCGGTGCACTTTTCTAAAGACTCTTAAAACAGCTACTTGCATCCTTCAAAGTTAAATAAATATGCAAGACGCTTAATAGAAATAATGAAGATTACAACCCCTCAAAAAAGAGCCCAAAATTCTATTTTTTATGCTGTCGTATACAGGAACACTATTCAGTGGCTGTAAATCAAGATAATTCAAAAATAAAGTTTATTTTCACTACAATTAACCATGAATAAAGTATAATCCATATGAAAGAAAAACAACAAAATTGGGCATCCGTCATCTTACTTCTAATTGGTGCAACATTATTAGCACTCAACTTGCCCTCTTCAAAGTGGGCCTTCCCAATATTGGCAACAGCAAGAATTTGGCTGTAAGTACTTATGTATAAAAGAAAAGATTGGCCATTATTCATTATGAATTTCTTTTATGTAATTGTAGATATAGTGGGTATTATAAGATGGTTCTAAAATTTTATTGATTAAAAAATATGGAAGTACACCACCACTCACACAAACCAAAAAACTGGAAAGAATACATCACCGAGTTTATTATGCTGTTTGCAGCCGTTACCCTTGGTTTTTTTGCAGAAAATTTAAGAGAACACAGCATCATTACGCACCGCATTGAGCAAAATAAAGTTGCCATTTTAAAGGATCTAGAAAATGATGCAGTTACAATCGATAGTCTTTTAGCAAATGAACAACTTATCATCAACAGATTTGATAGGTTAATCAATCTTTTATACTTGCATAAAAATAAAGCTGTCAATCAATCTCAATTAATTGATTCTATTAAAGCATTTCCGGAAATTATTGCTGCAACATTTACTCTTTATGTAAATAATAGTTCATTTAAAAATATGCAATCGAGTGGTTTACTTAGTTATGTAGAGGAAGAGGAATTAAAGAATAGGCTTTCTTATTATTATGAGGTTGTTTTCAAAAGAATAGAAAGTAACAATCTTTTTTTTGATCAAGCGGGCAAAGAGTTTGGCGCAACATTACCTGTTGGTATTGGATCATTTTTTAGAAAAATGAGGACTGATCAATCTAATTATGCGTTAAATAATCCTAGTAATTATGTAAATTTTATGCTAAGCTTGAACGAAACAAAAAATATTTTAGAATCAGAAAAATTTATTTTTGATGTACAAAAATATTACAATCAAATTTTTGTTTACCAAATGGCGCTGAAAATGGCTAAAGAAGAAAATGGTAAATTATTAAAATTATTAAAACCAGAACATTCATAAAATGGAAGTACATCATCACCCACATGTTCCAACCCATGCAAAACCATGGAAAGAATATTTATTAGAAGGTTTAATGATTTTTGTTGCTGTAACACTTGGCTATGGTGCAGAAAATGTGAGAGAACATTATGTAGAAACCAAAAAAGCACTAATAAGTGCTAAAAATTTATACGTTGATGTAATCAACGACTCAATCGGTTATGCAAATACAATAAAAAGTAGAGATAAACAAGATAGCTGTTTTGAAATTATTAATGCGTATTACAACAACAACGAGCTTGACAAAGAGATACCATCAGTATATGCTGCTCATAGCTATATGACAAGAAGAATCTTATATCAAATGAATTCTCTAGCATTGGATGAAGTTAAGAATTCTGGTACCTTAAAATTTTTAGAATCAGACGAATTAAAAGCTAACATTCAGCGGTACGCTAGTTTAGGTAGTGGTCTCAAATTAAGGGAACAACGAGAATTTAGTTATATAGATAAAATGTTAGACCCTATTTCTATAAACAATTTTAAGTTTAATTTTTTAAGAGTTGGTGGAGATAATTTTAAAATTGATAGCAATAAAATAGTAATTACAATTCCCGTTCCTGACAATCTAAAAATGATAAAAAAAGATCAGCTCGACTGGGATAATTATATTGCTATTTTAGGTATGCTTCAAACAATTCGTGAATCTACCAATACAAGTTATATTCTTAAAACACAAGCTCAATGTCACGCACTTTTAACCTTGTTAAGAAACTATCTAATAAAGCATGACGCTTTAGAAAATAATCATTGATAAAATATGGAAGTACATCACGCGCATCATCCCAATCACAAGAAAAAGATCTCAGAATATTTACTAGAGTTTTTTATGCTCTTTTTTGCGGTAACACTTGGTTTTTTCGCAGAAAATTACAGAGAGCATAGCATCATTGATCATAGAATGCAAGAAAACTATGCGGCTATTATTGTTGACTTAGAACAAGACAACTTAAAAATTGATAGCATTTTTACGGAGGCTAAAAACGGGATCAACTTAATTACTTTGTCACATGTGTTATACAAATACAAAACCGGGGGCTTTACCGAAAAACAATTATTAGACAGTATCTACAATATTAAAACTATCCCAAGCTATACAACCCTTTTTGTCAATAATACGACCTTTAAAAACATGCAATCAAGCGGGTTGCTTAGCTATGTAAACGATAAAGAGTTAAAAACAGGACTATCGTATTACTACGAAGTGATTTTCAAAAAACTAAACGATAACAACAAACTTTTTGATGATGTTGGAATAAATTATTTAGACAAGTACTTAACATTTAACCATGGCGCAGGGATAAGAAAATGGGAGCCTGATATGCATAAACAACTTAGCCCTGAAAACGGTTTCACCGACATAAAAGAATATCGAAAGTTTTTATTGGGACTCAAATCCACAAAAGCCATTTTAACCTCGGACGATTTTGTATATGCAACCAATGTGTATATTACAAGATACTTTGGTTATCAACGTATACTATCGGTAGTAAAAGCAAATAATCATAAATTAATTCAGCAATTAAAAGCCCAGCTAGAACACTAATTTTAATGGAGCGCGTATAGCGCCATAATTCCAAAGGATTGGCTTATATTTAAGTATTCATTTTATTTAATTATACGCCATGAAAAAATTGCTTTTTTTATTGCTATCCTTTACTGCTATTGCTTGTGTTAAATCAATAGCACAGGGGCCTTCTAACATTAAAGTATCTCAACAATCGTTTGTCACGTATCCATTTTCTGATCCGGATCCAATTGCTTCACAAACTGCCATTTATCCATATTATAGATTTGATGGTTTTACCAATAAACCTATTAACAAAAAATGGACGGTTGTAGAACTTGAAAATGATTACATCAAAGTTGTAATCCTCCCTGAAATAGGTGGCAAAATCTGGACCGCCATTGATAAAACCACAGGCAAAGAATTTTTATACAACAACAAAGTTGTCAAGTTTAGGGATATTGCCATGCGCGGCCCTTGGACCAGTGGCGGACTCGAAGCTAATTATGGAATTATAGGCCATACACCCAATTGTGCCACACCCGTAGATTACAGCACTAAAAACAATATCGATGGTAGCGTGAGTTGTTTTATTGGAGTATTAGACTTATTAACCAGAACCAACTGGCAAATAGAAATTAATTTACCAAAAGACAAAGCATACTTTACCACAAATTCGATTTGGAATAACAATACAAGTATTGGACAACCCTACTATCACTGGATGAACGCTGGTATAAAAACCAAAGGAAATCTCGAATTTATTTATCCTGGTACAAATTATATTGGTCATGGCGGTGAATATGCATCATGGCCTATCAATGAAGACAATGGTAAGCGTATCAATTTTTATGAAGAAAATAATTTTGGGACTTACAAATCTTACCATGTCATTGGAAAACAAACTGATTTTTTTGGCGCCTATTGGCATGATGATAATTACGGCATGGTACGCTATGCACCTTATGACAATAAAGCAGGAAAAAAAATATGGATTTGGGGACTATCGCGTCAGGGAATGATTTGGGAAAAAATATTAACTGACACGGATGGTCAGTATGCCGAAATACAATCTGGACGGCTCTTTAACCAAAATGCATCAAACAGTAGCTTTACTCCATTTAAGCATATAGAATTTGCACCACATGCTACCGATACCTGGAAAGAATATTGGTATCCAGTCAATAAAACAAAAGGCATTGTTGTAGCGGGAGAATTCGCAGCTCTAAATGTTAGAATGGAAAATGGATTTTTAAAGTGGTACTGCTCCCCTGTTGCATTTTTTAATGACACATTAGAAATTATAGTTGACGGTAAACAGATTGTTAAAAAAGCAATTCATGCAAAGCCACTTCAAACAGTAAGCGATTCTATTAAAATAGGTTTTGAAAAAAACGATCTATCGGTTTCACTAACAAAACAACAACTTATTTGGAAAAGCGATCCCAATTTTAATACGCTTTCTAGACCCTTAGAAACACCTGCGTCATTTGAATGGAACACGGCAGAAGGTCTTGTTATTCAGGGCAAAGAATTGATGGATCAAAAAATGTTTGCCGAAGCAGAAGTTAAACTAAAACAGGCATTGGCAAAAGATCCTTATCATTTACACGGACTCGTGAAGCTGGCAGAATTATACATCAGAAACGGTGAGGATCAAAAAGCATTTGAAATTTCTAAGACAGCGATATCCATTGATGCACACCATGGTGCAGCAAATTATTATTATGGAGTAAGTGCTGCTCGATTAAATAAAGAGGCAGATGCTATTGACGGATTTAGCATAGCAACCATGAGTGTAGAATATAAAGCAGCTGCACTAACAGAGCTTGCAAAAACACATGCACAACAAAAAAGATGGGACAAAGCATTGTCCTATGCATCACAAGCAACGGATTATAATAAACACAATAGTGATGCAATCGCGCTTCAAATAATAGCCAATCAACAATTAGGAAATTTTACCAGTGTAAAACAATTGATTACAAATCTAGAAAAAGAACAGCCTTTACATTTATATGTAAAATGGTTTACCAATAAACTTACTTTCAAAAATGAATTACCGGAAGAATCAATTTTAGAACTTGCCTCATTTTATGGAGATATAAAACTTGAATCAGAATTATCAAAAATATTGGATGCGCTCCCAAATCATCCATTGGCTCTTTATTGGAAAGCCTATTTAAATAAATCCAATACCAGTAAAGCAAGCGAATTATTAAATAAAGCCAATAGCGCTTCTACATTGTTGGTATTTCCATTTAGAACTTCTTTGATGCCTATTTTACAGTGGGCTGCAAAAAACAGTACAAGCTGGAAACCCAGTTACTATTTAGCGCTTTTATTACATGATAAAAACAAAAAAGAAGAAGCATTTCAAATGGCAACCTCTTTGGGTACAACCCCTACCGATGCTCACTTTTATGGACTTCGAGCTGTTTGGAATAAGGTCCAGGCTAATACCAAAGAATTAGACTTACAAAAAGCAATACAATTAGATCCAACAGCATGGAGATACCAAAAACTACTTGTACAACATTACCTTCAAACAAAAAACCATGAAAAGGCGCTTACAATAGCAGAAAGTTTTAAAAAACGAGGCAATCAAGAGAATTTTATCATGGATATGCTATTGGCAAAAACGCTGCTGCTGAATAAAAAATATAAAGAATGTGATAAGTTGCTATCTAGCATGGAAGTGATTCCGTTTGAAGGATCTACTGATGGAAGAGCTTTGTACTGGGAAGCAAAAATGATGCAGGCTGTTGCGGCAATAAATAATAAAAACTATACGACAGCCATTCAATTTATAAAAGAGGCGGAGGAATGGCCAGAAAATTTAGGTGCTGGTAAACCTTATGAATCTGACATAGATAGTAGACTCGAACAGTATTTACAATATGTTTGTTTCAAGCAATTAGATAAATTAGATAGCGCACAAGCATTACTTAAAAAAATTACTGCCTTTAAACCTGGTATTTACAACACCATAAGAAATTTTCAGCCAGCCAACAATTTAATTACCAAGTGGGCCTACAATGATTTGCATGAAAGCTTTGATTGGAATGGATGGATGGAAACGCAAATCAAAAAATATCCTCAATTCAAAGAAACGTTTAACTGGGTATTGAGCAAAGTCAATGATAGCAAAGACAGTAGCCTCGTGCCCGAAGATCCTTGGATGCGCGTTATTGATGAAAGTATAAAAGCATTACAGCTCCAAAAGAATGATGCGTATATTTTTATACAAAAACCAGAAAGAAGAAAGGATGAAGCAAAGTGGGAGTTGGTATGGGAAGAGCATTTTAATAAAGGATATTTAGATACCACTTATTGGAGTAAAATTGGTTTATTTTCTACGCCAAAATGGAAAATGCCCAAAGAAAAGTGGAGAGAAAATACTGGCTGTTTTAGATATATCACAGATACCGATGATCGGGTGGTGCAATTTGATGCAGAAAATATTATTTTAAAGGGTATTGTAAATAATGATACCATTAATGGTGATCCACGACCTATGCTTACCGGAGGCATTTATAGTTACAATAAATTTGCTTTTCAATATGGCCGCATCGAAGTGCGCGCAAAATTAGATCCCGCTCAGGGCGCATGGCCAGCTATTTGGATGCTTTCCGAAAAAGATATTTATCCAAATCAAAATAATGGAGAAATGGATATTATGGAGAGGCTCAATCATGATGGTTTTGCTTATCAAACAACGCACAATCATGCTACCATCACATTAAAACAAGAAACACCTAAAAAATTTAATACCGGCAAAATTGATCCTAACGGCTATAACACCTACAGCGTGAGCTGGTACCCCGATAAATTAGTGTATGCCATTAATGGTATTGAAACGATCACCTATCCAAAAGTTGAAGGAGGTGGTTCCTATCAATGGCCCTTTGACCAACCTTTTTATTTAATTATTGATCAACAATTAGAAGGAAGCTGGCCAGGCAAAGTCACCAACTTAAAGGAGCTTCCAATTAATATGACTGTCGATTGGGTTAAACTATACCAGTAATTATTTTACATCATTGATTATCAATTAATTAACTAATTTTCTTGTCTTCGAGTTAACAATTTGATAATACAGGCTGCCCTCTATTTGCATGGTATTTTAAGACCTTTACAATCAATAAATTAAACAAAAAATCGCCATGGATTTTAACTCAATTTTCAAAGTATTCTTACCAAAAGACCGTGTATTTTATCAGTTATTTGAAGAAGTAGCTGAGCATGTCCACGAAATGGGTGTTAAACTCAAAGAAATGGTAAATGAAGCTGATCCCGATAAAAGGGCTAGCATACTTGCTCAAATTGAAAATTTGGAACATACCAACGACGATTTAACGCATAACATATTTACAGAACTAGGTAGAAATTTTATCACACCTTTTGATAGAGAAGATATTCACTACCTAGCTACCTCACTAGATGATATTGCAGATTATATTTATGCTTCTGCAAAAAAGATCAATTTTTATAAAATTAACCCGAACGATTTAGGCATTCATAAACTAACCGAGCTGGTTTTACAAGGAACTATTGAAACCAAAAAAGCGGTGATGGGTCTTCGAGATATGAAAAATATCAAGGAAATGACAGATGCTATGATTAAAGTAAATAGCATCGAAAACCAAGCGGATGATGTTTTTGACATGAGTATCGAAAAGTTATTTGAACAAGAGAATGATTTTAAAATCATCATCAAAAAAAGAGAGATCTATCAAGTACTTGAAATTGCTACAGACAAAATCGAAGATGTTTCAAATGTAATTGAATCAATTATTATCAAGTACGCTTAATTCAAGAATAATGAGTTTATTAATTGTCATTATCGCATTAGCGTTAATATTTGATTATATCAATGGCTTTCATGACGCAGCAAATTCAATCGCTACGGTTGTTTCCACAAAAGTATTAACCCCTTTCCAAGCTGTATTATGGGCTGCGCTATTTAACGTAGTGGCATTCTTTATATTCAAAGACCACGCTGTTGCCAATTCGATTAGCAAAACGGTATTCAAAGACTTTATTACGCTACCCGTTATTTTATCAGGATTATTGGCGGCGATATTTTGGAATTTACTTACCTGGTGGTATGGCATACCTTCTTCATCCTCACACACTTTAATTGGAGGATTTGCAGGTGCAGCAATTGCGCATGCCTTAACAGTAAAAGGAATCAACTATCCTTGGTCTAAAATTGTAGACAGCCATACCATTTTAATAACGGTTTTTTTCATTTTTTTAGCGCCCATCATTGGAATCGTAATCTCTGTATTTATTACAGTGGTGACAATCATGCGTAATATTTGGCTTCGGATCGCTATCATTATTGTGGTAACCCTTGGCACAGCAGTATTATTTGACAATTTCGAAAACAATAAAATGAACGAAAACGTTCAGAAGTTTTATGGCATAGATAAATATCAAAAAGAGGTAGCTAGTATTCATGAAGAGCTAGAAACCAAGCAAGGCAACAGTGACCTACTTGCAAAGCTAGCACTCAATCAAGAAAAATTAGATAAAGCAACGGTTTACTATAACCATGTTAAACCACTCATTAGCGACTTTGACAATTCAAGTGCCAATGCAATTGCTAAAATTGCAAATGATAGTGGATGGCTTAAAAGTGCTGCTGTCAGCAAAATTAAAGACGCGGTTAGAAATTCAAATGACTTCCTAGTTTTAGAATCTAAAGCTCCATCAGACAAAGCGGCAAAAGCCGAATATGATATTGCAAAAGAAAAAACAGAAGGTTATAAAGAACCTTTAAAATTGTATTTAGCTGGTGAGATTTCGATGGACTCTGCTATCAAAGCAGTGAATGCGATTTATCCAATTAAGCCACAAAATATTGATAAAGTCAAGAAAAAGATTGAGAAATTTAATATCGAAAAATCATTCGCTAGTGAAATTGATAAGGCGGATAACTCGATGATTGTTTATGGTATTTTAATTTCTTCTTTGATTTTTATTTTGATTTATTTATATGTTGAAAAAATAAAAACACCAACTGCTTATACGGTTGCCTACATGTTTAAGAAATTACAGCTGTTTAGTTCGGCTGCATTTAGTATTGGACATGGCGGTAATGATGCTCAAAAAGTAATGGGTATTATTGGAGCTGCTTTAATTGCGAGTGGTAGTATTCAGGATTTTGGACAATTGCCAAGTTGGGTACCAATTGCTTGTTACTTATCAATTGGGCTTGGAACCATGAGCGGTGGTTGGAAAATTGTAAAAACAATGGGCTCAAAAATCACCAAAGTAACACCTCTAGAAGGCGTTGCTGCTGAAACAGCCGGTGCTTTTACTTTATTTTTTACAGGACAAATGGGTATCCCAGTATCAACTACACATACCATTACAGGTTCTATTATTGGAGTAGGTGCCACCAAGCGATTAAGCGCGGTTAGGTGGGGTGTAACAACCAATTTATTATGGGCTTGGGTACTTACTATACCAGTGAGTGCAACACTTGCTGCCATCACTTATTTTATTGTATCCTTATTTGTAAAATAGAAGTCATTTAAAATTTCGGACATTTCATTTTAAAGGCCTTGCTTTTATTGTCTAAAATGTAAATGAGTGAGAATTCGGAGGATTGATAAAATCGCGAGGAAGCTAATGAATTGCCGGCACCGATGTCGTAGGTAAAGCCTGCTCTTATATGATTCCATTCGAGTCCAACATAAGGAATCATACTTTCTTTTATTCGGCTCCAAAGTCCAGCATATAGTTCAAATCCATTATCGGTTCCCAAATAATAACTAAAGGCCCCTCCCACCAAAAGCTCATTGGTGTTCCCCTGCTGTTGGTATTGAAAGCTCGTATGAAGTGATGCGGCACTCGATAAAGAAAAATAAGCACCGCCGTGAACATTTACCCTACTGTTTGTAAAATAAGTAGGCGTAATAAAACCGACCGTAGGTTTTGCAAAATGATAATAAGAAGCGCCCACATAAAATATATTATCATCAGAAGTAGATCCTGTATATAAAATACCCGCATTGATATCGGTGGTGTTTTTAGTAAAGTTATTTCCAAGGATCATCTCAGCAGAACTGCCTGTAAATCCACCAGCCCTTAATTGATCTTCAAAATTTGCTTTTAATGGATCAAAACGGTACATACTATAATTCACCTGAAAACCAAGTGCAATAGAATGATTGGCGTTTTCATCAAGCGCTTTACTATAACTAACAGATGCTGCAATATTATTATCATTGAGTAATTTATTGCCACTCTGATCCGATAAAATTAATAAGCCAACACTTAGTTTGTCATCTTCTCTTATGTACTTTTTTAGAATAGACGCATCCAATGATAATGTTTTGGTAGTGTACGCATTATTATACTCAGGTAACTGCGTTCTACTATTTAAGGCAGCACGAATTGTTCCACTAAAATTCCCGGTATTGGCTGGATTAATGGTTAAGGGTGAAGCAAAAAATTGTGAAAAATGCGGATCCTGTGCATAAGAATATGCATGAATAAATAACACAGCAATAAATAAAAATATTTTTTTCATGCTACTTATCTTATAACGCTAATGTTTCCTTTATGAATTTCTAATTCACCAGTTAACAGTTCAATTACTATTTGATACACATAGGTACCTTGTGCCACTAGCTGCCCATTGTAATAACCGTTCCATCCAAAACTGGTATCATTGGTTTTTCCATTTGTTCTTTCAAACATTTTTTGACCCCATCTATTAAATACTTGAAACTGTTTTACCTGTTTTACATCTTTACCGGCTATCACATAAAATACATCATTTAAACCATCACCATTAGGTGAAAATGCATTGGGTAGTGCAATGTGCGATTTATGATATGCGTTTACTTGCAGCGTAGCCGAGTCTTTACAAAAAAGTGCAGTAGTTCCAACGATTTTTAATAAAGTATTGGTGTTCGTAGTTAAAACAGGCGTTAAACAGTTGCTACAACTGAGCCCTTTTGAAGGAGTCCAAACAATCGTGGTTGCTTTATCGCCACTATTAATAGGTTGTAAGTTTGTAGGGTCGCCCCTATAAACATCTATCTGTGTAGGATTAAACCGGATCGAAAATGGAATATACGCAACGCTGGTTTTGTTATTTGTAATGTTATTTTCGAAAGGCGTAAGTCCACTATTTAAATAAGCAACCACATTGGTTACATTTTGATTGCGCAGAATATGCGTAATTGTTGCGCAGTTTCCGGCAAATGATGTACTCGCCAAAATCCATCCAGCTCCTAAAAATTTACTAGTAGGCAGGGTGCTATCACTATCAAAATAGCGTATTTGCGTAGGCTGGTATAAACTAGTGTATTGATTATCTAAACAAACTGTACTTGTTAATTGTAAACTATCATTTTTATAACAACGAACTATTAAATTATTGATAGATGCATCAACCGGAAACACTTTAATATTTGCAAAAGCCGAATCTTCACATCCAAATACACTGATAGCATTTGCTTTAACAAGGGTTGTATCAATAACAGAGAGTACTGGATTTGAACAGGTAGTACAACTCAGCAAGCCTTTGCTAGACGACCATTTAATAGATGCCAATTTATCAGGAGCCGAACTATCTTTAACAACAAGCGTTGTATTAACCAATACCGTTGTGTCACTCGGAATAACAAATAACCTGAATTTAAAATCTTTTCTACTTGTTCGATTATTGCCTTCATTTAATTCTGCCACACTATTTTCCTCATCAAATACAAGCGAAATAGAATCTAAGTTTAAACGTGGTGCTTTTACAATATGGGTATATACTTTTTCGCACTTGCCTAATATAATTTGATCGGTAACAAAACTATTCAGCATTTTTATTGGACCTGGAACCGATGGATAACGATCATAAAAATTAACGGAAACTCCTGCTGGTATTGTATCATAACCGTTGTTGCGCACCCCAAATACAACCCGCACGCTGTCGTTTTTATAACAGTTTACACTGTAAATATTTATTTGTCCATCAGCTGCTGGATTGTTTACTTGCAAAGTATAGATTGGTGATGTACTCATACAAGCCCCTGCACTTGCTACAAGTCTAATTTTATAGCTTCCAGGTTTCAAAAAATCGTATAATAAATCGTTACTCGTAGATACCATTTGTTCGTTGGCTCCAAACGCATCAGATACATACCAGTTATAGGTTGTAGCACCATAAGATTTATTTAAAAAATTTACAGGGTCTTTGTATACACCCGCTTCAGATGCAATGATTCTTTTTTCGGGAGAAAACCTTGCATCAACGCCACAATTAACAATAACATTGGCGGTATAGGTACTGTAGCAACCTGCACCCGCAGTGATTGCTTTTAATACAACTTTGTACGTTCCTGTTGCTGCAAAACTGTTGGCATAATTAGTAGCAGTACTCACTAGCGTACCATCTAAATACCATTCGTAGGTGAGTGCTCCTACACTTGTATTGATAAAATTTACGGCGCTACCAACAATAGGATGTGGATTTCCATCAAAATTAAAACTAGCAACTACATTGTCTGGACAAGGTGCAGAACAACCATTACTGGTTAATAAACTGCCGCCATTAAATACATTTAAAAACGCCATCATTCGGTCGGCCTGACCTTGTGTAAACACAGATGGGCAAGGACTTCCGTAGTCCATGAAATTTGAAATATTATCAGGTTCATCTATGGTAAATGGACCTGAAATGGTATCGGTATTGCATGAATTTTCTGGCGAACTGCATGGAGAACTTTTGATACTCCTATCAGGTGGGGTATCACACACCAAATCACCATCGGTGGTACAATCATTGTTGGCACAATTGGTGCCCTGAAAAGTATGTAAGAGTGATAAATAGTGTCCCATTTCATGCGCAACAAGTGGTGTACTTAAACTACTAACCACAAGTCCACCACCTGCACTAGCGTAACCACCATAGCCCATTCGCTCCCATTTACCACACTCAAAAACACTAGGTTGGATTTCACCTTGTATCGAATTCACCAACCAAATATTTGCGTATTTCGAAGGATCCCAATTAGATAACGATCCAAGTTTTCCAGCTTCTAAGTCTACATCAATATTTTGATAATAACTATTTATACGGTCAATGCCATTTGTTTTGCCACCATCCGGCGTGCGGGTAGCCAAACAAAATTGAATGCGGGTGTCAACACCTTTTGGGTCTGTACCATACACACCAAGATGCGCAAATGCTTTATTTAATTCAGCCACAGCATCTATAATCATTTGATCCGTAATAGCAGCAGCATTTTGATTGACAATATGAAACACAACAGGAACTGTGACTACCGGAACAGATGTTGGCGCAACCACTATATTATTGTTACCTACGTTATTTTCAGAAATTTTTATGCTACGTTGCCCGGCAGCTTGTAGCACCCACGCTCTAATTTTTTCATTCATTGCATTTTCGTTGGAAACATAGTGAGGGTCTTTACGAAGTATTTGTTGGAACATATCGGCTCCACACCTAGGCGCTTCAAATATTGGCTGACCAATAGAAGCGAGCGTAAATAAAATAAAACCAACAACCAACAATAATCTTTGCTTCATATTTTCAATACAATTTAATGTGAAGAGCCCGCATAAACTGAAATGGCTTACTACTAATTGCAAATTCAAAAAAATAACTGATACAAATCGTTAAACTTATTTCTTTATTTTGTTAATATTAAGGAATTTATAGTTAATATTTAATTGATTTTATTGTTAAAATAGAGGTAGATTTAACTACGATTTGCTAGTAAGGATAATTTTCATTGATTCACACTGAACGCCATTTATATGAAACTGCTTCAAACACGAATAACACAGAGCCCCAATAGTTATATTTCTGTGTTAGAAAGAGATGAGCCACAATTTATGGCCCCATTTCATGCCCACCCCGAGTTAGAACTTGTATGGGTAAAAGAAAGCCATGGAAAGCGCATTATTGGTGATAAAATTGAGCCATTCAAAGAAGATGACATGGTGTTTATTGGCGAAAACCTTCCGCATGTATGGTTAAACGACGAAACCTACTACAATGGACAGCAAAAACACAAAGCCAAGGCCATCGTCGTTTATTTCAATAAAAACTTATTTGGGTCTGATTTTTACGAATTAGACGAAGCCAGCAATATCAAAGCCCTTTTTGAAAAAGCAAAAAGAGGTATTAAAATTGGGGATGATACCAGAAAAAAAATTGGTGCCAAATTAGAAAAGATGGTTGCGCAAAAAGATTTTGAGCGCGTTATTGGACTTTTTGAAGTACTGCATTTAATTTCTACTGCCAAAGACAACGAACTCATAACAACCGAAGGTTACACAAAGCCTGTAAGTAAAGATGGTACCGATAGACTTGCAAGTGTATATAAATATGTACATGAAAATTTCAAGCAACCTATTTCTTTAAATCAAGTAGCAGAACTTGCTAATTTAACGCCGCAATCTTTTTGCAGATTGTTTAAAAAACGCAACAAGAAAAAGTTTGTAGAATACTTAAACGATATGCGCATTGCACAAGCATGCAAATATTTAATTGAAACAGACTGGAGTATTTCTGAAGTAGCCTATGCATGTGGTTACAAATCGGTTTCTAATTTTAATAAATTATTTAAAGAAACAAAAAATTGTTGCCCAAAAGCATTTAGGGTTCAGTTTGATAAATAATTAGGCAACATCATTTTCGTTCAAAAGCTTTCACACTAATCGTTTTCGCAACACGCATAGTGCTGTAAAAAAAATAGCCGCTCTTACGAGCGGCTATTTTTGTATCTTAAAAATTTTCTCGAACAATTATCTATCCCAGAAAATTTTATTAGTTGCTTTATCATTTGCACTTACAGCAGCGTAGTTCTTAGTGTTATACACATTTTCTGAAGAAGGATACATCCATCTTGTAGGCGGCGCTACGTTCGTTGGAGTTGCATCATCATTCCAGAATCTTAAAGCTGGTAAATCAGTTCTTCTAACTTCAGCATAGTTTTCAAATGGTTGAATTACATTGTAGTGTAACCAACGTTGATTTGAAATAAGTGATTGTCTTGCAGCAGCAGTTGTTGCAAGATCCCAGTTGATACCTGCAGCTGTTTGGTACGCTGTTACTTGAGCAGCAGTGTAAGGCACTACAGCAGGGCTGGTTGTGTTAGTTGTTAATTTACGAATATTATAATAGTACTCTGTAGATTGCTCGATACCTTTATTGTAAGCATCTTTAGCAGCTGTTAAGTTACCAGCTTTTAAATGTGCTTCCGCTAAATGGAATGATACTTCTGCAGCGTTAATTAAAATACCTGGGAAGAAGAAGTTTCTACTAGTTGTAGAGCGGTTGTACATAGCAACAGTATTGGTTAATATCAACGCATCTGTTACAGAAGGCGCAGCCATTTGATCAATACCTCTATATACACCAGCAGCTTTTTCACCTGGTTCAAATAAAACCGGTAAACGTGGATCACCATTCGTTAACATATGGTCAATCATAGTTTTACCAGCAAGGTTACCATTCCAATCTTCTAAACCACCTTGGAAGTTACTTCCTCTAACTGGTGTGTTTAAGCTAAACACATTGATTTGAACATTTTCTGCATTTGAACTTACCATTGGGAATGTTGCAGGAGCTGTTGCCATTGCAGCAATTTCAGAAGCAGCTCTTGCGCTAAATTCTGTAGAACCAGAAACACGCGTAAGCATTCTCAAACGAAGTGAATTACAATATCTAGTCCAATGCATTTTGTTACCCTTTAAGATAAAATCTTGGGTATTAAACGCTGTTTGAATAGCAGCAGGAATTGTTAAGCCGTTTAACTCTGTAGAGAAAGCTTTTAAATCATCTAACATTTTAGTGTAGATGTCTTGTGCTTTGTCATACTTAGGTAAAGAAGCTAAATAATCTCCACCGTTTGCGCTTAGCATACCAGCAGCAGACCATGGAAGATCACCATGAACGTCTACCATTTTCTGTGTGTAATCATAGAAGTAGATAGTAGCAGCAATCATGAAAATTCTTCTCTC
>Ga0164292_10001177_pt1 | contig 20953 bp, 19 predicted proteins | sample GEODES117metaG_FD_111486 | JGI IMG/M metagenome (GOLD analysis project Ga0164292, IMG submission 111486) | Eutrophic lake water microbial communities from Lake Mendota, Wisconsin, USA - GEODES117 metaG | ecosystem: Environmental > Aquatic > Freshwater > Lake | place: USA: Lake Mendota...
CACCAGCACAATCTGAGTCCCGCAGCGTCTTAGCAATTCCAGCATTTCGCAAATTATGGAATGCAATGGCATTTTCCTCATTCGGTGATTGGCTTGGGCTTTTAGCATCGACCGCTCTTGCTCAGCAATTAGCAGGTGGTGATTACGCAAAAGCAAACTTTGCAATTGCGGGCGTGTTTATTGTTCGCCTTCTTCCGGCCGTAATTCTTGGACCATTTGCTGGTGTAATTGCAGATAGATTTGATCGTCGTAAGTTAATGGTCTTCTGTGATGTAATCAGATTCGCTCTCTACGCATCCATTCCAATTGTTGGAAGTTATTTTTGGCTATACACCGCAACCATTTTGGTGGAAATAGTTACCTTATTTTGGTCACCAGCTAAAGAGGCCTCGGTTCCTAATCTAGTTCCAAAACATAAACTAGAAAGTGCTAATCAAGTATCCCTGCTTGCCTCTTACGGAACTGCTCCAATTGCCGCCATTGTTTTCTCACTCCTTGCAATATTTTCAGGTGCTATAAATTCAGCTCTTGGTAATGAAACCCCAGCAAGTGCTGCAGACATTGCACTTTATATAAATGCCATCAGCTTTTTGTATTGTGCCTATATCGTTTGGAAGTTGCGAGAGATTCCACCAGGTGCTGCAACCACGGCTGCCTCCCCTGGAATTGGTACATCACTCCTTGAAGGCTTTCAGGTTATAAAAGGATCAAAGATTATTCGCGGCGTAGTTATTGGAATGCTCGGTGCTTTTTTTGCAGCGGGTGCCGTAATTGGTTTAGCCAGGACATTTGTAGATGATCTACAAGCTGGTGAGGCTGCTTACGGTGTTTTGTTTGGCGCGGTATTTACCGGTCTTGCTTTAGGTATTTCATTCGGTCCAAAGGTTTTTGCGCAATTCTCTCGTCGCCGTTTATTTGGTGCTTCCCTAGCAATCTCTAGCTTCTTACTTGTTGTACTTTCCCTTGTTCTAAACCTTGTGCTTGCAATTTTTATTGTTGTTTTACTCGGCGCATTCGCAGGAATTTCTTGGGTAACTGGTTTCACAATACTTGGCATGGAGGTAGCCGATGAGGTTCGCGGCCGAACCTTTGCCTACGTTCAATCTCTAGTTCGCGTTTCACTTGTTTTGGTTTTAGCTATCGCACCACTTATTGCTGCTGCTATTGGTAAACACACATTCTCATTTAGAACTACTTCTGTTACCTATAACGGAGCAGCTTTCACAATGTTTGCGGCAGGCTTAATTGGCATGGCTGTTGGAATTATTTCTTATCGGCAGATGCGAGATCGTCCAAATGTTTCGTTGTGGAGTGATGTACTTTCAGCATTACGTGGTGATTTAGGTGCAATTACTGGAAACATAACAAAAGGTTTGTTTATTTCATTTGAAGGTGGCGAGGGTGCAGGTAAATCAACGCAGACAAAATTACTAAAGGAATGGTTAGAAAAACAGGGCGAAACAGTTGTTTTAACCCGCGAACCAGGTGGCACAACTCTGGGAAATCAAATCAGACAAATTTTGCTTGATAACAACACTGGTGTGATAAGTCCAAGGTCTGAAGCGCTTATGTATGCAGCAGATCGCGCACACCATGTTTACTCTGTTATTCGACCAGCGTTGGATCGCGGGGATGTTGTAATTACCGATCGCTATATTGATTCATCAATCGCTTATCAAGGGGCAGGTCGGGTTCTTCTTCCATCCGAAGTTTCTAGAATCTCGCGCTGGGCAACAGAATCTTTAACACCATCGCTGACTATTATTTTAGATCTGCCAGCAGAGATTGGGTTAGGACGCTTACACACAACTGATCGTCTTGAATCAGAGCCGCTTAATTTCCATGAACGTGTGCGCCAAGAGTATTTAAATATGGCGCAGATAGATCCAGAGCGTTATCTTGTGGTTGACGCAAGACAAAGTATCGAGCAGATCCACGCCACAATAATTGAAAGAGTTTCAACACTTTCAGCCTTAAAAGAAAAAGCTAAACAATGAACTCAGTGTTTGATAATTTAATTGATCAACAAGCGGTGATTAAAACTCTAAAAGAGGCGATCGTTGCCTCGAAGGATGCATCAAATAATTCTCAAAACATGACCCACTCTTGGTTATTTACTGGACCTGCAGGTTCTGGCAGATCCAATGCAGCAATCGCTTTCGCAGCAGGATTACTTTGTTATGAAAGTGGTTGCGGCACCTGCATTAATTGCACAACAACTATCGATGGCTCTCACGCCGATATTGAGTTAGTAAGAACTGAAGGATTATCAATAAAGGTGGATGAGGTTAGAGAGTTGATTACTAGGACTTCATGGTCACCCTCTGTCGGCAATTATCGGGTGGTTATTATTGAAGATGCAGACCGATTGACCGAATCTGCTGCAAATGCATTGCTAAAAGTAATTGAAGAACCAGGAGCAAGAACAGTTTGGTTACTGTGTGCACCAACACTAACCGATGTCATCCCAACAATTAGATCAAGGTGTCGTCACTTAACCTTACGAACGCCATCAATTAAGGCAGTTACTCAATTGTTAATTGATCGCGATGGGATAGAGCCCAAGATGGCAGAGTTCGCCGCAAATGCTGCGCAAGGGCACATAGGTCGTGCAAAATATTTGGCAACTAATGAAGAGGTTAGAAAAACAAGAGAGAAGATTTTAAGCATTCCATTTACTATAAAGGATTTAGCCACCGCATTTGAGGCTGCAAACACATTAGTAGAACTTGCAAAATCTCAAGCTCTGGCTGAATCAGAAGTCAGAGATGAAGCTGAACTTGCTAAATTAAAAGAGTCTTATGGAACAACAGGAAGTAAGTTGGCTACCGGTGGAAGCAAAGCGGTTAAGGAGTTAGAGAAAGAACAAAAAACTAGGTCTACTAGAATGGTTAAAGATTATCTTGACCAAAGTTTTTTAGAGTATCAAAATCAATTTATAGCCGAATTATTAGGCAGAAAAAATTCAACCATCGAATCCGCCAAAATTGTTCAAAAAATTCATGCAATTGACGCGTCAAGACAAAAATTGGCAAACAACTCATCTATTCAATTAATCACCGAGTCACTCTTTTGTCAGATAAGGTAAAATTAATTAATGAAAACTCCTCTGGTCTACAAACAACTCAGACAGGTTTTATCTGTTTACAACAAAAGAGATAAAGAAAAACTGTTTTTAGTGGCAATGAGTCAAGTCTTTCTAGCCTTTCTTGACCTCCTTGGCGTGGCCTTACTGGGTGTTATAGGCGCTCTCTCTGTATACGGAATTCAATCCAAGTCACCTGGGAATAGAGTAAATCAAATTTTAGAGTTAACCAACTTAAATCAATATGATTTTCAACAGCAAGTAGCAATACTTGGTGGAATCGCCGCTTTTGTTTTGATTTTCAAAACCGTAGTTTCTGTTATTCTAGTTAGAAAAACCTTGTTATTTGTGAGCAGGCGTGGTGCCTTGATTTCTTCTAATTTAATAAGAGATTTGTTTTCAAAACCTGTTACGGATGTAAATAGATTCACAAACCAAGAAATTATCTTCTCAAGTACAGCTGGTGTAGAGAATCTTACAGCAAGAGTCATTGGTTCCGGATTAATCATATTTTCAGATCTTGTACTTTTAATCGTTTTATTTGTTGGGTTACTATTTGTAAATAGTTCAATCTCAATCTCAATCTTTTTGATATTTTCAGTAGTTGGGTTTGGATTAAATAGATATATGCGAGCAAATGCATACAGACTCGGAACTGAAGAGACACGAATCACGGTAGAAAGTAACGATAAAATTTTGGAAGCGCTTAATTCATATAGAGAACTGACAGTTAAGAACCGACGAATCTTTTATATTAATCGAATAACCCAGTTAAGAATGGAATATGCAGAAGTTTCTGTAAAGAGAAGTTTCATGCCAAATTTAAGTAAGTATGTTTTTGAAATTTCATTGATTATCGGATCCTTTCTAATTGCGGGCATTCAGTTTGCTTTGTATAATTCAAGTCAAGCAATCGCTAGTTTGGCTATTTTTTTGGCGGCTTCGTCTCGGATTGCACCAGCTATTTTGCGAATACAACAAAGCACAATTTATCTAAGGCTTGGCCTGGGTACGGTTGAAAAAACTATGGAAATGATTAATTTGGCTCGGTCTGGTTATCATGATGAATTAATTGACACACAGAAGTGTTTTGATCACAAAGACTTTCTTCCAGAGGTAGAAATCAAGAATTTAAATTTTAAACATAAAAGAAATGATAATTTTTCAATTATGAATTTAAATCTCAACATTATGCCTGGTGCTCAAGTAGCAATTACAGGCTCATCTGGAGCTGGGAAGACAACTTTAGTAGACTTGATATTAGGAGTTCACCCGAATGATTCAGACTCTGTGAAAATTAGTGGATTAACCCCACTATCAGCGTTTGTTAAATGGCCAGGATCTGTTGCGTATGTTCCACAGAATATAACAATTATGAATTCAACTATACGAGATAATGTTGCTCAAGGGTTTGAATTTGACGCTTTAGATGAGGATAGAGTCTGGCAAGCCCTTAAAGTTGCGCATCTAGATGAATTTGTAAAATCGCTGGCTCAAGGGATTGACACACATGTGGGAGAGTTTGGGAATCAGTTAAGTGGCGGGCAACGTCAAAGGTTAGGAATTGCACGGGCCTTATTTACATCACCAAAGCTTTTGATTCTTGATGAGGCAACAAGTGCTCTAGATGGTGAAACAGAGGCACTTATTTCTCAAACAATTAAAGAGCTAAAAGGTAAGTGCACCGTGATTTTAATCGCGCATAGACTGTCTTCGGTCATAAACGCGGACAAAGTTGTTTACATGGATGGAGGCAAAATCGCAGCCGAAGGAACATTCTCTGAAGTTAGAAAACTAGCTCCTGATTTTGAAAAACAGGTAAAACTAATGGGTATTACGACTAATAATTAATATTTACAAATTTTGAAAATCGCATCTAGAAGTACATTTTTTGTCCACGTACTTTCTACAACATGTTCACTTTGGAAATCTCGTAGTTCATCAACATTATGCATGCCAGTAGCAATTGCAAGAACCGCGAGTTTGTTTACCTTGGCTGAAAGAATATCTTTTGGGCTATCTCCAATGATTACTCCCACCTGACTGGGTCCAAGTGACCTCTTTGCATCTGCAATTATTTGATCCCGAGTTTGACTTTTTACCGAGGAATGAAAAATCCTGTCACTCTTAAAGAATTCAATTAAATTTATATGAGTAAGTTTTGCAATTGCCCCAGGCCTGCAATTGCCCGAAGCAATTGCATTCTCAAAATCATTTGATGAATGGATTTCTGCTAAAACCTCTGTGATGACATTGATTGAATGTGCATCACCTGCTTGCAAAGCAGTTGGTAAATTTTGTGCATATTTACCTAATATCATTTCTATCTCTTTAGCATGGATCTTTACCCCATAACTCTTTGCTACGGTTTGAATAATCTCAAAATCTGTGAAGCCACTAAGCTTTTTTCTATCTAACTCAACTTCTTGTTTGAGAAAATCCGAAAGCGCTTCTTTAAAAGGGATGGCTGCTGCGCCATTGGTTCTTATAAGTGTGCCGTCAATATCCCAAAACAATCGAAATTTTTTCAATTCATTTGAGTTTCTTAGCATGGTTTATCTTATGGTTTCATGCAGAATTTAAGGCAAAATCCGTGAATGTTTACACAAATTACCATGAACTGGGTACGCTTCTCCTAACTCTCAAGGATGGGATTTCACTTTGGCATCGAAGATTATTGAAGTTGGTTATGGGGATGTCAAAAGAGTTAAAATTGGTGGCAACAATAAGTTAGTTCTTATTGGCGGTCCCTGCGCCATTGAAAACCGAGACCACGCATTAATGATGGCGGACCGTATTGGTAAAATTTGTGATGATCTTGGTGTTGATTGGATATACAAATCTTGCTTCGATAAGGATTGCCGCTCATCTCCAGACAGTTATCATGGATGCGGAATAGATCAAGGCTTAGAGATTCTTGCAGAGGTACGTAAAGAGTTCGGTATTCCTGTTACATCTGATTTTTCTGATCCAGCTTGGGCACAGGCAACTGGTGAGGTGTGTGATTTAGTACAAGTTCCTGCCTACTTATGTAGACAAACATCAATTCTTAGAGCAGCTGCTCAAACAGGACGTCCAATTCATTTGAAGAAGGGTCAATTCATGAGCCCTTGGAATATGAAAAACTCAGTAAAGAAAATTGAAGCCGCTGGCGGAACCCAAATTTTGCTTGCAGATCGTGGAACATTTTTTGGCTATAATATGCTTGTCAACGATATGAGAAGCTTGTCGATAATGGCAAAAACTGGTTATCCAGTTTGTTACGACATAACTCATTCCATACAAATGCCAACATCAATGGGCGAGATTTCTGGTGGCGAACGCGAATTCATTCCTCCACTGACACGAGCCGCAGCCGCAGCCGGTATTGATGCAATTTTTGCCGAGATTCATAATGATCCACCAAATGCTCTTTCAGATCCAAATACGGTCTTAAACATAGATCATTTGCGACATGTGCTCGGCCAAGCTAGAGACATTCATAATTTCAGGCTTGAATTACTAGAAAAGTATGGTGAAGATAATGTCTATTAATTTAACCGCTAAAGATAAAATGAAAAAACTCACCGAAATTCCAGTACTGAATTCAGATGCGAGCCTAAAGAAATGTCTAGATTTAATGACTGAAAAAAGCTTAGGAATAACTTGCTTCACTGATAAAGCTGGAAAATTAGTTGGCTTGCTTACAGACGGAGATTTAAGAAGGCTTCTTCTCAACAAACAAAGCCCACTACCAGCACTTCTAGTTTCTGATGGATTGAGTTTTGGAAATTCTAATCCTAAAGTCGGGCACGCAGACGATCAAATATCAGACTTACAAAATTTGATGAATGAAAAACAAATTTGGGATCTGCCAATAGTTGATTCAAGCGGGGTTTTGTTAGGGCTCCTTCACAGACACGATGCAAATCAATAAACTAAAGAAAAAGTTAAGGTCAAGAGAGCTAGTTTTTGGCTCTTGGGTTTCATTTTCTCATCCATCAATTTCAGAAATTTTTGCATCACATAAATTTGATTTTCTTGCCATCGATATGGAACATGGAACAATAAATTTAGAACAAGCTCAACGGATAATTGCAGCAAGTCAGTTTTATCAGGTGCCTTGTCTGCCGCGTCCAGTTTCACACTCTAATGATTGGATTAAGCCACTCCTTGATTCTGGCGCTGATGGCCTAATTGCTCCAATGGTTAATACTGCAAGCGAATTAAAGAACTTAGTTGATCTAGTTAAATATCCAAATGTCGGCAAAAGGAGTTTTGGAATTAACAGAGCGCAAGGTTATGGTAATTACTTTGACGATTATGTGGCAAGCTGGAATGAAAATTCTGTTTTTGTTGCCCAAATAGAAACTAAAGAAGCTGTTAATGAGATAAATGAAATTACTAATAACTCTAATTTGGATGCAATTATGATTGGGCCATATGACCTGTCCGGTTCATTAGGCGTCCCTGGTCAAAAATTTCATCCGTTAGTTAAAGAAGCAGAATTAAAAGTAATCAAGGCGTGTTCCAAGGCTGGAATCTCATGTGGAACACAACTAAGCGATTTCAATCCAAGTTCAGTAAAAACAGCGCTTGAAATGGGTTACACCTTCATTATTGCCTCCTCAGATCTATTTGTTTTGGAAGCATGGGCAAATGGTGCTGAAAAAGTGATGCAAGAGTTTAGGAACTAACCATTAATAACAAAATCAGCACAAACGATTTGTTTTCCCTTAACGGGAAAACTGCTGTAGTTATTGGTGGGGGCGGTCATGTCTGCTCTGCATTAGCTGAAGGTTTTGCTGCTGCAGGAGCAAATGTTGCAATTGTCGACTTAAGAATTGAAAAAGCTACCATGATCGCGGACAAACTTAAAAGCACTTACGGGATTAAATCTATTGGGTTATCCGCTGACGTTACAGTGAAAATTGAATTACAAACAGCAATAAATCAGGTTGTTTCCCATTATGGTGGTATCGAGATAGCGGTGAATGGTGCTGGAATTAACAGCCCAGAACCATTTTTGGAGATTGAAGAGGAGAATTGGCATAAGGTTGTGGACTCACAATTAACTGCAACCTATTTGGGTTGCCAAGTGATTGGAAGTCATATGGTTTCGAGAAATAAAGGCTCAATTATAAATATCTCTTCCGCATCTGCAGACCCGGCACTATCAAAAGCCTACGCTTATTCTGCCGCTAAAGCGGGCATTAGAAATTTAACTCAGAACTTAGGTAGGGAGTGGGCAAAACAAGGCGTGCGTGTAAATGCAATTCGTCCTGGATTTTTCCCAACTGATTGGAATAGAAAGAATTTCATTACCAAAGAGAGAGAAACGGCGATTTTAAACCACACACCAATGGGTCGTTTTGGGGAAACACACGAACTGATAGGTGCAGCTGTATACCTAGCATCTGACGCATCAAATTTTGTTACAGGAAGCGAACTAATTGTTGATGGTGGATTTTCTGCCATGACTATTTAATCTAGCAATCATGAGTATGTCAGTTGTCATCACTGGTGGGTCAAAAGGTATTGGCCTTGAATTAGTTAAGCACTATGCAAGCAATGGCTTTAAAGTTATAAGTGGTTCAAGAACTAAATATGGCAATTTTGATAAAGAAATAGCTCCTAATATAAAAGAAATAAAAATTGATGTAAGGAATGCCGAGTCTCACGAATTGCTCGCGCGGGAGGCCATAAATGAAACAGGAAAACTTGATGTATACATAAATAATGCCGGATTTTCTGAATGGCGCAGCCTTGCCAACATCGATAGCGAGTTTTTAGAAACAATATTTTCAACAAATGTATATGGTTATTTTTGGGGAACTAAAGCAGCCGCAAATGTCATGACTTCAAGGGGGTCTATTTTAAATATTTCAAGCCTTGCTGCCAAAAGAGGAACACCCAATAACAGTGCTTATGTAGCTACTAAATTTGCAATAACTGGGCTAACTCAATCATCAAGTAAAGAATTAGGAACTAAAGGAATCAGGGTGAATGCGGTTTGCCCTGTTCTAATTTCAACACCTGGATTACTGCAAGCACTAAATTCTTCTGAAGCACCGTCTAAAGGAAACACTAAAGCCTTCCTAAAAGATTTTTCGGTGAACCAAACCGCTCTAGGAAGACTGCCTACCATGAATGAGGTTGTAGATCTTTGTTATTTTTTAACTTCAGAAAATGCAAGTGCCATAACTGGACAATCAATCAATATTGATTGCGGAGTATTACCAACTTGAAAATAGGGATAATTATTCCAGCAAGACTTGATTCCGAGCGTTTACCAAACAAAGTGCTTCGTCAATTCCAAGGTAAATCTATGATTGAGCACACTTGGCAAAGAGCCAAATTAATGAACAACAAGATCGAATGTATAATTGCGACCGATTCAAACGAAATCTTAAGCGCTGCAGAAAATTTCGGTGCCACTGTAGTAAAAACCAAGAGATCCCATCCAAACGGATTGAGTAGAGCCAAAGAAGTTCTCGAAAATCTAGATTGGGACTATGTAATTATTCTACAAGCAGATGAGATTTTGGTTGTACCCAAAGACTTAGATGATTTAACTAAAGTGATTGATGAAAAATACGATTTTTATAATTTAATTACTAGAATTAAAGATTCCAATGAATTAGAGAATGTAAATGTTGTAAAGTGTGTTTTAAAGCAAGACCGAACTATCCTTAATATCTTCCGAAAGAATGGGTTTATATCCCAACACGATAAACAATTAGGATTTGTTAACAAAATATGTGGAACTTTTGCCATATCTCGGAAATTGCTCTTAAGTATTGATTTGACGAACCATTCACTAATTGGATTGCAGGAATCAATCGAGCAACTATCTATCCTTGAAAATAACATAGAAATTCTGGGTGTTAAAATTGAAAATCATTTCATTTCTGTGAACACTGAAGATGAAGCAATTGAAGCAGATCTAATACTGACTACCAATAAATTGCAGAAAGAAATTTTTAGTAAATACCAATGACACCAAAACCAGATTTAGCGGCAATTCTGCAAGACATAGTAAATGAAAATCCTGGTTATAACCTCCTTCATAACTCGTATTTCAGAGTTCCTAAAAACAATCCTGAATTTCTCAAGAAATATAAATCTCTTAAATTTTCAAAAAGCAGAGGAATTGCCATAGTTGTATTTTTTTTAGCTATTCCAAAGATTGCTTTATACCTAATTACAAATCTTTTTGGCAGTATTTTACTTGCTAAACAGTATAAGTACTTCAAAATTAAGAATAAAACAAGTTGTGCGCTTTTTGTTTCGCATGGAACAAATAACAATTTGACCGGGGTCACAGATGTGTACTTTTCCGATCTTCCATCAATTATTGGTATACAAAAATGTACAATTTTGTATCTCAATCACAACAAAGGTAAGTACAAAACAAACTTTAAGAGGCTGACGCAAAAATCTAATTGCGTAAATTCGCTGCTTATGCCAAAATTTCTACACCCAACTGAATTCGTACAGTATTTGAGGCGCTGCCTTGAGCTGCTAGAGTTTCAAAGAAAGATTTCACAGAATTATAGTGATAAAGAATCTTTAAAAGCAATAATTTTGATCCACGCAATTAAATGGATATTTAGTCGTGAGTCCTACACAAGCTACCTAGTTAATCAAAGAATCAAAGAAATTAATTCTCAAATTGGAATAGATGTGGCGTTCTTTACATTAGAGGGGCATAGTTACGAAGAAATAGCCGCCAATTCTATAAAATCTAGAAACGATAAAGTGAAGTTATTCTTTTATCAACACTCTCCGATCACTAAGGCGCAAAGAGGCGTTGAGAACTTTCTACGAAATCTTAAGTATCCAGTAACTTTACTGACTACCGGGCCTGCCTATTCAAAGTTTCTATTGCCATTTTCTCCTCAAAATAAAGCCTTCTGTATTGGCAGTAACAAAATCATCGAGTTAAATTCAAACCAAGTAACGAAAATCAACACTTTACTGGTCGCACCAGAGGGAACAACCTTGGCTTCAAATCAGTTTATGCGTTACTTAGTAAGAATCTCTAGAAATTATCAAAACTACAAGTTTATACTTCGACTTCATCCAAACCTAAGGTTTAGTATTTCAACAGCCTTATTAAAAACGAGACTCAATAAAATGAAAAATGTTCACATCTCGAACCAAACTTTACTGCAAGACCTTCAGCATTCGCAGGCTACTTTATACAGAAGCTCGACCGTAGCATTGGAAACTTTAAAAGCTGGAAATATTCCAATTTTTGTGGATTTCACGGGAGATAATGATTTGAATGTTTACACCGTGATCAAAAATAACTTTCCAATTTTAAGTGGCGAAGACCTGAGTTTACAACCTATCGAGTCATTAGATTTCGAAAATTTTAACTTTGCATTAGTTAACGAACTTTATATACCTTTTAATCCACCAGAAGATTTGATTAATTTTATCAATAAATAATTCAGGACACACTACTTTCAAGTTTCAGCAAGCCAATAATGATTTCTTTTGATTTTGATTTATTCATCGGCAAAGAAATCATTTGACTACAAAATTTTAAAAAGGCTATGATCTTGCGCGTTTGTACAATCTGTAAAAATCCTCCAGATAAAAGAAATTTAAACGCTCTAAATATCGTGAGACATTTATAACTAACAATTTTGGTGTCAGGACGTGAACAAACCAGGTAGCCCGTCCAAAGAGCAATATACTTAAACTGAGATAAATTCAATTTAATGTTTGCGTGAGAGAGCTGTTCCAACACCTTGATCTCTGGGTCATAAATTAGTTGTGAGTTCTTTGAAACATTAGATGAGAAAATAACATCTTCATAAGCAGCATACTTGGAATTCAATACGGGTAATGTGTATTGATCTAGGGAATCTTTACGCCAAATTGAAGCTCCATTCAACCATTCGGTGGAAGTAATTGAATTAAATGCATACTTTGTAGCCCTACCAGAAGGTTTAATTTTTCCAATCTGGCGCCTAGAGTTTGATTGCCATGGTTGCAATTCTTCAAGATTCGATGATTTGTGAATCAAGCGTGTTCCAATTCCACTGACATTCCCATTTTGAATTTGTCTGATTCTTAGAAATGCATCAGTTAACGTCGTTGGTTTTAATTCTAAATCATCGTCGAGGAAGAATACCCAGTTAGAATCGTCGTCTAGAAGATTGAATGCCAATTTCTTTTGATTTGACTGACCAATCATTTCTGTATGTAGGTGCTTGATTTTTAACAAGATAGAATATTGATTAACTAATTCATAGATTGATTCTCCAGAGGAGACAATAACAACTTCATGTGGTTGAGATTGCGAATTTACAATAGAAGATAATAGGTTTTTGAGTAAATCAACCCTATTGCGCGTACAAATAATCAAAGATAATTTTTGCTTTTTCATTAGAATTAAACTGAGTAAACTACAATAAATTATTCTGTGTTAGCATTTTCTTAAATGTTTCAACAGTAAACCAATCTGTGTTATTCTGGCTACTGTAGCGAAAGTCAACGGGAACTTTCTTTGCACCGAGGTAAGCGTTGGTCTGCATTGAAACACTTGGAGATAAAATTGCATAGTAAGTTTCGAATTCCACTGTATTGTGTGAGTCATCTTCCGTGATCATCACTTCATGAAGTTTTTCACCAGGCCTGATTCCAATCACTTTAGTTGGTATCCCAGGAGCCACTACTTTAGCCACATCAACGATTGAAAAACTTGGAATTTTAGGAACAAAGATTTCCCCTCCTTGAAGCCTGTCCAGTGAATTTAATACAAACTGAACACTTTCTTCTAGGGTAATCCAGAATCTAGTCATTCTTGGATCAGTTATCGTAATCTCTCCCGAATCGATTTGTGATTTAAAAAACGGAATCACACTACCTCTGGATCCCAAAACATTTCCATATCTAACAACCCCAAATTTAGTCAATGCATTACCTGAGAGGCGATTTGCAGACACCATCAATTTATCTGAACAAAGTTTCGTGGCGCCATACAAATTAGCGGGGTTGGCAGCTTTATCAGTACTTAGCGCAATAACTTTAGATACTGAATTTTTGACAGCTGCATTGACTATATTTTCAGCACCTAAGACATTTGTTTTAATGACCTCCATAGGGTTTTCTTCTGATGCTGGAATCTGCTTCATTGCAGCAGCATGCACCAAAACTTCAACACCATTTAGGCATTGCTCTAATCTTGCATAATCACGCACATCACCTAGCATAAATTTTAATCTTTTAGAATTGAACTTTAGATTCATTTCATATTGCTTTAACTCATCGCGACTGTAAACAATTACTTCTTCAGCAATTTCTTCCTTCAAAATTTTAGAAACAAATGCAGTTCCGAAAGAGCCAGTACCCCCAGTTACTAGTAACTTTTTAAATTTACTTCTTCTTGCCATGCTGGCTCCTTAGTTCATCCGACCAGAGTGTATCTTCTTTTAATTCAAGAAGCATATCTTTCACATCCGGAATTCTAGGTGCACGCATACTTGAATATTTAGTTGAATTTAACGCCAAGTATTTTGGTCTATCTACTCTCAACAAGCCTTGCCTAGAAGTTGAAGGCACTATAAGTCCCGAATTAAATCCAAAAACAGTCGCTGCTAATCGGGCAAAATCAAGCTTAGAAATCACAGTACTTGATGAAATGTTATACAAACCCTGTGAATCTATAGAAGACAAATATTCAATGGCCCTAATTAGATGGATAACTGATACTGGATTAAAGAAAACATCAGAAAAACCATCGAAGGTTTTATTTTCAGCCATATTGCTTAAAATCTTTTCCAGTAAAGTATTATTTTTTCTATAACTGAAACCAAAAAAATTAGTTCTTACGATTAAAGCACTGGGATTTATGGTTTTAACTAAATCTTCTGCAAATTTTTTTGAATTTCCATACACATTAACAGGCCAAACTTCTAAATCCTCCGACCTTGGTTCGTCCACCCTTGACTTAAAATGATCAGTACTCACATGAACGAACTTTATTTTTTCCTTCTCAGCAATTTTCCCAATAGCACCCGGCAAAATTGTATTCAAAAGTTTTGTTTTGACTGGAAATTGTTCACAGTGATCAACATTAGTTAAAGCAATGCAATTAACTATAATACTAGGACGGACCTCTTTAATCAGTGCCGAAAGTTCTACTTCGCCCTGTAAAGAAAAATCAAATTTTATCCAGTTACCTCGAATTGTTGGTAAAGCCTTACTGTAAGTAAGAACTACATCAAAATTCTTGCAATATCTTGTGAAATTAATTCCCAAAAACCCACTACCGCCCAGAACAAGCAATTTCTCTTTACCAGATAGCATCATTTCTCCAGTGATCAATTCCAAAGAATGTTGAGATTTACTACTACAGTAACGGATCCAAAGATAAATTTTAGGACATCAACCTGTATATTGTAGGTATGACCCCAGAACATGTCTTATTAGTAGGGCATGGTTCAATAGGCAAATTTCACCTGGAAAAGTTGGTCGATTTGGTTGAAAATGTTGACGTAATCGAGCCCTCACCGAAGAATCAAACGACGATGATCCTAAAGAAGCATGCTTGTAAAATCAACTTCTACAACAATTTACAAACTTTGCCTGACAATAAATTTTATACATTTGCGGTAATTGCAAACTGGGGACCTGACCATGTTTCGACCATACTTAAATTACTTAAGAAGGGAATTACCAAATTCCTTGTCGAAAAACCTTTGTGCGATTCTTTGTCCGACCTGAAGGTGATTGAAGACTTGGTATCTGAAAACAAAATTGAGCTAATTAGTCATTATCAATGGTCTTATAGTTATTTACCCGAACTCATCAACGAAATGGCGATAAAGTATTTTCTTGGAAATACTATTTCAATAGTTGTGAACGGTGGCGCTAAATGCTTGGTTACTAACGGAATTCACTTCTTGGCTCTGGCAGAGATTATCTTCAATGATATACCTATTGCATCTTCAATTATTTATGTAAATAATGATATAAATCCAAGAAACAACAAATTTGTTTACTTGGAGGGTAACGCTACCTGGAAATATCCAAATTCAAAATACTTATCTGTTAACTTCTTCAATAAATCTCACATTTCACTAATTAGCATAATTAATTTTGAATACGGCTATGCAATTGTCCAGAACGATGAAATAAAAATGTTCGCTATTCCTTTAGATAAAAGGATTAAATTGATATCACCGACCAGAACAGAGAATGCAAGCGAATTAATTTACACAGGCCCAGCATTCTCTTATCCAGACGGAAGTGATGGAACCGATTTGATCTATTCAAAATTGTTAAATGGTCTATCAAGAGAAGACTCAACTCATGGAATTCAAACAATAAAAGACTTTGTTCTAACACTCGAAAAAAACACAGATAGTGAAATCGATAGAAACATGTCAGGAATTACCAACGAACGATTTGAAAAGAAATGGAATCTATCTTGAACGCTAAGCTCGCGGTGATTGGTGCAGGTAGTATCGCCAGAAGCCACATTGAAGCTGCCAAAGAAGCTGGGTTCATTTTGTATGGGATGTGCGGAAAAGAGGGCTCAGAAAGGGCATTACAACTAGCAAATGAATTCAAATTCGTAAAGTATTTTTCAAATTACAAAACTTTGCTGAATTCTGAATTTGACGCTGTTAGCCTAATTGCAAGCACGGATGTAACGATGGAAATTTTGGTTGATTTAATACCACTTGGAAAACCTGTATTGGTTGAGAAACCGGTAACAACTTCGATAAAAAACTTTGAAAGAGTTATACATAACCATGACCAAATAATCGTTGGATACAATAGAAGGTTTTATTCTTCCATTCAAGCAATGAAAGAAAAAATTAAAAATCAAGAATTTCACTTCGCAAGACTCAACATCTCTGAAATTTCTTGGAACCCAGAAGCCTTGCTGTCAGAAAGAAGAAATGCTGTTTTAGAGAACTCTGTACATAGTTTAGATTTAGTCAAATTCCTTTTCGGAACCTACAATATTGAAAAAATTGAAAGGAACATAGTCAAAAACGAATTAAACTCAATATTGATTTTGCTCAGAAATTATCAGCATAAGCTCATAGAAATTACTATTTCATTTGGTGTACCAACTAATAATTGCATTGAAGTATGGTTTCCAAATAATATCGCAATTTGTAAACCTATAGAAGATTTTACTGAGTATTTCTCCATGAAAATGGTACCCCCTAGCAAGGAGGTAACCTATAAAAGATATATTCCTGAAGAAGTTACTAATTGGAAGATGTCAGAAGCAGATCAAAGATTTAAGCCCGGATTTCTAGAGCAATACAGAGAATTCTTGTTGCTTGTAAATGGAAAAAATATAGCGAATGCAGCCAGAATTGGCGATGCTAAGGATGCAATTTACCTAGCTTCAATGGCCTTAGGAGATGACTAAATTGAAAATCCGGCCAGAAACATTCTTCCAAAAATTTATTGATCAAGGTGGATTAAGAAAAATTCGCAATGTAAAGCAATTAGTAATCGACTTGGAGCTTAGATCCTTTAGGAAATTAAACGGAAACAAATTCGATTCTCAAATTGAACTAGCGTATATCCAAAAGAAAATTTCGTATCTTTTTAACTCTAAAATGTACATCAAAATTGTAGAAAGCTCTCGCAACAATAGAAAATGTTCTCTAATAATTCCATCAAAATGGAATGCTTCCTTTAATTCACAATCTATTAGAATCAATTCATTCATATCATCACTTAAATGGGTTACATTTATTTCACTTGTTATAATTAAGTCAATTACCGATGGATTCATTAACATCTTAAAGCGAGAAGATTACAAGTTGAATGAGTTTATAGTCGCAGAGAAATCAAAAGGAATTCAAACCGTACTGCTAAACTCCAAATTTCCAATTGGAGAAATTTTTAATGGTGAGCCTGCAATTGATTTTGGTAATTGGTATTCAAGTCTAAATCCAAGAAACTCAACAATCAGTTTCATATATTTTGCAAAACCATCCATTGAAAAAAAAGTTGTTTATCATGGAAAATCAATTACATGTAAAAGTTTTAAAAGTTTTAATTTTGGAATTTCATTTTTTTCAAAAATTCAATTATCTATCTACGCTTTTAAGTTACTATTCCAAGGCATACTCCAATTGCTTGGTGGAAATATGGCAACTCTTGTCGGGTACAATGAGTTGATATTTTCAAAACGCTTATCTTTTGTACAACTAAACGAATTGCCTGAAAAGGTATTGTTTTCGGACAATCATGGCATTTTGATGCCGATTTGGGTGAATCAATTAGTCAATTCAAAAGTGTCAGTGGAATATTTATTCTTCTCTTCATATGACTCACCTTCACTACATAAAGATGAAGACCCGAGACAGGATTTTTGGCAATTAAATAGCTGGCCAAAAATGATATGTGTTGACCAGTTTCAGGCTGAATTTATGAAGAAGAATATAGTTTATGGAAATCAAGTAATAGAAGTCGGTGGATTTCCGTATTTTAGCGATAATAGAGATGAGATTCCTTCCGTTAAATCCTTTACGATTTCGGTATTTGATTTTGAACCTGGAATAAACACGATTGGAATAAGTACAATTAGTGAGTGTGGTTACAACGATCATACAATTAATGAGAGATTTATTTTTGAGATATATAGAATCGCATTAGAGTTGAATTTAGTGATATTTCATAAGCCAAAAAGGAGAGCAACACTTGAGGGTAGAACGAGTAGATACAAAATGTTTATCGATAACTTGGACTCCAACCATTATATTCAAGTGGCGCCAGAAGTTTCACCTGCCAGAATAGTTCAAGAAACCAACGTAACGATTGGGATGCCTATTACAACACCAGGGATACTGGCCAACAGCTATGGGCACAAGGCAATATTTTTTGATCCGTTAGGCAAGGTAATGAAAAAAGACCCTGCCTTAAGAGGAATTGTAGTTGCTAGCAACGCCATCGAACTCAAGGCTCTATTGAGTGATTTGATAAAAACTGCTTCGGAGAATAAAACATGGAGATAATAGTTACGGGTGCTGCAGGGTTTATCGGGCGAAATCTTATACCAATACTTTCAGAAAAATACGATCGAATATATGCCATTGATAACCTTAATTCTTTACTGTATTCGTCCCAAATTAAAAAGAACAATTTTAAACACATTGCCGGTATCAAAAATGTACGATGTATTGAAAGTGACACGAACAAAATAAAAAGAAAAGGAATTTTTAAAAACATAGAATGCATAATTAATTTAGCCGCACTGCCTGGGCAAAGTTTAAGTTGGGAGAATACGGAGCAGTACATTAAAAATAACACCCAGAACGTAAATAATTTAATTCGCGAATTCTGCATAGAGGGAGAGGCGTATTTCCTACAAGCTTCTACATCATCTGTATATGGAAAAATTGCAATTGGCGGAAATAATGCAATTTTAAAACCAAATAATCCATATGGGGTTACAAAATTAGCAGCAGAACATTTGATTGAAGCTTACGCCCAAAACTATGAATTTGAATATTCTATATTACGTCTATTCTCAGTTTATGGACCTCATCAAAGACCAGATATGGGAGTTTATAAGTTCCTGAATGCAATTATGAAAGGATTAGACGTAACAATTTATGGGGACGGGTCACAATCTCGTAGCTTAACCTATGTTATGGATGTCGTTACCTCTATTATGAAAACTGTCGAATTGAAACCTTCAAAAGAGATTCTCGATATTAGTGGAGATAAAGCTATGAACGTGAATGAAATTGTTTCTATCTGTGAAAAGGTTGTTGGAAACAAGGCAAATATCAAATTTGTAAAAACTCCAGTTGGGGATCAGGAGAAAACTCTTGGGGACTTTGCTTATGCAAAAAAAATAATCGGAGTGGAGAAATACACCGCTATAGAATTTGGAATTCACCAGCAATTTAAGCAGATGCTGGAAATTCAATAACTATGACCTCAGAAAACTCATTTATTGTAGCTCGTGATACAAAATCAGGAAATTGGTTAGTCACACTTGCAATCGGCGATGAGTATTTTTCTACCTGGACATCCACTGTAAAAAATTCTTGGCTTGATTATGCAGATCGTTACGATTTAGGGGTTTTAATTATTACCGAACATTTAATCGAGGCAGACAATCCGAATTGGAAAAAGCCAACCTGGCAAAAACTTTTAATAGCATCTAATCTGAAATATTTAGATAGAGAAGTGAAACTGCTGTGTTACCTAGATACTGATATTCTGGTTAATCCATTTTCCCCGAATGTATTTGATCTACATGTTGAAGGAAAAATAGGAGTAGTGTCTCTAAGAAAAAATTTGCCATTTAATTATGAACAAACACTCCGAAAATTGGCGCTATTAAGGCATAGATTTATTGATGATAAGTACCCTCTTGACTCTGCATTGTTTATTGATCTTCCGGGATTATACGGATTTCACAACTTGCCAACTCAACCAGATGAGTTTTGTGCAGGTTTTCTTTTATTTGAACCACTGCGATTTGCTACGACTATGGAAGGTTGGTTCCATGAATACGATCAAAGTGTTGTTTCGATTACTGGCGGCGGAGATCAAACACATATGAATTTCCATATTCAATCTCTAGATTTAGCAAATTACCTACCGTATGAGTTTCAAGGCATTTGGGCGTTTGAAGCTGCAAATTACTATGGGTATCTTTTTATGCAAAAGTTCAATAATTTAGAATTATATAAAGATTGTGTTGAGTCAACATTGCAACGGGTTCATTTCCTTCACTTCGCTGGGAATTGGCCAGAATCATCAACGTTTTCAAAAATAAATTTTGAGTTCAATCCCAAATTCTACGATTTATATAGAGCTTATGAATCTTACACAAAAATGATTTTAAGCGGTTCACCAAAAGGTGTAATAAAACCTAACTCTTAATCGATCATCCGTGAAATACATCAAAAGTGTTGTTGGCTATTCTAAAAACTACTGGCCTTCCAAGATACAAGTAACTTTTGAATCTAATTTGTCCGACTTCCGAATGTTGAATGTTTGCCTTAAATATATGACAACCTAAACTTGGGACGGCTTGCTTAGATAAAACTTTTACAGTTCCGTTTATTTCAATTATGGGCTTTATCGTTATCTTTTTTGAAGTTGGATTAGTAATAACGAAATTGTACTCAGCTGGCCCTGTGAGTAAATGTTGAACGAAGTAGGTTTTTCTTATGAATCCGAAGTTTCCTAATTTTTGTAAAACCCCAGAAGAATATGAAACTGCATCCAAGTTTCCATGTACATAACCCTTAACTAGTTCGTCTCTAAATTTGTACCCCGCATATCCTCTTTCTGCCATATAGCTGCCACCCAAATCAACTTCAGTTCCACTTCTTTCATGGAATACACAAAAAGTAGAAGAATCTTCGAGATCATCTTTAATGAAATCACTTAAACTTATTGTTTTGCGTCCAAGGCCACTGATTTCGATGTCTTTTCGACCTAATTCGACCCCAGCTTTGTTGAAAAAAACTAGATTAGCTTTATGTTTACTGGAAATATCACCGCGAATCAATCCCGGTAGATTCAGAAATTCAAACTCAGTTGACCAATTTTCATCATTCCGAATAGGGAATAAATCACTTGTTACGGAATCCCAACTACTTGGTTTTTTAAAAACTTTTAACGGAATATTAATTCCAAATTTTATTTTACGACTAATCTTCACAATAGTGTTTCTATTCATGGTTATCTGACCTAATTCTACTTATCCAATTCCTTTTAATCTTGCCTTGTATCGCTCTTCTATCCCCGTGTAAGACCAAGCTAGCAGGTGGGTGAGTGTGTTCCATACTTAACATTCTCGAATCATTTGATATCCCTAAACCAAACGGAATTCCAGCCATATTTGGACAGTAGAAAATAGGTAGATCGGAG
>Ga0164292_10001178_pt1 | contig 20949 bp, 15 predicted proteins | sample GEODES117metaG_FD_111486 | JGI IMG/M metagenome (GOLD analysis project Ga0164292, IMG submission 111486) | Eutrophic lake water microbial communities from Lake Mendota, Wisconsin, USA - GEODES117 metaG | ecosystem: Environmental > Aquatic > Freshwater > Lake | place: USA: Lake Mendota...
CTCTTTTGACAAAAACCATGTCATCCTTTTTTGAATTACAAGAAGCAAGGCAAAATAATAAAAAAACGAGACTACGTATAAGGTTTTAGAATTATATGACTCCGAAACCACTAGATTGATTGCAAACCATCATTAACAAAAAAACCTCCCATTTGCATGAGAGGTTTTTCAAAACTGATATCAGAATATTATTTTTTCCAAAGTTTTACCTTCAAACGCTCATTGATATAGTACATACACGGTACAATCACCAAAGTAAGAATTGTTGAAAAAGTTAATCCATAAATAATAGTCCAGGCCAAGATATTCCAAAATACCGCACTATCGCCACCTGTATGCACCACTGGATTGAGGTCTACAAACATGGCACCGAAGTCTACTGTAAGACCCAAAGCAAGCGGAATAAGACCCAGAACAGCTGAGGCTGCCGTTAGTAAAACTGGAGTAAGACGGGTAGAACCTGCTTCTATGATTGCTTCTTTCAGCTCATATCCTCTCCCTATGAGTTCGTCGGTAAATTCTATCAGCAAAATGCCGTTCTTAACAACTATACCAGCCAAGGCAATGATACCAACCCCAGACATGATCACAGAAAATGTTTTACCAAACAACATAAAACCTAGAAGAACTCCAATTAAACTCAAAAGAATCGTCACAAAGATAATCAATGGCTTAATAATGGAATTAAACTGAGCCGCCAAAATCAAATAAATCAATATCAAAGAAACTCCAAAAGCTCCTCCTAAAAATGCCATTGATTCTGCTTGCTCTTCTTGCTCTCCGCCTTGACGAATCACATAGCCGGCTGGCATTGTTATTCCGCTGATTGCATTGAATATCTCCTTGTTTACTTCTGTTGGATTGTAAGGCAAAATCACATCAGACGAAAGGGTAATAATACGCTCGTTGTCCTTACGGTTGATTTGTGAAAACGTAGACGTATAACTGATATCGGCTAAAGACGACAACGGCACATTTCTTAACACGCCTCCCATGTTCATGTCGCGGTAGGTTACATTCATGCTCAAGAGCTTCTCAATCTGATTACGATCCTCTTGTTTAAGACGCAACTGTATTGGATACTCATCTTCGGTATCCCTGAATTTCGAAATTTCTGTACCAAAAAGTGCAGTACGAATGGCCATAGCAATTGTAGCCGAACTTATGCCCTCTCTTGACGCCTTCTCACGGTCAACATTGACAATAATCTCCGGTTTGTTGGTAACCAAGTCTGACTTAAGTTCTTCAATACCTTTAATTCCGGCCTCTTCAATTTTTTTTCTTACTTCTTTCTCAATTCGAATCATTTCGTCGAATTCCTTACCCACGATTTCAATTGCAATTGGCTTACCGGTTGGAGGTCCATTAGATTCTCGTTGCACTGAAATTTCGGCTCCAGGAATTCCCATCGTTTTTTCCCTAACCTTGTTAAGTATTTCTTCCGAAGAAATACCACCTCGCTCGCCTTTTTTTACAAAGGCAATGGTCACTTTAGACTTATGCGGAGTTGCCGTTCTGTCTGGGTTCATAGGATCCCCAGCGTTTTTTCCCACATTGGATATCACCGAATTCACTGCTAATTCAGCTTTGTTTTCCGTAATAACCTCAAAAACCCTTCTCTCTATTTCCTTGGTCACTTCATCGGTTTTTGTGGCATCTGTACCCACTGGCAGAACGTTGTAAACATAGATATAATCAGGCTCGGCACTTGGGAAGAATATTACCTCTGGCTTAACGATGCCCATCATAATAATGGTAAAAATCAACAATCCAAACATACTTATTACGGCCCAAATAGGCTTACTGCCCGAAATCAACCAAGAAATAAGCAATTTGTAATTATTCTTAAGTTTTGGCAATAGCTTATCTTGAAAAGGCAAAATAAGTTTTGGAGTAAGTATGAAATGATTGAAAATGTAAAGGATAATTATCAAAACAGTAAAGTTCGCAACTCCTCTGAAAACCGTATTTCCACCAAATGAAATCATATATGAAAGAGCGGCAACTGCTCCAAGAACAATCAGCGGAGTTTTTAGGGATTTCCAGCCTTTATCAATTTTATGCTCTTCTTCATCGCGTTTCATAAATGAAATAGCAAATATTGGGTTCATTACATAAGCTACTATCAATGAGGCCAATAATGTAAAAATTAACGTATATGGCAAATATTTCATGAATTCGCCCACAATACCGTCCCAAAATAACAAAGGAAAAAATGGTGCAATCGTAGTTAAAGTACCCGAAAGTACAGGAACAAACACCTCTGAAGCAGCCAATTTCACAGCCTCGGTAATGGTCAAATGCTTGTGCATATTAAAAAGTCTGTGGGAGTTTTCGATAACTACAATGGCGTCATCCACCACAATACCCAAGCCTAAAAGGAATGCAAAAAGCACCATTGTATTGAGCGTAAAGCCCATCAAAAGCAATGGATAAAATGCCAATAAGGCGGAAAGTGGTACTGAAAGTCCAACGAAAATGGCATCACGAACACCCACAAAGAACATCAGTACAAACACCACAAACAAGAAACCAAGAACCACCGTGTTGATCAAGTCGTCAAGATCGGCTTTTGTTCTCTCGCTGGAGTCCGCTGTGATGGTTATTTTCAAACCCTCCGGCATATCGCCTGACTTAAATTCAACTAATATTTCCTCGATTTTTTCAGAAGCTATTACAAGGTTTTCACCTCCACGTTTAATTACGTTCAAGGTTACTACCGACTTGTTGTCTAATCTCGCAAAATCCTGACGCTCAGCATTAGAATCCACCACATCGGCAACATCGCCAAGCTTTACGATAGCTCCTTGCCCTGAACGGATTATTACATTCTTAATTTGATCTACCGACTTAAATTCTCCTGCTACTCTGAGCGAGCGTCTAACGTCTTGCACATTAAGCTCACCGCCAGATATGTTCACGTTTTCACCTTGGATAGCCGACTGAATATCATAAAATGCAATCCCATAGGCTTTCATTTTATTAATGTCCAAATTGATCTGTATCTCTCTGGTCAAAGCACCAACGATATCCACTCGGGTGATTTCAGACATGGCCTCTATCTTATCTTGCAGCTGCTCGCCATAAGATTTGAGTTTTTCCAATGGAAAATTACCCGAAATATTGATATTCATAATCGGAAACTCCGAGAAGTTAACCTCAACTGCAGACGGGTCTTGTGTCAAATCCTTCGGCAAGTCTCTTTTTGCTCTTTCAATAGCACTTTTGCATCGTTCTTTGGCTACTACCACATCTACGTCAGTTTCAAATTCAACAATGATAACCGACACGTCCTGAAGAGCATTAGATTTTATTTTCTTTACTCCTTTCTCAGATTTTAGCTGTTTTTCTAATGGCTTGTTTATGAGGTTTTCTATATCCACCGGAGTGGTTCCTGCATACACCGTTTGTACAACCACCTGAGGTACAACGATTTCTGGAAACTGTTCCTTTGGTAGGCCATTGAAGATAAAATAGCCGGCTATGGTTACCAAAAAAGTTATTAAATAGACCGTAGTTTTGTTTCTAGCCAAACCTCCAATCATATTATATATAAACCCTTTGGCTTCAGGAAGCTTAGATTCATGTATATTTTTTTCGTTCATTTTAATGTTATTTTTGGTATCAATAATTGATCAATTGGCCATCCACAATCTCTTGATAACCTTGGGTAATCAACAATTCGCCCGTAGAAAGGCCCGAGATTATTTCAATTTTTCCATCATACGATAAACCTGTCTTTACCACTTTAGCCCTTGCAATTTTCTTGTTGCCTTCGGTTTCTGCCACATAAACTATAGCACCTTGCTCCGTATTTTGTACAAAACTCTCCGTTATTACTATTGCGGCACCTTTAGACTGATCGTTTACGTTCATAATTGCCGTAAGGTTTGGCTTAAGTGCTTTATCAAAATTCGGCACCTTGGCCTCCACAGCAAATGTTCTCGAAACCTGGTTGATGGTTTGGCTCACGTAAGATAATTTGGCAGAGATTTCTTTTTGAAGGTCGGGGAATTTGATTTTTACCACGTCTCCTTTTGAAATTGTCCCGGCGTAAGTATCCGGCACATTGGCAACCACTTTAAGGTCGCTGAAGTTTACGATTCTTACAATGCCTATACCTGGAGCAGCTATTTCACCAGCTTTTAGTCTTACCTCGTCTACAACTCCCGCAATTGGCGAAACCACCACATTAAGTCCATCTTGTGATTTTAGGGTATTGATTCTTCTTTCCAAAGATTCTACAGATGATTTTGCCTGTATATATTGAACCTCGGTGCCAATTTTTTGATCCCAAAGATTTTTTTGTCTTTCAAAAATCGTTTTGGCTGTTTCCAACTGAATTTCTACTTCCTGAATTGAATTTCTCAAAATAGAATTATCAATCGTGGCAATTTTCTGGCCTTTGGTTACGTAATCACCAATTTTTACAAAAACCCTCGTTAAGGCTCCACCCGTTTGTGGGCTTACAAATACGTTGTTTTCAGCTTCTAATCTTCCTGTGGCTTCCACAAAATGTTGGAAGTTTTCAGTAATGATAGGCGATACTGAAACAGTTTTGACCTTCTGCTCCTTGTTAGGTTCTAGTTTATCTATTTCACTCTGTAATTTTTGAATTTCATCTGTGAGTTTGCTTGCTTCTTTTTGAAGAGTGGCCAATTGTGCCTTTTTGCCTGCTAAAGAGTTGTCTTCTTTTTTGCCACATGAAACAGTGACAAAAACCATCAAACTCATTAATAGTATGCTAGTGAATGCTTTTTTCATTTTATTATTAGATATATTTTTTTACTGTTTAATTAATTTTCCTTGTGCCTTGTCCAAGTCTACTTTGGCTATAAGCACATCATATAATGCACTGAAATAGTTGTTCTGTGCTTGTTTTAAGTCTGACTCGGCGTTTACCACTTCAAGGTTAGAACCCACACCTTGTAAATATTTTATTTTTGAAACTTTGAGTACTTCTTGTGCTAAATCCATGTTTCTAGACTGAACATCTAAGCTCTCAAAACCGTTTTTGAGGTTGGTCTTAGCTTGTTCATTTTGCAGCCTAAATGATTCCTTTAACATTTCAACACCGTTGTCAAGCTTGATTAAGTTTAGTCGTTGTCTTTCCACTTGTACTTTTCTTACACCAGAATCATAAATCGGAATTCTAACTGCCAACGTTAACGCTGAAGAGGGGAACCACCTTTCAAAGGGATTGAAAACTGGGTTACCATGACCTGCACCCAAAGATCCGTTAAAGGCTACAGATGGGAAAATCCCTTTTTGAATTCTTTCAATATTCAAGGAAGTCAGTTTCCTTGAAGTTTCTATTTGGGAGAACTCTATTCTGTTGGATGGGTTTACGTCATCTACTACTACAGACCTCAACAATTTAACGGTGTCAATATTAAGCTTGTCCCTCAAGGAAAGTTTTTGTTCTATAGGGTACGACATTTGAAATTTCAACAATTGATAAGTAAGTTGAATAAGATTATTTATCTTTTGCTTTTCTGTTACTAAATTGTTTCTTTGAACATTTAACCTATCGATATCAATTTTTTCTACAAAACCTTGCTTAAAATATTGCTCCGTTTGCATTATGGCCGTATCCAATCTTTCTATATTCAAATCAAAAATGAGGGCACGTTGCTCTGCCACCAAAACAGAATAATAAGCTTTTTTTACATTCTCGGCTATATCTACCTTAGACTTTTCCATTTCTTGTGCTGCCATTTTACGATAAGTATCCGCTGCACGCAGTCCAACAAGCCAAGTTGCATCAAAAATTAATTGATTAATTCCTACTCCAGCCTGACCACCCCAGGGAACGCCAAATCTCACTTTGGTGATTTCGCCTTCAGGTGCCTGAGGGTTGAAAGTATTGGCAGGCAAAACCGAGGTTGGAACAATGGCATTATAAGTGAAAGCAAACTGCCCGTTGATTTGCGGCATACCAGCATACTTTATCTCTTTAATTTGCAGCTCTGCGTCTTGCATGCCCACCAATGCGTTTTTAACACTAGCATGGTTTTTAATGGCATAGTCAACAGCTTCTTCCATCGAAAAGGCCGATTGAGCTCGGGCATTGGTTACAATCCATGCTGCAATAAATGCCAGAAGTAATAATTTTGTTTTTTTCATAAATATTAAATTGCTAAACGTGTTTTTTCGTAAATCTCTAAACCTTTTGTCGTGACTATTCCTCTTATAAAATGATCGATACTCTCCAGCTGTACTTTGAGTATATTGTATAAGTTGGGCGGGAAAAGCTCCATATTAAACGCCATGTCAATGGTTTCAACTCTGAGTTTTGACATCACCTCCACGTCAATCTCAGACCTGTAGAGCTTTTGTGAGATGCCCTCATTCAGATTTTTCTTAACTATATCAAGGTGTACCGTTTTGAAATCCATATACTTTTTCCACGAATTTGGATGATATTTTTTCATATCAAAAAAAAGCACCACGTTTACATTCTCCAGCATTTCTCGCATCATTTTGGTCGAAAATATCAACTCCTCAATTGGATTTTTCGACGCGTCGATAATCATACATGTCTTTGTCATCTGATTAGACATGGCATTTTCGGTCACTTTCTCTACCAGGTTATCTTTGTCAGCGAAATAATGGTAAATGGTTTTTTTGGAAATACCTAGCTCCTTAGCAATGTCGTCCATGGTAACGCTCCGAATTCCGAAACGAAAAAACATAGACTCTGCCGTATCAATTATTCTTTGCTGCATATCGTTGAAAACTCAGGAAACTTTCAAAAGGTTCAAAGTTTTTATTGTTTTTTTTAGATAAGACTATCGTTCAATTTTATGTTTAGAACTTTCGGAGAAAATTAAAAATACATAAAAGTCTCATTTTCAGATACAAACGAACGTACCTTTTAAAATTGTCAGAAATCCCGATATTTACTAAATAGCACTATTTTAAGATATTATTAAATATATCTTTTAAATAAATATAGAAAAACAACGCAGATTAGTTCCATTTGCCATTACCACGATTTAGAATTAATTTTGTCTATTAAACCATTCTAAAGCCTTGTCTTTATACAAAAATCTCGTTTTCCCTCTTCTTACCAAGTTTGACCCAGAGCGAATTCATTATTTCGCAATGGATTGTCTAAAATTTGCTTGTTCGATCCCAGGCGTTAAATACCTCATTAAAAATAATTTAGAAGTAAAATCAGACTGTTTGCACCGCAGTTTTCTCGGCCTAGATTTTAAAAATCCAGTAGGATTAGCGGCTGGTTTTGACAAAAACGCTCTGTGGATAGATGAATTAGACTGTTTGGGTTTTGGATTTATAGAAATCGGCACCGTTACTCCAAAGCCGCAAGATGGCAACCCCAAACCGCGTTTGTTTCGACTAAAAAAAGACGAGGCACTTATAAATCGCATGGGTTTTAACAATGCCGGCATAAAGGAAGTAGTTAAAAATCTAAAAAAGCGAAATTCTAAAATAATCGTTGGTGGAAATATTGGCAAAAACAAATTGACCGAAAACGATGATGCCCTCAGCGATTATATGATTGCTTTCAAAGGTTTGGCCGAATATGTAGACTACTTTGTGGTGAATGTTTCGTCGCCGAATACACCCGGTCTGCGGGATTTACAGGAAAAAGAACCACTCAAAAAAATACTCGCTGCACTACAAATAGAAAACCAAAAGCACAAAAAACCCGTTTTACTTAAAATAGCTCCAGATCTTACAGACTTTCAGCTTGACGACATCGTGGAAATAGTAACCGAAACAGGAATAGCTGGCGTAATAGCCACCAATACCACCTTGTCAAGGGCAGATTTACAAACAGACGACAAGGAAGTGGAAAAAATTGGTGCAGGCGGACTTTCTGGCAAACCGCTTAAAGACCGCTCTACTGAGGTAATCAAATATTTGAGTCAAAAAAGCGATGGAAAGTTTGGCATAATTGGTGCAGGAGGAATATACAATGCCCAAGACGCTAAAGAAAAATTAGAAGCAGGAGCGAGCCTGGTTCAAGTTTACTCAGGATTTATCTATGAAGGGCCAGCGATAGCAAAAAATATCAATAAAGAACTAATATAATGAGTGTAGTACCCTACAAAGACAGTAGTGACAGCAAAAAAGAACAAGTGGCGGATATGTTTGACAGCATAGCCGTTAAATACGACTTTCTGAATAGATTGCTGAGCGGTGGAGTTGATATTTATTGGAGAAAAAAAGCCTTGGGAATGATCAAGGATAGAAACAATGACTTGGTGCTAGACATCGCCACAGGCACGGGCGACTTGGCCATTGAAGCCAACAAAATCTTGAAAGTCAAAAAAATTATTGGTATAGATATATCCGAAGGCATGCTTAATGTGGGCAAAGAAAAAATAAAAAAACTTGGCCTAACAGATAAAATAGAACTTCAGATGGGCGATTCTGAGAAATTGCTCTTCAATGACAATACTTTTGACACGGTTATCGTTTCTTTTGGTGTCCGCAATTTCGAGAATTTACTCAAAGGACTCACCGACATGTGCAGGGTTTTGAAGCCCGGCGGAACGTGTTTGGTGGTAGAATTCTCAAAACCAGCAAGTTTTCCATTTAAACAATTCTATTGGTTTTACTCTACAAAGATTTTACCTATAATCGGCAAGTTGGTGTCCAAAGACAGCTCGGCATACAGTTATTTGCCCGAGTCTGTTAAAGCATTTCCCGATGGTAGAGCCTTCTTAGATGTTTTCGAACTGGCAGGTTTTAGAGAAACCTCCGTAAAAACCCTTACATTTGGCATATGCTCAATCTATTTAGGAAAAAAATAACATTCGTATTAACTCTGATTTTTGTTGCAAACATGTCCATCGCACAAATCCGCACCAAATTTCAGCCGAACTACGACAACAAAAAAGTACATTTCGGGTATTTTTTAGGCTTGGCAAACACCAAGTACAACATAAAGTTCAATAATTCGTACCTAGCAGACGTAAACAATGGAAAGGTTTACGCCATCAGCTCGCCAACTTCCACGGGTATAAAAGCCGGAGGTTTGGTAAATGTTTATATAAACGACTACCTAGACTTTAGGTTTTCTCCGCTTTCAGTATCTATTTATTCAAGAAAACTGCTCGAAAATGACAGCATTGCCCACAATCAAGAGGATAAGGCTTGGTTTGAGATTCCAGTTCAGTTAAAATACAAGTCGGAGCGAAGACATAATTCTAGAATGTTTGTTTTTGCAGGATTGAAGTATGGTTTCGAAACCAATGTGGTCAACAAAAGAAACAATGCAACTCTAGTAAGCAACTTTACAACCAAAACGAGCGATTTCTCGGTTGAATATGGTATGGGTCTAGAGCTTTTCAGAGAGTATTTTAAAATCACCCCAGAGTTACATTTTTCTCATGGAATCAAAAACATGGTAAATCCTGGCGGAAATCGGTCGAGTTTTTTGAGTTATGTAGATAAACTCAAAACGCACTCCGTTACGCTTTTTATAGTTTTTCAATAGCCACCTTAGCTAGTCTTATCATTTCCATATCTGCTTCCATGTTCATAAATTCGTCTGCGGCTTTTGAGCCCATATTTATATTGGGGTTTCTAAAATTCATCAAACTGGGATAATTCATTTTGGCCGAACAATGAAAAGCGTCAACATTTGCCGCGGCTATTTGGGGAATATTCTGGGAATTCACCCCACTGCCGGCCATAATATTTATTCTATTTGCGGCTATATCCTTAAAGGCCTTAAGGTTTTCGATGGCCTCTGGGGCTGTTTGAAACTGCCCTGAAGTCAGAATGTTTTCAATACCCAAACTAACGAGCTGTTCTATAGCCAATTCAGGATTTCTACACATGTCGAATGCCCGATGAAAAGTCACCGGAAAATCGCCAATAGCATCCAATAGACGTTGGTTGCCCACCATGTCAATGTCTCCATCGGCCGTAAGCATGCCTATAACAAAACCAGCAGGTCGGTAATTTTTGAGGAGTTGTATATCTTCTAACATAACTTGGATTTCGTCCTCGTTATACAAAAAATCTCCTCCACGAGGGCGAATCATAAGGTAGGCAGGAATTTGAACTTGCTCAATAACTGACCTTACCAGACCAACGCTGGGTGTAGTGCCTCCTTCTAAAAAACCTCCACAAAGTTCAATTCTATCCGCACCGCCCATTTCGGCATTTTTGCAAGATTTTAGGCTAAAACAACATATTTCTAATAGTTTTTTTTTGGTCAAATTGGTCATTATGTAAAAATTAAAGTACTGAAAATAAAGCAAATAGCCCTAAACAGGTTTTTTTTTGGGAATTTATGACAATTTTTTCTTTTAATTGCGTTTTACTGTCAAAGTTTTTTATACTTTTGCAGCCAAATTTAAAAGATTTTTAACTAAAACGAGTGGGATTATGTACTGGACACTAGAACTTGTTTCTTATTTGGAAGACGCCCCATGGCCAGCAACTAAAGACGAATTGATAGATTTTTCTATAAGGTCAGGAGCTCCAAATGAAGTGATTGAGAATTTGTCAGAATTGGAAGACGACGGTCAACCCTACGAAAACATCGAGGAGATTTGGCCAGATTATCCAACCAAAGAAGACTTTTTCTTTAATGAAGATGAATATTAAAAGTATTCACTGATTTAATAAAATAAACACCTCCAAGTCGGGGTGTTTTTTTTGTGCTTTCTATATTGTATATTTGACCAATAGAGCATACAATATCATGACTATAACTAAAAACTTCGAAAGACCCGAGCTAAAGGACTTAAGGCAACTGGTAAGGCAAGGCGAAGGTCAACAGCTAGAGTTTAAGCTCAAAAGCAACCACCCTGACAAAATTATGAAGGAAGTCGTTGCATTTGCTAACTCAGAGGGCGGAAAACTGCTGATAGGAGTAGCTGACAACAAAGAGCTAATAGGACTGAAATATCCCGACGAAGACGAGTACATCATATCGAAAAGTATTGAAAAATTTATCTTCCCAGAGGTAAACTATAAGCTTCAAAAAATTAGGCTCGATAATGAAAAAGAAATACTGATTTACGATATTCTGGCAAGTGAAAACAAACCTCATTGTCTTGACTTAAAGGGAATTCCCGACGAACGCAAGATATTCGTAAGAAGTGCCGATAAGTCCATACAAGCGAGCAAGGAGGTTAAAGAAATACTCAAAGGCAATAAAAAGGACAAAGGCTATAAGTTTGCCTATGGCGAAAAAGAAAACCTTTTGATGAAATACTTAGACTCAAACAAAGAAATAACCGTAACAAAGTTTTCAGAAATCGCCGAAATACCTAAAAAAATAGCCAGCCGCACTTTGGTTTTACTGGTATTGGCCGGCGTACTAAAAGTTAATCCCAGCGAAATAGAAGATACTTTTTCGGTTGTTTGAAGAATAAATTCACCCCAAAGTCCTCAAATATTAATATAAAGTTAACAATTTCATAACATTGATAATTTAATGTTCACATTAAATATTGTGAATTTTGCAGCAGAATTTTAAAAAGTTAGTCATTAACAATTTACAATTCTCGGATTATATCCGTAAAAATTACCAATAGAATCAATGAGAAAAACAGTATTCGCGACAATTTTTGTCGCTATGTCTGCTTATGCTTTAGCACAGACAAAACCCGCAGAAACTTTACCAAAAAAATGGTTTGAAAAAATTAGTTTAAGAGGCTACACTCAACTTCGATATAATCGCCTCTTGGAAACTAACCCGGCTCTAAAATGTGAACAATGCGACAGGTCATTGGGAGAAAATGGCGGTTTTTTCATTAGAAGAGGTCGCTTGATTCTTTCTGGTGATATCACAGACAGGCTTTACATTTACATTCAGCCCGACTTTGCCTCTAATCCGAGTTCCACCTTTCAACATAGTTTTCAGATAAGAGATGCCTATTTTGACCTAGCCCTAGAGAAAGAAAAAGAATTTAGGATAAGATTTGGTCAGAGCAAAGTGCCTTATGGATTTGAAAACATGCAATCCTCACAAAATAGGATTGCCTTAGATAGAAATGATGCATTAAATAGTGCAGTAGCCAACGAACGGGACTTAGGTGCGTTTTTCTATTATGCCCCAAAAGAAATCAGAAGTAGATTCAGCTATTTGGTAAATAGTGGTCTAAAAGGAAGTGGAGATTATGGAGTCTTTGGTTTTGGGTTTTATAATGGTCAAACCGCAAACAGAGAAGAATTAAACAATAACCTTCACAAGGTTGCAAGACTAACCTACCCATTCAAAACGAAATCAGGGCAATTTATAGAAGCAAGTATTCAGGCTATTTCTGGCGAATATACCATAGCTACTTCAACAGGCAACAAACTGGCCTCCAATACTTTTGACGACAAACGAATAGCAGGGAGTTTTGTGATTTACCCACAACCCTTGGGTTTTCAGGCAGAATATAACGTAGGAAAAGGACCAGAATTTGACCCCATAGCCAAAACAACAACCTTACAAAACCTAAGAGGTGGGTACATACAAACCATGTACAGAATCAAAACAGAGAAAAGAGAAATTATACCTTTCGTTAAATATCAATACTATAAAGGAGGTAAAAAGTTTGAAATAGATGCTCGAAAGTACCTCGTGAAGGATTTTGAGTTTGGTGTTGAATATCAAATCAAAAACTATTTTGAGTTGGTAGCATTGTACATGATTTCTGACCGAACTTTTGAGGACTATGCCAAGCCTGTGAATCATCAAAAAGGAAATACTTTGAGATTACAAGCTCAGTTTAATTTCTAAAAAACAGGTGTTTACAATTTAGAAAACCGACAGAACTATAGTTTCTGTGGGTTTTTTCCTTTTTAAATAAATTTTCGAAGTTTCTTGCCATTCGGCTAGCCGAATTTTCAACGGCAGCTGATATGTTCGTCTTAAAATTGTTAACGCTATGCAAAAGACACTTTTAGGTATAGTTTTATTTAAGCCATTCTATCGTTTATTTCAAATGAAACATTCATGAATTGGTCAACATGACAATGATTATTTCATTGCGTCTTTACGTTTAAAATAAACAACTCCAAAACCCTAACAACAAAAAATTATACTAAATTGGCGATTGCCTTAGACTTTGGTTTCAATTCTAAGGCTACTTTCAATCGGGCACTGAAGAAGTTTAGCTAAAGGAAGTATCGTAACTCATCTCTCAAAAACCTCCGGATTCTTCACCGCATACTTGAAATACTTGAAAAGTTTTCCGGCATGCGAAGCATCCACTACACGGTGGTCAAGAGCCGCACCTAGCGTGATAACTCTACGAGGCACTACCTGATTGTCAACAACCCAAGCCTTGGTTTGCACTCCGCCCATGATCATCACAAACGAAATATTGGCAAAAGGAAAAAGGGCAGGAAAACCAATATCCAGTCCCAAAGTGCCAATATTGGAGAGCATAAAAGAGCCAAAAGTTTGTGGTTTAAGGTCTATAAATGGCAGTGATATTCCCCAATCGATAAAGAGTTTTTTTATTAATGCCACTATCCAGATTCTGAAAGGATACGGTATGGCCGACATGGTATCTTTTAACTGCATTGTACCACTTTCCGATCCTTTTCTTGATTTTTGAATTTCTTGATTCAGAACATCTACAGACTGAGCGAATGTGAGTTGATCTGCATTTTTTACAATGACCGAAGACATCTCACCGTCGGCTTTTAATACACTAACAGCCACATTTATAGACGGAAAAGAGTAAATATTTCCTCGTTTCGAGTAAGTATTCAGTTCGGGAATATCGTTGCTTATAGCACGAGAAGTGGCCAACAAAAAGAAATGTGTCAAGGTAATCTTTAAACCTTCTTTCCTTTTTTTATCGATATAAGATTCGAGGTCGGTTACGTCAATTTCTACCGAACCAAATATTTTAGAATCATTTGGTTTTTTGTAAATCGTAGAGGCTATTTGTCGCCAAGAGGTATTTAGATTTTTAGTCAATCCTTTATATTTTTTTACAAAAGTAATAAAACAAATTTTAAGTTACTCCAAAGCAAATGCAACATACTTGTTCCCTTTTGGAGTTCCTAATTTTGTGCCTCCACAAGCTATTACAAGATACTGTTTCCCGTTTTTAGAATACATCGACGGCGTGGCAAAAGCCGCGGCTGGTAGCGGATGTTCCCAAACTAATTTGCCAGTTTTAGCCTCAAAGGCACGCAAGGTAGCATCTTTTGTGGCCGCTATAAAAAGTAACCCCGTTTTTGTTATCACAGGCCCGCCATAGTTTTCTGTGCCCGTTCCAGATATGCCTTCTTTCATTAATAAAGGTTCATTCCCGAGCGGAATTCTCCACAATTGCTTTCCAGAATTCAAATCTATGGCGTTTAAAGTTCCCCAAGGCGGAGCAATCGCCGGTAATCCTCTATTGTCAAGAAATTTGTTATAACCCGTCATTTTATAAGCTACTCCTGCCTTTTTGCTTAACTGACCATCCTTGCTTTGTACTTCCATTTTCTCTTCATTTTTTAGAAAAGCTATCAAAGCTTGTTTTTCTTCTAGTTTTATAAATTCAAAACCCGGCATCATTCCCTTTCCTCCATTTATCAGATTCAAAAGTGCTGCATTATCGTGTTTTTTGCCAATATTAACAAGAGAAGGGTAGCCACTTTTTACATTACCTTCGCGGTCGGGCTGGTGACAACTTTGGCAATAACTAATATAGGTTTTCTCTCCCATAGATACTCCGCTCAGGTTTTGCGTAGGTTTCATGGTTTGTATCCAGGCCATTTCGTTGGCGTTAATATAAATTACACCGTCTGGATCAACAGCACTTCCACCCCACTCAGCACCGCCGTCGTAACCCGGAAAAATGATGGTTCCCTGCTCGCTTGGTGGATCAAAAAGAGCTTTTTTGTAAGTTCTGAATGCTTTTATGAGCTCCTCTCTGTTTTGAGCGTAAGGCGAAATGTCTTTTTCGGTTAAAGTATAAGATTCTCTGGCATAAGGCTTGGGCATCGTCGGAACAGGCTGAGTTGGCCAAGTAATTTCGCCTTTAAGCTTCGATTTTGGCACCGAAATTTCATTTATCGGAAACAAAGATTTTCCTGTAACCCTATCAAAAACAAACACATATCCTTGTTTGGTTACTTGAGCCACTGCGTCAATTTTTTTACCGTTTTTGTTCAATGTTATCAAATTTGGTGGTGCGGGCAAGTCTCTATCCCAAATATCGTGGTGTACAAACTGATAATGCCATTTGAGTTTTCCTGTGCGGGCATCCAATGCCAGTAGACAATTACTGAAAAGGTTTTTTCCAGGCCTATTTCCACCATAAAAATCATAAGCGGCCGAGCCCGTCGGTACGTACAAAATCCCCCTTAATTTGTCCACCGCCATGCCAGCCCAATTATTTGCTGCTCCTACATATTCATTCTTGTAAGCATCTTTCGGGAATGTTTCATAGCCTTTTTCGCCTGGATAAGGAATGGTATGAAAGGTCCAAACCAGTTTTCCTGAAATCACATCAAAAGCTCGCAGGTCTCCTGGAGCCGCATCGGCATCTTCTGAAAGCCGAACGGGCATATAAATCAGGTTTTCGAAAATTGTACCTGGCGTGTTAGAAATTATAAATTTATCTTTAGCTGACTCGGGCAAACCGGTGTGTAAATCCACTTTCCCACCATTACCAAATGTTGGAATAGGCCTACCCGTAGTTGCATCTAATGCCCAAAGATTCGGGCCGGCGGTGTAAAGAATGCGTTTGTCATTCCCCTTTTGCCAGTATGAAACTCCACGGCTCGTACTTGCCCAATTTTTAAGTGGGTCACCGAATCTCCAAATTTCTTTTCCAGTGGCAGCATCCAAAGCAAAAGCTTGCACTGACGAAGTCACACCATACAAAACACCGTCCACAATTAGCGGATTCACCTGCATTTGGCCAGAGTCAGGGGTGGCATATTCCCACGCTACTCTTAAATTTTTGACATTCTGAAGGGTGATTTGCTCAAGTTTGGAAAAATGGTTTCGGTCAGATCCACCCAAATACTCCGACCAATCTTCGTCAGAACCAAAACTATTGTCAATTATCTGAAATTTAACAAAGCCAAAACCTAGAATTACTCCAATAATGATTAGAACTTTTTTCATACTTCTTTATCTTTTACAACGGTCGTTATCTCGTTCATTTTCTTTACTTTATATTCAAAATCTCCCTTTAGGCTATTCCTGATTTTCTGTAAATTATCCAAAGTTTCTTGAATATTATCAGGAATTATGTCCTGTAGCATTTCTCTTATTCTTTTGGCAAATGTTGGTGATTTTCCGTTGGTCGAAATACCGATTTTCAGATCGCCTTTTGTCACCACTGAGCCCAAATAAAAATCGCACAAATCAGGAGTATCGGCCACATTGACCAATGTCCCCTTGCTTTTGCAATCCAATTGAACTTGCTTATTTACCTCAGGCTTGTCGGTGCCCACTATCACTATGTTTTTATCCTCCAAGTGTACAATGCTATATGCCTCGTAAAACAGCTCAATGTTATGACTTTTTGAAAGTTCTACTATTTCGGACTTAATTTCGGGTGCCACCAATACAATGTGAGACAGTGGTGAGTTTTTCAATAAAGCTTCCAATTTTTCGAGACCCACATTGCCTCCTCCAACTATCAAGATGGTCATTTGTTCGGCTTTTAAAAAAATGGGAAATAGGGTATTCATAACGCAAATTCAATTTTTACCAAAGTAAATCAAAATTGTGAACAATTATCAAAATCTTTGACTGAAAAATGCTAAAAATAAGAAGCTAGGTCGGTTTGAAGGAAAACTTTTAAAAATAAAACAATTTTTATAAAAAATTGAAAATAAGCTCGTTTGGCTTAAAAATGAAGATTACTATTTGTTTTATTTCAAATATTAAATGTAAACTTTACGAAGTTTCAAAAAAGAACAATTTTTACAAATATAACCAATCTGTTTATGGCAGTGAATGATGATTATCTTCCGTGTAAATCTTATGCTGAACAAGAGGCCGACCCAAAAAATGAAGGCTTCACCGTATTTCAAGACCAAAAAACCAAGAAATATTATTTTGCTTTAATAGACAACGAAGGTAGTGTGCTGTTGAAAAGTGAAGGATACGCTGATCTTAAATCAAGGAAAAATGGTATTGCATCGGTTATAAAAAACAAAAGCATTGACAGCAGGCTGTCTATTGAGAAAGACAAAAAGAAGTTTTGTGTAGTTCTGAGAGCAGGAAACAACAAAGAAATAGCTCGTTCCTGCGATTATACATCAGAGTTAGAAGCCAAAAATACAATTGAGAAAATCTCTAACAAAGAGTCAGTAGCCGAGGTAACCCCAGCTAGCATCTCAACAAATATGTTAGCAAGTCTCGCTGGATTTTTAAATGTTGAAGATTACCTAGACAAGGCCAGAATTTGGGATTCTTACGGCATCACAGGTTTTGTGAAATTTCAAGGCGAAGATGACAAATATTATTTTGGAGTTTATAATCCCGACGCCACGCTTTACCTTCGTTCGCAGGCATACGCCACCGCGGATGAGCGTGACAATGCCTTTGATTTGATGGAAAGTATCATACTGTTAGAGGAAAACTACAAAATCGAGAATCTGGATGGCAAATATTACGCAGTTTTGTTTGAAGAAAGTGAGATTGTAGCCGTATCTCCAGATTTCAACTCGTTTATTGAGGCATTTATAACCACTCCGGGTGGTCGTCCGCAAGAAACCATAGGCACAATGTTTTGAGAAAAAAATCGATAACATATTGCAAAAACCTATCAGAAATGGGAGGTTTTTTTGTTGGCTTAAAGTCTTCTTTTTCAATTATTTTCAGATAGAAAAAAAACCATTAACTTACTTCAATTTATAGCATGATAAAACGTTATTATCAAAATTTTAAACTACCTAAAATAAAACATTCTTGACTAAGAATTTAGACACACAGAGAAATCATTATTTCCTAGCGTCTTTGTGCCTTAGCGGTAAATAATAAATATATGAAACGAAGTATTCTTTTCTTCCTTCTCGTTTTCTTTTTCAATTCTTGCAATAACCTCCCCGAGGTCGGCATCAAGTCCGTTGGATTTGGCAACGAAATCGAAGTACTGCAAAACCTCCTTTTTGAGTTTGACGAAGAACTCATGTTTGACGGTGACCTCAACAAATGGGAAAGTACGCCTTACATGGATTTTGAACCAAAAATCGAAGGCAAATTCAAATGGATAGGCAAAAAAGAATTGGTTTTCTCTCCTTCAAAACCGATGAAGTTTGCCAACGAATACAAAGCAAAGCTCTCAGAAAATCTTTTGAAAAGGAAAAAAGGGAAAATGGGCATTGATAAAAACGAAACCATCAAGTTTCATACGCCTTATTTAAAAGTAAAAGACGCCCAAGTATATTTTGCCAAAAACAAACAAAATCAGAAAGAGGCGAGAGTCCTTTTAGAACTAAATGGCAAATATGACGCACACAACATCAAGGAGGAAATCACGATTTTGGATGGCGACAAGGAGCTAGATTACAAAATGGTGCCTGCCGAAAACTCATCGAATTTGGTTTTGGCTTTAGCCGCTTTCCCTGACACAAAAAAAGGAGAAATTACAGCCAAAATAGAAGCAAAAACCGATAACCCACAAAAATTTAAAACTGCCGAAAAACTTGACTTAGATTATTTGCCTGCCGACAAGCTTGAAATATTGAAAATGCAGACAAGTTTCAAAAAACTCAAAGGCTACGTGTATATCAAAACCACCCAGCAAGTTGACATCTCTCAAGTTGAAAAACATCTCAAGATTGAACCTGTGGTGAGATTTTCGGTAGAGGCGGCTGACCAAGGTTTTATTGTCAAAGGTGACTTTAATCAAGACGATTTGTACAAAATCACCTTGAATAGAAGTATCGTTGGGGTTTTGGGTGGAAAAATGGACGAAGACTACCTTGGCGAAGCGTTTTTTGGAAGAGTAAATCCTTATTTGGAGTTTACCAACAAAAATGCCCAATACATGTCGAATGTAGGCAACAAAAACATCGGCATCAACATCGTAAATATTCCAAAAGTAAATGTTTCAATTTCGAAGATTTTTGAAAACAACATTTTGCCGTTTCTGAAAGGTACCCGTCGCAGCTATTATGGAGATGAAGAGCAGGAATATTATTACTCGTCTGAAGCTGACATTTATAGCGATTTGGTTTCTTCTAAAAAGATAGAAACGGCCGATTTACCCGTCAAACAAGGTGTTTCGGTGCTAAATCTTCCTTTACCAGACCAAACTGCCAAGCGTGGCATTTACTTCATTTCGATAGAATCAGAAGACGAATATTACAGAAAAATTCAAAAAATTATTTCGATATCAGACATTGGCTTGATAACCAAAATATCTCAAAACCAAGAAGATGTGATAGTTTTGGCCAATTCCATCATGCAAACTTCGCCAATCGCAGGCCTAGAAATTAAACTGATAAGCTACAACAACCAAGAAATAACCAAAGGCACCACAGATGCCAACGGAATGGTAGTTTTCAAAAACCTCAAAAAAGACAACCCGAATTTTACGGTGGCTATGATTACGGCAAATTCCAAAGACGACTTCAATTATTTACTTTTCGACGACACCGAAATCGAAACTTCCAAATTTGACATCACCGGCAAAAACTTCAACGAAGCCGACCTCGATGCCTTCATTTATGGCGACAGAGAAATTTACCGCCCCGGAGAAACCATCAACCTGAACACCGTAATCAGAAACAACAACTGGGAAACGCCCAAAAATATTCCTATAAAAATTCAGGTAAAGCAACCCAACGGCAAGGAAGTGAGCTCGCTCATGACCCAAACCAATCCTGCGGGAGCCATCAGCCATTCCGTGAAATTGGAGCGTTCGGCACTTACTGGTTTTTACAATGTCGACGTCTTTACGGGCAACAATGTACTCATTGGCTCCAAAAGCATTTCGGTAGAAGACTTTATGCCTGACCGCATAAAAGTAAACATCGATGCACCTGCAAAAGTGGAAATAGGCCAAAAAGCCAACATCAAGCTGCAAGCCAACAACCTTTTTGGCCCGCCAGCAGCAGACAATAAATACGAACTCGATTTTTCTATCAAACGCAAAACTTTCATGCCCAAAGGTTACGAAGACTTTACGTTCGGCATAGACGATGAGACCAAATTTGAAAACGAAATCAGAAACGGAATGACCAATGCCAAAGGTGAGGGTTTACAAATTTTTGATATTTCTGAAGATTTCTCAAACAAAGGTTTGCTTGAAGGCAAGGTTTTAGTCTCCATTTTTGATGAAACAGGAAGACCGGTTCATCGTCAAAAAACTTTCGAGATTTATACCCAAAAACATTTTTTTGGAGTAAAAATCCCTGCTTATTTTGTTGGAACAAACGCCACTTTCCCAATCGAACTGGCAGCCCTGAATCCAGCTGGAGCTCCAGCGGTTGCCAATGCCACCATGGAAATATACCTGCTTGAATACCAAACAGTTTTGGAAAAAACAGACGAAGGCCTCAGATATGTTTCGAAGAAAAAAGAGAAGTTAATAAAAAGTCATGATTTGAAATTTGGAACAAAAAATTTGGTCCAAAATTTCATTCCAAAAATATCGGGTGAATACGAAATCAGGGTAAGCCCTGCCGATGCAGAAAGCTATGTAAGTTCAAATTTTTATGCTTACGGCTATGGCTCAAAGGCATCGTTTGAAGTCGATACCGACGGCGAAGTGCAGATAGAAACCAATCAAGAAAATTATCTTTTAGGCGAAAAAGCCAAGGCCATCTTCAAAACTCCTTTTGATGGTAAACTGCTGATAACGATAGAAAATGCGGGTATTTTAGAGCATAAATTTGTGCAAACACAAAACAAATCCGCCGAAATAACGATAGATTTGGGAACAGCCCACTTGCCAAATGTCTATATCACCGCCACTTTGATAAGAGCCATGAATCAGCCCGAACTGCCGCTGATGTCGGCCCACGGTATGAAAACCATCAAAGTGGATGACCCAA
>Ga0164292_10001181_pt1 | contig 20930 bp, 13 predicted proteins | sample GEODES117metaG_FD_111486 | JGI IMG/M metagenome (GOLD analysis project Ga0164292, IMG submission 111486) | Eutrophic lake water microbial communities from Lake Mendota, Wisconsin, USA - GEODES117 metaG | ecosystem: Environmental > Aquatic > Freshwater > Lake | place: USA: Lake Mendota...
AGGAGAGTTAGGGTCTAAGTTTACATTAGAGAATGTTTCTAATACAATCTTCTTTTTGTTTGTATCATTGAATTGTCTTACAACTACTGTGAATGTACCATAATCAGTACCATTTACAGAACCTGCCGCCTTAATATTTGTAATACCAATCTTAACTTTAGTGTTTGATGCGTTACCAACACCTAATGTTTCAAATTGGAATAAATCAAATCTGTCACCACTAATTGTTTGTGATTTAATCATTGGAGTTAATGCCTCTTGTGCATCAAATGCAAATGATTGATTTCCTAAAACATTTACCGATGCAGATGTTGCTGCTACAAATCCTACTGAACTATTTTTGAAGAAACCATATACATAAGGTTTTTTAGAACCAAATGGAGATGTTCCAAATACTGCTTCAATATCATTTACATCAGTTGAATCCAAAGATGCTGATAATAAACCTGCATTTGAACCTGATAATAAAAATTCACCACCTGAACCTGAAGTTACAGTTGATAAAGCGAAACCAGCGTTAGAAGCTGATACAGAATTGAATAATATACCTAATGAAGCTGATACTGAACCTGAAGTTGCTGTTAACAACAAAGGAGCTGTTTCAGTATAACCACCAACACCTGCAATTCTTGCAATTGTAGCAGTTCCTGCTTCTCTTAAATATGATTGTACTGCTAATGGAGTGTAGTATGTGTCATCTACATTACCAAAAAGAGTTTCAAATTCTGCTTGTGAATTTACAATAGTTGGTACAACCGGTCCTTCTTTGAATGGGCCTATGAAAGCCGCTCCGATTTCTGCTACACCTTGTTGTAAGAACGAAAGGTCATTTTCTCTAGTGAAAACACCTGGTGATACTATTTTTTCTGCCATTTTATTTCTTTATTAGTTTTTAAATTTCTACTATAAATATAAATTAAAAGTTCAAAACATTTAAATATGTAGTGAACTTTTAACTAAAAAAATAAATTGGTAATACCTTAATGATTACTCGGTAGGAGCTTTAATCAATTTGAAGAAAACATCGTAGTTTGCTTCGGTTTCAATTGATGCTAATTCTGATAATTCAAATGGACGATATTCCAATTCTTTTACTTCGTTCAAAAGAGTGTCGTACTCTTTATTAAATTCAAGGAAGTTTTCTGTCAATGAACGGGAAACTATATTTCCTTCTTCATCTTTAACTTCATCGTACATTTTGATGAATACTTGTCCATCTTCTTCTGTACCTAATTTCTTAATTAATTCTTCTCTTAATGTTTCAACACTTTGCTTTTCAACTGCAACTTTCTTAGAGAGTTCGTTCATATGGTATTTTACAACCAATGATAATTTTTCGTTTGCTAAGCCTTTAATTGTTACTTCGCCTGTTTGTTGGTTTTTTGCACCATTTAATTCAGCATCCAAAGTAAGAATTTCATGTAACTTTAAACTAATTTTTTCCATAATCTATTTTTGTTTTTAATTTAGTTGTTTATATATAAGTATATATTTTTTTGGTAAAACGAAAAGAAAATTAAGATATTCCTAAGCAAGATTTTAAAGTATTAATTGTACATTGTTGCTCTTGCATAGCTTTTACCGTCAATGCCAATATTCCATTGTAATCTACACCCAAATACTCATTCTCCGATTCATTTCCAGTTACAAAATTAGGTAACACTTCTTTTACTTCTTGAGCAATAAATCCACTTTTATTAATAGTAGGATGTTCAATCATATTATATGATACTGGTAATAATTGTAATAATTTTTCAGTAGCATTATAATCTATTGTTTTAATGTTTTCCTTTAATCTTATATCTGATACATTAGAACCAGCAAAAGAATAATTACCATTATTTTGAACTCTATGTAAATTAGTTTGACCTCTATATAAATTCATTTCATCCGTAATCCCCGCTACACCAGGTCTATGTCTACCTATAAACCAAGATATATCATTAGCTGCGGTATACATACTCATACCTATTATAACATTATCCTCAGCTCCGAATTGAAAACTTGCATCTCCTGATGTACTTGATTTAATAAGGAATTGCATATGGTTAGGAGCGATAACTGATAGGGCGCCTGTACATGCAATTAATACTCTATAAGAACCAGCAGTTACATCAAATATACCAAATTGACCTCCGGAACCTAAAGAAGCCAAAGAATATCGGCGGCCGCCTGTACTTTGTAAATTTACAGATGCCACATTAGAATTACTTATTTGTAAAGTTGTTTCATTTCCTGAAATAGTAGTTGTAGGGTTAGTTGTTCCGATGCCAACATTACTTCCACTAATAGTCATTGCCACTACTGAATTGTCCACATTAACAAAACGCAATTGTGGTGATGCTGCGCTACCATATGTATCAATATACCAAGAAGTATTATTATCTAATGCTCTACCAAAACTTAATTGGCCGCCTTCGTTACTTGAATCTACTCTACCAGCTTTTATTTCACCGCCTACCACCTCCAGTTTTTGAGAAGGAGAGCATGTTCCGATTCCTATATTGCCACCACTTGTAATACGCATTCTTTCAACAGGACTGCCTCCTATTGTTGATGCAGCAAAATATAAATCAGCAGTTTCATTTCCTGTTGTACTTGTTTTAATAATTCCAATAGATGCGTGTGTCAAATTTCCAGGCAAACTATTTTCATTTGTATAAAAATTAATTTCTGCTCTATCACCTACTGCTTGGCCTGTTGCAGATGCATCACTTATTTGTAAAACCGATGATGCACCTAAAGTACTACTTCGTGTTGATTTAACGACTGTTAATTTAGCCAATGGACTATTATACCCTATCCCTATATTACCTGTGCTACAAATAAACATTTTAGTTGTTACACACCCTGTTCCATCTGTTCCCGTTTGAAAATGAATATTACCTCCACTTCCACCTGCACAATATGCTTGTAATTTTAAATCAATATTTCTACTATTAATATAATTGCCCGTATATGATGCTTCTTGTCCGATTGCAAATCTAGTGTTTGCAGCACTTTCTCCAATTTTAATAACATCATTTCCCAATGCCTTTATAATATGAAGAGATGATTCGGGTGCCGTCATACCTATTCCAACCAATCCTGAAAATGAAGAAGTTACAGAACTTATGGTTACTAATGTACCCGTGTCAGAAATACAAGAATCAACTAAGTGTTCATTGCCAGTTCCTTTTTGTATTCTATTATTTGTTGGATAAGTTTCACTACCTATATTGTCAAATGTCTGAGGTCCCATTAAAACAACCGAAGAAGTCACTGTCGTGTTAGCTCCCCTATGAATAAAAATCATCTCATCTTGTACTGAATCGTATAAAAATGAACCTGAACCTCCAACTGAGCCACTATCTCCGATTGACAATCCAGCATACCTAATTGCAGGGTTAGCAGTATTTAAATTTATAATATTTGTTCCTATGCTTACTGCCGAAGCTGTAATATTTTGAAGTGAAGAACTTCCTTGTACTATTAAATCGGAGCTTATAAATAAACTTCCTGTAATAGTTTGTGTACCTATAAAAGTGTTACTTCCTGTGGTTGCCAAACTTCCAGTCTTAATTTCTAACGAAGTTAATCTACTATTTTGTGTGGTATTTAAAGTATCAACTGATGCCGAAGTGGTTTCTAATGCTGATATTCTACTAATATTAGAAGCTGATATTGTTTCTAAACTTCCTAATCTATTATTCTGAGTACTATTAAGAGTATCAATACTTGCAGAAGTTGTTTCCAATGCGTTTAATCTTGCCGTTGCGGAAGATGTAAATGTATTCGTTGTGGAAATACTTGCGGTAAATGATTGTAAAGATGCGGAAACACTTTCAATAGAATTCAATCTACTATTTGCAGATGATGTATTGGATTGAATAGCAGTTATAGTTCCTGCACTAAGAACTGCTACAACACTACCCCCGTCGACAAAGTTAATTGAACCAGTAGATACATAAATCTCTTTAAAGTATTTATCAGTACTACCTAAGTTTCTTATATTAGTTGTATCAGGTATAATGTTACCACCTACCGATATGTTTTGGAATGAAGCACTGGCATTTACAATTAATGAACCGGTGATTGAAGCATCATTTATTAGCATTATACTTTACTTTTGTTAGTTTAGTATAAATATAGAATTATAATTGTTTTTCTTAATTAAGATAATTCAATAGAATTAAAAAGCGCTGTAAACTACTATCTTAAATGCTGTAAACTACTATCTTAAATCTTGTAGAATAACTACCAGCTCCTACACCAGGGCCAGCTGCACATGTTATATTTATTTGTAATGGGCAACCTGATTTACCAAGTCCTCCAGGATCTACAATTGAAAATGTATATCTTTGCCCTGCTGTTGAAACATTATAACAAGACATTTGATTAATTACTGAACTTTGAAATCCAGCAAAATCGCTTCTATAATAATACATCATATGTGCATAATGCATTGAATCATTTCCTAATAAACTTCCAAATAAATAAACTGATGATGCTGAACCATAATTTATTGGTAAAGTTAAAACACAACTTGCACCGGTAGTTACATTATATATTCCTTCATGTAATTTAGTACCCAATCCCATTATATTAGATGGTGAACTAGAAAAACAAGCAGTATCATTTGTTATTGTCAACTTGTTTGAGCCTTGCACTTGAAAATTTATTGTAGATAAGGTATTTATTAAAACATTACAAGTAGAATTTGATACTTCCATTCCACCCATTTGACTTGCACCTTTATAAAAATAATAAGCTGAATATCCGGCGGCATTTGGATTATTAATAGTTACCGCAGGATACCCACCTGCTCCACCTGCACTAGAATTGCAACATATTTCTAATAACCATTTCGGGTCAGTTGCAAGAATACCAACTTTACCACAATTAGTAATTGTCATATAATCCCCAACACCACTTTGACCTATTCTATAAGTTCCATCATTCCAAGAACCCCATTGCCAAGTATATGCCGTGCATGCACTTTTTGCTTGGTATAACGCATATCCAGCACAATTGACATTTTGAATACTCATATTTGTTATTGTACAAGTATTACATATATGCAAAGGTGCATTTGGACTTGTAGCGCCTATGCCAATATTACCCGAAGGAGTTATTTGATACGCATAATTACCATCTGTATTATTATAGAAACCAAAATTACCATTATTCAATGAATACAAATGCCAATCTTTGCCCGTAGAAGAAGTTGTATTATTTATTCTTAGACTTGCATTTGTTCCTGTTCCAGATGTTGAAATCGCTCCACATCCCGTTATACTACTATTAATTTGAGTTGCAGAATTTATAGTTACTAATGTACCACTATCGGTAATACAAGAATCAACTAAGTGTTCATTACCCGTCCCTTTTTGAACTATATTAAGTGTAGGATATATTTCATTTCCAATATTGTCATATGTCTGAGGACCCATTAAAGTAACTGAAGAAGTTACAGTGCTATTAGCTCCTCTATGAATGAAAATCATCTCGTCTTGCACTGAGTCATAAAGGAATGAACCCGAGCTTCCAATTGAGCCACTATCACCAATTGATAAACCTGCGTACCTAATTGCAGGGTTTGCTGTGTTTAAGTTTACTATGTTTGTACCTATTGATACAGCAGAAGCCGTAATGTTCTGAAGTGATGAAGAACCTTGTACAACTAAATCAGAACTAATAAAAAGTGAACCTGTTATTGTCTGAGTTCCAATAAATGTATTTGAACCCGTAGTTGCTAAACTCCCAGTCTTAATTTCTAAACTATTTAATCTACTAATATTAGATGCAGTTATCGTTTCAATACTATTCAATCTTGTCGAAGCAGATGATGTAAAAGTATTAGTACCTGCTATACTTGCCGTAAATGGATGTATAGATGATGTGAACGCAAATGCTTGTGAATCAAATCCATCTAATAACAATGCGTTTGAAGCAGTACCTGCTAATTGTACATTTCCTAAGATAACATTGTTAGCTTGGGTAAAATCTACTACTGAACCTGAAAATGCAATAGCACCTCCAACAGATGCTGATATTTGTGCTACTATATTTCCGTTACTATCTTTAAATCGGTATTGTCCTGCCATTTGTTATTTTTTATAAATATTCTTTTATTCGGTTATTATTTCTTCCCAATTTACAATCTCTTCATTCCAAATATATGTTTTATTATCTGGTATTGAAATTGGAGATTTCCATACACATTCTTCTTCATCTAATATCCACGAATCAAATGGTTTTACAGATATAAAAGCGTTTCTTTCTTCATCAAATTTATATCCTACACTTGCAAAGTTTTTTCTAAATGATTTGTTATATGATGTTTGTTTCCAATTTCCTATTAAACCAATTGAATGTAAAAAAGATTGACCTATTACTTCACTATCCGGAAAAGATAAATTTCCACAATCATTATTACTTACAACAATTACTTCTTGTACTATATTATTCTCATCTATTTTTGCAAAATGTGCCATAAATTTTTGTTTTATATTCCAAATCTACCTCTCATTGCGTTAAAGTTTTGAGTAACTTCTGCTTGAGATAATGTTTTATTATAAACTTTTATTCCTGCAAGGCCACCATACCAATAAGATGTTGAATTCCACGATGGAACTCCTATTCTTATTTGTGTTCCTGTTGGTGTTGCCATTCCACTTTTTGTTGCGGTATATTGAACTCCATTAAAATAAAAATTAACTGTTGTACCATTCCAAGCAAAAACAACATACTGCCATTTATTAAGTTGTGCTGCCACTATACTATTAAAATCTTGAGGGTCACTACCATATGATACTGTAGACCAATTACCACCATTTACTCTTATTGCCCTATTTGTTCCGACAACCTCATTACCACCTACACTCATAACATATCTATCATTTGTAGCATCCACCGGATATGCCCAAGCTGCAATTGTTCCCGTTGTTGTTTGGTGTTTGTAAAAAGATGATGCACTTAAAAAATCGTTAGTTCCATCAAGTGAGAAATGTCCACCATATGCGTATGAATATCCTGTGCCATTATTTACTGCGGTTGTATTATTATTATCACTAATATCAAATACTTTATTTGCAGCATCCATAGTAACAGTTCCTATTTGATATTCTCCACTATCAAATTTATTATCATCAACATATTTTACAATAGTGTATTCAATTCCGTTTCTGTCAACTAACATAATTCTAGAAACTCTAGGATGGTGTTGAACTACACCAGAACCTTCTACATATCTCCAATATCTACGATATCCATATGAACCATTACCTGTACCACTTCCTTCTTGTATTCCCGTTGTTCCATTATTAGACATTACACCTGTGAATGCGGTTGTCCATGTTGAATTATCATCACTATATTGAACTGTATAATTTGCACTTCTTGTTGGAGATGTTGTATTACCAAATACAGAAAATGTTCTAACTGCAACTACATTTATAGTTGGTGAATATGAAACAGAACTTCCAGGGTCTGCAAAATATGTTAAACAATCGGTTACAATTGGTAAAGTTGGTGCTGTTGTATTTTCTTTTTTATATCTTAAATAAACAATACCAGAACCTCCACTTCCACCAATAGCAGGAGCTTGTCTTTCTCCTCCTCCTCCTCCACCACCTGTATATAAATGGCCGTTTTCACCTGCATTCCAATTTCCATTGCCACCACCGCCGCGGCCACCTATTTGACATACACTAGTTACTTCAGCACTTCCGCCTCCACCACCTGCATAATAATATAATTTTCCACTTATAAATGATGCAATACCATCTCCACCCTGTCCGCCGGTTGCATCTGCACCTAATACACCTGCACATAAGGCGCCACCACCTCCACCACCTCGTTTATTACCGCTAGCTGCTCCATTAAAACTTCCTCCACAATATCCTTGTCCCGCACATCCTGCTCCGGATGTTGCAGCTATATTGGCTTGTGCACCTGCGCCACCACCACTTCCACCATTTCTGCCAGGTTCACAAGCGTATGTTCCTGCACCTCCTCCACCTATTGCACAAAATTGAGCAAATGATGAATAGTTTCCATTATTTCCTTTGAAACCACTTGAACCAGGGTTTGAACCACCCGCTCCAACAGTTACTGTATATGTTCCTGCTTGAATACAAGTAATTCCCGTAATAACTCCACCCGCACCACCACCACCACTATGATATAATGCAGAACCGGCAGAACCTCCACCCGCTACAATAAGATATTCTACTACTAAAGGTTTTAATGCTGTAAATGTTCCGGTAGAAGTATATGTATGAAGTTTATATCCGTTTATATCAGCAGCTGCTCCACCAATAGCTAATTCACCTTGAGATTTAGCCAAAGAAGTATCGATTCCACCTATTCCGGATTGTTTTGCAGATTTTATTGCCATTATTTATTAAGTTAATTCTGAACCAAATGCGTTAAAAGTCATATTTGCACTACTTGCATAAACAGTTATTACATCAGTAGTTGCTAATGTAATACCCAATGTAAATGTTACAGTATCATTCGGTGCAATAGCCGAGTCAAATACGATGTAATGTTGATTTGCTAAAGATGCCCCTCCAGGTCTAATTGCAATTCTAAAAGTACCAGATGCGGTATCTCTATTACAAACTGTTATAGTTGATACAATTGATGAAGTACTTGCTGGTACAGTATATAATGTTGTTGCTGTTGTTGCTGAAGGTGCCGATTGTCCTAAAACTTTGTATGTTGCTGCCATATTTTATATTTTTCTTTTTATTATAATTATCCTCCCATTGTTAAAAAATTCAATGCAAATAAGTCATTTGGTAAAGTTGTTCCTGCTACACATATTTGACAAGCAAAACTAGTTACACCGGTTGAACTTATTCTCATTCTTTGACTAGGTGCGGTATCGGTTGTAGCAGTTCTCGTATAAAATGCTAAATCAGCATTACCAGAACCAACTCCAGTTTGAGGTATATATGCAATTGCAACAGGATTATATGTAAATCCATAAGAAGGATAACCAAATCCTATTTGTGCAGGCCAGTTACATGCTCCATAATTTTCACCATCTAATTGAATTGTCGTATCTAATACTTTTCCGATACATCCACATTCTACACCTTTATATACCACTAATTTTGCATATGGTGGAAGTGCAGTACCAATACTTACATTACCTACTGCTGAAATAAACATTCTTGTAGAAGGTTCTACATTATTACAAGTTGTTGTGGCAAAATTCATATAAGAACCACCATCAAATGCTTGCATACTTATTTGAGCCATTGCATTATTACCATCTGTAACCAGACCTGCACATGTATAAGTTCCACCTAAACTAATATATGCTCCATTGTTTGTCCCTAAATAAAGTCTATTTGTACCTTGTACACTACTAAGTGCCAATTGAGATGTTTCATATATATCAGAACCACGAATATCCAATGGTTTATTTGGTGTTGTTGTTCCTATTCCAATACAATTAAATGTTCCCATTACACCACATACTTGTCCACTTGCTTTCAATGTTGCATTTACACAAACTGTAGTACCATTGTCAAAAATACAAGAATCAATAAGATGTTCTTTACCCGTTCCTTTTGGTAATCTATTTGTTGTAAGATATATCTCATTTCCTAAACTGTCGTAAGTTTCAGGACCCATTAAAGCAACTGAAGAAGTTACAACACTACTGTCGCCTCTATGGATAAATAACATTTCATCTTGTACTGAGTCATATAGAAATGAACCAGAACCGCCTACTGAGCCACTATCCCCAATTACCAAACCTGCATAACGGATAGCAGGGTTTGCTGTGTTTAGATTTATTATATTAGTTCCTATACTTACTGCTGATGCTGTAATATTCTGAAGTGAAGAAGTTCCTTGTACAATTAAATTCGAACTTATAAATAAAGAACCTGTAATAGTTTGAGTACCTATGAAAGTATTTGAACCTGTTGTTGCTAAACTTCCAGTCTTAATTTCTAATGAAGTTAATCTAGCTACATTTGATGCAGAAGTAATTTCTAATGAACTAATTCTTGCAATGTTTGATGCAGAAATGATTTCTAAATTTCCAATTCTTGCTACATTTGAAGAAGTGATTGTTTCAATTTCGTTTAATCTACCAATATTTGAAGCCGTAATTATTTCAATAGAATTCAATCTACTACTTGCCGAAGCAGTAAAAGTATTAGTTGTACCAACACTTGCGGTAAACGATTGTAATGTTGATATCTTTGCATCGGCTGATGCGGTATATGATGTTAATTCCGTAGCTGTAGCTACCCCCAACCCATTAACAACAACTGAACCTGTTACTTGTAAATTATGATGCCTCATTCGTAGTAGATGTATTTATTTTTTACTACTAATAAGTATTTATTTTATTCGGAATTATACTTTATCGTATTGAGTTAATATTTTTCTTACATCTATTTCCGACATATAAGGTGTAGGTCTATGATATCCCAATGTCCCCAACTCAAATTTTGATTCAACACTAAACTGCTTAGCCACTTCCAATGGTGCGTAATTTCCAATATTATATTTAATTAATCTTAAACAAAAGAATATATCTTCTGCAAAGAATGATGCAGTTGAATATTGTCCTAATTGAATCATATCTTGTAAATCAGTTTGCCATCCAAAGTTTCTACAAATGTATTCCATTGTACGAGGATTACGGATTGATAACCCACCATTCTGAATTGTTTTTTCTCCTACATAGTTATAGCAAGGTGCTCCTACATAATCCCAATCACAAAATTCTAAAATACCTTCTCTTAGTAAACCACTATCTACCTGAAATGTTAATATCCTTTCGTATTCGTATAAATCAATCCAAAAGTTTCTATCTGTCATAAACAGGCAATAATTTAGAATTGGTTTTAGATGTGGATTGTTTTTTAGTAATTCATCAAACCCAGCTATATTTGATATTGTAGTTGGAACTTTAATATTGTTAGGATATCTTCTATAATGAATGTTTTTATCACTAAGAAGTTTTTTAAATTCCTTTTCAGTACTTTCCGAAGTGTAAATAATCACATCCGTATCTTTTGGTAAATACTTCATATGTGCTTTTACAATCTTATAAAAATCTTGTACTTTTCTATCTTCTATTATTACTGCTCCTAACTTTTTCATATTTTTTCCCAATTTGTTAAAGGTGTTAACCATTTAGTTTCTCCATGCGTTGAATAGCCTGGAATAGATGAAACTAATCTTCTACCTTTCTTTAATAAATCACCAAACATTTGAAAATCATGTGGGTGTTCTCCGGCTGTCCATTGTCTTAGTATCCCCTCATCTTCTTTTAGGGTTTTAACTTTTGCAGCAAATGTCATTGTAGTTGAGTTGGTAAGTTTCCAATGTGAATACTCTCCCAAATATACTCTTGTAAATTCTGCTCTACCTTCGCAATATGGATTACCTCCTTCAATTGGATTTAGGTATTTATCCAAATGGTCATATAGTGTTACATAATCCACTCCTAAATCAAAACCACTTTCTAATACCTTTTGTGAACCTTCTTTGTGTAAATAATCATCTTCTAAAAAGTAAACAATTTCGTTTACATCCAACCCTTCAATACTATTTAATGCGATATTAAAAGTACCGGCTCCATGCCCAATGTTTACCCTTTCAATTTTACCATTATATACCTTTCTTATTTCTGATTTAAATTCTTCCGAAATACCATCAACTATAAGAGTAAAATCATTCTCATCAAAATGTGTTAAAGCATTTTTTAGGCAATTGATTTTTGTAATATATTCGGGTTTTTCCTTTGGATAACCACCTTCGGATATACGATATATGATTTTCATTTTAGAATTTATTTACTTCATTTAGAATTTCAGTTATATTAAACATCTCATCTGGTGAGTTGTAAGGACATTCGTGAAATTGTCCATCTAACTGATAATCGAAATAAAGTGAATCTACTTTCTTAGTATTTCCAATTGGTTCTTTTGCTTCAATATTTTTGTGCATTTCGTAACCAAACATTTTAGGATGTGTTCCAACCCATAAAACTACCGATGGTAATTTAAATGCTGCTGCCGCATGTTGTAATGAACTATCGATTAATACTCTTTTAGCAGAAACTTTTAATAGAGAGAATAACTCAATGTTACTCATTTGACGAGTAATTGTTTCTACTGCGGGGTGATTAACTGATTGAGAATCGTGCTTACAAATTTGAATGATATGATATTGTTGGCTAAATTGTTGAATTAACGCATCAATAACTGGTCTTGGCATATCCCTTGTCCATGCGTAAATTGGTTGCCCATCCATAATTGGTCCTCCGTTTGTATGAAGTAACATAATTGGACGAGGTCTTTGCCATTGTTTATGCATATCGTTTTGAACCATATTCATAAAAATTTCTGGCAAATCTTCTTTTGCATTAAATGGTAAATCGTACATCTTATGCCAAGTCTCTGTTAGGGGAGATTTTTGAAGCATATGAGATGTTTCAAAGTAAGGCTCTCTTCTGAATACAATAGTATCTTTACCATTGATATAATCATCCCAAAAATAAGGTGATACTCCTAAACGATATACCCTATGAATATAAGGGTTATTCAAAAATATCTCTGGGAAAGAACAAACTACAATTAGTTTTCTATCCGGATACTTTTTATATATGTTTTTGATAATTGCGGTAGATGCTACATTTTTACCTAGTCCACCTTCTACATGAAATACAACGAATTTTTCCATTTATAACTGTTTAATATTTTATATATAAATATATATTTTTTTACTAAACGGAAAAGAAAATTAAGATATTCCTAAGCAAGATTTCAAAGTATCAATTGTACATTGTTGTTCTTTCATACCTTCTATTAATAATCCAATCATTCCACTATAATCTATGGACTTAGGTTCATTTTCTTCTGTTGAGGTAAATACTGCTTCAGGCAATATATTTTCTATTTGTTGAGCAATTAAACCAATTCTAATATTGCCGCTTGGTACACTAATCCCTAAATTATTTTCAGAATCAAATTCATAATAAACACCATCCATACTAATAATCTTTTCTAAAGCATTATCAATTTTTATGATGTTCTTTTTAATTCTTTCATCTGAAGAATTTGTTACTGCTCTACCATATCCATTTGTACCATTTAAATAAGTGGCTCCTCCGTATTGATTTATAACAACATCACCAGTTGCACTATTATTAATATACATCGTTCCATTACCCGTTCTGTATATTTGATTTTCGGAAATTGCAAGATATTGTGATGCACTAAATTCTAATCCAACTAGTATATTTTTTTTAACTTCTACAACTCCTGCACTTGTAATCCTCATTCTTTCAGCAAAGTCAGTAGCACTATTAGTATAAAATACCCATCTTCCTATTGCTCTACTTGTAGAAGTTCCATCTAATTGTAAATTAATTGAACCTCCATTTTTATTAGCTGATGCTCCCGTCGTACCTCCACTAAATGCTACTATTGTTGAATCAGTTGCAGTAGCAGTTGATATACCTTGAAAAACTCCATATCCTGCTCCATTACCAACTAATAGATTTCTATATGTTCCACCATTGCCAATAGGATTATCATCAGTTATCCCTATGCCTACATTACATTGTACTATAAAATGTCCTTGACAGTTACCATACGCAACCCAATGACCATTTTGATTATATATACCGCCTCTTCTATCGCTTCCTGCATCTCCAGCGTAGGATAGGAATGTGCTGTAATTTACACCAGTACTACAAACTCTAAATCCCCAGTTTGCATCGTTATCGTTAGTTATTCCCCAATTATAGGTGTTTGACATTCCTATACATCCGTCTACAGTAAGGTTTTTTTGTGGGGTTGTACATCCTATACCTATCTTGCCTCCACTTGTAATACGCATTCTTTCGTATAAATTATCACCACACGCCGTTTGTATTGCAAAAAATGCATTTCTAACTCCTGCAGAACTATAATCTCCTTCTTTACCTGCAATTAAATTTACACCTATTTGTCCAGATTGCCCGACACCTACTAATTGTAAACTTATTAAAGAACACATTGAAGTATTTGAAGTTGCACCACATGAATTTCTTATAATCATACCCATGCCACCTGCTTGACATTTTTCAATATGTAAAAGGTCTCCTGGAGTTGTTATTCCGATTCCTACATTGCCTGTTGATGTTATACGCATAAGTTCGGTACCGTCATTACTTGGATACCTATTATTCCAAAAGGCAAAAGCATTTGTATTAGCTGGTTGACCTATTACCCAGTCTGCAACAGAATCTTGTACAAAATGAACTTGTGCTCCAGTCTGTGTTGCATTTTTTATTGTGCCTATTATTCCACGAGTGGGACAAATTGCTTCAACATGAAGTTTAGTAGCAGGCGTACTAGTACCTATACCAACGCATCCACTAAAATATCCAACAGCAGAACAAACAGCCGTACTACCATAAATTGTAGTTCCACTTATTGTACCTGTTCCAATTAAATTATTTTTAATACAAGTCGTAGTACCATTATCAAAAATACAAGAATCTACCAAATGTTCTTTGCCTGTTCCTTTTTGAATTATATTAAGTGTAGGATATGTTTCATTACCAACATTGTCATATGTTTCAGGACCCATTAGAGTAACTGAAGAAGTTACAACCGCACTATCCCCTCTATGTATAAACAACATCTCATCCTGCACTGAGTCGTATAAGAATGAACCTGAGCCACCTACCGAGCCACTATCACCGATTACTAAGCCTGCGTATCTAATCGCAGGATTTGCGGTGTTTAGGTTTATTAAGTTAGTACCAATCGATACGGCGGAAGCAGTTATGTTTTGAAGTGAAGAAGTTCCTTGCACTATAAGGTTTGAACTTATAAAAAGTGAACCTGTTATTGTTTGTGTACCAATAAAAGTATTACTTCCCGTAGTAGCTAAAGAACCAGTAGTAATTTCTAATGATGTTAATCTACTAATGTTCGAAGCAGTAATAGTTTCAATACTATTTAATCTACTAATGTTTGAAGAAGTTATCGTTTCAATTGAATTTAATCTACTCAAATTTGAAGCAGTTATCGTTTCAATAGAACTCAATCTTGCGGAAGCAGATGAAGTAAAAGTATTTGTAGTAATTACCGATGAAGTAAATGATTCAATAGAAGTTAATCTCCCATCTTGTGAACCTGTTGTTGTTTGTATATTAGTTACGACTTGTGAAATAGATGAACTGAATATTTGGACATCTACTCCATTAACAGTTCCTATTACACCATTTGTAACAATCAAACTTCCGGTTACACTTAATGAACCTGATATTGAGGGATTATATTGTAGCATTTATTTCTTCCGATTTGTTTTTTATAAATATTCTTTTATTAGTTTATTCCTAAACAGGATTCCAATATACTAATTTTACATTGTTGTTCTTGAATTGCTTTTACAGCTAATGATAATATACCATCGTAATCCAATCCATATGTACCACCCTCTTCTTCTCCATTTCCTAATACTAAACTAGGTATAGAAGTTTCTAATACATCTTGAGCTATAAACCCTCTTCTTGTTTTCTTAATACAATCTCCAATGAATTCATATGAAACTGGCTTCAATTCATTAATAAACTCAATTGCGTTATTGTTAATTGTTTGAACACATTGTTTAGTACGGATATCAGATGTAACACCGCCTGCAAAAGTTGCAGAACCAGCTACTGTCATTCTAAACGCATATCCACCGGAAGCATTATAAAAATACATTCCAGGATACGATGCGTCAGAACCAATTTCCCAAGTAATAGTTGCACCATAATTGGGGAAAAAAGCTAAATAATTAGTGCTACCATAAAATCGTGATGCTGTTACATTGCTAGTAAATCTTCCTGTACCAGATACATCCAATGTATAAGCGGGTGATGCAGTACCTATACCAACATTGCCACCACTTCCAATTGTTTGTATCAATACATCACCCGTACATCCACCATACGATGATGTATATCCTATGCCACCATTTAAATATAATCTACCACCTTTGTAGTTTGCGCCATTATCCGAAGTTCCCGCTTTTAACATTAAATCTTTACCTCTACCAGTACCTTGGTCTGCAGGAGAACTACCACCATTACCTGTTGGCGTAATAACAACTCTAGAATCATAATAAGAACCTAATGCAAGAACTAAACTCGCTCCAGAAGAAGCAGTACCGACACCACCATTTCCATCAGTATCAAAATATATCAATCTTGCATTTGAATCTGCTTCTGCATTATATACCGGCCAACCCAATGAAGGCGATGATGCTGTGATACCACTTGTTGTAACATGTAATTTTCCAGAAGGAGATGGATTGCCTATACCAACTCTACCATTGATTATGGTCATAGTGTTACACCAACCACTTGTATTTTTAGTTTGGAAATTTATATATCCTTGATTAACTGCCGTACAAAATCCAAGGGCTTGATAAGTTATTTCATTATTTGTTGTAGGGGCACATAAATTATACCCATACAATGAAACTCTATCACCATTCGATGCACTTCTAGTATAAAAATTTATTCTAGCATCACTATTCGCTGTATCACTACAATTTATTTGAATTGTTGAACCATTAACCACCAAACTACCACCAACACACACATTATTGGAAAAACAAGATACACCAGTGTGTTCTATTCTTAATCTATTATTAACTGCTCCTCTTTCGCCTATTCCAAATATCAAATCTCCACTACTACCACCTGTTCTACTATATTTTACATATCCACCTACTTCATTTGAAGCGGCATCATAATTTCTAAAAAATTCCAAACCAAAACAGTTTGTCCCATTATTAAATCCATTATAAAATCTTAAATTTCCACAATTTTGCGATGGTGTACATATTTCTAAATTTGTTCCTGGTGAATTTGTGCCAATACCAACATTGCCTCTTTCATTTAAAACTAATACATCCAACCCACAAGTCGTACCATCATTACATGCAAATCCAAAATTCAAAGATTGACATGTACCAACATCTCCGTTTATAATTCTTGCGGTTGGTCTTGTTCCACTGGTTGATGTATCTGTTAAATAAATGTAAGGTGCCGCATTTGCAATATGAAGTACTGCTAAAGGGCTGCAAGTTCCAAATCCTACTTTGCCATCATTTGCAATTCTAATTCTTTCACCGAAAGTACTTCCCGTTCTTGTACTAAACGCCAAATCACCATTTCCACTTCCGGTAGATATAACATTTATTGCGGCTGTTGATGCGTTTCCTCCAGCTGGCTCAGTTGAGAACTGAATACCTGTGTAACTATTTGCTACCGTACAAGTATTTTCTATAAGTAATGTATTTCCTTCGGATGAGGTAGTGTATGCCGTTGAACAACATACTGATACATGCAATGTTCTAGCTGGAGATGATGCGCCAACTCCTACATTTCCTACTCCGGATATTATCATTCTTTCTTGGCCGCAAGTATACATTCTAATTGGTTGACTACCAACTCCTTCGTTATTTGCTGATAATCCTAATCCACCATTTGCTGTTCTAAATATATGAGGTCTATCGGCTGGGTTTGGTAGTACAGTGCTTGTTCCATCGAAGTATGCGTATATTGTACTACTAGCACAACTACAAACACTATTAGAAAAACATGCGTGCGAATTACCAATTAAATTAGCATTAACACAAACAGTCGTTCCATTATCAATTATACAACTATCAACTAAATGTTCGTTACCAGTACCTTTCTGAATATAGTTACTTGTCGGATATGTTTCACTACCTATATTATCAAATGTTTGAGGACCCATTAAAACTACCGATGAAGTCACCGTAGTATTAGCTCCTCTATGGATAAAAATCATTTCGTCCTGTACTGAGTCATATAAGAATGAACCACTACTTCCAATTGAGCCACTATCACCAATAGATAAACCAGCGTATCTTATAGCAGGATTAGCAGTGTTTAAGTTTATAATATTAGTTCCTATACTTACTGCGGAAGCTGTGATATTTTGAAGTGAGGATGAACCTTGCACTATTAAATCTGCTGAAATATAAAGTGAACCTGTTATTGTTTGTGAACCACTAAAGAAGTTTGAACCCGTTGTTGCCAAACTTCCAGTCTTAATTTCTAATGAGGTTAATCTACTATTCTGAGTAGTGTTAAGAGTATCAACACTTGCTGAAGTACTTTCTAATGAAGTTAATCTACTCAAATTTGAAGCAGATATAGTTTCTATACTATTCAATCTTGCTGAAGTAGAAGATGTGAATGTATTAGTAGTAAAAATTGAACTACTAAATGCTTCCAAACTATTTACTCTACTATCATTTGAAGAAGATATTGTTTCAATTGAACTCAATCTTGCTATTGTCGAAGCAGTAAATGTATTAGTTGCATTTATATCAATTCCGGCAATAGAACCAGTAAATGAACCTGTTATGGATGCAGATGAACCACTTACTACAATTGTTGTACCTTTAAGTTGTGCCGAGAATATTTTCATTCTTTAATTTCTTTTTTATAAATATTTTAATATTTCGTTTTGTTAAGAAGCATTAAATTCAGCTATTAAGGCTTGAATTTCTTCTTCAGTTAATTGAGTTCCACAAAATGAACACATACCATCCGGTAATGGAGTTGGTACAATTACATTTGTTTCATCATATTCTTTGTGGCAATGTTCGCAAGTTGTCATATTATATTAATTTTAATTTTTATATTACATAGTAACGGTTGGTAATGCATTTGTATTTGTATTAGAACCCCATTCTAATATTACAACATATCCATCATAGTTTGTTGCTCTCTGTGGTGTAATTTGTAATGTTTGACCACTCCAACTTAAAGTTGGTGCAGATGGACCATTAGTATATTCTGCTGTCATAGAAGTAACAGAAGAATTAAAAGTATAAGGGTTTAAATGTGCTATAGCATATCCTACATATCTTGCAGCATAACCATTAGATACACCATTTTGTATAAATGTTACTTTAATTAATGTTTGAGCATAGGCACCTGCGGCATTAAAAGTAAATAACGACTGAACTGGATTATTAAATACAGACTGCCATACAAATGATTGTGCATATCCATAATAAAAATAATTTTCTAATTTTGTAGTTCCATATGCGTGAAATTTTGCGGTTGCTGTTGCGTTGTTAACACTAACATTACCACTACCATCTATTTTAAGTGCACCACCTCCAACACCAGGTCTATCAAATGTAACTACACCTGGTGCAACTGAAAATACTGTATTTGATGCATGGTCGCTACCACCTCCCACTCTAACTTGGCCTGTCCCAAAATATGTATTTGAATATGCAATTCCTGCATCGCCAGTAGTTAGGTATTGGTCACCGGTGGAGGATGGTGCAACTCTAATTCCAACATTACCATTTAATCTAGTTCTACCATTTACATCTAAAACATATGATGGAGTTGTACAATTTATACCAACATACCCATTATATGTCCAAGACATTATACAAAGATTACCCTGAGTTGTATGATTTCTTCTCAATGTAAGTGCATCATCTGCGCCAGATTGTATATTATATACAAATTTAGTATTTACTGACCCTCCTGCACAAAAATATAATAAATCTTCTCCATCCGATGCACCTTGTATATGCAATCGTGCACACGGCATAAGAGCTCCGATTCCAACTCTACCAATACTATCAATTTGAATGCGAGTAGTATTACATATATCATCAACTATACCAAATCCTTTATTGTTTATTCCAGTAGTTCCTGTTCGTAAAGACCATTTATTACAATCAAATGTATTGAACATCGTAATGCCAGCTTGGTCGTTAGCTGATTGTATTGATAATCTACTACCTAATGATACATTTGTTCCTATGTTGATACAAGCGGTTGCTGATATAGTAGGAGTACATACCGTACCACCAAAACAAGAAGTACCAGTTGTAATTAAATTATTTTTAACACAAGTAGTAGTTCCATCATCAATTATACAAGAATCATAAAGATGGTCACCACCTCCTGATTTTGCAACATAGTTACAAGTCAAAGTAGTTTCAGTTCCTAAAGTTGATGCTCTTGGACCAGAAAGTAACATACCTCCTGAATATCCTATTGTGGATGGGTTACTATATATCCATCTATTACAAAGTGAATCCCATAACATTGAGCCAGTCACACCTGCGGAACTACCACTATCTTGTACAGTCAATCCTGCAAATCTAACCGCAGGTGTATCAGTATTTAAGTACACAATGTTAGTACCAATTGATACGGCTGATGCGGTTATATTTTGAAGTGATGATGAACCTTGTACAATTAAATTATCTTGTACATAAAGTGAACCACTAAATACTTGTTGACCATAAAATGTATTTGAGCCCGTTGTTGCCAACGAACCTGTTTTAATTTCTAAATTTGTTAATCTCGTATTCTGAGTAGTATTTAAAGTATCAACACTTGCCGAAGTACTTTCTAATGAATTGATTCTAGCTATGTTAGAAGCAGATACAATTTCAACTGCGTTTAATCTAGCTACATTCGAAGATGTAATCGTTTCAATACTATTCAATCTTGCCGAAGCAGAAGATGTAAATGTATTAGTAGTAAAGTTACTTGCAGTAAATGCGTTAAGAGAACTTAAATTATCATTTGTTACAATTGTATCACCCGTAAGAGTTTTTACTATTGTACCAGTATTGTCAACTAAGTATATCGAACCCGTTCCTACATAAATGTGTTTCCAAGGGTTTGATTGACTTCCCAAATCATAAGCCCCACTTACCGCAGGAATTAGTGATTGAGAAATAGGATTTAAATGTGATGCAGTTAATGCGTTTACTGCGTTTGAAGCAGTTACATTTGCTACTGCTGTCCAACTTGCTGTATAAGGTGCTCCAGCTGAAACCTGTAAAACATATCCACCATAAGATGAACTAATAGAAGGTAAATCACCACCTATTGTACCAATTGCCCA
>Ga0164292_10001182_pt1 | contig 20930 bp, 19 predicted proteins | sample GEODES117metaG_FD_111486 | JGI IMG/M metagenome (GOLD analysis project Ga0164292, IMG submission 111486) | Eutrophic lake water microbial communities from Lake Mendota, Wisconsin, USA - GEODES117 metaG | ecosystem: Environmental > Aquatic > Freshwater > Lake | place: USA: Lake Mendota...
CCAGCACGTGCGGCATCTTGCCCAGATCGGCGACCACCGGGTTGCCGATGATGTCCTTGCCCAGGCCCATGGTCAGCATGGACTTGGCCTCGTTGTAGACCTGGGAGCCCAGGATCTCCGACAGGCGGATCGACTGCCGCTTGGCGTTGGGCAGTTCGAGGGCCATATAGTTTTTGCCAGGGATGGTCTCGATGACACGGATCGACACGAGCGACAGCGAGCGCGCCAGGTCCTTGGCGAGGTTGACCACCTGCGAACCCTTCACGCCAGTGGCAGGCTCGATCTCGTAGCGGGTGATGACGGGGCCGGGCTGGGCCAGCACCACACGCACCTCGACGCCGAAGTCCTTGAGCTTTTTCTCGATCAGGCGCGAGGTCATCTCCAGCGTTTCGGGCGAGACGGTCTCCTGGCGGGTCTGGGCCGAGTCGAGCAGGTCGACCTGGGGCAGGTTGCTGTCCTTGAGTTCCTGGAACAAGGGCTTTTGCCGCTCCTTGGCCACCCGCTCGCTGCGGGGCACCTCCACCATCAAGGGCTCGATCAGCACCGGGGTCGGGTGCTGCTCTTCGTTTTCGATGCGCTCTTCCAGCACCGTTTCCTCGCGCTCTCGGGCCGCCTGCTGACCCAGGGCCAGGTCTTCGGCCATCTCGCGCTGCTCGCGGCGGGCCTCGAAGAAGCCGTGAATGCGCGCGCCAATACGCTCAGCCACCTGTCCCCAGGAAAAGCGCAGCACCACCGCAGAAGACAACACCACCGCCACAATGGCCAGCAGGCCCGAGCCGCTGAAACCCAGCCAGCGCACAGCCAATGGTCCGACCAGCCAGCCCAGGGCGCCACCCGCATGATCGGGCAACAGCGGCTCAATCCTGTACAGGCGCGACCACTCCAGCCCCGCGCTGGCAGACAGCAGCACGGCCAGCGCCATCCAGAAGAGGATGCGCTGGCGCCACACGCGTCCGGCGGTGATCGGTTGGGCAGCTTCGACTGCCTCCGCAGCCCGCAGCCAGCGGGCCAAGGCGGTGAACCAAGTGCGCCATCCGGCGGCGACGCACCACCAGACCGAATAGCCCAGGGCGAAGTAACTCGTGTTGGCCAGATAAGCACCCAGGCGACCACCCCAGTTGGCGTTGGGCGTGCCGGCGCCAGAGGTGAAAAAAGCCGCGTCCTGGGCCGAATGGGTCAGGAGCGCCAGACACCAGAACACCAGGGTGACAGCGCCCAGCAGCAGGGCGATTTCCTGGCCAAAACGGCCCAGGGCTGCACGCGGCAAGGCGGCATTGCCGCCGTCGCGGTTTTCTAGGGTGTTGAGCGAGTACGTCATCAGTCAGGCGTGTCGTTGACGGCCGACTCCACCCCGGCGGAGATACGGCGCCAAACCCACAGCTTAGCCTAGCGAGCCCAGTTGTTCCCGGATCAGCATAGAACCATCTTCGCGGGTCTCGACGAAGCCCCGCTCTTCAAGGTCTTTCATCACGCGGCTGACCATCTCGCGCGACGCGCCGACCATTTTGGCGATGTCCTGCCGGGAGATCCGGTCGCGGATCGCCAGACGTCCCTCACGGTCGGGCTGAGCAAACTCCAGAAGCGCTCGCGCCACGCGGCCGTAGACATCCATCAGGGCCAGAGACTCGATCTTGCGGTCGGCCTGTCGCAGGCGCAGGACCAAGCCTTTCATGATGGCGTAGGCCATGGAGCTGTTGTCCGGCAGGCAGCGGGCGAACTCGGCCCGGGCCAGGGAGAGCATGTCGGTCTGAATCTCGGCGCGCACGGTGGCTGAGTGGGCCTGGTTGTCGATCAGGCTCATTTCCCCGAGGTAGTCGCCGGGCTGCAAGGTGGCGAGGATGACCTCCCGGCCGCGGCGGTCGGCGGTGATGACCCGGGCCCGGCCGGTGAGGATAATGAACAGGATGTTGGACTTCTCTCCCTGTGCCACCACCACCTCGCCCCGCTTGAAGCGGCGCTTGACCACCGCATCGGCCACGATTTCTGCGTGGTCGGTGGTGAGCAGGGCAAACAAGGGCACCCGGCGAATGAGCTCGAGGTTGGACAGCATGGACATAGCGTTCCTCGTGCAGGTGATCGGTTCTTACAATCGGAGCCATCGAAAAGCCCGCGTACCGTCCTTATGGAACGGCGCGATACTCCCCCGACTCGAGCCGAATGTAATCGGGCCCGCCTCCTCCATGGGGTCTGGCCCGGGAGATTTACCCAAATGAGCAGCCAACACGCCAAAGTCATCATCCTGGGCTCCGGCCCGGCCGGCTACACCGCCGCCATCTATGCGGCCCGCGCCAACCTGCAACCGCTCCTCATCACTGGCATCGCGCAGGGCGGCCAGTTGATGACCACCACTGAAGTCGACAACTGGCCCGCTGATGTGCACGGTGTGCAGGGACCGGAGCTGATGCAGCGCTTCCAGGAGCATGCGGAGCGCTTCAACACCCAGATAGTGTTCGACCACATCAATCAGGTCGATTTCAGCAAGCGCCCATTCACCCTCACCGGGGACAGCGGCCAGTACACCTGCGACAGCCTGGTGATCGCCACGGGCGCGTCGGCCCGCTACCTGGGCCTGCCCTCCGAGGAGGCCTTCATGGGCAAGGGCGTGAGCGCCTGCGCCACCTGCGACGGCTTTTTCTACCGTGGCGAAATTTGTTGCGTGATCGGCGGCGGCAATACCGCGGTCGAAGAGGCGCTGTACCTGTCCAACATCGCACGCAAGGTCTACCTGGTACACCGCCGAGACAAGTTCCGCGCCGAACCAATCTTGATCGACAAGGTGATGCAAAAAGTGGCCGAAGGCAAGATCGAGCTCAAGGTGTTCAACACCCTGGACGAGGTACTCGGCGACGCCACGGGCGTGACCGGCATCCGCATCAAGGACACCCGCACCGGCGCCACCGAAGACGTGACACTCAAGGGTTGCTTCATCGCCATCGGCCACTCACCCAACACCGGCATCTTCCAGGGGCAACTGGAAATGAAGGACGGCTACATCGTGACCCGCAGCGGCAACAACGGCTTTGCCACCCAGACCAGCGTGCCCGGCGTGTTCGCCGCTGGCGACGTGCAGGACCATATCTACCGCCAGGCCATCACCAGCGCCGGCACCGGCTGCATGGCGGCGCTGGACGCCCAGCGCTTCCTCGAGCAGCAGGGCTGATTAGTCAAAAAGGATAATAAAGACGTCTTACCGAGGCCCCGGGGTCGGATTGCTAACGCCCAGACGCAGCGCAATCCAGCAAAAGGGCCTTGTGGCCCGGCTATAATTGCGGGCTTTGCTGCTTCGGCCTGGGAAGGCATTCGGACGGCAAAACGGGTTACCGCCACCCTTTCTGGCGAGGTGAGGCGGTCAGTAAGCGACCGCCTGAGGCGCTCACGAAGTGACCGCCGTTGAAGGAGTGCTCCATGGCACGCGTATGCGAAGTAACGGGCAAAGGCCCGATGGTGGGGAACAACGTGTCCCACGCCAACAACAAGACCAAGCGCCGGTTCGAAGTGAACCTGCAATACCGCCGTTTCTGGGTTGAGAGCGAGAACCGCTGGGTTCGTCTGCGCGTGTCGAGCGCCGCATTGCGCCTCATCGACAAGAAGGGCATTGACACCGTGCTGGCGGACCTGCGTGCCCGCGGCCAAGCCTAATCAAGGAGATTCAAAATGGCGAGCAAAGGCGGACGCGAAAAGATCAAGCTGGAGTCCCAAGCGGGCACTGGCCACTTCTACACCACGAGCAAGAACAAGAAGACGATGCCCGAGAAAATGTCGATCATGAAGTTCGACCCGAAGGCACGCAAGCACGTCGAGTACAAGGAAGTGAAGCTGAAGTAATTCGGCCTCTCTCACCCAGCAAAAAGCCCCGCACTGCGGGGCTTTTTCTTTGGACAGCTCTCGCTGTCGGGGCAAAGACGCGGCGCTGTCGTGGCCGTGTCGTCGCACAATCAGGCCGGAGATGCCAGTATCAGGGCGTCATAGCCGTCGAGGGACACATTCATGTTGATCCAGAAATTGCGACTGCAACGGGGTTGGTCCCAGCAGCAGCTGGCACAGGCCAGCGGCCTGAGTGCGCGGACGATCCAGCGCCTGGAAGCCGGTCAGCCGGCCAGCATGGAAACGCTCAAGTCCCTCGCGGCCGTGTTCGAGATCGACTACGCCAGCCTTCACCCGGAGACCCCCATGACCCCATCGACCGCCAACACCGCCGAGCAGGAGGAAGCCCAGGCCTTCAGGCAAGTGCGCCAGCTGCGGGCCTTTTACCTGCACCTGGCCCAGTACGTTCTAGTCTGCACACTCCTAGTGGCCATCAACCTCTTGACCCGCCCCAGCCACTTGTGGTCGCTGTGGGTGATCGGCGGCTGGGGCCTTGGCGTGCTGTCGCACGGCCTCCAGATTTTCAATCCCTTCCGGGTCCTGGGGCCCGAGTGGGAGCGGCGAGAGGTGGAGAAGCGCTTGGGGCGGCCGCTCTGAGTCCTGTCGTAGGACCAGTGTTTCAGACTCTGCGATCAATCAGTCCCTCGGAGGCCATTCATGCAAAGTTGGCAGTTCCAGGACTCAAAAGCCCATTTCTCAGAGGTAGTGCGACGAGCCACCCAGGAGGGCCCGCAGGAAATCAGCGACCAGGGCCGACCGACGGCCGTGGTCGTCTCTCGGGAAATGTATGACCAACTCACAGGCAACCGGGAAAACCTGCTCGAGTTGATGCGCCATTCACCCCTCTTTGGCCAAGACGAGCCCGTCTTCAATCGGGATCGCACAGTGCCACGTGAGGATGTTTTTTGAAGTATCTGGTCGACCCCTGGTCGCCATCAACAGGCGGAGTCAAATGCAACGCTGGCCACGTACAAGGTTGCAAAACGACACCGCGGCAAAAGACAAGAAAAAGCCCCGCACTGCAGGGCTTTTTCTTGGGGCCTGAGCGCCTCAGGCGTGCGCCGCTCGCAGCTGCTGCGAGAAGGCCTGCAGGCGGGCAATGCCGCTGCTCTCGGCGCGCTGGCACCAAGCCTGCAGGTCGGCAGCCAGCTGGGGTCGGGTGAGGGTGGTATTCATCCAGACCTGGCGCAGTTCCTCGCGCATGGTCATCATCTTGTCGATGACCGGCGAGGCCGCGCGGGCCTGGGCCACCTGGTCACGCGCGTCGGCCGGCACCCGGTCGTCGTCACGGTGCAGCCAGCGATGGGCAGCTTTTACTGGCGCCAGATCATGGCCCTTGGCTTGGAGCTGGGCGATTTCTTCCTTGGCTGCGCGGCGCAGTTCGCGGGCGAAGCCGGCCATCACCTCGTAGCGGTTGGCGATGATGGCCTCGAGCGTCTTCTCGTCGGCGACCGGGCGGATCTCACCGAGTTGTAGCTTGGGCGGCACCTTCTTGACCTTGGCCCAGCCGATCATCTCGAAGGCGCGGATGTACGCCCAGCCCAGGTCGAACTCATAGGGCTTGACCGAGAACTTGGCCGCGGTCGGGTAGGTGTGGTGGTTGTTGTGCAGTTCTTCACCGCCGATGACGATGCCCCAGGGCGAGATGTTGGTGCTGGCGTCGGGCGCCTCGAAGTTGCGGTAGCCCCAGTAGTGGCCGATGCCGTTGATGATGCCGGCGGCGGTGATCGGAATCCAGAGCATCTGCACCGCCCAGACGGTGGCACCCAGGGCGCCGAACAGGGCGACGTTGAGGATCAGCATGAGAGACACGCCGAGCGCGCTGTGGCGGGTGTAGAGGTTGCGCTCGATCCAGTCGTTGGGCGTGCTGTGACCGTACTTGGAGATGGTCTCCTGGTTCTTGGCTTCCGTGCGATAGAGCTCGGCGCCGCGCCAAAGCACAGTGTCAATGCCGCGGGTCTGGGGGCTGTGCGGGTCTTCGGCGGTCTCGCACTTGGCGTGGTGCTTGCGGTGAATGGCCACCCACTCCTTGGTGACCATGCCGGTTCCCAGCCAGAGCCAGAAGCGGAAAAAATGCGAGGGGATGGGACCCAGATCGAGCGCGCGATGGGCCTGCGCTCGGTGCAGGAAAATCGTGACGGCGGCGATGGTGAAGTGGGTGGTGATCAGCGTGTACAGGATGACCTGCCAGACGCTCAGGTCCAAAAGACCATGGGCGAACAGATCGATCACTGAATTGAGCACCGGCCAGTCGGGAAGCAGCATGGGGTCGGGTATTCCGTGGAAGGACAAACGCCCCAATTCTAGGGGCCGGGGCCATTCAACACCAGCGAAATGGAGACTTAGAGGCTCTGCCCCCGATGAAAGCGATCAAATTGCGCCCGCGCCCGCCTCAGATTCGCTCCCAGACGGCAGCAAAAAAACCATCGGTGCCATGCCGATGCGGCCACAGACGCAGGAAGTCGCCACGGCACAGGGCCTGCGCGTCGCCCAGCTTGAGCGGTGCCAGGGCCTGGACAGCGGGCACCAACTTCCAGCCCGCCTCGGCCTGGGCAAAGGCCTCGGCGATGCCTTCGTTCTCCTCCCGCAGCAGGCTGCAGGTGGCATAGACGAGCCGGCCACCGGGTTTGACCAGGCGGGCCGCGCTGCGCAGGATGGCCAATTGCTTGGCGGTGAGCTCGGCCACCGTCTGGGGCGACTGCCGCCACTTGAGGTCCGGGTTACGCCGCAGCGTGCCCAGGCCCGAGCAGGGCGCGTCCACCAGCACCCGGTCGATCTTGCCGGCCAGGCGCTTGATGCGTTCGTCGCGCTCGTGCGCGATGGCCGCCGGGTGCACATTCGACAGGCCGCTGCGGGCCAGGCGGGGCTTCAGGGCATCGAGCCGGTGGGCCGAGGTATCGAAGGCGTACAGGCGCCCGGTGCTGCGCATGGCCGCGCCCAAGGCCAGGGTCTTACCACCGGCTCCGGCGCAGAAGTCCACCACCATTTCGCCGCGCTTGGGGTCGACCAGGGCAGCGAGCAGCTGCGAGCCTTCGTCTTGCACTTCGATCGCGCCGCGTGTGAAAGCTTCGAGCTTGGTCAGGGCCGGCTTGCCCGCCAGTCGAAGGCCCCAGGGCGAATAGGGCGTGGGCTGCGAGGCAATGCCCACGGCCTTGAGTTCCTTCTGGATGTCCTCACGCTTGGAGTTCAGGCTGTTGACCCGCAGGTCCAGCGGCGCGGGTTCGTTGAGCACCTGGGCCAGCGCCATGAATTCGTCGCCCAATTGCTCCCTGAGCGGCTGCACCAGCCACTCGGGCAGGCTGTGACGATGGCGCTCTAGCAGGTCTTCGTCGCGTACCCCGTCACAGGCGTCGAGCCAGCCCTTTTCCTGGTCATTGAGCGCGCTCTTGAGGAAGTCACGCGGGCCCGCAAAGCCCAGAATCGCAAGGCGGCGCTCGCGCGGTCCGCTTCCTGAGGGGGCGAAATGCTCGAAGCGCAGCTTGTGTCGCAGCACCGTGTAGGTCGTTTCGGCCAGCGTGGCGCGCTCGCGCGGGCCGAGTTGCCGATGGTCTCGAAAGTAGCGCGAGACCACCGAGTCGGCCGGGTGCTCCAGCCGGAGGGCGAGGCCCACCAGTTCGGCGCAGGCGTCAAGCAGGGCTTTGGGATGCATGGGGGTTTCCAGAATTCGTGAGGGGGCCGGAGGGCCGGAAGGCGACAGGTCGGACAGGCGGGCCCGCAGCTCAGGCCGCGGGATGTTGCGGTGATCGGGCCAGCAGGCTGGCCACCGCCCGGGGGTAGATCTGATGCTCCTGTGTCAGCACGCGCGCCGCCAGCGTGTCCGGATTGTCGCTCTCGAGCACCGGAACCATGGCCTGCGCCAGGATCGGGCCGTGGTCCAGCTCGGCGGTGACCAGGTGCACGGTCGCCCCAGCGAACTTGCAGCCCGCCTCGATGGCGCGCTGGTGAGTGTGCAGCCCCGGAAAGGCGGGTAACAGCGAGGGATGGATGTTGACCAGGCGCCCCGCGTAGCGGTTCACGAAACCGGGGGTGAGGATGCGCATGAAGCCGGCCAGCACCACCAGGGCGGGCTGGTGGGCGTCGATGGCGGCGGCCAGATCGGCTTCGAAGGCTTCTCGGCCTTGGTACTGCTTGTGGTCCACCACGGCAGTGGGCACGCCCATTTCCTGGGCCAGGGACAGGCCCCGGGCATCGGGACGGTTGCTGATGACGGCGGCCACACGGGCGCCCGGTCGCTGGGCCCAGTCCTCCTGCCGGGCGGCGCGAACGATGGCCACCATATTGGAGCCGCCGCCCGAGATCAGGATCACGATGTTCTTCATGGAGAGGGCGATTATCCCCAGCCGCATGGCCCACCCCACCCGGCGGCTCATGTCGCGCGACGGACATCCACCGACAAAATGAAAAGCACGATCGTGCTAAAAACGGCGATCAATTGGAGACCCCGCCCATGGATCTGGCCTTTACCCCCGAACAACAGCGATTCCGAGAAACCATCCGCGCCTGGGTGGGCGAGAGCTTGCCCACCGACATTGCCCACAAGGTGAACCACCACCTGCACCTGAGTCGCGAGGACATGCAGCGCTGGGCGAAGATTCTGGGCAAGAAGGGCTGGCTCGGCCATGCTTGGCCCACCGCCTTTGGCGGCCCGGGTTGGGACGCCGTCGAGCGCCACTTGTTCGAAGAAGAGTGCGCCCTGGCTGGCGCGCCGCGGGTGGTGCCCTTCGGCCCGGTGATGGTGGCGCCGGTGATCATGGCCTTTGGCACACCCGAGCAGCAAAAGCGCTTTCTGCCCGGCATCGCCTCCGGCGAGGTGTGGTGGAGCCAGGGCTACTCTGAACCCGGCTCGGGCTCGGACCTGGCCAGCCTCAAGACCCGGGCCGAGCGCCAGGGCGACAAGTACATCGTCAACGGCCAGAAGACCTGGACCACCCTGGGCCAGTACGGCGACTGGATCTTCTGCCTGGTGCGCACCGACAACTCGGGCAAGCCCCAGACCGGCATTTCTTTCCTGCTGATCGACATGAAGTCACCGGGCGTGCAGGTGCGGCCGATCATCATGCTCGACGGCGGTCATGAAGTGAACGAAGTCTGGTTCGACAACGTGGAGGTGCCGGCGGAGAACCTGGTGGGCGAGGAGAACAAGGGCTGGACCTATGCCAAGTACCTGCTGGCCCACGAACGCACCAACATCGCCGACGTGAACCGCGCCAAGCGTGAGCTCGAGCGCCTGAAGCAGGTGGCTAGGCAAGAGGGCGTGTGGGACGACACCCGCTTTCGCGACGAGATCGCCAAGCTCGAGGTCGAGGTGGTGGCGCTGGAGATGATGGTGCTGCGGGTGCTCTCCGCCGAGACCTCGGGCAAGAGCTCGCTGGACATCGCGGGCCTGCTCAAGATCCGCGGCAGCGAGGTCCAGCAGCGCTACACCGAGCTGATGATGCTCGCCGGCGGCCCTTACGCCCTGCCCTTCATGCGTGAGGCGATGCAGGCGGGCTGGCAAGGCGACTTCCCTGGTGGCGCAACAGGCCTGGCCCCCATGGCCGCCGCCTATTTCAATGTGCGCAAGACCACGATCTACGGCGGCTCCAACGAGGTGCAGCGCAACATCGTGGCCCAAACCGTCCTGGGCTGAGGAACACAGCATGAACTTCGATTTTTCAGACGACCAGCAGCAACTGCGCGACGCCGTGCAAAAGTGGGTGGCGCGCAGCTACAGCTTTGACAAGCGCCGCGCCGCGGTCAAGGCGGGTGGTCTCGACCGCGCGGCCTACGCCGAGCTCGCCGAGTTAGGCCTCACCGGCCTGTATGTGCCCGAAGCGCTTGGCGGCATGGGCATGGGTCCGATGGAGGCCATGGTGGTGATGGAGGAACTGGGGCGCGGCATGGTGCTCGAGCCCCTGCTGCAGACCCTGGTGGCCAGCGGCGTGATCCATGGCTACGCACCCGAGGCGGTGCAGGCCGACTGGCTGCCTCGCATCGCCTCCGGCGAGGCCCTGGTGGTGCTGGCGCACCACGAGCGCGCTGCCCGCTGGCACCTAGACCGCTGCACCACCACCGCTCAGAACGCCGGCGGCTGGACGCTCACCGGTACCAAGAGCGTGGTGCCTGGCGGCGACCGCGCCGACGCCTACCTGGTGCCCGCGATGGCCGGTGGCCAGATGGCGCTGTTTCTGGTCGAGCGCGGCGCCGCAGGCGTCACCGCCACTGGCTATGTGACACAGGACGGCAGTCGCGCCGGCGAGCTCACGATGGCTGATGCACCCGCCACTTTGCTCACCACCGACGGCCTAACCGCACTCGAGCACGCGGTGGACATTGGCATTGCGGCCACCTGCGCCGAGGGCGTGGGCGCGATGGAGTTCACGATGGCGCTCACCGCGGACTACATGAACACCCGCAAGCAGTTCGGTGTGCCCATTGCCAGCTTCCAGGCCCTGCGTCACCGCATGGCCGACATGAAGATGCAGCTCGAGCTGGCCCGCTCCATGAGCTACTACGCCAGCCTCAAACTGAATGCACCGACTGCCGAGCGCCGCCAGGCGATGGCGCGCGCCAAGTACCAGCTGGGCGTGTCGATGCGCTTCGTTGGTCAGAACTCGGTGCAGCTGCACGGCGGCATCGGGGTGACCGACGAGTACGTGGGCAGCCACTACTTTAAGAAACTCACCCAGATGGAGATGGTGTTCGGCGACACCCTGCACCACCTCGGCGAGGTGTCGGCGCGCATGCAGGACCAAGCGGGCGTTTTTGCCTGAGCGTACCGGCCTGTAGCGAAAAGGCCCGTGATGCCCGGGCCTTTTTCATCTGCGACGCGTCGGGCCAGCGGCCCGGGCCTCAAGGCACCGGGCAGGCGCCGTCGAGGCCTGCCAGGCCGGTCACTTTTTCTGAAATCTTCTGCAAGCGCGAGCGCTGCTCCAGGCAGGCCTGGTACTGCGCCTGGGCGGCATTTTGTCGAGCGACACGGACAGCCTGCTCGCGCGCCGCCCGCAGCTGCGCGATGCGTTCCCGGATCTGTGGCAAGGCCGCGGCTGCGGCCTTCTCACCCTCCAAAATCGCGTAGGCACGCTGGGTGAAGTCGGTTCCAGCGATGTCCAGAACCTGGGGCCGCACGATGACATCGGCCCGCGCCACCTCGGCCTCGCTGAGCCTCTGGCCCATGATCGCGAGGGACTGACTGACCGTGCCCACCATGCTGGCAGGCGTCTGGCCGCGCGCCTTGCTCGAGATGTCCACCGCAATGACCAGGTCGGCGCCGAGTTGACGTGCCGCATCGACCGGCACAGGGCTCACCACCCCGCCGTCAACGAAGTGATACCTGCCGATGGTCACTGGCTGGAACACGCCCGGCACGCTGCTGGAGGCGCGCACCGCTTGGCCGGTATTGCCCTGGGCAAACACGGTTCGCTGGCCGTCCTCGAGCCGCGTCGCCACGGCGACGAACGGCTTGGCAAGCCGCTCCAGCGTCTTGCGCCCCACCTGCTCATTCACATAGTCCTCCAGCTTTTGCCCCAGCAGCAGACCGCCGGAGGAAAGCTGCAGGTCGCGAATGCGCGTCTCGTCGAGCGCGACAGCCTTTTCCTGCAACTCGCGCGCGCTCATGCCGCTGGCGTACAGGGCACCGACCACGCTGCCCGCGCTGGTACCTGCCACCACGCTAGGCGCAAAGCCATTGGCCTCGAGGACCTTGATGACGCCGACATGGGCAAATCCCTTGGCAGCGCCGCCGCCCAGGGCGATACCGATCTTGATCGCAGGCGTGGGCGCTGAGGCGGGGCCGGCCAGCGCCGACATCGGGGCAGAAGTCGCAGCTGCCGACATGGCGGCCGGGACATCCGGCGGTGCGCTGGCGCAGCCGGCGATCGCAGAGGCACCCACGAGGCAGAGCAGGCGCATGACGTCCTGCGGGGAGCGCAATCGATGCAAGACGGAAATGCCGAAGGGGGCGTTCAGGCGCATGCCGGTGGCTGGAGCAGTGAGTGATCTACGGCGGAAGTTTATCGGCTGCGTGGGGTCCGTACGCAGCCGACCCATGCAGCCCCGTGCTGAGATGCGCTGCCCTCACAGCCGGGCACTCCGAGCGCGCTCGGCTATCCGTACAGCCGCGAACTCTTGGGCAGATGGGCCATGAGGAACTCCATCTGGTCGGCCAGGATGCGCCGGTTGCGCAGGATGAAGTCTTCCCAGAGGCTAGGCACATAAGGCGCGTACAGCAGTGGCATGCGCGCCTGCTCCGGTGTGCGGCTGCTCTTGCGGTGGTTGCAGGCGCGGCAGGCGGTGACCACGTTCATCCAGTGGTCGCAGCCGTTCTGGGCGAAGGGGATGATGTGCTCACGGGTCAGTTCGATCTCTCCGAACTCGTCGCCACAATACGCGCAGAGGTTTCGGTCGCGGGCGAAGAGTTTGCTGTTGGTCAGCCCCGGCTTGAGGTCGAAGGGATTGATGCCCGGGACGCCCTTGGTCCCGATGATGCTGCTCACTGCGATCTGCGACTGCAGACCCGTGGCTGCGTTGTGGCCACCTCGGAAAACGGCAATGGGCACGCCGGCATCCCAGCGGACCTGATCGGCCGCGTAGTGCAGGACAGCCTGCTCCAGCGAGATCCAGGACTGGGGAAGGCCCTGGGCAGACAGCTTCAACACCTTCACAAGCAAACGCCTCCTTGCCAGTTGATGGGCCAGGCGGGGTGCCGGAGCGAGCCCCCCGGAACCGGAGGGCAGGGGCCGACGCCCGATGCCGGGCCACGGTTGACTTTCGCCGTCACAATATAGCGCGTTTAGATGTCTTTCCAGCGGCAATCGCGACGCTTGTCACCGTGACTGCCAAGTAAGACCGCCAAGACATTCCCCACAACCCCCAGATGCAGATTTTTCGCGGCTTCCACCATCCGGGCATCGCGCCCGCCTGCGCGCTGACCATTGGCAACTTCGATGGCGTACACCGGGGCCACCAAGCCATGCTGGCCCTTCTGAGCAGCGAGGCGCGCCACCGCGGCGTGCCCAGCTGCGTCCTGACCTTCGAGCCACACCCGCGCGACTTCTTTGCCGGCGTGCAGCGCAAGCCGGACCTGGCACCGGCGCGCATCGCCACCTTGCGCGACAAGCTCACCGAGCTGCGCGCCTGCGGCGTGGACCAATGCGTGGTGCTGCCCTTCGACGAGCGCCTGTCCAGCCTGGCGCCCGAGGCCTTCATCAGCCAGGTGCTGCAGCAGGGCCTGGGCGCGCGCTACGTGCTGGTGGGCGACGACTTCCGCTTCGGCGCGCGCCGAGCTGGCGACTACGCCATGCTCGACGCCGCGGGCGCGGCCCAGGGCTTTGATGTGGCCCGCATGAACAGCTACCAGGTGCGTGGCCTGAGGGTCTCGAGCTCGGCGGTGCGTGACGCCCTGGCGCGCGGCGACTTGTCCGCCACTGCCGCCCTGCTGGGCCGGCCCTATGGCATCAGCGGCCATGTGCTGCATGGTCGCAAGCTCGGGCGGGAGCTGGGCCGGGATGCCGAGTTCCCGGGCGGCTTTCGCACGCTCAACCTGCGCTTTTCCCACTGGAAGCCTGCTGCCAGCGGCATTTTTTGCGTCCATGTCCGCGGCCTCACCGGCCCTGGAGACCCGCCTCTGGAAGGGGTAGCGAACCTGGGGGTGCGGCCCTCGCTCGACCCGAATGACGTCAACGGCGGCCGCGTGCTGCTGGAAACCCATTGCCTGGACTGGCCAGCCCACCTGGGCGCCGAGGGGGGCTACGGTAAAATCATCCAAGTAGACCTGCTGCACAAACTGCACGACGAACTGAAGTACGAGAGCCTGTCTGCCCTCACCGCCGGCATTGCCCGCGACTGCGAAGCGGCCCGGTCCTTTTTCGCCGCCGCACGTCCCGCACATTCACGCCCCGCACATTGACAGGCCGTCATGGCTTGATTTGTCAGCGAGCCCCACGAAGACCTGCCATGTCCGACGAGAACAAGACCGACTACCGCGCCACCCTCAACCTGCCCGACACCCCCTTCCCGATGCGCGGCGACCTGCCCAAGCGCGAGCCGGGCTGGGTCAAGGAGTGGGAAGACCAGGGCCTCTACAAGCGCCTGCGTGAGGCCCGCTGCGGCCACGAAAAATTCATCCTGCATGACGGCCCGCCCTACGCCAACGGGCAGATCCACATGGGCCATGCGGTCAACAAGATCCTCAAGGACATGATCGTCAAGTCGCGCCAACTCAAAGGCATGGACGCGGCCTATATCCCCGGCTGGGACTGCCACGGCCTGCCGATCGAAAACGCCATCGAGAAAAAGCACGGCCGCAAAGTGCCACGCGACGAGATGCAGGCCAAGAGCCGGGCCTTTGCCACAGAGCAAATTGCCCAGCAAATGGTCGACTTCAAGCGCCTGGGCGTGCTGGGCGACTGGGACCACCCGTACCGCACGATGGACTTTCGCAATGAGGCCGACGAGATTCGCGCCTTCAAGCGGGTGATGGAGCGAGGCTTCGTCTACCGGGGCCTCAAACCCGTGTACTGGTGCTTTGACTGCGGCTCCTCGCTGGCCGAGTTCGAGATTGAATACGCCGACAAGAAGTCGCAGACGCTGGATGTGGCCTTCGAATCCGATGACCCGAAGGCCCTGGCCAGCGCCTTTGGCCTGACCGCCTTGCCAGGGGAAGCGAAGCCGGCCTTTGCCGTCATCTGGACCACCACCGCCTGGACGCTGGCAGCCAACCAGGCCCTCAACCTCGGCCCCGAGATCGACTACGCCCTGGTGGAAACACCCAAGGGCTTTCTGGTGCTGGCCGCCTCCCTGGTGGAGAAATGCTTAGCCCGCTACAAAACCGAAGGCAGCGTGGTCGCCACCGCCCCGGGCAAGGCACTGGGCGGGCTCAACTTCCGCCATCCGCTGTACGACGTGCACGAAGGCTACCGGCGCCTGTCGCCGGTTTACCTCGCCGAGTACGCGACGGACGCCGACGGCACCGGTCTGGTCCATTCCTCGCCCGCCTACGGCGTGGACGACTTCAACAGCTGCATGGCCCATGGTCTGCACTACGACGACATCCTGAATCCTGTGCAGGGCCACGGCAGCTACGAGCCCGAGCTGCCCCTGTTCGGCGGCGAGAACATCTGGAAGGCCGTCCCGCGCATCCTCGAGGTTCTGGGCACCGCCAACCGCCTGATGGCCACCGAGACCATCACCCACAGCTACCCGCATTGCTGGCGCCACAAGTCGCCGGTGATCTACCGCGCGGCCGCCCAGTGGTTCATCCGCATGGACGAAGGCGAGGGCATCTTCACCACTGACAAGGCGCCCGCCACCTTGCGCCAGATGGCGCTCGAAGCCATTGAGCAAACCCGCTTCTACCCCGAGAACGGCCAGACCCGATTGCGCGACATGATCGCCAACCGGCCCGACTGGTGCATCTCACGCCAGCGCTCCTGGGGCGTGCCCCTGCCCTTCTTCCTGCACAAGGATTCGGGCGAGCCGCACCCCCAGACGCCCGAGATCCTCGACGTGGCCGCCACCATGGTCGAAGCCGGTGGCATTGAGGCCTGGTCCAAGGCGAGTACCGAAGAAATTCTTGCCAAGGTGGGCTGCGCTGCCGACGCGCCGATGTACACCAAGAGCACCGACATCCTCGAGGTGTGGTTCGACTCCGGCACCACCCACACCACGGTGCTCAAGGGCTCGCATGCCGGCAACGGCCACGAGAACGGCCCCGAGGCCGACCTGTACCTCGAAGGCCATGACCAGCACCGCGGCTGGTTCCACAGCTCGCTGCTCACTGCCTGCGCCATGTATGGCCGCGCCCCCTATCGGGGCATCCTCACGCACGGCTTCACCGTGGACAGCCAGGGCCGCAAGATGTCCAAGTCGCTGGGCAACGGGGTCGACCCGCAAAAGACCAGCGAGAAGCTCGGCGCGGAAATCATTCGGCTGTGGGTGGCCGCCTCCGATTATTCGGGCGACATCGCCGGCGACGACAAGATCCTCGCCCGCGTGGTCGACGCCTACCGCCGCATCCGCAACACGCTGCGCTTTTTGCTCGCCAATGTGAGCGACTTTGACGCGGCCCAGGACGCGGTGCCGCTGTCTGAGCTCTTGGAGATCGACCGCTACGCGCTGGCCCGCGCCGCGCAGATGCAGGCCGAGGTGCTGGCGCACTTTGAGGACTACGAGTTCCACCCGGTGGTGGCCAAGCTGCAGGTGTATTGCTCTGAGGACCTGGGCGCTTTCTATCTGGACGTGCTCAAAGACCGCCTCTACACCACCGCGCCGAAGTCGCACGCGCGCCGCAGCGCGCAAACGGCCCTGTGGTCCATCACCCAGGCCATGCTGCGCTGGATGGCGCCCTTCATGTCCTTCACCGCCGAAGAGGCGTGGAAGGTGTTTGGTGGCAAAGACTCGATCTTCTTCGAGACCTATTCAACCCTGGGTGCGCCCGACCAGGCCCTGCTGACCAAGTGGAGCCGCCTGCGCGAGATCCGCGACCTCGCCAACAAGGAAGTGGAAGCCCTGCGCGAAAAAGGTGCGGTGGGCTCCTCGCTGCAAGCCGACCTGGTGCTCACCGCGCCAGCGGCCGACCACGCGCTGCTGGCGAGCCTGGGCCATGACCTGAAGTTCGTGTTCATGACCTCCTCCATCACCCTGCACACTGGCGACGCGCTGCAGGTGCAGGCCGCCCCCAGCGGCGCCGCCAAGTGCGAGCGCTGCTGGCACTGGCGCGACGATGTGGGCGCCGACGCCGCGCACCCGACGATCTGCGGCCGCTGTGTGAGCAACCTGTTTGGCGCCGGGGAATCCCGGGCCTGCGCCTGACATGGCCGGCGGCAGCGGGAGTGGCCGGTCCAGGTCGGCGGGCATGCTGCCCTGGTTGGGCCTGGCGCTGCTGATCTTCCTGGCCGACCAGTTCACCAAGACGCTGATCCTGGGCTACTACCAGCTCGGGGACAGCACCTGGGTGACCTCTTTCTTCAACGTCGTGCGGGTGCACAACAGCGGCGCGGCCTTTTCCTTCCTGGCGGGGGCCTCGGGCTGGCAGCGGTGGTTTTTTACCGCCATCGGGCTGGGCGCGGCGGTCTTCATCGTCTGGATGCTGCGCCAGCACGCGGGCCAGCGCCTGTTCGCCTTTGCCATGGCCTGCCTGCTCGGCGGCGCTCTGGGCAATGTGGTCGACCGGCTGATGCACGGCTACGTCGTCGACTTCATCCAGCTGCATTACGCCGGCTGGTACTTCCCCTCATTCAACGTGGCCGATGCAGCCATCACCGCGGGCGCGGTCGGCATGATCCTCGACGAAGTGCTGCGGGTGCGGCGCGGGCGCTAAGCCAAGGGCCTAGGGCCCAAGGCCCGCGGCCGGGGGACACGGCCCCCCGACCCAGCCCAAGGTCAGGGCAGCAAGATGGTGCAGCCCGTCGTCTGCCGCGCCTCCAGGGCGCGGTGCGCGTCCTGCACCTGGTCCAGCCGGAAGCGCTGGTCGATACGGATCTTCACCTGGCCGCTGGCCACCACTGCAAACAGGTCGTCGGCCATGGCCTGGGTGGACTCGCGGGTGGTGATGTGGCTGAACAGGGTCTGGCGGGTCATGTAGAGCGAGCCCTTGGTGCCCAGCATGCCAGGGGGGAAGGGCGGCACTGGCCCGGAGGCGTTGCCGAAGCTGGCCATCAGGCCGAAGGGCCGCAGGCAATCGAGCGACTTGTCCCAGGTGTCCTTGCCCACCGAGTCGTAGACCACTTTGACGCCCTGGCCACCGGTGATTTCCTTCACCCGCGCGGCGAAGTCTTCGCTACGGTAGTTGATGACATGGGCCGCGCCCAGCGACTTGGCCAGCGCGCATTTTTCGTCACTGCCGGCTGTGCCAATGAGTTGCAGCCCGAGGACCTTGGCCCATTGGGCAGCGATAAGGCCCACGCCGCCTGCAATGGCGTGAAAGAGAATGAAGTCGCCCTTTTGCAGGCCCTCGACAGGCAGGGTTTTCTTCAGCAGGTACTGCGCGGTGAGGCCCTTGAGCATCATCGCGGCGCCGGTGTCAAAGTCGATCGCGTCGGGCAGGCGGCAGACGCAGGTGGCGGGCATCACCCGCGCTTCGCTATAAGCACCGGGCGGGTTGCTGGCGTAGGCGGCGCGGTCGCCGACCTTCAGGTGGGTCACGCCCTCGCCCACCGCCTCCACGATGCCAGCACCCTCCATGCCCAGTTGCAGCGGCAGGGGCAGGTTGTAGAGGCCGGTGCGCTGGTAGACGTCGATGTAGTTGAGGCCGATGGCCTTGTGGCGGATGCGGATCTGGCCGGGACCGGGCTCGCCGACCTGCACATCAACCAACGCCATCTGCTCGGGGCCGCCCACCTGGCGGATCTGGACTACCTTGCTCATGCTGGAAATCTCCTCAATGGTGTGTCGTTTGACCACGATGCTGCCACGGATCGGGGCGGCCTGCCCGGCCTCCCCTTTGAAGGGGCCTGCTGCGCTCGGCTAAAGTCGGAGCCACATGTCTGCGACGCCTTCGCTCTCCTGGCGCACCGCCGCTCTGATGACCCTGCCCCCGCTGCTGTGGGCGGCCAATGCGGTGATCGGTCGGCTGATGGGCCCTCTGGTGCCGCCCCTGACTCTCAACTTCATGCGCTGGGTGCTGGCCGCGCTGGTGCTGCTGCCTCTGGCCCCGGCCCTGCTGCGTCCGGGTAGCCCCCTGCGCACCCATTGGCGGCGCTTTGCCCTGCTGGGCCTGCTCTCCATTGGCATGTACAACGCTTTGCAGTACCAGGCCCTGCAGACGTCCACCGTACTCAACGTCACCCTGGTCGCCGGCAGCATGCCGGTCTTCATGCTAGTCATCGGCGCCCTTGGCTATGGGCAACGAGTGAGCGGACGCCAAGTCCTGGGGGCCGCGCTGTCCATGCTGGGCGTGCTGATCGTGCTCACCCAAGGCCATCCCGAGCGGCTGGCGGCGCTGCGCTTCGTCCCGGGGGACCTGTTCATGCTGCTGGCCACTGCCGTCTGGGCCTGGTACAGCTGGCTCCTGACCAACACCCGCGCCGACCCGCCGGGCTTGCGCGCGGATTGGGCCGGCTTTTTGCTGGCGCAAGTCCTGCCGGGGATGGTCTGGGCGGGATTGTTTGCGGCGGCCGAACAGGGACTGGGCTCGCCGGTGCAGATCCAGTGGGGTGGGCCACTGGCGATGGCCCTGGCCTTCATCGCGGTCGGGCCGGCGGTGCTGGCCTACCGGATCTGGGGCGTGGGCGTACAGCGGCTGGGTCCCACGCTCTCAGGCTTTTTCAGCAACCTCACCCCGCTGTTTGCGGCGCTCATGAGCGGCCTCTTCCTCGGGGAGCCACCGGGCTGGCACCATGGGCTGGCCTTCGGGCTGATCGTGGGCGGGATTGTGGTGTCGTCGCCGCGCCGCTGAGGCGTCCATGACCTCGCACACGACCTCGCACACGACCGCTCCCGTCACCGCCTCCATCACCGTGCAATGACCTCACCGACGCCAGCCGAAGCAGCGCTGGACCGCATCGCCCAGGTGCAAGGCCGCGCGGCGCAAGCCGGCGTGCCGCTGCGACAACCGCCGCCCCTGCCCACCACCTGCTGCGGCCGGGGCTGCAACGGCTGCGTGTGGGAGGGCTATTTCGACGCGGTGACGTGGTGGCTGGAGGATGCAGACGTGGACCTGAACCATCAGGACGCCGCCCCGATTCCGCCTGCAGATCAACGCCCCTGCCCCGGCTGAAACCGGGTCCGCAGGCCGCTGGCCAGCGCAGCCAAGAGCGCCAGCACGCTGGCCACGGCCAAGGCGCTGGCCGGGCCACTCACGACTCCAGCCGGATGCAACGCAAACGCCACCGCAGCCAGCGTGGCCCCCATGGATTGGCCCGTGAGGCGCGCGGTACCCATCATGCCGCTGGCAGCGCCCGCACGCGAACTGGGGGAGCTCATCACGATGGTGTGGTTGTTCGGTGACTGGAAAAGCCCGAAACCCAGCCCGCAAAGGGCCAGCGGCAGCGCCATCGAGCTGCCCGGCGTGTAGGCCAACACCGCCACTGCGCCCAGGCCAAGAGCAAAAGTAATGAGTCCAGCCGCGCCCAGCCAACCATTGTGGAAGCGGCCAATCAGTCTGCCCGAGAGGTAAGCGCCGACGATGGTGGCGGCGGGCATGAAGGCCATCAACCGACCGGCCTCGCCCGCGCTGGTGTGCCAGGCGTCGATCAGCAGAAAGGGCAAGGCAACCTGGGCCAGGGTCTGGGCCCCGAAGCCACAGACCGAGGTCATGATCGACAGGCGAAAGATCGGAATGCGCAGCAAGTCAACCGGCAGGAGGGGCCGGGTCTCGCGCAACTGCCGACGCACATGGACCGCGCCCACCGCGAGGCAGGCGGTCATCAGAGCCAGGCCGGTGGCCAGCTCGGCACCGCGATCCGCCGCCGCCTTGACCGAGGCGCCGAAGTGCCCCGCGCCGAGGAACAAGAGGATGAAGAAGGCGGCATTGAGCGCGATGTCGAGCGCGGAAGGCAGAGGGCCGGCATGGGCTGGCGGGTTGACGGGCAAGGTTCGCCGCCCCAGCACCACGATCAGCAGGCACATGGGCACATTGAGCGCCAGCAACCAGCGCCAGCTGCCCAGCGACAGCAGGGCCGCGGCCACGATCGGCCCACTCACCGAGGCCGCCCCCACCAAGATGGAGTTGATGGCGATGCCGCGCCCCAGGAGCGAGGTGGGCCAGATCAGGCGGATCAAGGCGCTGTTGACGGCCATCATGCCGGCCGCGCCCAGGCCCTGGGCCACGCGAGCGGCGACCAGCACCGGCAAAGAGTCGGCAAACACGGCCACCAGCGAGGCCAGACCCAATATCGCAGCGCCCGTGAGGTAGACCCGGCGAAAGCTGATGCGGTCCCCGGCATTGGCCAAGGGCAGCAGGGCCACGAGCGCCGCGAGCTGAAAGGCGTTGATCACCCAGACGGCGCTGGAGGCGGAGACCTGCAACTCCCGCGTGATCGCCGGCAGCACGAAGGCCATCGCCGTGCCGTCCATCACCGCCACCGTGACGCCCATCATCACGGTGCCCAGGGCCAGATAGCGGTGCGGGGGCTCGAGTCCGGGGGAGG
>Ga0164292_10001183_pt1 | contig 20922 bp, 25 predicted proteins | sample GEODES117metaG_FD_111486 | JGI IMG/M metagenome (GOLD analysis project Ga0164292, IMG submission 111486) | Eutrophic lake water microbial communities from Lake Mendota, Wisconsin, USA - GEODES117 metaG | ecosystem: Environmental > Aquatic > Freshwater > Lake | place: USA: Lake Mendota...
ACATGCTGGGTGCCAATGGCGCCGGAGGCGCCGGCCCGGTTTTCCACCACGAAGCTGGCGCCCAGCAGTTCACCGAGCTTTTGCGCCAGCAGCCGGCCCATGGCATCGGTGCCGGCGCCCGGCGCAAAGGGCACGATGATGCGCACCGGCCGCTGTGGCCAGTTGGCGTGGGCGGCCCAGGGCGTGAGTGCCAGTGCGCCAAGGGTCAGGATCTGGCGGCGGTGGATGTAGGGCTTCATGGACTTGGGTGTGGGGATGGATGCAGGTTTTTATCATGCCTGCTGAATATGACGCTTTCATGGCCGACGGTCGTTGCGGCAGCGGCAAGCTTAATCAAAGGACAGGGTGTAGATGAGGTCGAGCGCGGTTTGCGCGCCCGTCTGGGCGCGCACGGTGAGTTTTTGAGACAGGTCGTAGAACAAAAACAGCGTGCCCAAGGCGCCGCCCAGCCCGCTTTCGTAGAGCGCGTAGAAGTTGCTGGACAGGCGCTTGCCCAGGGCCAGGCCGGCGCCGCTGCTGCTGCCGTCGGCTTGGGTACTGGCGCCGCGCAGCGTGATCTCATCGAGGCCGAGTGAGTTGGCCAGGGATTGCCGGTTTTGGGCGTTGCGGTTGCCCAGCAGGGCCAAAGCGGCTTGTTGCAGCAAGGCGCCTTCGGTCGCGCCGGCGCTGCCGGCGCGGCCAAGGACCAGCCAGGCCAGCTTCTCCCCTTCGGGCAGGTCGGGGTCGGCATACAGGCTGACCCGGGGCAGCAAGGCGCTGCCGCTGACTTGCACGCCGACCTTTTGGGTCAGGTTGGGGCGCAGGGCCAGGATGTCGAGCGCCGGGTTGTCGACCGCGCCGCTGAAACGCAGCAGGCCGCGCTCGATGTTCAGGCTCTGTCCATAGGCCTTGAATTGACCCTGCGCGCTGCTCAGCATACCTTGCACGCGAGGTGCTTGCTGGCCGTCGCCGCTGACCTGCAGCTGACCCTGCAGGCGCGTTTTCAGCCCCCGGCCCTCGATCGCAAAGTCAGAACCCAGGTCCAGTGCCACCGCCACCTTGAGCAGTGGCGACTTGCTCGCGGGCGCCGCCGCTGGCACGGGCGCAGCCACCGGCCCGGCGCGCCGCACCTGCACATCGCTGCCCAGTTGAGGGCGGTCCTCCTCGGGCAGGGTGATGCGCGCCTGGTCGATGCGCAGCGAGCCCGTGATGTCCACCGGCTGCTGGTTGGGCAGTCCCGCCATCACCGCCTTGAGCTGGCCCGAGAGCGTCACCAGCCGGTCGCTGCGCACGCTGGCGCGCAGCTTCTCGATCTGCGCTTGCGCCTCCAAGCGGGGCTTACCGCCCGGCCATTGCACCTGACCTCGGGCGGTGATGGATCCGCCATCGTCGCCGCCGCCGCGCAGGCTGAGCTCGTCGATCAGCACTTGCTGGCCGTCCAGGCGCGCGCGCAAGCGGCCGCGGCCCAGCTCGATGCCGTCAACCACCGAGCGCAGCGCCAGGTCGTCGGCTTGCACCTGCCCGCCGAGCTGCGGCTGTGCGCGACTGCCGCTGATCTGCAGGTTTGCGCCGACCGAGCCGCGCAGCCGCCAGCCGGGCGGCGCCAAGGCGCTCCACAGCCCCAGGCGCGGAAGTTGGGCGTTGAGCTGGCCTTGTAAGGGCGATTGCTCGGGCCAAGTCCATTGCTCGCCTTGCCGTTCCAGGCGGGTGCGCAATTGCCCGTCGGCGCGACCGGCCCGCTCGCTGTCCCAGCGCAGGTCCAGGCTCAGGTCCTGGCCCTGACCACGCAGCTGCAGCTCGGCCACCCGTACCCCGGCGGCCAGGGTGGTGGGCTGGCCCTGGGCCAGCTCGCCTTGCAGGTTCAGGTCGCCGCTGCGTCGGCTCAGGCGGGCGTCGAGCTCCAGGCTGCGGCCCAGGCGCAGGTCCCAGCGGCCATCGAAGATCAGATCGCCGCTCCAGGGGCTGCGGGTGAGCGTCGGGCCGGCCAGCAGCGCCAGCCAGGCCAGCGGCAGTCCCGTGAGCGTGCCACTGCTGGCCCACTGGCTGGCGCCTTGGCCGTTCAGAGCGCTCCAGGCCAGCTCCACCGGCGCGGCTTGAGTGCGTGTCGGCGCCAGCAGCTGCAAGCGGCCGGGATCGACCTGCCACTGCCCACCGCGGCCCTGTAGCGCCACTGTTGCCAGGCTGTCCGCTTGCCAGCGGCCGGTGGCTGGCTCGTCCAGCTCGATGCGCAATTGCTCGATCTGGCCGCGCCAGTTCAGAGGGCTTGAGGCCCCTTTCTGGCTCAGGTTCTCGTCCAGCGCCGCTTGGCCACGCCCCTGAGCACGCCAGCGTCGGGCGCCGTCCTGGTATTGCAGCCGGGCCTTGACGGCCGCTGCGCTCAGCGGCCCTTGCAAGTCCAGCGCCACATCAGTGAGGGTGCTGGCCTGCGCGCCTTGGCCCCAGGCCAGGCTGCTCAGTGCGGTGCGGCTTTGGACCTGGGCCTCACGCAGCCCCGCCTGCCACTGCAGGCGCAGATCACTGCGGCCGCGGGCCTGCAGGGTGCGCAGCAGCTGCCTTGCCTCACTGGGCAGGCCCGGCAGGCCGCGCAACCAGCGCAAGGTGGCTTGGGCATCGCTGCTGCTGGCTTCCAGCTGCCCGGCTTCCTGGGCCAAGGGCCAGGAAGCCTGGGCCTGCAGCTTGAGCCCCGGCGCTTGCAGCTGTACTTGCGCGCTGCCGTTTTCGGTGGCGGCTTGCCAGCGGCCCGAGCCCTCAATGCGGGCGTCGCTCGAGCTGGCGCTGAATTGGTCGAGCCGCAGCAGGCCTTGACTCCATTGGCCCTGGGCCCAGGCCTGCTGCAGGTTCCACAGTGCGGCGCTGGCCTGGCCGCGTCCGTCCAGGCGCAGTTCAAAGCTCAGTGTCTGTCCGCTCAGGCTGGCCTGGGCCTGACCCTTGAGCGTCTGCGCTGGCCAGCGGCTGTTCAGTAGTGAGGGTTGCAGGCCTTCAAAGCTCGCCTGACCTTGCCAGCTGCCTGCGCCGTCGCCCACCTTGCCTTCGGCCTGCACGCGCGCCGTGCCCAGCCGGACTTGGGCGCTTTCCAGCAGCCATTGCCCGGCTTGCCAACGGCTACTGAGGGTCAGTGCATCAAGCGGCAGGCGAGCTTGGTCGATTGGGCCGCTGTTGGCATTGCTCAGCTGTGCGGCCAAGCCCCACTGCTCGCCTTGCGGCACCACCTGTACCTTGCCGCTGAGCCGGGTGTGTGGCGCTTTGGGCCACAGCAGCGCCAGGTCCAGCTGGGAAAAGCTGGCATCGGCCTGCGGCAGCATTTGGCTGTGCCAGGCGGTGACGATGGCCTGCACCTCGGCGCGTGCCGCCGCGCCGCCGGCCAGGCGGGCCTGCAGCTCGATGCGCTCTAGCGGACCCTGGGCGCTGGCCTGCAGGCTCAAGGGCAGGCTGCGGCCATCGGGTAAGCGGGCTTGCCACTGGCCCTCCAGGCTTGCCTGCACCTGCATCGCTCCATGGTCTTGCACGCTGGCCTGGCCTGCATAGCGGCCCTGGGCCAGACGAAGCTGCCGCACTTGCACGCTGTGCTGGCGCGCCTGGTAGTGGTAACTGGCGTCAAGGTCCTGCAGCGCGAGCTCGCTGCTACCTTGCCAGAGCAGCTCGGCGATGCGGATCTGGTCGAGCGCGATCGTCAGGGGCAGGGCCAGGCTTTTGGGCGGTGCTTGCGCTGTGTCGCTGGCGGGCTGCTTGATCTTCAGCTTCTGTGCGCCGAGCAGCGCAAGATGCAGTTGCGGCTGCGCTTGGCCCTGCGCCCATTGCTCAAGTGTTTGCGCCAAGTCCCACTGCACCTGCACCTGCTCGGCCTCGATCTGCCAGGCCGGGCTGCCTTGTTGTAGGCGCACTCGCGTGGCACTGCCGCCGTGGCGCAGGCTGCCGCTGACGCCTTCGACGTTCAGCCCTGCGGGCGTCCACCACTGGAGGGCGGTGCGCAGCGAGCCTTCTTGGGCACTCCACCACCACAGGCCTGCAACGCCAGCGGCCAGCAGCGCTAGAAGGATAGGCAGCAAGCCTAAAGGTCCCAGCCACAGCAGGCGCCGCAGCAGGCTGCGGCGGGGCGCAATAGCGGGTTCCGGAGCGGGTTCGGCCGCGGGCTGGCTCATCAGAAGACCCAGCCCAGATTCAGGTGCAGGCGCAGCTTTTCCACTTTCAGGCCGTAGGCCAGGTCGATCTGCAGGGGCCCGACCGGGCTTTTCCAGCGGGCGCCCGCCCCCACGCCGACGGACAGATCGCGGCCGAGCTCGTTGCCGCGCTCGCTGACCTGACCGGCGTCTGCGAACAAGGTGCCCTCCCAGCTGCCGGCCAGTGCAGGGCTGGTCAAGGGGCGCTGCCATTCGATGCTGGCGGCCAGCAAATGGCGGCCTGGGGCGGTGGTGCCGTTGGGAAGGCGCACGCCGATCTCGCGCAGGCCATAGCCGCGTACGCTGGTATCGCCGCCAGCGCGAAAAAGTTCTGTGGTGGGCACCTGGGCTGCGGCCTTGGCCTGCACGCTGCCTGCCTCTAGGCGCAGGGCCAGGTGCGAGCGCTGGCTGCGTGGCCCCTCGCTGTTCAGGGGCAGGACCCCGGTGAGCCGACCCAGTGCGCGCGCATAAGGCTGGGCCGTGCCGCTGAGCGTGTTGCCGCCGCCGATGTCGGCACTAAAGGCATAGCCGCGCTCCGGAAAGGGCAGGCTGTCAAAAAAGCGGCCGGTCCAGATGTGGTGCAGGCTCAAGGCGGAACCTTCGCCAGTGGCGGCGTTGCTGCTGCCGATCTCGCCCTGGCCCGATACCTGGCTGCGGTCGTACTGCAACTCCAGGCTGCGGTCGATACGCTCACCGAGCTGCTTGCGGCCAAAGCGCCAGCTTTGGGTATCGGTGACCAGCCCTCCGTCTTGCAGCCTTTGGGCCCGGGCCGAGGCCACCCAGCGCCAGCTTGACGCGTCGGGCAGCGAAGTCCATACCGTCTGAACCAGGGGCGAGCGTCGGTCGAGCCGAACCTGGCTGGTGGTGCGCCAGCCCAATCCGGGCAGACGGTTGTTGATGTGCTCGATCGAGGCGCGTGGTCCGCTGTCGGTAGCAAAGCCCAGGCCGAGGACCAGCTTGTTCAAGCGCGCCTCCCGCACTTGCACTTGCACGGGCGCAGCCTGCGGGTCGGCGCTGTCGGTGTCCAGACTGATGTAGGCCGAACTGAAATAACCGCTGCCGACCAGCCTTTGCTGGGCCTGCACCAGCTGATTTTGGTCGTAGTCCTGCCCGGGCTTGAGGCGCGCCAGCCGCGGCACCAGCACCGGGTCGTAGCGCTGCAGGCCGCTGACTTGTAGCTGGCCTAGCCTGAACAGGGGCCCGGGCTCGAGGACCAAGCTGAGATCGGCAGCATGCGCCTGGGCATCGATGTTCGCCGCACTGCTGCTGATGCGCCCCCGGGGGTAGTACTGGCTGACCAGCTCGCGCAGGGCCTGGTTTTTGGCCTCGTCCCAGCTGTCCTGTGTGAAAGGCCGGCCTACCGGCAGGCGCCAGCTCAGCTCGATGCGTTCGCGCAACTCGATGCGCTGGCGCGCATCGGCTGGGTCTGCGGCCGGAGTCAGGCTCAGATCGATGCGGCGCACCTGAGTGGCCGGGCCCGGCTCAACCTGAACCTCTATGCGTGGCTGCCCGGTGGGGCTCTGGCCCAGTCGCAGCGCTATGCCCGGGCTGAAATGGCCGAGGGTACCCAGCAGTTCTTCCACATCGCGCCTGGCCAGGTTGAGCAGTAGCTCGAGCTCGCGCGCGTCCAGATCAGTCACCGCGCGGTAACGCTGAAGCTGTAAATGCTTTTCGAGCAGGGCGCGCACCGGCTCGGGGGCTTGCACCTGCAAATCGAAACTTGCGGTCGCGCTCTGGGCCAGCGCTTGCGCAGCGGCAAAGCTCAGGGCACAGGCGATCCGGACGGCGTTTCTCACGCCCGAAGTTTAGGGCCGGACTACTTGGTCAGCAGCCGCATCGCGTCTTCAAGTCCGCGTAGCGTCAAGGGATACATGCGCTGGTTCATCAGTTGCTGAACAATGGAAATGCTCTGGCGGTACTGCCAAACGCCCTGCGGCTCGGGGTTGATCCAGGCGAACTTGGGAAAGGCGTTGGTGAGCCGGCCTATCCACTGAGAGCCGGCTTCCTCGTTGTTGTACTCGACGCTGCCGCCGGGCTGCAGAATTTCATACGGGCTCATGGTGGCATCGCCCACAAAGATCAGTTTGTAGTCTTTGTTGTACTTGCGGATGATGTCCCAGGTCGGGAACTTTTCGGCAAAACGGCGCCTGTTGTTCTTCCACATGAAGTCATAGACACAGTTGTGGAAGTAGTAGAACTCCAGGTGCTTGAACTCGGTCTTGGCGGCAGAAAACAACTCTTCTACCCGCGCAATGTGTTCGTCCATGGTGCCGCCCACGTCCATGAGCAGCAGCACTTTGACGTTGTTGTGACGCTCGGGCACCATCTTGATGTCCAGGTAGCCCGCATTGGCTGCGGTCGAGCGTATGGTGTCGTCCAGGTCGAGTTCTTCCTGGTTGCCTTCACGGGCAAATTTACGCAGCCGCCTGAGCGCCACCTTGATGTTGCGCGTGCCCAGTTCCTGGGTGTCGTCGTAGTCCTTGTAGGCCCGCTGGTCCCAGACCTTGACCGCACTGCGGTTGCGGCCCTTCTCCTGGCCTATGCGTATGCCTTGCGGGTTGTAGCCGTTGGCACCAAAGGGCGAGGTGCCGCCGGTGCCTATCCACTTGCTGCCGCCCTCGTGGCGCTCCTTTTGCTCTTCGAAGCGTTTCTTGAGCGTCTCCATCAGCTCGTCCCAGCCCAGCTTTTCGATCTTGGCTTTTTCTTCCGGACTCAGTTCGAGCTCCAGCGTTTTGCGCAGCCACTCCAGGGGAATGTCCTTGGTGAAGTCGGCCACCATCTCCACGCCCTTAAAATAGGCGCCGAAAGCCCGGTCGAACTTGTCGTAATGCTTCTCGTCCTTGACCATGATGGCGCGGCTGAGAAAGTAAAAGTCGTCGATCTTCCAGGCGCCTTCGCCTTTGGTATCGCTCTTGGGGCCGACCACGCCGGCGCGCAGCGCCTCGAGCAGGCTGAGCATCTCATGGGCCGAGACCGGCAGCTTGGCCGAGCGCAGGGTATAGAAAAAATCGATGAGCATGGGCTTTCCTTCAGGCCGCCGGGTGAGGGCGCTCGAGCAGGTCGCGCAGGTGGATTTGCACCTCGGGCCATTCACCGCGGGTCAGGCTGTACATCACCGTGTCGCGGATGCTGCCGTCTCGGCGCAGGGCATGGCCGCGGATCACGCCGTCCTTCTTGGCGCCCAGTCTCTCGACAGCGCGCTGCGAGCGCAGATTGAAGTTGTCGACGCGCCAGCCCACGGTCAGGCAGCCCAGCGTCTCGAAGGCATGGCGCAGCAGCATCAGCTTGACGCTGGTGTTGACATGGCTGCGCTGCATGCGGCGGGCGTACCAGGTGTAGCCGATCTCCAGGCGGCCCACAGCCGGCAAGATGTCGTGATAGCTGGTCGATCCGATGATGCGGCCCGAGGCTTGCTCCACCACCGTAAAGGGCAGTCGGTGGCCTTCGGCCTGCATGCGCAGCGCGGTTTCAATGTAGCTGCGGGTTTCATGCGGCGCCGGCACCGAGGTGACGCGGATGTTCCAGAGTTGGCCGTCGGCTGCGGCATCGGCCAGGCCTGCTTCATCGTCCAGGCTCAGGGGTCGCAGCAGCACGCCGCGTTCGACCAGGGTGACCGGCTGACAGTTGATCATCCCAGTTCAGCGGATCTCTCCGCCTTCATCCTTGCGCGCCAGCCACTGGCGCATGAAGCGTTTGCCCAGGCCCGCGCCCAGGCCGACCAGCACAATACCGCCCATCGAGGCCACGCCGTAGCCGGGGGCGAACAGGTCCAGGCCGGTAATCTGACCGACGCCAAAGCCCAGCAGCGCGCCACCGACAAAGCCGATCGCGTCGCTGAAGCCTTCTAGCCAGGGTGAGTGCCTGCCTGCCATCGGCGCCTCCAAAGCGCTGGACTCAGCGGTTGCGCTGGTTCATGAAAACCAGCTTTTCAAACAGGGTGACATCCTGCTCGTTTTTGAGCAGCGCGCCTACCAGCGGCGGCACCGAGACTTTTTCGTCCTTGCTGTGCAGGACGTCGGCACCGATGTCTTCGGCCAGCAAGAGCTTGAGCCAGTCCAACAGCTCCGAGGTCGAGGGCTTTTTCTTCAGGCCCGGCAGATTGCGCACATCGTAGAAAGTCTTCATGGCTGCGCCGAGCAGCTCCTGCTTGATGCCGGGGAAGTGCACGTCGACGATTTTTTTCATCGTCTCTGCGTCGGGAAATTTGATGTAGTGGAAGAAGCAGCGGCGCAGGAAGGCGTCGGGCAGCTCTTTCTCGTTATTGGAGGTGATGAACACCAGCGGCCGGTGTTTGGCACGAATCAGCTCGCGGGTTTCATAAACATAGAACTCCATGCGGTCGATCTCGCGCAGCAGATCATTGGGAAATTCGATGTCGGCCTTGTCGATTTCGTCGATCAGCAGGGCCACCGGCTCGTCGGCGGTGAAGGCCTGCCAGAGCACCCCCTTGACGATGTAGTTATGAATGTCCTTGACCTTCTCATCCCCGAGTTGCGAGTCGCGCAGGCGGGAGACGGCGTCGTATTCATACAGGCCCTGCTGTGCCTTGGTGGTCGACTTGATGTGCCACTGCAGCAGTGGCATCTGAAGGGCGGCGGCCACTTCTTCGGCCAGCATGGTCTTGCCGGTGCCTGGCTCGCCCTTGACCAGCAGGGGCTTTTTCAGGGTGGCTGCGGCATGCACTGCCAGCATCAGATCGTCGGTGGCAACGTATTGGTCTGAGCCTTTGAATTTCATGGTGTGGAGCGAGTCAAATACGGGCGCCGCTCGGTGTTGAGCGGGTGCCGCAGGTGTCAGGAAGGATTCAGGTCGGCTGCGTGCCGGTGGCTATAATTCGCGGGTTTTTTTAGTCGACCCATAGATTGTGCGCTCAAAATGACGAAGCTGTTTTCCATGATTTTCGCCGCGTTTGTCTCGTTGGGGACGCAGGCGATGGCCCAGGATCTCAAGGGCGATGCCAAGGCGGGTGAAGGCATCAACGCCATGTGCATAGGCTGCCATGGCATCAAGGGCTATCAGGCCAGCTTTCCGGAGGTCTACCGGGTGCCTCTGATCTCCGGCCAAAGCGCCAAGTACATTGCCGCGGCCCTGAACGCCTATAAAAAAGGCGAGCGCAAGCACCCGACCATGCGGGGAATCTCGGAGTCTTTGACCGACCAAAACATCGCCGACCTGGCCGCCTACTACAGCGAGCATGGTCTGCCCGGTGGCAAGTCTGTTGCGCCGAAAGAGGTCAAGGCCCCAAGCGCTCAGGTGGCCGCCTTGCTGAACAAGGCCAACTGCGCCTCCTGCCACGGCGCCAACTACAGCACGCCCATCGACCCCTCCTACCCCAAGCTGGCTGGCCAGCACGCTGACTACCTGTTCGTGACCCTCAAGGGCTATAAGAACGATGCCAATCAGGTGGTGGGTCGCAACAACGCCATCATGGCCGGCTTTGCCAAGCAGTTCACCAATGCTGAACTCAAGCAGATCGCCAACTATCTGGGCTCCCTGGAAGGCGACATGAAAGTGGTGCCACAAAGCCGGTTCCGCTGAATCATTCTGGATTCCAAAAAAGCCGCCTTCGGGCGGCTTTTTTGTGTCTGGGCTCAGTCCCGTGTGGCGTGACGCTGCACACAGTCCAGATAGGCCTGCCCGTCAGGCGGACGGCTTGCCCGTTGGCTTTCCCAGATCATGCGGCCCAGGCAGTCCATGGCCTCATGGTGGGCCTCGTGCAGGGACTGGCGCCGCACCGTCAGCAATTCAAGGGCCTGGCGTATGCCGCGCGGCTGGTCGATCGAGCACTGCTCACTGATGGACAGGTGCATGGACAGATGCAAGAACGGATTGCTGCGTCCGTCTTCGACCTGGTACATGCGCCCCAATGCCTGCTCTTGGTCGGACAGATCGGCGTGGTACTCGGGATGCTCGGCGATCCATTGACCGGCCAGGGTTTCAAGCGCAGTCATCGGTTCGCCAGCCAGTGATTTGGCGTGGACTGCGCAGAAAAACTTGCGCACATCGGATTGCGAGGGTGTGAACATGGTGCAAGCTTAAACGAGCTCCAGTCTGGATTGGCGACCAGCCGCAATCGGCCGGTGGGCACGAGACTAGAATTTGAGCTGATATTTCTCATCGGCATGCAAGCAGCCCCATGGGGCGAGTCGGCGACCGCTCAGGCAGGTGTTGGCTGCTGTCCATCGAAAGTTTCCTCTTTATGATCAACAAGATCGCCCCTTCTGTCGAAGCGGCCCTGGCTGGCTTGCCAGATGGCGCCACCGTGCTCATCGGCGGCTTTGGCACCGCCGGCATTCCCAATGAATTGATCGACGGCCTGATTGCCCAAGGCGCCCGCGATCTGGTCATCGTCAACAACAACGCCGGCAATGGCGAGAGCGGCCTGGCCGCCCTGCTCAAGACGGGCCGGGTGCGCAAGGTCATCTGCAGCTTTCCGCGCCAGGCTGACAGCCATATTTTTGACGGCCTGTACCGCAGCGGGAAAATTGAGCTCGAACTCACGCCCCAGGGCAATCTGGCCGAGCGCATCCGCGCTGCCGGCGCCGGCATCGGCGCGTTTTTCTCGCCCACAGGCTATGGCACCGAACTGGCCCAGGGCAAGGAAACCCGCGAGATCCAGGGCAAGATGTATGTGCTGGAAATGCCCATTCACGGCGACCTGGCGCTCATCCGGGCCGAGCGTGGCGACCGCTGGGGCAATTTGATGTACCGCAAAGCGGCGCGCAACTTCGGGCCAGTCATGGCCACCGCCGCCAAGAAGACCGTGGCCACCGTCCACGACATTGTGGAGTTGGGGCAGATGGATCCGGAGCATGTCGTGACGCCCGGCATCTTTGTGACCCACATTGTTCAGATCCCCCGCGTGGCCACCCAGGCTGGCGGCATCAAGAAAGCGGCTTGAGCATGAGCTACACACGACGCAGCAAGGACGAGCTGGCCCAGCGGGTGGCGCGTGACATTCACGACGGCGCCTATGTCAACCTGGGCATAGGCCAGCCCACGCTGGTGGCCAACCACCTGCCGGCCGGTATTGAGGTCATCTTGCACAGCGAAAACGGCATCCTGGGCATGGGTCCGGCCCCCAGCGAAGGCCAGGAAGACTACGACCTCATCAACGCAGGCAAGCAGCCGGTGACCTTGCTGCCTGGCGGTGCCTTCTTTCACCATGCCGACAGCTTCGGCATGATGCGCGGCGGCCACCTCGATATCTGCGTGCTCGGTGCGTTTCAGGTCAGCGCCACCGGCGATTTGGCCAACTGGAGCACCGGTGAGCCCGGCGCCATCCCCGCCGTGGGCGGCGCCATGGACCTGGCCATCGGTGCCAAGCAAACCTGGGTGATGATGGACCTGCTGACCAAGAAGGGCGAGTCCAAGGTGGTGGCCCAGTGCAGCTACCCGCTGACCGGCATAGGCTGCGTCAAGCGCATTTATAGCGACATCGCCACGCTGGAATGCAACCCGCAGGGACTGCGCCTGATCGATACCGTCGATGGCCTGAGCCACGCCGAACTTGAACAACTCGTGGGCCTGCCGATCGCACCCGCTGCCTGAATTTTTGATAAGAGGAGGGTCCCATGACCACTAAAAACGCATTCATCGTCGACGCTATCCGCACGCCTTTTGGCCGCTACGGCGGCGCGCTGTCTTCTGTGCGCACCGACGACCTGGGCGCCATACCGCTCAAGGCCTTGATGGCGCGCAACCCCAGCGTGGACTGGGAGGCCGTGACCGACGTGATCTACGGCTGCGCCAACCAGGCCGGTGAAGACAACCGCAATGTGGCCCACATGGCCAGTCTGCTGGCGGGTCTGCCGATCGCCGTGCCTGGCGCCACCATCAACCGCCTGTGCGGCTCGGGCCTGGACGCGGTGGGCACGGCCGCCCGTGCCATCAAGGCCGGTGAGGCCGGCCTCATGATTGCCGGCGGCGTGGAGAGCATGAGCCGCGCGCCTTTCGTCATGCCCAAGGCCGAAAGCGCCTTCTCGCGGGCCAATGCGGTGTACGACACCACCATAGGCTGGCGCTTCGTCAACAAGCTGATGAAAGAAAAGTATGGCGTGGACTCCATGCCCGAGACCGCCGAGAACGTGGCCGTCGACTTCAAGATCGAGCGCGAGGCGCAGGACCGCATGGCCATGAACAGCCAGCTGCGCGCCGTGGCCGCACAAAAAGCCGGCCATCTGGCCCGCGAGATCTGCGCGGTGACCATTGCGCAGAAAAAGGGCGACGCCATCGTGGTCGACAAGGACGAGCATCCCCGCGAGACCAGCTTGGAAGCCCTGGCCAAACTCAAGGGCGTGGTGCGGCCCGAGGGCAGCGTGACCGCTGGCAATGCTTCGGGCGTGAACGATGGCTCCTGCGCGCTGCTGCTGGCCGATGAAGCCTCGGCCGCCAAGAATGGCCTCACGCCCAAGGCCCGGGTGGTCGGCATGGCCACCGCCGGCGTGGCCCCGCGCATCATGGGCATAGGCCCGGCCCCGGCCACGGAGAAGGTGCTGGCACTCACGGGCTTGACGCTCGCGCAGATGGACGTGATCGAACTCAACGAAGCTTTTGCCGCGCAAGGCATCGCCGTGCTGCGCATGCTGGGCCTGCAAGACGATGACGAGCGCGTCAACGCCTGGGGCGGCGCCATCGCCCTGGGCCACCCCCTGGGCGCCTCGGGCGCCCGTCTGGCCACCACGGCGGTCAACCGCCTGCACGCCACCGGCGGCCGCTACGCCCTGTGCACCATGTGCATAGGCGTGGGGCAGGGTATTGCGCTGATCCTCGAGCGGGTCTGAAGTTTTTCTGGCGGGCAAGGCCGCAGTTCCAGATGAGCTCTGGGGCTGCGGCTTTTTGCATTATGCGAGGGCAGGATCGGTGCTATCGCTTGGGGCAGCATCACTCCCCGGTCTTTGGCTCCCTTGGCCTCACGCACGATGTCCCGCACCGCTCAAAGCCAACACCTTTGATGCGCAAACATTTGTACCTGTTGCTTTTCGCCACTTCATGCTTCAAGCAACGCCCTCATCGGTGCTTGACTCGGCGTACCAAAAAACGTACGCTTCTGCCCGGAGGTTCATCATGGCTCATCTGATCACTGCCAGTCAGGCGCGCGCGGGGCTCTATCGGCTGATTGACGAGGCTGCGCAGTCGCATCAGCCTGTCCTGATTTCGGGAAAACGCAGCAATGCAGTCTTGATCTGCGCGGAGGACTGGAATGCCATTCAGGAGACGCTCTATCTCTTGGCTGTCCCAGGCATGCGCGAGTCGATCAAGAAGGGCATGGCTGAGCCGCTGGCCCAGAGCGTCAAGAAGCTGAACTGGTGATGTGGCAAGTCGTCTTTGCCAAGGCGGCTGCCAAGGATGCTAAAAAACTTGCCGCTGCCGGGCTGAAGTCCAGGGCGCAAGAACTGTTGGACGTTCTCGCCAACGATCCATTTCAAAATCCGCCGCCCTTCGAGAAGCTGGTCGGCGATCTTGATGGTGCCTATTCAAGGCGGATCAACATTCAACACCGCCTTGTCTACGAGGTTTTCAAGAAGGAGCACACCGTGCGGGTGCTTCGCATGTGGTCTCACTACGAGTGAGCTGGCGGCCTGAGCCGTCGCTCAAGTGGAGCGCCGACGCACTGCCAAGCGATCGAGCACTGGGGCTTTGCCCTCTCACTGGGGCTTTGCCCTCTTGAGGTTCGGCGGCGTCGATAGCGACAGCCCTAGTGTGCGCTTGCGTAGTCGATGGCAGCTGCGGCCTCACTGGACGCCCGCCGCCATCACAGTCCGATGGCTACCTTGTTGGTCAAGATGGGGTGCTCTGATGGATTCGGGGCCCTATCTTCGTCTTGCGCAATGCGCGGCGAGTGCTACTATTTCATGATGATTGACTGGTCAAGCTGCTCTTCGGTTGAACGCGACCCCGGCCGCGTGAGCGGAGCGTGGGTGTTCCGAGGCACCAGGGTACCGGTGTCTGCCCTGTTCGAGAACCTGGAGGACAACGCTTCCCTCCATGAGTTCATCGAGTGGTTCCCGGGCGTTACTGTGGGGCAGGCTCGTGCGGTGCTTGAGCATGCGGCGCGAAGCGCCCTCGAAACCGTATAAGTGAAAATCCTGTTCGATCAGGGCACGCCCGTGCCGCTGCGCAAGGTCCTGGTCGCGCACCTGGTTGTCACCGCCTATGAACTGGGCTGGTCAGAACGTCAGAATGGCGACCTGATTGCCTTCGCCGAGAAGGACGGCTTTGAGGTCTTCGTGACCACGGATCGAAACCTCAAGTACCAGCAGAACCTGTCCCAGCGCCGTATCGCTATTGTTGTACTGCTCACAACCAGTTGGCCGCGGATCCAGCGGGCGCTTGCGACCGTAGACCAGGCGATTAATGCCGCGTCTCCCGGGTCTTACCAAGAGGTCGACGTAGAAGGCGTCTCCTGAGCCAGAGGGTGGCTCAGCGTCTGCATACTGGGAATTCCGGACCAACGTGACCGGCCATTCCGGTCTATCGTGACCGACGATTCCCAGAAAAACCGGGGTCAGAAAAACCGGAAAAATTGGGGTCAGATACCAATTAATTTTGTTGGACGCGCTGTCGGGTGTCGTAGTGGACCTTGCGCGCGCTGGATCTGCGCTGTAGGCCCGGAGCCAAGTCGTTAACTAGATTTAACGACTTGGCCCATGTATCAACTGGGTTTCAAGGTCTATATTGATCGAGGCGTTTTGTAGCAACGCACCATCCAGACCATCGCCCTTTGGGCCTATGCCCAAACAAAATGAACGTGACACCAGCAGCCTGGAACAGGCGAATCACAGCACAGCTCCTTGATTTGGGTCTGCTTGCGGCGCTGCTGACGCTCATTGCCAAAGTCCTGCCCTACGGCCCACCGCCAGTTCGCTCAATGTCCTTCTTCACTGTGCAGGACTTCATCATTTACTTCACGCTCGTGGCGGCGGCCATCTTGCTGATATTTTTCGCTTTTCAGTCGGTCAAGGTCACCAAAGCCACGCCTGGGCAGAAGCTGCTTAAGCTCCAACTCACAGCGCTTGACGGAAAAGCGCCCCAACCAGAACAGGCCAACGTCCGTCGCAGCGCCGCATTTCGAAACATCCTTCTGATCATGCCGCCCGGGCTTGCCGTCCTGACGCCTTCGCCCGTTCAGCTGACTCCCTGACGATGCTTACCACTCTTCATCTACAGACACGGAGGAACACTTGATCTCAAGAAGCACCATTGCAGCTGTCCTTTCGGCGTCATTACTGATCGCTGGATGTTCAACCGTAAATAAAACAACACTCTCAGCCGAATCCAAAAAGAAGATCAAGACGGTTGCAGTCGTTGCCGCGACTGAGCCGGAAAAATATTTTCTAGACCCAGGCCAATTGCCTGGAGGCGCGGGACTCTACGTGTTTGGTGCTCTTGGGGGTTTGATTCTTGGAGGCATCGAAGCCTCAAGAGTTGAAAGCGCCTCTAACGAGTTTACCGCCGCTATCAGGCCCAGCAATCCAGATGTAGCCCGTCACTGGAACGAAGGCGTCACTGCACTTCTGCAGTCCAAAGGCTATGAAGTTGTCCAGTTGGCGCAGTTGCCGAAAAAGGCAGATGGCAAGGAAATAGACTGCTCATCAGTATCAGGAAAGTACGATGCTTTACTGTTGAGCACTATCTCAACAGGCTATGCCGTGGAGGTTGCAGTAGAGCCGCGTGTGCTCGCCACCGTGCGACTGGCATCTGGCGACTGTGTGGATACGCTTTATTCAGATGGAATTCTCTACTCTTCAAAGCCGCTTGGGAAATTCACCCATATCGGGCGTGATCCTAAGTTTTCCTTTCCAAGCCGTGAGGCGCTGTTGGCTGATCCTAAGAAGGCAACAGACGCTCTTCGCACCGGCCTTTCCGAAATAGCAAAACGTGCAACATCCGACTTATGAGTGACAACTAAGCATCCGAGCAAGCCGAGCCAAATGACCTGAGTCCCCAAAGTAAGGTCTAGCCACTCGCTAAAGCCCACTCGCGACGGCCAGTCGTTGCTCGCGGCTCAGCTTCAACGTTAGGCCTCACAGGACCAAACTAGTCGGCGTGTACAGCCTCAAATGCCATCTCGCTGCGATAAGCTACCAGATCAATCATTTTCGAGGATACCATGCTCAGTATTCCCTTGTCACTCCGATCGGTCGCTGGGCTTGATAAGAAGGAAACTAAAGCCATCGTTTTTATTGTTCAGGAGTGGAAGCGAATTGATGAAAAAAGAAGGCAACACTCCATTTACCCGCCACGCGAACTCACCACCGAAGACGTAACGAAGCATTTAAAAATAAAACATACAGAAGCAATGAAAATTATCAATGGCTTACGTGAAAAAGGGTTACTTCATCTACGTCCGCGTAACTCAGCTGGACCGTCCGGTAATGGTTGGGATGGAGCGCTTTTTGGCGCACTGACGCCTTCCGGTCAAGCCGTCAGCCTTGTAGTGGCATATTTTTCTGAGCCTTGAGCACATGAGATATTTGGTCTGCTCCTCAGCTCAGCACCAGCGGCGGAAGAAAAATTGGGGTCAGATACCAATTAATTCAGGACCTCGGGCGCGAGCCCAAACAGGTGGTGGTCGATCTGGGCTACCGAGGGGTCGATGCCGACAACCCAGGCGTGCAGATCATCCACCGGGGCAAGTACAAGTCGCTCAGTGCCCATGAAAAGCGCCTGCTCAAGCGTCGCCAGGCCATTGAACCGGCTATCGGCCACACCAAGGCCGACCACCGCATGGATCGCTGTTGGATGAAGGGCGCGCTGGGCGATGCGCTGCATGCCTTGTGCTGCGCTGCGGGTTACAACATTCGCTGGCTGCTGCGGGCCATTGCCCGTGGGGGCCTTGCGGCGTCTTTTTTTGTGCGAAGAACACTGCACGGCGACCTCACAAGCTGGCTATGGGCCTTATTGGCGGCCTTGCAGACCCCTTTGGCGGTATTGCTCATGACCAGGCCGGCAAAACGATCCGATGGGGGCTTCTTGGGCCGGGCAGTTTTGCGGTGAATTTTGCAGGGCCGACTATGTAGACTGGCGTTACTCTTACGAACTCGAGAAGACCGGCCCGGTGCATATTGAGCCAACCATTTTTGTCATGGAGGTATTGCATGAGGCTTGTCGGCTTACTCCAAATGCCTAACTCCTCGCTAACGTGGACACGCTTAGACAGTCGTCGTAGGGCTGGCTATCAGCGGCGGCTATACAACTGTCACTTGACAGTCATTCGCCGCCTACCCCCGTGGGCCGGTTACCTCGTTCGTTAGGTGGGGCAGAGCCAATGCACAGTGTCCTTGACGATCATCCCGCTCTCGGTGTCGCCATCAGAAAGCTTCTTTCCGGAGAGCTGACTGCGATTAACGCTGCGGACTTGATGGCGCGCGTCAACTCTCAGACCAAGTCAATCCCATTGACGAGGATGGAGGTCTGGGAACGCACGATAAGAGCCGAGCTATGGGCCGCTGAACGCGACACCAGCAAAGGCTTATGGAAGTTCTGGGTTCGCCCGCGTCGCTTCACTTCTTGGCTTGATCTCTGTAGCCACGATGGTCGCAAGAGAGAGGCAGCACTGCGAGTCACTTCTGGGGGTGCACCGAGCGCATTCCTACTCGCTCTTGCACTCAGGCGACTGAATGACTGGGTGCCCCAGGTAAGGTGTGCCGCTCGCGAGATACTTCCCGTACTGGCTTCAAACTCCGCACCACAAGACGTTGCCAGTGCGCTCTGGAGCCTACTCGCCCACTGGAATACTTGGGGACGAATGGAGCCTGCGGATAGAGACGCTCTCGCTGCGATTGCCTCGGTTGAGCCCGTTTCTCTCGCGCTTCGGTCAAATATCATGGATGCAACGGTGGGGCCAGCTGCACTCGTTCTATCTCAATGCGCACGTTCGGTCATTTTCGATTCTTGGATCCAGGATTTCGCCCAAGGGGCAGTCCAGCCAACTGTCAGAGCACGAGCTTTCCGGTGGTTGTTTGTTGGGCAAACCAGTTGGGTAGTGGGTCACAGGTGGATGTGGACCGACTTGGCGTACTGCAAAGGGAAAATCGAACCCATCTTTGAGTCCAGAGGCATTCCTGTGAGTCAGTCGTTCAAGATGACGTTTGACGCCGCCATGGCGGATAGGTCGCCCATGGTTCGACGAGTCGCGGCTGAGTTTCTCATCCGCGAGCTTCCATCTCTTGGCGCGCATGCGCTTCCCCTCGCGCAGCGGTTGGCTTCCGATACGAGTCCCTCAGTTGCTGAGCGTGGTCAGTTCGCGTTGAGGCAACTGAATCACAAAACTCTTGCCAAGCCGAAAAATGCCGCCTAACCCTTATTCGAGTCGACCCGCGTAGGCAGGTACTGCGAGCCCAGCCTGAGGCAGTCGAGCAATCGGCTCAGTCCGTGCTTGCAATTAGACCCTTTACAGCGGATAGTCGTCGGAGATCACGGCCAACAACATGACAACAAAATCTGTTCAAGATTTGCTAGAAGACATTCGTCTTGTGAGTGAGCGAAATTATGAGATTGTCGAAGCCGTTCGGGCTCTCGTAAAAAGCACCTTTGAAACAGGGTCGGAAGAAGTCAAGTACGGCGGCATTCTGTTTACGTCAGGCATTCAGTTTGGCGGGGTCTTCGCCTATAAATCGCACATAACCGTCGAATTCAGGAACGCCGCAAAAATCAATGACCCATTCGGGTTTCTTGAGGGAACGGGGAAGGGGCGTCGGCATATCAAATTGATGACTGCCTCTCATATCCAGAATAAAAATTTGGCTCAATATCTGGCTCTTGCTTTGCAAGCATCCAAACAGGACGACTTATGAAACTCGGCTACACAATTATCTATGTTCCGAATGTTGCTGATTCACTGACATTTTTTGAAAGTGCATTCGGTTTATCTCGCCGCTTTCTGCATGAATCGGGTGATTATGGTGAACTTGAAACGGGCGAGACCACGCTCGCCTTTGCATCGCACGAACTTGGGAGTGCGAACTTTCCTGCGGGTTTTGTCGCTGCGAGTGAGTCCAGCAAACCCCTTGGTGTTGAAATAGCTTTGGTAACGCCATCTGTTGTCGAGGCACACGCCAAAGCCCTGGCAGCTGGTGCCACCGAGTTGAAAGAGCCTGAGACAAAGCCATGGGGTCAAGTTGTCTCCTATGTTCGCTGCCCTGATGGGACTTTGGTCGAAATTTGCTCGCCGGTTGGTGGCTAAATTGCGGCGTAACCCATCGCTTGACTTGGCTTAGTGGGGCGTGCCGTCATTTACCCCGCCATTTCATTCTGGGATCAATGTCGGCACACCACAATGTGCCGGTTAGCTCGAAGGTTAGACCGCACAAACACCCTTTCGCGCAAGCATTGCAGTGTATGTACAGAGTGCGTACACTCACCAAATGCTCAAATTCGAGTGGGATCCCAAGAAGGCAGCCACCAACTTGCGCAGGCACGGTGTGAGCTTTGAGGATGCGCAGACGGTCTTCGCCGATGAGAACGCCAAGCTCATCGACGACCCGGACCACTCCGAAGAAGAAGACCGATTTGTCCTGCTTGGCTTGAGCAGCAGCCTGAGACTGCTGGTCGTTTGCCACTGCTACCGATCGCAAGGCAATGTCATCCGCATCATCTCAGCCCGCAAAGCGCAAGGCCACGAGCGCAACTCTTACCCATGAAGGCGATCTATGCGCAAGGAATATGACTTCACCGCAGCACGTAAAAATCCATATGCCGCGCAGCTGAAGAAGCCCGTGACCATCCGCCTGGATCAAGACGCGGTGACTTACTTCAAGTCGCTTGCAGATGAGACGGGCATCCCCTACCAAAGCCTGATCAACCTCTACCTTCGCGATTGCGCAGCCTCAAAGAAGAAGATCAATCTGGCCTGGGCATAGGGTGTCGGGCAATCTCCCAGTGCGGTCCAACCCCTCGCTCAAGCTGAGCTTCGACGGCATATCACGCTGGCCATCAAGCTCTGGGTCTGTGGTCCATTCTGCGCATGTTGTCTAGCAAGCCATGCCGCCGTCGCCCGCACAGCTCGAACCTTAGGCCGCAGAGGCAAAGTATGGGGTGCGCGCAGCCCTAGAATCCTTCATCACACCCAGGAGCGCAGCATGAAGGCAACGCGCGTCATCTCCGACCCCGAGATCCTCGGCGGCACACCCGTCTTTGCTGGAACCCGGGTTCCGGTACGCATTCTGTTCGAGCACCTGGAGGCGGGAGACCCGCTTGAAGTCTTCCTTGTTGACTTTCCCTCCGTAAGCCGCGAACTGGCGGTTCAAGTCCTTGAAGACGCAAAGTCCCACTTGGAAGCCGATGCGCATACTGCTTGATGAGTCGGTCCCATGGCGCCTGGGTCTTCACTTGACGGGACACAGCTTCACCTCGGTACACCTCGGTACACCTCGGTACAAAAGCATGGCTGGGCGAGCATCAAGAACGGAAAGTTGGTGGCACTGGCAGCTGGTGAATTTGACGTTCTGCTCACCGACTACAAAGGGATGGAATTCCAGCAGAACCCAGTCACCCTCCCAGTTGCTATTTTGGTTGTACTCGCAAAGACCAATCGAATGGATGATCTGCTGCTTGCCGTTCCGGCCATCCTGAAGGCGCTGGAGGTTTTGGAGCCACGCACCCTCACCCGCGTCGCGGCCTAACCCGCACGGTACGTCCGCTGAATTTTTGCCTTAGTGAGTCCATCACACCGCCCCATGCACATCGAAGTCGACGACCTGTCTCGTCCCCAGGTTCATGCCCTGCTTGAAGAGCACCTGGCGAACATGTACGAGCTCTCGCCCCCTGAGCAGGTGTTCGCACT
>Ga0164292_10001185_pt1 | contig 20916 bp, 25 predicted proteins | sample GEODES117metaG_FD_111486 | JGI IMG/M metagenome (GOLD analysis project Ga0164292, IMG submission 111486) | Eutrophic lake water microbial communities from Lake Mendota, Wisconsin, USA - GEODES117 metaG | ecosystem: Environmental > Aquatic > Freshwater > Lake | place: USA: Lake Mendota...
AGCCGGGCTCTCAGCACGTCTGGCAGCCGGGCTCTCAGCACGTCTGGCAGCCGGGCTCTCAGCACGTCTGGCAGCCGGGCTCTCAGCACGCGTGGCAGGCCGTTCCTGTCCAGCCTTCTGGGATGGCACAGGATTGGGAGCCCGCCGCCGAAAATACCTCAAAACACCCCATGGCTCAGGCTGTATTGCACCACTCTTACCTTCGGAAGAATCGCCTTCGCCAGGAACAGTTGGACGACCTGTGTCTCCCCGTCTATCTTGTCTGGCAGCTGGACCACCCGAATCACTATCACTGTCTGAAGAATCATCACTGGCACTGTCACGATCTTCTCCACTACCTTTCTCTTCCTGTACTTCTCGTCTGTCATCCGGATCATTCGCATCACTACCACTGTTTGAAGAATCATCTCTGCCTGGTCTTTCCATAGGACCTGCCTCTTCCGGTTCTTCTTGTCCGGCAGCCCGACCACCCGGTCTCCTAACAGCCTCATCATCACCATCAGGAATGATTTCTTCTTCGCTAGAACGTCTGTGACCTCCAGCTGCTCGATCCTCACCTCCTCGAGATCCTGATCCCCCACCCCGCACTGCACGGCCAGGATCGTCTTCTCTGTCTTCCCTATCATCTGTGGGTCTTGGTCTAATATCCGAGTCTCTTTCTGATCCACCACCAGCACGGACTTCTCCACCTTCTGAACGGCCTGGCTCTTCAGGCGCTGCTTGACGTCTTGATCCACCACTAGAACGTGCTTCTCGACCTTCTGAACGGCCTGGCTTTTCAGCCGCTGCTCGACGTCTTGATCCATTATCAACACCGGCTTCTCGACCATCTGGACGGCCTGGCTCTTCATCCCCTCCTTCACGTCTTGATCCTTCACCAGCACGGGCTTCTCGATCTCCTGAACGGCCTGGCTCTTCAGCCGCTGGTTCACTTCTAGGTTCACCCCCCCCTGCCCCGCCCGCTGGTCCACCATCTCTCGAGGGCCCCGATGTCCGGTCTCTAGCTTCACTTTCTGCAGGACTTTCCTCCTCTCCACCTGCTGAACCACGACCCCCTCTCCGGGCCACTGGTCCACTCGATCGTTCATCACCATCTTCCCCTCCACCTGCACGACGACCGCCTCTGACACTTGCTGGTTCACCATCCCCCGGTAAGCCACGTCCTGTACCTTCTGGACGACCTGTCCCACCAGCCGCTTTTTGACTCCGAGATTCTTCGTTACCTGCTGCACCACGAGGTTCGGGACCAGCCGGTCTTCTAGTGGCAACAACCTTTTCTCGGCTTGTTCCATATTCAGCATCACGGCGAGCAAAACGACTTTGTCTCACAGGGTCATCATCCTCATTTCTTTTCACAGATCTGGATCCTCCTCTTTCAGCGTTTCTCGATTTTTCTTCAACCCGACGCCTGGAATATATTGGGGCGTAATTCACTTCATAACCAGGGGAAATCGTGCTTTTCCAAGAATCACTCATAACACGTGAGGTCACAGGCAGCGGCATATATATCCAGGCAACGGCCTGGTTTCTTTAGACTGTGGATGCAGCGCTTGGCAGAACAATTCAGTCTACACCCTCTAACCGGGGACGAGCGTGTAACGTGCGAGAGCATGCTATCACAAGAGCCGTCCAGCCGAGTACTCGTCATGCCCACTCACCACATCAACGAATTGGGGGACATGATGGGTTTCAGGTAGGCTTTCTCTCTCAACACGAGTGACACACAGCACTTTACTGGAAAACTCAAGACAGAAATTCAATCTGATGCAAAAAAACGCAGGTTCTCATGCAACCGATATGCGGCGGGGAACTGCCTGCCAGTGGTGAGGACCATGTTCCACGGGCACACACTAGTGGAGTGCCAGCAGGCGAGCGAGGCCCTGATCATGCGGCTCATGTCCGAACCCACTGAGAACCGCCAGCGCATGCTCGAGTTCCTGTCCGGGGTGGAAAAGGACTGTGTGCCTGCCTCGCTCGACTGCGTGCCCGAGAACGCCAGCGCCATCACGCAGCACGGGGTGGTCCAAGCGAGGGGCCTCCTCACCGTGGACAGCCAGCACTGGACGCCCGAGGTGCCGGAGCGGATCGGCCTTTACCACGCCTACATCCGAGGGTTCAACCGGGACGTCCGCACGCACCGGCTCTTCATCGTGTGCTCGGGCGGCATGGCCCGTGCCAGCGACGCCTTCTGCAACATGGTCATCGATGTGGGCAAGAACTGGACCGCTCATGTACGTTTGCCATACGGGTGGTAATGGTAGAACCCTCAGATCGAGCATTTCTTGCCTTACACGCGTGTTTCTGGGTTGGGTCCAGCTTCTCCCAGCAGCCTCTGCATCTTTCCTGCAGGAACCCTTTTACTGCTTGCACGTCATCAGGGTGATCTTTACATATGACAGCATACAACTCTTTGCCTTGCTTTGTCAGGGAGTACTTGGTGGTCATTCCTCCAATCCACAGAAGATACGATGGAAAGTCATGTGCGACTTCAAGCAATGTCTTGCCCTCGTATGACCCAAACTTGAGCGTGTACTCTCCCTGCATCGGCTGACTATCTGGGTGCTGCGTGTCTGATATACCGACACAGGACATCTGCGAGTCCCAGGAGGCGTGGTGGCTGCGGAAGGGATGCCGGCGGGCCCGATGCCGGTTGATCAAGAGCCTGGCGGACGCGTTCAGGATCCCTGTCAAGTCGACGCAGGTCCATTCATTTCAACTTGCGCTCCACAGTGTTTTCCACGGTGAAGGCCTGGAGGAACGCGCCCCACAGGGTTAGGAGCATGGGCTGGGATTGGGCAGGCATGCGCGAGGAAAAGGGTTCGATCATGTTTGAAAATAGAGAACCCTTGACCCAGCTAAATACCCCTGACACTGCCTCTACCCAAACACAGGATATCCAGGCCCATCAATCCGGGGAGCTGGCGGTGTTCACGTCCGACACGGTGGAGCACGATATCCTCCCCATCGGCAACACGGAAGTGGGCGTGTACAACCTGTGCACCGACACGACGCGGCACATGAACGGGGTGGTGGCGAACATGCAGCCATCCGAGGGGGTCTGGCTGTTCAGGTACATCCTACCTAATCCGAAAGACTCAGAGACAGGACGAGGGCCCCGCTCAGAAGAAAGGCGACGACCCATGTCTCATGCGTCTTGACGTTGGCCAGCTGGAAGAAGCAGAACGGGATGATACAGTCGTTGGGGATAGGCTGCCCTTCCTTGACCATGATGGCCTTCTCCGTGTCCTCCAAGCCTGCCTTTTCGGAGAGGTTTATGTAGCTCGAGTGCGCCAAGATAGCCAGCCCGATGGCCACGAGACACAGGCCAATAATGATACCAGCCATTCCATCTGAACACTCTTTCACGCGTTAAATACGGCAGGCCTCGCTCATGCCCTTTTTGGCAGGGGGGGAGCCAGAGGCAACTGCTTCGGAGGGATGTTCGGGGACCACAGAGTGTGCGGGGCTTTCCCAACATGCTCGCCCTCGGTTCGTCGCCAGCAGTCCATCCTGGTGCAGGTGCCGCACTGAAACGACAAGTAGTAAGACCCCACACTGAGCATCACCTTGACAGGAGACATCGAACCTGGTCCGTCTCAAATCCGCAAGACCCCAGTCCGCCCAGTACATGTGCTTTGATGAGGCCTATTTCAAGACGCTGGAGGCCATGCAGTGGAACCGGGATAACGGATACATCGAGCTCATCCCGATCATCGTGGGCCTGCCTTAGGGTGGTCACGTATCTCGAGGGTAACGTGACCTCCAGTTGTTCTAGCCTACCCCTCTTGACCCCTTGAAAATCTAAAAGTACCTTAACTTAGGGTACGGTAAGGTACGGTAAGGTACGGTAGGGTAGGCCAGGATACGGTACCAGTTCTTCCTGGGGGGCGGGTACCAAAAAAAAGGTTCCAACTCCGACAGGCGTTTTGACTGTTTTGGATTTTATCAAACATGTCTGGCCTGCGCACGCTCTACGCGGATTCAAACACATTTATGGACATGCTGCTGGAATGCTCGCGGTTCATCGATTCTGCAGCACTGGACCCGACCTGCAGCAAGGAGGACGTTCTAACGTCCATGGAAAACAGGGTCTCCCTCCTCATAGGGAAGCTGGCCAGCCATCCCGCGTCATGCACATTCACAATCGATCTGTCAGGTGAGTAGCATGGGGGCCTGCACTGCCTGAACTGGCTCGTCTTCACGCTGGGGCACAGGCAGGCCCTGCGGAATCGGGCTGGGCGCGCTGCCAATAGCGTCGAGCAGTTCCAGCTCCGAATCGATCTCTTCTTCGTCGACCCCGCTGCCTGATGGCCCTGCAAGAGGGTTTGTCAGGACGTCGGTCATGTCCTGGACGTCCCTCATCTGCTCGTCCATCTCCGACATGACGTTTTCCGCCTCCTGGATGCCCAGCGTGATGCCCGCCTTCTTCATAGCCGATGTGGATGCCTTGAGTGTGAGCATGATCTCCTTGTCCATCTCGCTCGTCTTAATGGCATCCAGCTGCGCGTCCACGAGGTCCAGCCCATGCCGGAGGCGCTCGAGGCGCTTCTGGACCCGCCTGCGCTCCTGGATCCTGCTCCGTGCGGCCGGGATGTCGCCCGCCCGTTTCTTGGCGACGGCCTCGTCCGTGAGGCGCTGTATGTGGGCTAGGAGCTCCCGCTCTCTCGTTTCCATGTTCCGCCTGCACTGATCCAGGCCGTCGTGCGCGCTGATGACCTCCTCCTCGACCGGCTCAGTCACGACCCGCCGCCGGGCTCCCAGCCAGACGCTGGCCACGGCCTCCAACAGGCAGTTCATCACTGCCACGGGGAGGCACACGCCCTCAAATAGCGCCCCCAATGAATGAGCGCTATGCCCGCACAGACAGTCCGATCCTTGAAGGGTAGCTCAGTATATAGGCTCGCGCGGCATTTCCCGCAACAGATTAATATGCATGCGTCGTCGCACTTTGTCATCCCCTGGATACAAGCTGAATCCGCTGTAAAAGCAGGCAGGACCGAGCCCACCGTAAAAACAGCCAAGAACGAGCCCACTGAAAGAACAGCCAAGACCGAGCCCAGCATCAAAGCAGGCTCTGATGGAAAAACCGGGCAAACAGGCAAACCCATCAAGACTGAGCGCCCCTTATCGCCCACGGGGACGATCGTGATGAGCCAGGCCGAGGAGCTGGCACACGCCAAGCGTCGAGCAGCGATCAGCTACAGCAGGATGGCCTCGTCTCCAGGCGACGACCGCGCCACAGCCCAGGTCAACTCGGATGAGATGGACGTGCTCAACGCGCGGATCAACCTGCTGCAGACCTTTCTCAGGCAGGGCCACGACGCCCCTCCCATGTGCCTGCCCGTCGAGAACGTAAAGGGGCCGCGGGTGTGCGTGGTGTACGACCGGATCCGATGCGAGGGCGAGCTCGAGCTGGGCCCCATGCAGTCCAGCATGTCCTGGGCGGTCCAGGGCGCCGAGGACACCGTGATGCACCTCCTGTCCTCCGATGACAACGCGGGCCAGACCGAGGTCATCCGGTCCCTCCTGGCGCAGGTTCGTGCCAGCGCCCCCAAGAAGCACTGTCTGGCGGCTCTCCAGGGGACCCTGGAGATGCACAGCCCCGACCACATGGTCCTCAAAGGCACTGCTGGGGGGCAGACACGGGTTCTGGAAGGCCTTGGCGCCGGGCTGCAGGGATGCCCGACCCCCCCGCTGTTCAGGGTCATCTGGGGGGCCCTGGACCTCGATGTACTGGAGGGATGGCAGAACCCCAGCACCAACGCGGCCATCCGCCTGTCCATCCTCGACACAGCACAACAGGCCGCCCGGGAGGCCCGCCAGACCAAGGCCCCGCTTTGGGCCAATGTGGCGTACATGCAGATCCGAGTGTTCCACGACGACGAGTGCCACCGCCTGACCCTCCGGCCCTTCAGCGACAGCGAGTCGTGCACCGTGAGCCACCTGCAATACTCCCAGAGCGTCTTTGATGACAGCGGGCCGGAGCGCGGGATCCTCAACCTGGTGGCCGACCCGAGCTCGATCCACCCTATGCCCTTGGGGAGGATCCTGCCCATGCAGGCCTACGTGTGTCTGGGGGCCCACCGGAAGAACCGTTTAAACGAGGCCCAGCTGAATTACGTCCACGCAAAGGGCCTGTTGGCGCACGGGTTTGACACCCAGCTGCTGCCAGCCCAGGTTCCTAGCATGCACTCGCAAGGATCCAGTCTCCCAGTCAAAATGTCTACGCAAGGATCCAGTCTCCCAGCCAAGATGCCCCACGCGAAATCCACTAGGGTGACGGGGGATAAGCTAGATGTCCTCGCCAGCTCCTTCCACATCGCAGACCAGGTGTACACGACCATCACAGTCGTTCAGTACCCCCCGTTTGGCGTGCAGTTTGAGACCAAGCAGGCGGGGATTGCTCAGGCTAAGTCAAAGCTCAAGGCAGGTGGTAACGACAACGATCAGAACGGGAAGCTAAATCCCGACGCGGAGGAATGGAAACACAAGGACAGGAAGTTAGATCCCAGCGCGAAGGAATGGAATCAAAAGGACAGGAAGTTAGATCCCAGCGCGAAGGAATCGAAGGATGAGAACAGGGGGCAAGATCCCAGCCCGGAGGCATGGGCAGATGCACCAAGGGATGGGGAACATTCTGGTCAGGATGAGCCTCTCGTATGGAACATTGGGGGAAGAGAACCTCCAGGAGAAAAAAGAGTGAAACTAGCCTACAAAAAAACAAGGAACCCAGGCCATCCAGAACCGTACACAGAAGGCAAGAAATGGGCTTGGAATGCAGATTTGAAAATAGGGGAACACTATTTTGTGGATGGGATCATTGGCAGCCCTTTCCTTTTGGGCCACAGAATGATTTTGTTTGAGATCGACAACGGAACGCGATACAAGGAAGCTCAGCAAAAGCTCGGGGAAATAAAGCATAGACTTTATCATGAATGCCACGATGTCTGGGACCACAATCTCTGTTTCTACAGTAACCTTCAGGAATCAAGCGCCGACTCTGTAATATATTATGGTCCTCCTGGTAGACCATTGCTGGGCTATGCTCGTATAAAACAAATATGGAACGAAGAATGGAGCTCGTTTTTACGTGAAAATTACAAGAAGCTCCTGGATGCTAGTACTGAAGATGAAAACGGATATCAGACTGCATTCTGGTATTGTGCTGAACTAAGCATATGGGTTCAAGTATTCGGACCAAGAAACAGAGAACTCGCCGAAAACTATGTGAGTTTCCAAAACCAACATTATGATTATTGGATTAATAAGGGACGAATCCAATCCAAAATGCTGGATCCCAACGGTCCATGCTTGGCCAGCAAGCCGCGTCTAAGACACCCCCAACGACAACCATCAAACGCGCGGGCCCAAACACTTAGTCGAGCCGACCAGCTCCCCCTGCCCAAAACCCAGATGACGGCCCGGGTCAAGAGCGACCTTACAGTGGCCCAGCTGCAGTCACGGGTCAACGCGCTGGAGACGCGGCTCAGGCAGTCGCGCCAGGAGGAGAACACCCAGCATCTTCTGGAAGCTGTATTGGAGAAGCTGGAGGCTACAGAGGTTTAGAACCTGGAAGCGACATAGGTTTTGCCTGAACCTAGTCTCCCAGCTCCAGGAAAGGGAGGTCGACTTCCTGGTACCGAAAGGCCCCGATCGCCTCGAGGGACATGACCGACGTCCACGGAGAGCAGAAGAGGCCCAGCTGGAGGATCTCGTCGCCCACATTCTTGATGATGACATCCGCGTCGTCTGGTGCATCCAGGAGGGTGCACAGAAAATACACCTGCGGCCACGATCAATGGCACAAACCAGGCCAACCCTAAACAGAGTCACAAACCTGGAACGCCGACTTGTACTCGTACCCCGGATTGGCGAGGCGCACCCGCTCGATCTCCCTGCGCTGCCAGCTGGCCCTGAAGTCCCTCAGCTCCCGCAGGAATGCAGGAGAGCTGTCGGCACACAGGTCGACGAGCCTGAATAAAAGCGCGCTGATGCCGAATTTGCCAACCGCGGATTGAAAGTCGTTCCTGACAGTCTGTGGCCACTGGGTAAGGTTTAAGATCATCTCGAAAACACACAAACTCAACAGAGACAGGCAATCTGCTCTGTGGAAATGCATTCGCAAAACAAGACTCACCGCTGCAGACTTGTTCTTGAGGATCCTGATCACAGGAACCGGGACAAAGTATTCGGACACTGTAGCGGGCACGTGTGTAAGGTCCGCAATCAGGAACTTGACAATCTTTGACACATTCCTTTTGTAGACGCGCATCAGCATCCGCCCGATGTCCTCAACAAGCTCTTTGGCAGGCCTGTCCGTGTTATTGACCACCAACAGGCCGGTAATGGTCCCACGCTCCGCATCGCTGAAGAGACCTGGGCAGTTCCTGGCGTCAGAGAAGTACTTTTGGTGCCACTGGACGAAATCCAGCCCCGCCTGTGTCACCTGCACAGCAAGTCAGAAAAGGTTTCCTTGACAAACCAACACGACCCACCTGATGGCCGTTCTGCAAGAGCGCCAGATGCCAGAAAAAATAGGACACGTAGACGTCCAGGACCCCCCGATGCTGGTGCAAACCGTGCGACCGCTTGCTGCCCCGCTTCGTCTTGGTCCCTTCCAGCAGAAGGGAACCGAGGCATGCGATTTCCAGGACGATCCAACAGAGCTTAAGGTAGAGGGCCCGCACCGACCGACGGGCGTTGCGGGGCACGTTTTGGAACGCATCTCCGTTGCGATTCCCCTGATACGGCAGGCACATGTGCAAGAAGTATGCGATAGCAGGCGTCTCACTGTCCTGCTTGTGATTGTTCGGCATTTGCAAAACTCGTGGATTGTTCGCCACTTGCCAGACCCCGTACCCCCCGCTGACATGGGTCCTACGAGGATCTGCATTCGAGCGTGTTATCACGTTGCGCCTCAGGAGAACCCCCTGCTGGTTCTTGGCCCCCGCCCCACGCAGCCCCAGGAGGAACCGGAAGTGCGACTTTTGTGTCATGAGCGAGTTGCACCCGACGCACATGTCGAACGTCTGGGCCAGGGTCTGAGGAACCGTATAGGGATTCCTGACACCCTGCACGAAGCGAAACAATCGTGATAAATCCACACGCTCGTTTCTCCCGGGTCGGTTCCAGCACGCGAGGGAGGCCCCTGCATTCCCAGTCGCCGTGTGGTAAAACAGCAAGGGCGCATTAGGCTGATCCTGAATCAGAGCATTAGCTCCTGGAACAGGCATCCCCACGTCCCGGTCGCGCTGGTGCCGGTTGCACATGTAATCCAGCGCGGTTGCATGGTATGACACATGGAACATGTGGGATGCCTGCCTCGTGGAACACAGCTTGGGATGGTCGTAAACGCGCTGAACCTCAGGGTCCTGCTTGTACAGCGTGTTCAGAAACATCATGCTCAGGTTGGCCTCTCGATTGAAAAAGTCGACATCCTCGATGCCCGGCAGGAAGGGCGACCCACAGGACAGGCACAGGCCACACTGATGGTCAACCATGGCGCATCTCATGTGGACACGATATTTAATATCGTAACCGGCTCGAGGCACGGAACCGAAACCCAATCACAGGATACCCACGATCCCTGTGTTCACCGATGAACCGTCCGCTTTGAGCAGGGAGCCGCCGATAGCCTTGCCTTTCCTGCCCTTTCCCGTGCTCGCCTTTTTCTGGGGTGGCTCCTGTGCGGCACTGTCATCCGTGAATTCCAGGCGCCCCAGCCAGTCCGGCTCCTCCACACTGGAAGCCCCTTCCATGACTGGTGGCCCTTCACTCAACAGGTCCACTGGCTCTTCCACAGGTGACGCAGGCGAGTCGAGAGCATGCCCCCCTGACGGGCCTGCACCCAGCAGGTCCACGGGCTCCCCTGCGAGTGATACGGGTGAGTCGAGAGCCTGCCCCAATGACGGCTCGGCTGGGATATCCAGGCGCTCCAGTCCTAGAATCGGCGCCCACGCAGGTTTCGTTGGTTCAACCATGTCCTCTTTGAGCTCCTCGACTCTGTAATTTTGGCCAGCTTCTCCAGTGAACGGGACCTGCTGGAACACCGGTTGTAGTGTAATGTCCAGATGATTAGTCTTAAGGGAGTTAGCCAGGTCATTATGCCAGTACTCCTCCACCCCGTACTTGCTCGTCATGACCTGGCTGCGCCCGATGTGCCAGAAGCCCAGCTCCTGCCAGAATCCAGCTTTCTCAAGCCTCCAGGCCAGTCGGCTTTGGTATGTAGAAACATTCCTCAATGACCGCGGAATACTGGGATAAGCCTTTTCATACTCGTCCATTTCCTTCTTATCTGGAAAATCCAAGCTCATAATATCCGGAACCAGCTGCCACACATGGGTCATCCTTGCCCGATCCCCTGGCAAGGTCCGCATGTCCCAGGCCTGGCGCTTGACGCCCTTGTAGTAGTGATTGAGCGTGTACTGCCTGATAGGCATAAGCTTCAGGCGCAGCACGAGGTCGTTGCCCGCCGAGAGCTCCTTGTGGTGCCAGATGTTTAAGACATTGCTCTCCTTGCCGTCCAATGTCAGGGAGATCACAAAGCTCACAGGCCAGGTCGCTGGGGAGAGGGTCGACTCGTCCTGCCCGCCCTGCTTCTCCGAGCCCCTGGCGATTCCAAACGGCCGAATGCAGTGCCGGATCACGTGGATGACATCGTTCAGGCCAATAGGATTCCGTAAGTAATTTCGCCCTGCAGACACCCCGAAGCGGGCGCGATTCATGTTCTCCAGCAGTTCCAGCCAGAGGTTCCCAGCATCGTTGTTGCTAATCCCCAGCTGCATACCGGACAGGATGTAATTCAGGGTGCACAGGTTGATGAAGGGGTCGATAGCTGTCCCGAGGCCTGCCCGGCGCATGGACGTGTTCTTCAGGCCCGTGCAAAACATGCTGTTCCGGTCCAGGCGCATCACAAACGCCAAATCCCCGTCGTCTATCGGATGCGAGAGATCCACTGTTGCCTGCGCCGGGTTTTTGGCCTCTGGGAGGTACAGGACCGGCACAATCTTCTGGATCTTGTGCGGGATGTTCAGATACGCGTTCTGGCTCGACAGGTATCCCGGTTCCCCATACGCGTACGGCGTGAGGTTGCCCAGCAGACTGGAGCCGTAGTTGATCCGCGCATCCGGGGTATCATGCAATGGCTTGGGCAGCCCGCCAGACCCGGGCAGCGGGCCCTGATTCATTACAACCTGGGGGAACTGGATCCCCGAGCGCAGGCCCCCAAAAAAGTCGCCCATCGTGTCGGGAGAAAGCTGTACGCACTTTATATACAGCGCAAGCCCTTACTCGTCGTTCCACGGGAAGTCGTCCCACAGGAAGTCGCTCGCCCGTTTTCCCCTCATGAGGCACTCCAGCCGGATCAGGTCTTCCCTAAGAAGGAATGGCCACAAAAACAGACTAGAGCATCCGAGTTGGGCACCGTGAAGGACCTTGTCGACAAGAAGCATGTCCTGCCTTTCCTTGCTCAAGACGTACTTGGTCTTGCGCGACCACAAAAAAGGGATTGCGTGTGCAACCCCATAGGCCCACGTCACGCCAACATACAAATAGACAGCACGTCGGAGACCGGGGATCATGCTGGTCATTATCCATTACCAATCTGGCCCTACACGAAATAGCACTTATCAGGTATAAAAAACACGAAAGGGAGGGGGCGAGTTATCCGAACAATTATCGACAGGCAGTCCACCCAAAAGAGACTAGAGCTAGACCCAGAGTACCGTACCGTACCGTAACGTACCGTACCTTAAGGTACGGTAGGGTACTTCTAGTCTATCCAGAGGTATAGAGGGGGGAGGGGAGAGAGAGAGAGAGAGAGAATCAAGACGTCTAGAATTTCCAAGAAAAAAAAGCTCTTACAAGCTCGGGCCTGTCATTACACCATACATCCGCAGATCTCGACTACCAAGGGAACTGGAGGTGATCTGATCGTACTTGAAGAAGCAGCATACGTGGAGCCTGGATTCTTCTATGTAAGCCATTTCCGTCATCCCAGCACGAGTCAAACCCTGACATTCGGTTCTACAGGAAACCGTGGCCCCCCTCCTGCTAATAGGGAACACCAGCCTGATTGCCATCTCGACCCTGACGTCTGAGATCAATTTCTACACCCGGCTCTTAAGGATGCGGGACAAAGTGACCGGACTCCCGCTCTTCACCAGCATCAGCGTCCAATTGGCATGCCGCAAGTGCATCGAGGACGGACGGGCGGCAGGGTGTGTTCACATGCTCCACCTCGTCCCCCGCTGGCAAAGCTCGGACCGCCACGTCAAGCTCAAGACGATCATGCAGGACCGACCTGACCTGATAGAGAGCGAGCTGGCGGGCCTGGCATTCGATTCGAACCAGCAGATCTTCAAGACCACCCACATTGAGATCATGTTCTCCCAGCCCCCGCCCCAGTCGATCCTGAACGAGGCGGTCTACACCTTCATCGATCCCGCTGCTGGCGGGCCCCAGAGCGACTACTGCATCCTGAGCGTCACTCGACACAAAGGCCTCCTCACGGTAAGCAGGCACCTAGCTTGACAGATATGTCTGCCTGATTTCGTCCACAAAAGCCTCCCACAGGCAAAACCAGTCATTCTAGCTCGACAGATACACCTGCCTGATCGCGTCCACAAAAGCCTCATGGGGGATCTCGCAGTCCTGAATCCATGTAGGCGCGAGCTCATCACACAGGGTGTCATAGAATCGCTCGGCCTTGTGCGGGCAGAGCGAGCACGCCATGAGCATCCCCGTCTGGCCCCTCTCCTCCACGTGGCTAAGGTTTCGCCGCATGGTCTCGTCCTCATTGAGGAGCACGAAGAACTTGATCTACAGGAAAGCAGATTTCACACAAAAAATAACCAGGAAAACACACACACCAAACCTGCAGCCGGCACAGCGAATCGTCCTCGCACGGCCTCAGGTTCTGCAGGGCCTCCACCACACCAGGGAAATCCCTGTACTCCTGCCCTAGATTGATGACAGACTCCTCTATCAGCCTCGCCACGAACCCAGCCTGCCCCCCGTAGAGCACGTGGAACAGGATGTCCCGCTTACCCCCTTGCGGCGCCGCGCAGGTCATCGGGATCGACATCCTCTCCGGATGCAAAGGTCAGCACCCCTCCTTCTGGTCTTTCGCGTCCACCAGCTCAATGGGAAAATAGGAAGGTCCGATCATTTATTCCATCATCTCGTCTACCCTGCCTTGGAACGTGTAAGCAAATCCATTCTAATACCACCCGCCCGCAGACCCGGAGAAGCAGTTCGAGCTCGTCGTCCAGCACATCAAGCGGATCCGCACGGCCCCAGGGCACAAGGCGTCGCGCTTTTTCATGTTCGTCGAGCGCAACCTCGGCTTCGAGGCGGAGCACCACAAGCGCGCCCTGGAGCACATCCCGGGGGTCACGTTTTACGTGGACCACAAGGCCAGCCGCGTCGGGATCCTCACCACCGAGGCCACCAAGCACGCCATGGCCCAGCTGGTCGTGTCCATGCTCGCCGAGCGCAGGATCCACATCCTCGAGACCCTATTCTCGGCCGACCCCGAGCAGGCCCGCATCCGCCTCCGCGAGCAGATGGAGACGTACAGCGCCCAGTTCAAGCAGGCGCCCGACACTTTTGGCAAGGACAAGATCTCCCTGTCGGGCAAGGTCGGCGGCATGAAGGACGACGTGTGCATCTGCCTGCAGCTCGCGGCCTACTTCACCCAGCTCGAGACCCAGCGCGCCTCTGACATGTTCGCTAAGCTCGATTGACGCGGCTATTATTGGAGACGCATGATTGGCGCGACTGGGTTTGAAAACGTTTCCCAAGTATTAAAGACGGACCGCTCGGGGCCCTTTACAGGCATGTCCGAAAACCGCCAAGGCCTGGCCAGCTACTTTGACTCCGCGGTTCCAGTGTCTACGAATTGGTATGATCAGACCACAGCGCTGTCGGCCCAGCAGTTGAACGCGTACGTAACAGCTCCTGGAGTAAAAGATGGCAAGCCAGTATGGGTCCCCCCAAACCAAAAACCTGAAGATAAACCTGAAGACATGGACTGGCACAAAAAAGGCTCGGGACCCTTCAAACCAACTCAATGGGGGTACGACCCTAAAAAAGCAGCTCAATCCAAGGCAAAGCACGACGAAAAAAAGGCAAATCAAGGCGGGAAAGGGGGGAACAAGCAACACGAACACAAACACGGGGAAAAAACATTGAGCAAGCGGGCCACAAAGCGAAAAAACCTGGCAGACAAACTGAAAGAACACAACGCGGAATCTGCTGGAATTTTTGTGCGGATGGTCGGATTCGATACTCTACACCAAAGCGGTCAGATTGATCAATACGCCATTTTTTACATATACCAAAAGATACTGGAGACGAAGAAGAATCTTAGCAAGCAAGTCATGGACACAAAGGAGGCTTTAAAGAAAAGGCACCCGGTTAGTAAAGATTTGTTAAAGGAAGTCAGGACTAAAAATCACGAACTTATCAATCAGCAAATGCATAGTCTAGTTGCAGTCCACGACGGTTTTGCTATCGACTTGACAGAATGGATACATATGCTACAACAAATTGACACAGTTTGCAAACACATGCAAATTTTGAATGTTTTAGGGACTGACCTACCTCAAAATACTGGCATGGAAGGACATTACTACACCAGCGTTGTGGGTCTGTTCTTGTCCAAAGTCAAGCGTCAACTCATGGAAATTGCTTATTACAGAGCGGCTCGTATGAGAGAACAGTCTGATATATCTCAAAATTTCACGCGCCATTCCCTGGAAGGAACGAAGGCTCAACGCAAATTGATCGCGCTCAAGAAATACCACGCCCTGCCAGACAAATACGAAGACTCAGCAGCCTTAAAACTATATCATGAATACCTTCTGGAAAGAGAGATCCATGAATGGCAGATTCTGAATAAATCACAAAAGACCCCCTACTACCTCAAGAAACAGATACCCCGGTCAAAGGAAGAAAAACATCAGGACTATGAAGCAGCTATAGCCAAAAGAGCTCAGAAAGCCAAGACCACAGAACATGAACCAGAACCCGCCGCAGTCACAGGAAGGGGAGGGGGGGATAAAGGAAGAGGCGGGCGGCCAGCGGGATTACCAACGGGAAGCGCCCTCCACGGCTACCAATACTAAAAAAACACACCAAAGCGAGCCTGCGGGCACGCGCGAATGAAATCCCATTCCAAACATGACCATCGACTCCACGTGGCTGTGCGCGTTCAAAGAGGACCACCCGCACGCATTCACGCCCAAGAGCCCGTTCCGCCCATCCGCCGTGTTTGTGGACGGGCAGATCAAGCTGATGCAGGCCCACCAAGGGGAGCCGCAGACGTGGGACGCGTTCATACACAGGCAGTTCGCGCGCCATCTGTGGCGGTTCTACGAGTCGTGCGACACAGTGATCCTAGCCTTTGACAATTACGAGCACGTCCCGCGCGCCAAGTGCATGACCCAGGTGGCCCCATCCTCTCTAAAACATGAGACACTTTACCACCTAACTGAAAAACGCAGGCCAAGCGGAGGAGGAATATACCTGTCCTCCCCTTCACAGCCTCGTCCGAGCTGCCGTGCATGGTCCCAGAAGGGGAGCGCTGGGCCCAGTGCATCGCGAACCGCACGTTCAAGACCAGGGTGATCGACCTGGTCCTCCTGCGCCTACCAGCCGTCGTGCTGCACGGGCACCCGAATCGGCGCCTGATCGTGGATTACCAGGTCCTCGTGAGTATCATATCATTTGCGCGCACCAGTCTAATCCAGACCTCACAGGAGCCGATCGAGTATTTTTGGGAGGAGGGCTCGGTCCAGGGCCGCGTTCTGGACGGCCTACCTGCGATGGGCGAGGCAGACCTCAAGTTCACGCGGTTCGCGGACCGGTTCGCGAAGCTGCTGGTGGACTCGATCGACGGCGACTCGATCCCCATCGCGCTCCTGCACCACGAGCGGTGCCTGCGGGACGCGACCCCCCCGCCGCTCATGTCCATCTACCGGCTGGAGCTCAACTCCAGCCAGGCAAAGCGGGCGGCGGACGGGACCAAGCGATCGGGCCGGACGTACGAGTACGTCAACGTGCACGCCCTGTACGAGGGCCTGATGCAGGCCATCGCGCAGAGCACGGGTCGTATCCGCATGCCCACGCACGCCGGACACGAGATGGCCATGCTGGTCGCGCTGATCGCCCTGACGGGGACCGACTTCACGCGAAACATGCCCCAGATCTCCGGGAGGTCCGTGTACGGCTGGCTGCCCGACATCTGGCCCACCTTGGCGAGCGCGTACCACCCCCAGACGAACCGCCTGCTGCAGGACCAGGCTGATATGCTGGTGGCGTGCATGTACAAGCTCAAATTCCCCAGGCAGGTCAACCAGGGGTCGTCCCACCTGCCCTCCGTCCTGGCGGATCTGACGAGGTCGAGCATGGCCCAGCGCACCAAGGATTCGCTCCCCTCGCGCGAGCGGGTGGCATGCACGGTTCGCAACGCCAACTGGGTGCTGTTGTACTGGACGTGCCAGGCCGCACCGGAGCCGGTCCAGCCCGAGTACGGGTTCCGCGCGCTGGCTGGCGGCGCCACCGAATACGACGACTAGGTCCTGCCAGGGTAGGAAGCCGCCGAACATGATCTGACATCTGGCAAGGGAAGGGACTCATCGCCACCAATGCCTGCGTCACGAGACAGTATTAAAGACGAGTCCACACCTCCTTGCCGAGATAAGCATGCTCAACAAATGGACTCATTTAGTGGCAGCCATCGCCCTAGTGATCACAGCAATAATCATCCACCTGATGATCCGGAACAACGCGAACGTGGAATCTCTAGACAAGGCGCGCTACTACACGATGCGACGGTTCAAAGGCGATATCGATGGCGCCAAGGCCCTGGTATCCAACGATGACACCTGGCTCAGCACGCCATGCCGTGCCAGCGTGAGCTTCGCCCTCCCGACGACCAATGCCTGTGTGGAGGAGAGGCGAGCCCTTCGCAACAAGATTCTCAACGCCATGGGGTGTTTCCAGCACAACTCCCAAGTGTGCACGTATCTCCGCAACATAACGGCCGGCATCATCCAAAACAGGACGATCAACGGGAATACCACGGCAGTAGGGCGGAGTCTGACCGGTTCCGTCACAACGACGAACAAGGGGACCATCACGTACAGACAGCTCCTGTTCAACGCGGTCGAGAAGGCGCCCCTCCTGTTCCACAACTCGTTCCGTGCGGACGAGACCGACGATAATTACGTGCTCCGGACAGCCCTGTACAACTTCATCGCCCTGTCCATCTTAGGGAACATCCTGGTCCACATCTTCGACACATGGGAAATGAGCTGGGGCACCCGTCTCGCCATGCGGCTGACCATTTTTTTGGCCACGACCTTCCTGTTCAATTTTCTGTATCTCCTGGGTGCTACTGGCTCATTGCTCACTGCATTCCTCGCGATCTGGCTGCCCGGATTGGTGGTCCTGGTCTACTTCGAGGCCTTCCTCGACCACACCATCGTCCGCCCCTGGTGAGCCCTTATCCTTATTCCCGTGCCTGATTTTTTTCCTGACTCGAGTTTACAGGATCCACCCGTACGTCGTGTCCGTCATTTACGCCTCGATCTCCATTCTGGCCCTCGTCGAGAACGGCGTCCTCAACACGACCATCATCACTTTGGCCGTGTGCCAGGCGCAGGCGGTGTCCATGCTCTACCTCCAGATCGTCTGGTATTGGGCGGGAAAGGACGAGAAGCACACGCATCATGTAAAGGACGCGCCCCATCTTACGAAGCTGTACAAGACCAAAGAGATGCAGATCGCCCTGTATCTGGGCCTCCTCTGCATCACCGTGCTCCCAATTCTGCAGGCCCTCGGACCGTTCGATTACATGAGCGACCTGGGCGACATCGTCCTCCGGGTCGCTCCCATCGGCTTCATAATTCTCGCCGTCGCTGGAACACTCAAGCTCCAACAGTTGAAGCTAGAGGACGACTACAAGAGCGACAAGGAGTTCTACAACTTCTCAACAAAAGAAGAAATTATCCGATACGCGACCCGCATCACCAGCGGGAAGCTCGGGGTCTCGCTTCTGCTCCTCGTCTTTGGCGCGCTGTACGAGCTCAACATGGTGGGCGAGTACATCCGGGGGCTCCGGGCCTACTACGATAAGATGCCGGAGCGCGCCTGGCAGTACGACGTCGCCTCCAAGTACACCATCGGGACCGGCTTCTTCCCCACCCCCACGCTCTACCAGTGATTTGGCCGCCTGGCATCCAGAATTAGGCATGTCGCCATGGTATTTAAAGCAATGAAACTTTCTGTCGAACGAATGGATCTGCACAGCTTACACCGGCCGACCCCGAACGTCTCGAATGCCGCGCCATCCCCTGCTCACAAGAGCCTCCATGAGCTCACCCAGCAGGTGGATCGGTACAAGGACCTGGCCACCCACTGGAAACGAGAGTCTCAGAAACTGGACGGCCTCGTCAAGAGCGCCGTCGCCAAGCTCGATTCCAAGGCCAAAGCCAAGGAAGCCCTCAAGGCCGAGGTCAAGGCGGCGAGGCAAGAGGCCGACACTTGGCACCAGCGTTACAAGCAGCTGGCCGAGTCTGGCCTGACTGATGAAACGAACACACACCGTCTGAATCGCAAGATCAGCGACCTCGAGGCCAGGCTGAGCGAGAAGAACAAAGAAATGTCTGAATTACAGGAGAGCACCCAGGGCCTCTCTAAGGACCTTCAAAAGGCACAGAAGGCCTTGAAAAAGGCCCAGAATGCCATAGAGGCCAAGGATTCGGAATTGGAGGGCGCACAGAGGGCCATTCAGGCGCAAGGGGTGGAGCTGGCCGCCGCGCAGAAGGCCTTGACGCAGGCCCAGGACACGGCCGACCACAGCGCCCAGCAGATCAAAAACTTCATGTCGGAGCGCCCCATCGTGCAGAGCCGTCTGCAGGAAGGGGCTGCCGCATTGCGCGAGCGGAATCAGCTGCTAGCCAAGCTCAAATCCAGCGAAGAGGCCTGCGCGAGACTCCAATCCGAGGTGACAACCCTTCGTTCCGATCTGGGATCCCAGAAGCGCCAGGCCCAACAGGACGTCCAATCAGCCATGGACAGATTCCACACTGCCACACAGCAGGTGTCAGCCAAGACGAACCAGGTTGGCGCATGCATCGACATGCTCGCACGGTCCGAACAGGTGCTCATGACATGTTCCGCCCTCTTTGCGTCCAAGAAAGAGTCCAGCGCTCTCGGCGCCGCCCTGACCGAAACTACCTCCGCCATCCAGCAGTTCATCAAGCGGACAAAGGCAGGTTAAAGACATATGTGTCGAGCCGGACCTTCATTCACTCCAGGCAGTCAATAAAGCAATTTTGAGAGTCAGGCCCCTACACGTCAAGTCAGACCCCGTGGCGCATCAGTGGCGACGCGCCCATACCCTTTCCCCGCAGACCATCTGTACCTTTCCATCAGGCTGAGGAGGTGGCGGACCAGGGACTGGGGGTCATCCATCAGCTCCGGCCTTGCCCGTCCAACCTGATCCAACAGGTCGAGCTCGATCTGATCCGCATCCGTGTCCAAAAGCACATGGGTCCGCATGGGCGAGTCCAGCATAGGGAAGAGCATCCGCTGCACCACCAGGTTCACCTTGGACGAGGCGTTGTTCATCGGCTTCCTGTCCTTTGGGAGCGTGGAGGGCACGTCGCACTCCATCCTCATGAGCTGCCCTGGGCTGGTTTTAATACACGAACTCTCACACGCATGAAACGGAGCACTCACGTTGAATCGCGTCTGTGTTCTCATCTTCTCGAGGAACAATTGCTCGGGAATGCGCAGTTTCAGGCCCCCGAACGCGGCGCGCTCCACGTTGGAAAATCCTTTCCTCAGGCGCACGTTCCGCCTGCAAGATAAAAGAAGGTAACACAGGGTCCGAGTATTACCCGCAAACCGGACTCACCAGACAGCCTTCATCATGCGCAGACTCATACTGTAGAAACCTCCGCGCATACGAATCACAGGAAGCTGATCTTTAACGGCACCTGTCTCCGGCTGCACGGACAGTCATATGCAAGGCCATGGACATCATCACAAGGGACCTTGCTGGTACCTGGACCCAAGTCACAACATCCTCGTTCCGTTCCAGGAACTTAACCATGGCCCGACTACAGGGGGGCTCCTCATGCTGCCATTCCTCCCCACAATGAACTACCATCATCCCCTGCATATTGATGGCCCGCATCCCTGAAATTCACGACCCCTGGCATGCACTCCTCTCTCCCCACAGCCTTTGCATCTCCTTGTTTTTCCCATGCGCTACCCGTATATAAAGAAACGAGAATTTCATTCCCACAACGAGACTGAAATGTTTCATGCGAATCCAGCGTTGTTCAGACACGACCTCGTCGGTTACTTCCGGAAGAAGGCTGATCCTAACTCGGATGACGATCAGGATAAGAGACGCAAGGACCGAAAGGCCAAAAAGGGTGAAATAATCACCTCGAGTGGATCTGACACGGAGGACGAACAGCCCAAGAAGAAGAACAAGAAGACGAAATCCAATACCAAAGAGTCTAAACAGCAGGACGATGTTCAACCGGACACGTACCAGGAACAAAAGAACAAACACAAGGGCAAGATCAATTTCTACGAAGACTCAGATGAAGAGTCCACGCAATTGGTCGTCACAAAGCACAAGGCGAAGTCCTCGCACAACGAGGGGTCGGAGGCTTATCCCCAGTCAACCAAGGAGTCCAAAAGAATGGACCGTAAGACTCGGCAGGTTGTCAACTCCGGCTTTGCTTCAGTGGGCCATCTGCTCACCTTGGTTGGGAGCACCTTAGACAGGTTGTGTAAGCACAATGGGGTTACAAACGAAGTCCCTGACTTGACGGGAAACCAAGCCATGTTCACAATCCCCGTCGGGGGAGCCCAGGCGTCCCTGCCAGC
>Ga0164292_10001187_pt1 | contig 20909 bp, 14 predicted proteins | sample GEODES117metaG_FD_111486 | JGI IMG/M metagenome (GOLD analysis project Ga0164292, IMG submission 111486) | Eutrophic lake water microbial communities from Lake Mendota, Wisconsin, USA - GEODES117 metaG | ecosystem: Environmental > Aquatic > Freshwater > Lake | place: USA: Lake Mendota...
ATATCGTTACTTGGGAAATCTCTCCTTGTACCACTAATACCATTGCCAAAGAAATTCTGCTGAGTAAAACCACCAAGTAAATTAATCCTGTAGTTTTCTTTAATAACTTTATTATAAGTCAGGGTATTTTCTACCAGATACTCGTATGACTCACTTAAACTTGTATTTAGAGATCTAACATTACTACCGCGGTTATTCATCTGAAACTGTGGAACATAATTTTTAAATCTTGCGAGTCCCATGTTCAAACCACCATTGATCTTATACTCTAGATCCGGAAGAATCTTATAGGAAGCATATGCACTACCAATGAGCTTATTATTGAAGGTATATGCCCTGTTCATATCGCGACGGCCAAGGATATTATCCCTGTTATTAACTCCTGTGGTAGCTGGTGAAGGACCTGCATACCCGCTATTATTTCTGGAGTCATAAACCGGCATAGTCGTAGCTGCACCCATCATATAAGCTAAATCCAGGTTATTACCGAAGTTCAGGTTCAAACCTTCTTCTTTACTTGCGATTAATGATTGCCCGATGGTTAACTTTCCGATCTTAAACTCAGTTTTTACCCTTGAATAATAACGCTTGTAGGTACGGAATTTCAAAACACTTTCCTGATCAAAAATACCTCCAGAAATGGAATAATTTGCATTTTTATTGCCTCCTGAAACGGTAAGTGAGTGATCTTGTATTGGTGCATTCTCAATTGATACAGCCTGCCAGTCAGTATTAGTCTGTAGATTTACAGGATCATTCATGGCAGGTTGTAAAGGATAAAAGTTACCATTTACGTGGGCTTCATTAATTACATCCGCCATTTGCTGAGAATTCAGCAATGGTATAAATTTATTTTTACTGAATGACTGAATTCCATAATAAGAATTAAAGCTGATCGAAGGATCACGATTCCCACCGCTTTTGGTTGTAATAATTATTACACCATTTGCAGATCGGGCACCATAAATCGCAGCAGCAGAACCATCCTTTAATACAGTGGTAGATTCAACATCATTTGGATTAATACTATTAATATCTCTAGCCTCCATTGGCATTCCATCAACCACATAAAGCGGACCAGATCCACCAAAAGTATTCAATCCTCTGATACGAACGTTTACATTCTCGCCCGGATCACCTGAAGTACTTGTAAATGCAACACCTGCAACTTTACCTTGCAGAGCCTGATTAATATTTGAAAATGCCTGGTCCTTGATATCTTTTGCTGTTACAGAAACAACAGAGCCTGTTAAATCACTTTTCTTTTGAGTACCATAACCAATTACCACAACCTCCTGAAGGGCCTCGGTATTTTGATCCAAAGTAACATCAAGGCTTGTACGGCCAGAAATAGAAACTTCTTTGGTAGTATAACCGATGTAAGTAAATACTAAAATACTTGAACCATCGGGAACGTTAATGGTATAACGACCATTCGCATCAGTACTCACACCTACAGTTGTACCTTTTACAGTTACACTTACACCAATCAATGTCTCTCCTTTTGAATCAATTACCTGACCTTTTATTTCTGTAGGTGGTGCCTTTTCTGAGAGCTTCTTGATGTCAATTAAAGTTTCTGGCAATGAAGAAAGCGACTTTTGCTGAACAATAATCGTATTGTTACTGATAGTATAAGTAAGGGACTGATTTGAAAAAGATTTTTCAAGCACCTCCCTCAGGGATGCGTTATTCACATTGATACTAACCGGTTTGGCTTCGTTAATCAATGGCGTAATATAAACGAGATCGTAACCTGTTTGAGTTCCAATCTCTTTTAAAACTATCTCAAGTTTGGCATTCCTAAATTTTAAGCTTACCGTTTGAGAAAATGATGCAGCACTGCTTATTTGAAGTAGGGCTGTGATCAATAAAACAAAAGTTAGTTTAATCATCAACAATAGTCTTATTATGTAATCAGATGGCCTACATATGTTCAATGAATAGAATTTCATATCTTTGCATGTTTGGGTTTAGTTAATATTTGTTCACAACAATTAAATTGGTAACCCGAATATGGTCAGGGGCGTTGCAACCGCTCCTGGCCTTTTTTGTGGGATTACCGTTAGCTTTTCTTGTCTATTTCATCGCATAACAGTTATCCTCCTTCCTTCAACTTTAAAATGAACGGCATCGGTTAACTGCAAAACATTTAATACTTCATCAATACCTTTTGATCTGGAAATATTACCTCCAAATCCAACATCAGGAATTTCTCCTGAGTAACTGACTTCCACATTGTACCACCTAGATATTTTACGCATAATACTTTGGATGTCTTCATCCTTAAACAAAAAATAGCCGTCTTTCCAGGCTGTAACTTCTTCAGTATTTGCTTCAATTACTTTAGATGATTTCAAACTAGGCTGAAATTGTTGACCAGGGTTTAAAAGAATGACTCTATCCTTATAAATAACTTTTACAGAGCCTTCAATCAAGGTTGTTTTAAAGCTTTCTTCATCAGAATAAGAGTTAATATTGAACTGAGTTCCTAATACTTCTACTATTTGGTCTTTAGTAACGACTTTAAAAGGCATATCAGGATTTTTAGCCACATCAAAAAAGGCTTCCCCATTTAATTCAACCTCTCTGGTGTTTCCAGAAAAAAAAGCAGGAAAACGCAACGATGATGCTGAATTCAACCAAACTTTACTTCCATCTGGCAAATTAATTTGATATTTTCCTCCAAATGGTGTTTCAATTTTATTATAAATTACTTCTGAGGGCTTGGCTTCAGGAATTCGCCGCATATTTTTAGCAAAGGAGTAAAGCAACTCTCCATCTGCTGTTTTCTGAATACTTACTCCAGCCTGATTCGCCAACAGGCCTTTTTTTGCATCCTCCAAAATAATCTTGGAACCATCAGAAAGTGTCAGCACCGCCTTATCACCGCCGGGCTGGATTATCACCTTTTGTTGAATAATCTCTGATTTTGCAATCGTTTTCTGAGCATCCAAAGTTCTGTTGCTATAAAAATAGAGCCCAATGGAAAGGATTACAAGTAAACTCGCCGCAACACCAATCTGGTACCAGGCCCTGCCGTTTGAAAATATGAATTTGCCAGAATCTAAATTTTTATAAACACGCTCATCATTAAGGATGCTTTCGAAAATATTATCCTTTTCGTCCTTACTCAAGGATGAGCAAGATTTCATCTTCTTGAGCTCCTGGTCCATTGAATAATGGAATTGCTCATCTTCATTTTCTGATTTTAAATAATCAAACAAAAGCTCAAATTCATCTCTGCTGATTTTTCCGTCGGCAAATTGAGTTAAAAGCTCATTTAATTTGTTTTGATTCATGATCGACTATTTAAAACACAAAGCTGTTATTGGTAATACACATGAAATACAAAACAGGACTAGTCCTGAAATATTTTTTTTGAATAAAATTTAGAGAAAAAGGAAATTCTTAATTAATAAAGTATAGAAAATGCCTTTTGAAGTTGGGTTCTAAGGGTCTTAAGGGCCGAAACAAGGTGATTTTTTACTGTATTCCTCGATATGTTAAGTTCCTCTGCAATTTCATCATAGCTAAGCTCCTGTTGTCTGCTCATTCTATAAACCAATTGTTGCTGTTTAGGTAAACTTCCCAATACCTGCTCGGTAAACCTCTCAAGATCTTCTAAAAGAATATGTTCTTCCGTTTCATTCGTGGTAGTTTGAAAATTTAACCACATTTTTTCCATTGCACTTTGAGAACTTGCAAGCTGGCGAAGTACATTTAACGTTAATCTTCGAGTAATTGTATATAAATACGGTGCAATTGGGTATTGTGCGTCAAGCTTTTCTCGGTTAACCCAAAGACTCGTGAAAACCTCTTGGACCACTTCCTGACAGGATTCCTTATCTTTTAAAAACTTTAAACTAAAATAAAAGAGTTTGCTGGAATAAGAATCAAAAACTAAACGAAATGCTGCCTCATCACCTTCTTTAATACGGGTGATTAGCTCAAAATCGCAAATTAGATCTCTTTTCTGCATGTATTAATGTTAATTAATTAAATATATACTAAATATTAGAATTTTTTAACAAAAAATCCAATGAATTAAATACACACCAACATAAATTGTAAAAAATGCTTAAAAATTTTAAAGCGGGAATATATGTACTTTACTAATAAGCGCTAATCATTAAATTGGGTTAAAGAGTTCCGGTGTGGAAGTAGCCTAAGACAAAATACAGCTAATTAGCTTAGGATAATAAAGCAAAAATCCTATTTAGAGCGCTGCTTCTTCCGGGTATGGTAATAATATCTTGATCTATTTTGATTCTTGACCGCGCTTTTTGATGTTGAGACAGATTTTCGATAATAACCCTTCCTGGCTCTTCCATTTTTATCTACAGAAGATTTAACATATGTGTATGAACCGCCGTTTTCTTGTAAATCACAGGAGCTAAAACTAAAAAATAGAATCAAGAAGGTAACAAGCAGATACATTTTCATACTATTCACAATGTAAATTTTGATATTACCAATGTACGACGACAATCTCAGTTGACCAAGTGTTAAATAAAACTATTGATTGTGCTATTTCTACAGATGATTTATTCCCGAAATATATAAAGACAAAAAATGAGTAGAAGTACTACATCATTTATAATACGGTTCCTTACTGCCCGTTCCAATGAAAAACAGTAGCGGGTAAAATAAACCTTGCCGCAGGTGGTTCCAGCTGTCGCTGGAATGACAACGATTTCTTGCCGGAAATACACCGCAGGAAACGGCTGGAACAGCCTATAAAACGCAGCAATTGATTTCCTAAATCACCCCAAAGCATTGCTTGGCCATGTATAACCGTGTTTTTATGCTTGCTTAAATCGAACTTAGGTTAAATTAAATTCTTCTGCATCAAGTATTCTGCAATCTGTACTGCATTGGTTGCAGCGCCTTTTCTGAGATTATCTGCAACTATCCATAAATTCAAGGTTTTATCCTGGGATTCATCTCTTCTAATTCTACCCACAAAAACTTCATCCTTTTCATGAGCATCCATTGGCATTGGGTATTTAAGGTTTGCAGGGTCATCAACAACAATAATTCCTGCCTCTTGTTCAAGAATTGAACGAACCTCATTCAGGTCAAATTCATTTTCGAATTCAATATTTACTGATTCTGAATGTCCTCCCATAACAGGTATACGAACTGTGGTTGCAGTGACTCGTATGGAATCATCACTCATTATTTTTTTAGTCTCCAGGATCATCTTCATTTCCTCTTTGGTATATCCATTAGCCTGGAAAACATCAATCTGTGGTATTACATTCAAATCAATTGGATATGCATAAGCCATCGGACCAGTAATTCCTTTACGCTCATTCATCATTTGGTCAACAGCTTTTACCCCTGTTCCGGTAACCGACTGATACGTTGAAACTACAATACGCTTGATTTTATATTTGTCATGCAAAGGTTTTAAAACCACAACCATTTGTATGGTTGAACAATTAGGATTTGCAATAATTTTATCCTGTGCACTCAATTGATTTGCGTTTACCTCTGGTACAATGAGTTTTTTTGAGGGATCCATCCGCCATGCAGATGAATTATCAATGACCGTTGTTCCAACTTCGGCAAAACGCGGAGCACTTTCAAGAGATGTACCACCTCCCGCAGAAAACAAAGCAACATCAGGCTTCATGGCAATTGCTTCATCCATAGTGACAACAGTGTACTTCTTCCCCTTAAATTCGATCTGCTTACCTGCACTCTTTGCAGATGCTACTGGAATCAATTCACTAACCGGGAAATTGCGCTCTGCTAAAACCTTTAACATAACCGAACCAACTAGGCCGGTAGCGCCTACAACTGCGACTTTCATTTTTTATATTTTATATCGTTATACAAATTTTACTTGAGCAAATATGAGAAATTGTTTGGGTTTTCACCGAATTTAACCCTTCAGGCTTTAATTTTCATTTCAAATTTTTGATAATTCTACCTTTTCTCCGTTTGTTGCCACTTACACTTGCCCTTCATACCGAATACTCATTCTAGTTTTTTTGTGAAGTATACAGGTTTTAACTTAACCATGTTTCAAAAAAATAACAATGAAGAATGCTTTGATTATCCTTCTCAGTTTTTACTGCTTGGCAGGATACACCCAGATTACTGACGATTTTTCTGATGGAAATTTCAGTTCAAACCCTCAATGGAATGGGAGCAATACGGGAGGAGATTTCAAAATTATAAATAACCGCTTGAGATCTGAATCAACCAAAATTTCAGGAAACTTCTATTTGAGTACAGCAAATAAACTTGCTAAAAACTGCTACTGGGAGTTCTGGATCAATTTGCAGTTTAGCACATCCAGTACAAATTATGTAGATGTTTATTTAGTGTCTGATAAATCTGATCTCCAAAGTACCCTGATCAATGGATACTTTGTCAGGATTGGGAATACTGAGGATGAAATCAGTCTTTACAAGAGATCTGGCTCTTCAGGTAGCAGTAGCCGTATTATTGATGGTATAAATGGCTCTGTAGGTTCAACTAATAACACCATCAAGGTTCGTGTAAGCAGGGATAATCTAGGCCTTTTTACACTTGAAAGGGAAGTGATTGGCGCAAATTCGCAACTTGTGAATGAAGGTAGTTTTCTGGATAGTAGCCATGTTAATACTGCCTCATTTGGAATATTCATACAACAATCTACTGCCTCTTTCTTTCAGAAACATTTTTTTGATGATATCAAGGTAGGGACACTTAAGACAGATACCATAGCTCCTTTATTGAGTACGATCACAGTTCTTGATTCAACAACACTAGAACTTCAATTTAGTGAGGCCATGGATAGCTTGAGCGTTAAAGACAAAAAAAATTATATGATCCAGAATTTTCAAGGCCATATTATAACTATAAATACCGAAACAAATCCCCAGAAATATAAGATTCGACTCTCAGAATCACTAAATACAGGGAATTATACCTTGACTGCAATCAATGTAATGGATAGGTCTGGCAATAAAATCAAAACAAATAATACTTACACATTTAACTACATAAAACCATATTACGCCATTTTTAGGGATATTGTAATTAATGAACTCTTTCCAGATCCATCGCCGCAGGTAGATCTTCCAATGGCCGAATTTGTAGAACTTTTAAATACTTCAGATAAAACAATTTCTATTAAAAACTGGAAAATTTTTGACCTTACAAGTACAGCAATCATTGGAGATTTCAGTATTTCTCCAGGGTCTAACGTAATACTTTGTGCAAAACCTGACACCTCTGAATTTCAAAAATATGGCAGGGTTATTGGTATCTCACCCTGGCCAAGTTTAAACAATAGCAACGATGTAATCAAACTAGCAAATACACAAAATATTCTAATTGACTCTATTAGCTACTCAGATCTTTGGTACCCTAATGCTGAAAAAAAACAAGGTGGTTGGAGCCTGGAACGAATCGACCCCAAATCGGTTTGTGAAGGTCTATTCAACTGGACTGCCTCAATAGATTCGACTGGAGGTACACCGGGAAAAAGAAATTCAGTTCACATACTAAATTACGACCTTTTACCACTCAAAGCGGATAGCCTGAATAAGATAACAGACACTACATTAATTGTTTATCTCAACAAGCATGTGGATAAATCCACAATCCTCAAAGAAAATTTCAGATTGACCCCTGATGCAGGCAATATCAGGACAATTATTCCCGATGCAGAGCATAAACAACTCAAAATTACTTTCGCTAAACAATTTTTAGCAGGGATAAGCTACAACTTAACTGTTGCCGGATTAAGAGATTGCAGTGGAAATATTATTGAAAATAAATTCTCTAAATTGAAATTTTCTATACCCGCACCAAGCCCTACGCCTGTAGAAAAACCGGATACAGCATTAATTTATATTACAGAAATCTTTGCAGACCCTTCACCCGAAGTCGGATTGCCACTTGTTGAATTTATTGAGATTTATAACCCCGGGAAAGACTCGGTTAATCTTGAAGGCTGGACGCTGACTGATACTCAAACCAAAAGCACCCTGAAAAAAAACTTCATAGCGGCGGGCGAATACCTAACTATTTGTCCGGCCGCAGATACCAGCCAGTATAAACCCTTTGGTAAAGCAATGGGTCTTTCGCCATGGCCATCGTTGGGTAACGCTTCCGATCGTTTGGTTCTCAGGAGTTTCAAAAACCGGACTGTTGATTCAATCTCCTATTCAGACAAATGGTACAAGGATAATATAAAAAAATCAGGAGGGTGGTCACTTGAAAAAATCATTTTGACTCAGATTATATGCCCCGATTTCTATAATTGGGCCGCATCAACAGACAAAACTGGTGGTACGCCCGGAAGGAAAAATAGTATAGATAAGTCGGGTAAAAGGGCTCCAGAATCTAGAATAGTATCTATTATTGTCCTTTCAGATAGCACAGTAAATATTTCGTTCGACCAGATTCCGGATACAAACTACTTAAAAGCTTCAAATTTCAATATCCCAAAAGAAATTGGGGGAGCAAAAACTATAGAAGTAAATGCTGACTTTCTCGGAATCACATTAAGCTTTAGTCAGAAATTCAAGGAAGGAACAGAGTATTTACTCATTGCAGATTCACTCTATTCATGTTCAGGGAAGTTAAGTTCTGATATCAATAAACAAATCACTTTTAATATTCCATTAATACCCGAAAATCAATACCCATTGATAATAAATGAAATCTTTGCCGATCCATCACCCTCCAGGGGTTTACCTGATTCAGAATTTGTAGAACTATATAATCCGACTTCAAGCCCGGTTAACCTTTCTGGATTAAATTTTGGTGACCAAAGCCGGAGTTATTCCTTAACCAATGGAGAAATTGCTGCAGGTTCATACCTGATTTTATGCGCTGAAAAGGACACCACACTTTATAGCTCCTATGGAAAAGTTATTGGAATACCCTTATGGCCCGACCTGAATAATGAAAACGATATTCTGATTCTGAGAAATAACAAAGGAAAGGAAATACATAAGGTCAGGTATTCATCCAATTGGTATCAGGATTCTGAAAAGCGAAAAGGTGGTTACACGCTTGAACTTATTGATCCAGAATCTATTTGCATCGGTTCTCAGAACTGGAAGGCCAGCACTGATAGCTCCGGAGGAACTCCCGGCCGGATGAATTCATGGTATCACACTAATTTTAAGTCTGATGTTTTAAAGTTAATTGAAATAGAAGTGTTAGACAGCCTGAAAATTTTATTGACTTTTAACAACACTGTAGATAGTGTTAAAGCAAGCTCAAACAGTAATTACTTCATTAATAATGGCGTTGGTAATCCCATCAAATCTCAAATTATAGAACCTGACTTTAATCAGATTCTATTAACATTCAGGGAGCGCTTTAGCAAGGGTCAAACCTACCGGCTGATAACAAACACTATCAGTGATTGCAAAAACGGAACAATCCCTGCTGAATTCAATTCTTTGGAATTTACAATTAGTCGGGATATTGGCAAAAATGATATTCTCATAACCGAAATCCTTTTTAATCCTAGACCTGAGGGCTCAGATTTTGTTGAAATCTTAAATAATAGTGACCATGTACTTGATCTAAAAGACCTTTACATAGCAAGAATTACTAAAGACAGCATTAATTCAACCCAACAACTGAGTAAAAAACAACTACTTATTGACCCAGGGAATTACTTAGCACTTTCTCCGGATCCTGATAACATTAAAAAGGAATATATACTAAAGAATGCTGCCTCAATTCTTAAAATTGATCCCTTTCCGTCATTTAATGATGATGCAGGAACAGCAGTATTGATTAGTAATAGTCGAATAATTGATCGTTTAAGCTATTCTGAAAAAATGCATTTCCAGCTTCTTAAAACAAAGGAGGGTATAAGTTTGGAGCGCAGCAAACTGAACAGACCTAATAATGACCCTGGAAATTTGCGATCCGCTACTTTGGCTTCGGGTTTTGCAACTCCGGGATATAAAAATTCCCAACATTCAGAAAATCCTATTTTTCAGGAAAATTTAATTTTTTCCTCAAAAACGTTTTCACCCGATAACGATGGTTTCGAAGATTTATTGGAGATTAACTATCAATTTGCTGAACCAGGGAAAATCGCCAATGTTTCTATATTTAACGTACATGGCACGTTAATAAAAAGGCTCTTGAAAAATTTTACCCTAAACCTTGATGGGTCATTTGTATGGGATGGTTTTAATGAACATAATCAGTTGGTAAATGGAGGTATTTACCTTCTTCAGGCGGATATTTTTGATAAAGATGGACGAATTAGCAAATTTACAAAGTCATTTGTCCTTGCTGTAAAGCTTTAATATTAAGGATTCTGATATTTAATATCTAAAGCAATACAGAATTTCTAACTTTGATGAAAACCAATTATTATGTCAGAAAGAATTGTGGTCATTGGCTCCAATGGACAGATAGGTACAGAATTAGTCACGGAATTGAGGAAAAGCTATGGTGATGGGAATGTCATAGCATGTGATATCAGAAGGCCAGATTACGATATCAAAAATGCAGGTCCTTTTGAGTTTGTCAACGTACTTGAAAAAGATATATTGAAGCAATTGTTTCAAAAATATAAGCCCACACAAGTGTACCTACTTGCCGCGCTTTTATCTGCAACAGGCGAACAAAATCCCAAATTAGCCTGGGATTTGAATATGAACGGCTTATTGAATGTTCTTGATCTTGCATTAGAATACAAAACAGCACGAATTTACTGGCCAAGTTCTATCGCAGTTTTCGGTCCGAACTCACCCAAAATTCAAACCCCGCAATTATGCGTGATGGATCCAAATACAGTTTATGGCATCAGCAAGCTTGCAGGTGAACGCTGGTGTGAATATTACTTTCATCGCTACGGACTAGATATCAGGAGCATCAGGTATCCTGGCCTAATCAGCTGGAAGGCTGCACCCGGAGGTGGAACAACCGATTATGCCATTCATATTTTCCATGATGCCCTCAAAAAGAGTAGTTATAAAAGTTTCCTTTCGGCTGAGACTGAATTGCCCATGATGTATATGGATGATGCAATTCGTGGAACGATTGAATTAATGGATGCACCCGCTGAAAAAATAAGTATCCGGTCTTCTTATAATCTTACTGGGATGAGTTTCACACCGGAAGTACTTGGAAAAGAAATTAAAAATCACATACCAGATTTCAAGTTAGAATATATGGACTTTGATCAAAGGCAGGCAATTGCCGATAGCTGGCCTAAATCGATAAATGATACCGTGGCGAGTGATGATTGGGGGTGGAAAGCTGGATTCAACCTCTCTAAAATGACCGAAACCATGATAAAAAACCTGAAAAGATAATTAGAAAACATTCGTGATTTTTAATATTCTGATCCGATAAAATAAATAATTTGCCAGAGAGAGCTGAAATTTTATGAGGACATGTATTTTAGCGGCAAAATTGATTATTTGTAATTAACATAAGACTCAAACAATACATAAAATGGGAAGAGCATTCGAGTTCCGTAAAGAGAGAAAATTCAAACGTTGGGCAAAAATGGCTGTACAATTTACCCGTCTGGGTAAAGAGATTGTTATGGCAGTAAAAGACGGAGGGTCAAATCCCGATGCAAATTCGCGTCTTAGAACCGCTATGCAAAATGCGAAGGCCGTGAATATGCCGAAGCATACAGTTGAAGCCGCCATAAAAAGAGCAAGTAATAAGGATGAAAGTAATTATGAAGAGATAGTATACGAAGGTTATGCCCCACATGGCGTAGCAGTATTGATTGAAACAGCAACCGACAATACCAACAGAACGGTAGCCAATGTTCGTAGCTATTTTAATAAAACCAATGGCAATTTGGGAAAAACAGGGTCGCTTGATTTTATTTTTACACGTAAATCGGTTTTTAGATTTGAACCGGGAGAAATGGAATTAGATGAACTGGAATTTGAGCTGATTGATTCCGGACTTGAAGATCTGTATGTAGAAGTTGATGAATCCGGAAAAGATATTGGTGTTATTCATACGTCGTTTGAAGATTTCGGGAAAATGCAAAAAGCACTTGAGGAAAGAAATATTGCCGTTATCAGTGCCAAGCTAGAGCGTATTGCCGAATCAACCTCTGAAGTAACTGAAGAACAGGCTGCAGATGTTTTCAAATTGATTGATAAACTGGAAGATGATGATGATGTTCAGGCGGTTTATCATAATATGGCAGAATAAATTCCTTATCATAAAATCATGACTTTTGAAGAATTTTTAATCAAGAAAAAGATTGATCCTGTACAACTTCAGTCGAAGGATCAGACATTTTTTTCTGAATTTGAGAGTCATTTTTTGCAAATGGGTGAAAAAAGTTTTGACCATAGCAAGAAGTTCTGGTTCAATAAGCTAAGAAGAACTTATCATTTAAAAGAAGAGATCAAAATAGTAGAGACACCTATTATTGTCCAGGAAAAACTATCAGCGGAGCCATCAAATCAGGAAAAACCAAAATATCAATCAAGATTTAATGCTGCAAAGATACAGCATAGCGACCTGATCACTCAAGAAACGGAAGCCAAGACTACTCCAAAATACATACCCAGATTTAAAGCAGCTGTTAATGCATCCGAGCAGAATTTAGTTGCAGAAATTAATAAAAATGCAGAACTGGAGGAGAAGGTGATACCAGTATATAAACCGAGATTCAAGGCAAAAATTGGAAAAATTGAAGAAAAACAGTCTGAAATTCAGGAAGAAGCTGCTCCAGACCCAAATTCGAGTCCTAAATCAGCATATAAGCCAAGATTTAAACCGGGAATAATTAAAAAATAGACGGGAGACTGAATAATTACCTCTTATGAGAGAATATCCAGGATATAAAGTCAGGCTCTGCAAATGCAGGGTCCCAACTATTGTGCCCAGCTTCAGGATAAATTGTAAACTTAGCTTGTTGATTTAACCTCTTAAGTTCATTAACCACTACTTCTGATTTTGAAAGAGGCACAGTTGTATCCTTTCCGCCGTGAAATATCCACAAGGGAACATTCTTATACTTTTTCACGTTCCCAACATGATCACCTCCGCAAATCGCAAAAGCGGCTGCAAAAGCTTTCGGTTTACGCCTTAAAATTTCAAAGGTCCCCATACCTCCCATTGAAAGACCTCCCACATAGAAGCGGGATTTATCTGTGTATTTCTCGGATTTTAGATATACCTGCAGAGCAAGCAAAAGCTTCATGGCTTTACCAGCCTCTCCACCTTTCTGAAATCCGAATCGATCTCCCGACTTCCCATCACCGATCTTAACATTTGCCCAGAAATCTCCTTTGGGACATTGAGGGAAAACAACAATCGCAGGGAAATCTCTCCTGATATCAGACCTTAAGAAAAGCTTGCTTCCATGCATCAGTTGCGCTTCATTGTCATTTCCCCGTTCGCCGGCCCCGTGCAGAAATATCAGAACCGGATATTTTTTCTGAGGATCAAAATTTTCGGGAAGCAACATACGATACAAAAGCGTATCCGATCCACTGGTAAAAATCTCTTTAGAGAACATTAATTTATCCTGAGCAGAGGCATGCTGCAGCATGAACAAGATCACGATTGCAAATGAAAATATTTTTTTCATAAAACTAATTAGAGATAAATTTTCAAACCTGAGAAAGTTTTAACTTCTGCTTATTTACGGGTTGGGGAACTTTCACATAATATCCAGTACCATCATAGTCGCGCTTTCTTGGATGTTCCTGGCATAATGCAGAACATGCCCCATCCAGTTTTTCACCGCATGCATCACATTGGGTAAAATGCTCATTACACTCCGGATTAGCACAATTGATCATTTTACTGGTATTTGCCCCACAATTGCGACAAGTTGAAATTACAACCGGATTTACTGTATTAACATCTACTGCGACCCGATTATCAAATACATAACACTTACCTTCAAAGTCTTCCCCTCCAGCTTCTTTTCCATACTTGATGATGCCTCCATGCAACTGATATACATTTTCAAAACCTTCATGAAGCAATAAAGCAGAAGCCTTTTCGCATTTAATACCACCGGTACAATACGTTACAATCTTCTTGTTTTTATATTGTGCAAGCTCATTGATCATAGCAGGAAAATCTCGGAAATTCTCAATATCAAAGGTAATTGCATTTTTGAAGCGACCGATTGAATGCTCATAATTCGACCTCACATCAACTATAACTACATCCTGATCATCCTTCATTTTCACGAAATCAGCTGGCTCTAAATGGATTCCTGTTTTCTTTTCGGGATTAATAATTCCAGGATCACGAAGTCCGGAATGGACAATTTCTGATTTGTAGCGACAATGCATCTTGATAAACGAAGGTTCATCTACATTATCAATCTTAAAATCGATTTTTGAGAATCTCGGATCGGCATGGAGTGTATCCATATACATTTTACAGGATTCAGCTGCGCCCGAAACAGTTCCGTTTAGCCCCTCATCGGCAACGATAATCCTCCCAACAAGATTAAGTGATTTACAAAATTGAAGATGGTCTGATGCGAATTGCTCAGCATCTTCTATCCTACTATAACAATAGTAGAGAAGTGTCTGGTATTTTATCATAATTCATTGATACTGTTGCAAACAGCGTTTAATGCATGGTGCAAATATAAGTCAACCGAACAGATTCTGCAAGAACAATTAGCGTGTCAAATAATGGAAATTAAAGTCCCGTAGATATTCTGAAACCAGAATCGTTCTTCTTTCCGTTTAAATATGACCAGCCATAAGAACCTCGAAAGTTTAAAAAGCTAATCCCAAGATAAAACTCAGCGTAAGATTTATTTGCTGGTGTTCCTAAGTAATTAAAGCCTGCAATTTCATTAAGTTTCAACTTCCGCAGAAGTGGCAGTTTATTAAATAAAAAGCCTGAAAAATCATGCTCAAAATGTGCTTCCCAATACTGATTGGCCGTACTGAAATTATAATAATCGAGATAAAGAAAACTATTTATATTAGGAGAGTAAGCAAGAGTTTGTGTACCTAAAAAATGCTTATAATCAGTATAATATAATTTATTGGTAGTTAAAAACTTACCTGCTCCAAGCCAGAAAGCAGAATTACCCAATAGTCCCAATTTTATGTCTGACTTTGTCAGGTCAACAGAAATCCTAGAGTAGTTTACATCAGACCCGAAAATGCCATTAATTCCCGTTTCATAATTTACACCAAGCAAAGGATAATTTGATTCACTGTAGATTTTACCTGAAGGGTAGGTTTCATAATTATTGCTGAAAGCATAGCTTGCTCTAAACTTAAATTTCAGTGCTTGATTTTCAGGGAACATAGGAAGGTCAGATCCGGGGACAAGTGGATTGTTTGAGGTAAAATCCCTTTTTGTCAGGTTTCGAATGGTGTAATCAGATGTATTTTGAAGTGACTTACGATTGGACCATTCAGTACTGACGCTAGTTTTCACACTTCCAAATGGCTTGGAATAAGAAAGGTTTACAAACCTTGATTCATAGAGTTTGAGCAGGTTGCGCTCATATAATAATGAATTGACTGTATTAGCAAGCTGACTAATACTCTCCTGATTATTAAGGTCTAAAACATCTGATCCTGCATTAAGTACAAAGCTGCTGTTCTTAAGCGGTATAGCAGCAGAAAAGCTCGCATAAAACTTCTCACTCGATAGCCCATAACGAACCTTCCCGGTGTACCGCAGAAATTTATTGGTCAGAGAATCGATCCGTTTTGAAAACGAAGCCTTATAGCTAAGTCCGAAACCTTCTACCGTATTATAAAAAAGAGAATTGACCAAGGATCCAAATTGGTAATATTCCTTTTTATATCTGTTACGCGGACTATAACCTCCAATAATAAAGCCCAAAGGCTTAAATTTGTTGTTTACCTGATCGAGAGAATCCAGATAAGGTTTAGACTGACGCTTCGTTGCTAAAATCTCCTTTTTAACATAATCAATTTGTTCTTCATCTGTCAGAGGAATCGGCCTTTTCTGTTTCCAGTATGTTGTATCTTTTTTATTTACCTCAGCACTGATATTTAAAACCTCACGAAAATCTTTAAGGTTTAAATCAGGGCTCAGATTATAATTGTTGTAGAGAGCAATATAATATCCGCCAAATTTAAAGCCAAAAATTCCCCCGATAAAGTCGAACCTTACCGAAGATGGCATCCAGGTTTTATTAACTGGAATAAACTCCTGGCTTATGTTTACGGTATCCACAAATTGAATATTTGCCTCCTTTGTAAGGTAAAGATTGGTACTATATATCCGCCAGCTGTCCTCGATTATATAGATAACTCCTCTAAATACAGGATCAGCATCACGTTTTGGAATCACCTCGATCTTATTGATCAACTGTCCATTCTCCATACTGGTGCCCAGCAGTTTGTATTTATAATAAAACAATGCATTATCCGCAATTGGTGAGACAAATGGGCGTGCACTTAATCCCTCCATCTCCAACATATTCTGATAAAAATTAATTACCATGTCAGAGGCGCGGTTAAAACTAAAAGCGCGGTTACTTCCGGAAACTTTAGAAGAAATCATTACTTCCCTATACTTTCCTGGCTTAATATAACTCAATTTAGATTCAGATTCAGAAAGGTAAAGGATGCCTTTACGGTTCGAGTCCAAACCTAATTGCTTACCTACATCATCGATATTCGCTCCTAAGAATTTTTTAGGGGCACCAAGCAGTTTTTGTATTCCCTTAATGTATACATCAGTGGTATATTCTTCTGTTTCATTTAAATGATTGCTTCTTTGTTTTATTGCATTTCTGATCACCTCATAAGCAGGGTCTTCTGAATATGCACGGACAATTACATCTTTCAATTCGTAAACAGTTTCATTCAAAATGACCGATATAAACTGATCAGATTTCATGTCCAGTTCTCTGGATTCCTGACTGAAACCAATTGCCTTAAATATTAGTGAACGCTTTCCCGGCTTTAATTTGAGTTGAAACTCTCCATCACTATTTGCAGAAGTTCCGCTAGTGGTATTTTTTTCGTAAACACTTGCAAAAGGGACAGGAAGTCCCTTAGAATTAACTATTTTACCTCTGAGAATCAGACTTTGTGCATATGATCCATTAAAAACCAGAATCAATAGCAGAAATAACAAAGTCAATCTCATGGATTTTTTTTTATAAATATCGCAATAACAGATAAATTTTCTAGAAATGATGGTAAAAAATAAGACCAGTTTATCAATTTTATTACGATTGTGGTCTTCAATCGGACTAGTTTACAGGGTAAGAAGCTGAAAGTCCGCAGAATTTGTAATTTTACACATCCAAAAATAATCAATTATGTACAATACCCTCCAACCGATATTAGAGAAAGAACTTGAGGAAATTGAAAAAGCAGGGCTTTACAAACGTGAACGCATTATCATCACCCCACAGGGCGCTGACATTAAAATACAGGGCGGTCAGGACGTGATCAATTTTTGTGCTAATAATTACCTCGGACTTGCATCGCATCCTAAGGTAATTGAAGCAGCAAAAAATGCACTTGATACCCATGGTTTCGGAATGGCTTCGGTCCGTTTCATTTGTGGAACACAGGACATCCATAAAATACTTGAAGAAAAAATCTCCAAATTTTTAGGTACAGAAGATACGATTTTGTATGCAGCAGCTTTTGATGCGAACGGAGGTGTATTTGAGCCCTTATTTGATGATCGGGATGCCATTATCTCTGATGCATTAAATCATGCTTCTATTATTGATGGGGTTCGTTTATGCAAGGCGCAACGCTTCCGCTACAACCATGATGACATGGCAGATCTAGAGGAAAAATTAAGAGAAACTCAACACTTACGCCACCGGATTATCGTAACAGATGGGTCCTTCTCTATGGATGGAACAATTGCCCAGCTAGATAAAATCTGTGATTTGGCAGACAAATACCATGCACTTGTAATGATTGATGAATGTCATTCATCAGGATTTTTGGGTAAAACCGGTCGGGGGACTCATGAGCATCATAATGTAATAGGACGAGTAGATATTATCACTGGAACTCTTGGTAAAGCATTGGGTGGAGCATCCGGAGGATTTACTTCGGGGCCAAAGGAGGTAATCAATCTTCTCCGACAACGTTCAAGACCCTATTTATTTTCAAATACACTGGCACCTTCAATTGTTGGGGCATCCATTGCAGTTCTGGATATTTTAGAAAAGAGCACTGAATTAAGGGATAAACTTGAAGCCAATACCTTATATTTCCGTCAGAAAATGACCGCAGCTGGTTTTGACATTAAAACAGGAACCCATCCAATTGTTCCTATTATGTTGTATGATGCCAAACTTTCTCAGGATTTTGCGGCAGAATTGTTAAAAGAAGGAATTTATGTGATAGGCTTTTATTTTCCCGTGGTACCTAAAGATAAAGCACGCATAAGAGTTCAATTATCTGCGGCACATACAAAAGAAAATTTGGATAAGGCTATTGCTGCGTTCATCAATGTTGGAGTAAAACTTGGCGTAATAAAATAAAAAGGAGGCAAAAAAGGGAGTCCATCCCTTTAAATATTTTTAACATGCAGGAAAAAATTAATCAATACACTACAGAAATAAATTCATTTCAACCAAAAAGCAATGATGAACTTGAATCATTCAGAATTCGCTTTTTGGGCACTAAAGGCCTTATAAAAGACCTATTTGAAGAGTTTAAAACTGTTTCTTCGGAAGAGAAACGGGTCATGGGAAAGATTCTGAATGAGTTTAAGCAAATGGCTGAAGCGAAATATCAGACTCTAAAAGAAAGTACAGAAACTGTTGAGAAAAGTACAGATTCTGAACTTGACCTTACCTTGCCGGGAGAAGGATATGAACTTGGGGGGCGCCATCCTTTATCACTGGTCAGAAAAGAAATTATCGAAATTTTCAAAAAGCTGGGATTCAATGTAGCTGAGGGGCCTGAGATCGAAGATGACTGGCATAATTTCTCAGCCCTTAATTTTCCTGAGGAACACCCTGCAAGGGATATGCAGGATACGTTCTTTATAAAAAAGGGTGGCGAAAATGGGGATATTGCACTACGCACCCATACTTCATCCGTTCAGGTAAGAATGATGGAAGCTGGAAAACCACCATTCCGTGCTATCATGCCCGGCAGAGTATATCGTAATGAAGCCATTTCTGCAAGAGCACATTGTTTTTTTCATCAGGTAGAAGGGCTGTATATTGATGAGAATGTTTCTTTTGCCGATTTGAAACAAACCTTATTTCATTTTGTTCAGGAATTATTTGGGGAGGATACAAAAGTGAGGTTTAGGCCTAGTTATTTCCCGTTTACAGAACCATCAGCCGAAATGGATATTTCATGTTCGATATGTAAAGGGGATGGTTGTCAATTTTGTAAGCATAGTGGCTGGGTTGAAATACTAGGCTGCGGAATGGTAGATCCGAATGTTCTGGATAACTGCGATATCGACAGTAAGAAATTTACAGGTTATGCCTTTGGTATGGGAATCGAAAGGATTACCAATTTGAAATACCAGATAAAAGACCTAAGATTATTCTCCGAAAATGATATCCGCTTTTTGAAGCAATTCCAATCAGAAATGATTTGATGAGACCCGGAATAGTTATATTATTTATTTTTATTTCTTTGCTTTCCTGCACCAAAGACAGCTTAGACAGGATTCCTGAGGCCTTTGTAAATTACAGAATTACCATTCAGGAGTTTAATATTAAAAACAAGAATGGTTTACTCGTGGTAGACAAGATGAATAATACAGGGGTTGCCGGATTGCTAATTTACCGCAGGGCAGACAATGCTTTTGTAGCCTTTGATCGGTGTAGTTCTGTTAATCCCCAGGCGAGGTGTGCAGTGGTGCCAGATGATCCGAACCTTACAGCTACGGACCCCTGCAGTGGCGCAAAATTTTCACTATTTGATGGCTCAGCAGTGAAAGCACCCGCCAAAAGGCCACTCAAGGAATATAGAGTAATAATTAGTAATTTTGATATTTCGGTAGTGAATTGATATGGAAGTAGACAAAATTAAGGAAAGCATAAAAAAAGCAGCCCAGGATTTATTCCGAAAATATGGCTATCACAAAACCAGTGTGAATGAAATTGCCAAACGCGCAAAGATCGCCAAAGCAACCATTTACAAATATTTTGACAGCAAGGAGTTTCTTCTTCAGGCTATCCTGATGGAATATATTCAGCAAAGTGTTCACGAAATTATTCATAAATCTTCTGAAGAACTGGATGAAGAAGCATACTTGAGTATGATCATCTTGAAAACTAGCCGATTATCCTATACTGTTTGCAATGAATTTATTGGTTGGGAATTTATTCGTGAGTCGGCGAATTCGCAGGAATTTCTGAAAACACTTTCCGATGACCTTGAAAATCTTTTAATCCAATCATTCAATCAAACAAAACTCTTTAAAGCTGATGATTATATAGAACGTTTGCGCTTTTTAATTAAAGCTAGTAAGAGTATTGTATTTTCATTTGCTTTCACATCAGTAAGCGATTCTGACGTTCGGAAAAATTTCATTTCCTTCCAAAAGGAAATTCTGCCATACTTAGTGAAGGCCGCCGTCAAATAAGAATCAAACTCAAATTGTAATTGTAGAATTTAAGTAAACTTAATATTAATCTTTTATACCAATTTGGTTTTGGGTATAAATTGTTGTATTTTAGCAGTATTAAGAACTAATTATTCCCCCATGAGCCGCGAAATTCTAATATTATCAGATTTAATTGATGAGCTTTTTGAGTTTTAAATTTTGATTTGGGTTTACCTGTTAAACACATACAATCAAATTCAAAAAGCTAATCAAACCCATTTGAACTTAATATTGTAGGGTTCTAACAAATCTTTTGTCAATATATTCCGCCTACATTTTCCTAAAATAAAAATCTCTAATTTTGTCGTTCATGAAAAAAATTCCGGCCGACAAAAAATTTTTGCAGAACATCGCGGTAATAGACATTG
>Ga0164292_10001188_pt1 | contig 20900 bp, 18 predicted proteins | sample GEODES117metaG_FD_111486 | JGI IMG/M metagenome (GOLD analysis project Ga0164292, IMG submission 111486) | Eutrophic lake water microbial communities from Lake Mendota, Wisconsin, USA - GEODES117 metaG | ecosystem: Environmental > Aquatic > Freshwater > Lake | place: USA: Lake Mendota...
AAATAGGGTTGAGCGTCACAACCAGAGCTAGAAGACCATTGCCAGCCGCCATTATTGGCCGCGAGGTCAAAATCTAAAAGTTTTTCTGCAAAGTAAGCTTCCCCTTTACGCCAATCAACTAAAAGTGTTTTACACAAAAAAGATGCCACAACCATTCGCAGTCGATTGTGCATCATACCAGTTTCATTGAGGCAACGCATGGCCGCATCGACAATCGGAAAACCCGTCTGACCTGAACACCACGCCTTAAAATCAGCATCACTTCCAGGAAATTTTATTTGATCATACTCTCGCTTAAAGGACCCTTTCACAATGTGAGGAAAAGTATCCAAGATCATTTGGTAAAAATCTCTCCAAATAATTTCTGAGACCCAAGTCTTAGCACCATCTGATTTTTGAGCAAATCCCTCGCGGAGTAAATCCCGAACAGAGATATTTCCGTGACGTATGTAGGTTGATAGATTAGAAGTTCCTGCTTTGGCCGGATAATTTCTCTCTTCGCTATAGTCACTCATTTTAGGACTAAAATCTTTCATCCTCTTGAGCGCAGCTTTTGTTCCTCCCGGAAGAAGAGAGGGCGATTCCTTAAATCCCAACTCTTTATACCAATCAAAATGGAGAATATTTTTATCATTTGAAACGGGTGCTAAATTTTTTAGGGAACAATTAAATTCAGGTATAACCTTCCCTGAGTTTTCAAATGTCTCAAGCCACTTATTTTTATAGGGAGTAAAGACTTTGTAGATACCACCTTGATTGGTCAAAACTTCATGTTTCTCAAAAAACACAGAATCTTTAAACTGTTCAAAATGAATTCCAAGGGCCGTTAATTTTTTACCAACTTTAGTGTCTCTATCTTTCGCGTAAGGTTCATAATCTCGATTACAAAAGACATTTTTAACTTCAAGTTCTTTGGCGAGAGAGGGAATGACCTCAACGGGATCTCCAAAGCGAATAAGAAGGGATGAGCCCTTTTTTTGAAGTTGGGATTCAATTTCTTTTAAAGAATCGATGATAAAAGTCAGTCTTTTATCTTGTTTGTTTTTTAATTTCTCGAGAATGTGTGAATCAAAAACAAACACAACATAGGTCTCTCCTTGGGACAGAGATTTGGAAAGAGCTGCATGATCGTGAATTCTTAGGTCTCTTCTTAGCCAACATAAATTTTTCATCTGGGAATGTTCTCAAAAAGATGGGCCCTCTTAAAGGGCCCATTTGATGTTGTCTTAGATTTGTATTTTATTTGAGATAGATGCTTTTAACAATTTGCTCTGGAGAAGGAGCTGCGTCAGGATCAATGTCACCTTTTATAACGAATATTTCTTTAGGATTATTTTTGTTCCTTAAGTAGGAGAGTGTGACCCCGCCTTCCGCATCAATAGTCTGGACGATTGTAATAGCATCTGGGTCACTTGCACCAATTCCCATAACTTCTTGTTGACGCCCATATTTGTACGAAAATTCATCGCGAACTTGCTTAAGTCTTCCGAGATCAACATCCTTATTCGCTCTACGCGCTCCAACGAGAACCCTTGACTTCAAAAGTGCTTGGAGTTCTGGTGCTTTGTGTGCGCCATATTCACCAACTACCATTGCCCCCATGGCAAAAGCTTTCCCAACATCACGGTTTTTGGAGGTCGAATATCCATAGCTAATATTATACATTGGCCCAGTCTCGGAGTGATCTCTGGCCATTTGAACAAGCCCGTCGCCAAAAACGTCGTTGTTGTACTTATCAAAGTCCGCTAAAGCAGCTTTCCTAATGTCCTCAGGAGAAGCGATTCCACTGACTTTATCTAAGACAGCATTGGAAGCATTATGAGTGGTCAGTTGTTTAAACATTTCCACAATGTCATCTTCTGATTTGACTTCATGTTTTGAGGCTAGCCCTCTCCACGTAATGTCCTCTGAATACCAAGTTTTCATTTTGAAATCGAAAAGATCTTTGTCATGAAAACTTGGTTTTCCATAGAGTAATTTAAAATCATCATCGATAATTCCTAATTGAACTCTTTCGACACCATTTTTTGCGTGATTGTAGTAAATATTATTTTTCTTATAAATTTCTTCGATTCGAGTATTAATTTTTTTCCAAGCAAGGGTTGGATTCTTCTTAATCTCCAAGACAAGTGAAGGGTTTGCTACCATCTCTCGTTTTAACACTTCCCGATAAAAACGGGGATCAATATATTCCACTCCGTCCATTTCAGTTATTTTTTTCCCATCTTTCAGGGACATCTTTACTCCTGGACGCATGTAAGGAGTGACGAGCTCTAAGGAATTTTCAATAGGTAGGCCAAATCTTAGACGCTCCGTTAAGTCGTCTATCATGGCATCACTGGCAATAATACCTTCCTTAATAATTTTCTTCCAATCATCAATACTTCTGTAAATATCGGCATTGGGATCAATAATTCTTGGAGGAGGGAATCCCTCCTTCATGAGAGCGTATGAAAGAAGCTCCCTGGTACTTCGTCCATTTCCGTTTGAAAGGGGATGAATGGAAACAAGATCTCGTTGTAACTTTGATAGAAGACTGACATATTGGTCTAACTTTTCTGGCGTATTAATTTCTCCAATCAGTGTTCTTTCTCTTGTAAACCAGTCCATCAAATCATCAACCATGGCATCAACAAGCTGTTTGGTAAGATTGAATCTATTTGACATCAATTGAGTATGTTTCGTGCTGAGGTCCCAGATCTCATTATCGAGAGCAATACCGGCCGGAGATTTTTTGGCATCCGCACTCATGGCATCCCATTGGGCGCGCTTTTGTTTAAGAACATTTGGAATATTTTGAAATTCTTCGATTTCCTTAACCAGCGCCTCATGATTTTTACGGATGAGATCGAGTCCAGGCTTTCTTATATCTTCCACATTCGGATATCTAATTTGTCCAAAGAATTTCCCATCATTGGTCATCCCGTGTTCGACCCAAGTGAGGTAAGGGTTGGCCTCAATTTCTTTTTTAACTAGAATATCAACAGGATGAGATTTAGGAACATTCCCGAACCAGTGACCATCTCTTATTTTTCCCAGCTCGTCATTCGTAACGTCTTCAATTCCTCCTTTCATCATTCTTTTATGAATTTCAAGGAGAGTTGATTTTTTTACTTCAGGTTTTGAGCTTACAAGATGGGCACGAGTGTCTCTAAAATTTTCAAAAGCCTCTTTTTCATAAGTTTCAGGAAGAGTGGCCTTTGATAGCTTTCTATTTCCCAACAAGATATGATCAAGTTCGTCGATCTGATCACTGTAGTCAATAAAGTAGAGAGATTCCAGGTTATCGATTGTTGCATCTGCTGTTGTGGAAGATTTGCTACCAAATAATCCGCGAATCTTAGTTAAGATTCCCTGCTGTTCTTCTGGTGTTTTATATCTAATTAAATTGAGGAGATCTTGTTTTTTTGCTGAAAAGTTAGCATCAACAATATCTTCTGCATAACCGCTAAAAAGTGTTTCCCCTGGAGTCACGAGCTGTCTTACTGGGGGTCTTCCGGCAAGACCGGAGCGAAGAAGAATGTCGGCCTCATCTTTTGAGAAACCACCTTCAAGAAGGATTCTGTATTTTTCTCTTAACTCTGAAAAAGTGTACTCAAAAACACCGTTGTCTGGTCCAGTGAGGTGAGCCTCTTGCAATGCCTTGGCCAATTTCGCTTCTTCCTCAGGGCTTTTTGGAGTTCTTTTTAGAACGGTAAGCGCCTCTTTAAAACGCTGCTCATCCTTTAATTTTGCGTTATCAATAATTTGTTTGTAGGTAGGAGATTTATCTCCCACTACTTTGATCCGTGCTTCACCTTGAATCACATGGGAGTGATATTTTTTTAGAAGCTCAGACTTGATTGGTCCATCGGCCATCGCTTCTAACTGAAGATAGAGTTCTTTCTCAGCTTCGAGTATTTTTTCAGGCGTTAATTTCTTTGCAAGATCACCATATTGCAATTCTGGGTAGAGATGTTTTATGAGATCGTCAAATTCAACATCTTTACTTTCAAGAATTTGTTTTAAAAGTTCTTTTCTTTTAGGACTAACTTTCGTTAAAAGCTCTTCTTCAAGTGAAAGTAAGGAAGAAGATTTTGATGATTTAATTTTGGCTTCTTCAATTTTGGCAAGTAATGCTTCTAAACCTGATTCATGCTTAGTAAGAGTGAGTGATACAGCTGTTGGTTTTGCTAATTTCGGAGCACCTAATTTAAAAGCTTTCTCAAAGCTTCTCCCACCGGCCTTAAAAGCAAAAGTCGTCATCGGATTATCAATAGGGTAGATAAGAATTTTTCCGCTCGTTTTAAGTGCTTTTCCAGAGAAAACAAGGATCTTACCGGCACGGGATTCTGCTACATAAACAGCACCTGACTTCAGAGCTTGGGTTAAGGCACTTATTGATTGCTTTAAAATTTTTCTAGTTGGTGAGAGTAAATAAGTTTTGATTGCTTTTAACGATGCTTGAATGGCGATTTTTGCGGCCTTTAATCCCTTCGATACTTTCAAGACATCATCAATCTTAGCACTTGTACCTAGCGCGATTTTAGCTGCTTTAGAGTTTTTAATCGCTTTTAGTCCACTGTTTGAGACTTTAAAAAGTTTCGCTATCTTTGCGGCCCCATTGACTCCATGTTTCGCGGCGGTAACAAGACCACCAGTTAAAAATGCTGGAACGACTTCTGCGATAATCGTACCAGAGATGGCACAAAGACCAGTCACCATTGTTTTACAAGGTATACAATCAAAACTTTCTGTCGGTTTTTGACAAGAACTAAAATGTGGCGTACCAGACCATTTTTGGCAAAAAATATCTGTTTTCATCCACTCTTTCAAAGCGGCCACAAGTGCTGAAAACATTTTCTTTATGGTGCCTGGAAAATCATTCACAAGCATGTCGAAAAAACCAGGTTCTTCAGATGCCTTCGCAAGCGCAAGTTGTGATGTTGAAGCATGGTCCTCAGCTCCAGAAACCCAATTCCAGAACTCGCTCATCTTTTGACCAGCTTTTTTTCCGGCCATTTTCAAAAGATCCCAAGCGCCTTCAAAAAATGAAATAACTGATTTTAAAAAACCTGCTGCAAGCTGGGTCATGCAACTATCATCACCAAGGTGACAACCTTTTGGTTTCGCATTTTCGGGTACAACGAGTTCAGCGAGGTATCCACCCACACCCAATGCCGTGGCCGCAAGAACACACCCCATATCACTTGGGCACTTATTTCTAATTTCTTTTTTCTTGGGTTCGGTGCAACTTAGGTTTTGCTCAACTCGATTAAGATTAGCGAGTTGGGTGTTTATACTAGTGGATGAATTTTCTAATTTACATTCACCTGTATCACACCCAAGTTTTTCATTAAGTCTAGCTTCATGTTTTTGAAGTTCTGATTCAAGATGATTAATCTCTGTAATTAGTTTCCAGCATGACTCGGACAAACCATTCTCCATGAAGTGAGAATTTAAGTCTGTTGTCTTTAGTCCCTCTGATGGTAAGCATTGTTTCTTAAACAACTCTCCTAAGTCCTCGAGGCGATCAATAATTTTATCAATACACTCACCATTTTCACAATTAGAATCTGATTGCGCCCAAGATAAACTAAGTGGAGCGAGTGTGGATAACGATCCTAAGAAAAAAACAAATGCCAGTTTGAGTGCTATAAGTTTTTTCATATTACACTCCACCACAGTCTAAATTGCTTATAAGATCATTAAAGTCTTTTTCATGTATTTCGTTTGAAAGAAGTCTTAAACTTTTTGAAAATAATATTTTTCCTCGACACTCAATATAAATAGATTTTTCGTTATAGGTTTTACCTTCATGTTCGTAGCTAAATCCAATTCTATGAATTTTGTGTCCATTATTGTTGATTGAAACTTCGTATGGAGAGAAACCTAAAGTACTGGCACCGACTTTTTGTGCCCAAATCTTTCTATCTTTTTTATACTTATCCTGAGTTGTGGCGAGAGATTTTATATCGAGTTCAAGATTCGCCCCCGTATCAGTGAAAGAGATATTTGATCTTTGTCCATTATTCTGTGGAGAGAAGTATATGAAGGGCATCCCAAAAAGATCTTTCTTTAGCATCCAGCCATTTTTTTCCTCAATAAATATTGAACGAGTGCTTTTTTTGAGCTCGAGCATTTTTGCATGGGCACTAAAAGAAAATATGGTTAAAATACAAAAGAAGACGAATAAAACCTTCATCATAAGAAACTCCTATAAACTTCTAATCGGTTGAGTTTATGCAAGTCTTAGTAAAAAACAGTTTTGCTCAAGAAATGGATTTAAAGGGGATCCATGAAAGTTTTTGGGATCCTAATGTCTTTTATGTGGATGAAACTTTTTCAATTTCTGATTTAATAAGATTGAGCGACCCACTTGGTTTTTCGCCATTCTATTTTTTGGATCCAAGAATAGCCTTTCTGATTTCGCAACTTCATAAAGGTGGAGAACTTTTTGCTCGTGGCCTAGGTCCAGTTGGAACAGTGGCAACAATGGGAGCGGTCCAAAAAGTCATGCATACTGAAGACCCTCAAAAAGTAAGTAAAGTGATTGAAGAATACCTACCTAATAGTTATGTTCAGAATCTTTCAAATTACGACCAAGTGATTGTGTTTGGAGAGAATAAAGTAGATGAGACTCTTTGGAAAAAACTAAGGGTTGGAGGGTTTTATTTAATCGGATCGATACAAGGTTCTATTGAACATCCGAAGGAAGCTTTTGAAGCATTCGGAAAACTCTGGCCGATAGGCATTCCAACGGAATTTGGTTGGAGATTTCAGGACTCTTTATCAGGGCTTAATGAATTTGAATTTATGAAGATTAAAAAATTAGACTGATTAAATATTTAAAATAAGCCCGTTTTGAATAAATTTTTCAAAAAAACTTTGCTGATTTTTTTCTACAAAAGAACTATCCTCTCGTGGTCCCTCTTCAAGTTTTTGGAGAAGAAAGAGCTCCTCATCAGATGTCTCGATAGAAATAATTTGTCCGCTTTTATTTTTAAATAAGCAAACCACATGTTGTTTTTCGATAATGTTTATCTCACCTTGATGAGCATCTTCTAACATCTTTTTGATATCAAATTCTAGACTAAGAAAAAGAGACGTGGGGTTTAGAAAAATTCCTTTCTGAGATGGAAGTTCTACTTTCATTTCTTTTAATTCAAATAAAGCTTGTTCAAAAAAGGCGAGTTCAAAAAGATAAGGTGGGCAATCTCCCTCGACATGTTTTTGTTGAAGATATTCAGGAAAGGTTATGTCACCATATTCAGTTAGATACTCTGACGTGACTTTCTCCCAATTGAGATCTGAAAAGAGTGTGAGGCTTGGAAACATCTGTTCTAATGTACTCATTCCTCACACTCCAATTAATTCATTATTTCTTTTTTACTGGCTTCGTTTCATCTTTATGATCAGGATGATGGGCCTTGTGATCATGATCCTTATGGTGAGCATCATCATGATCGTGATCTACTTTATCTGACTCCACATGCGAGTGTTCTTTGTCGTGACCAGTTTTCTTTTTTTGCTCCTCGTGGTGATTTCCATAAGCTGTTGAAAGCATAAATGTGAATAGAGCGATGATTGTCATAAGTTTCATAGATATTCTCCTGTTTGAAGTCGACATTGACTTTTCGGTTACAAGACGATCAGATATGAGAAGTTATGACAATTTTTCCTGCAGAAAAATACATTGATCTAGAAAATAATCCCTACCTTTTGGGTCGGATTATTGTTAATCAAGTGAAGGATGATTTTAATGCTGAAGTTGACATCATCCATCGGGAATCTCACAAGATTTTTAAACATGTTGATATCATCTATGGGCAGCCTTCTTTTGAGGAAGCTCTGATTGTTGGCATTCAGAAGTTACGAACATTTTTAGAGGATTTAGAAAAGTCCTCTCTGTCTTCTAGTAAAGAAGCCAAAGATATAAAATCTAACTATCATTAGGTCATTTTTATGGGAACTTTTAAAGTCTTGGATATGAATTGTGGGCATTGTGAAAAAACGATATTAAAAGAATTTGCAAGACTCCATTCAGAGGTCAAGGTAGAGATTGACCTTAAACAAAAAGAAATAAGAGTCGAAAATCTCGTTGATGAAAAAGTGATTTCTCTCCTCAAAGATATTGGCTTCACACCTGAAAAAATGAAATAATAACTAAAAGGCTTACTTAAGGATTGAGTGTGCTTCAATTAGAGTTTTTTCCAAGGACGGAACTAAAATCACTTTCAGACTTTCAACGTCTGGAGTCGGTTTCTCTTTCTCTCTCTGATCGCATTAGACTTGCAGGACATTTGGAGTTTTTCCAAACACCAAAAGCAAATGATGTCATAAGAAGACAGCATTCAAACATGGTCGATAAGATTCTTGGATTTAGAACAAAGTATGTAGAAGAGATGCTCGTCGCCGATGCCAGAGGATTTGATCCCGAGGGATCTCATGAAACTTGGGGCCCAAAAATTCATAATGGTGTCCAAACTTGGGTGGGACTTGATATTCAAACACTTCAAACACCTTACTCTGAGTGCCTAAGAATTCTTCAACTTTTAAAGATAAGACCCTACCAGCAAGTCATAGATCTTGGTGCTGCCTATGGAAGAATGGGGATCGTTATTGGTGGAATGTTTATTAAGAATTCATTCACGGGATTTGAGTATGTGAAGGCCAGGGTAGAAGAAGGGAATAGAGTTTTTAAGGAGATGGGATTCAATCGATGTCAGCTTATTCAGCAGGATCTTTTCTCAAAAGATTTTGAGCTACCGGAAGCAGATATCTATTTTATTTATGATTATGGTCAAGTCGACCATATCAATCACACTTTAAATCAAATAGAAAAAATTGCAGAAAAAAGACCGGTAAAGGTTGTTGCAAGAGGTCAGTTTAGTCGCCGAATAATAAATGATAAACATGAGTGGCTGGATCTTAAATATGAAGGAAAATTAGAGGAACACTTCTCAATTTATACTGCTTATATAGTGTGACACTTCCAATTCTCACTGCCATCGACTTTAATTTTTTTCTCACTGAATAGAATACATCTTTTTTTTGCTACGTGATTAACTGCCAAATAAATGATTTCGCGAATAAATTGACCTTTCCCAGAGTCCCATCCTGTGAGGGAATAGAATTCGTTCATATCTTTCATGGATTTTTTCCAAGGAAATTTATTAAAGGTCATTTCTGGATTCGTTTTAAAGCCTGAGTCTAGATTGTAGTCCATCCATTTGGGAAATTCTTTTTCATGATAAACGAACACTTCTTCGTTTATTGACACTTTACCTGCATCTTGATGATGAATTTCGTTAAAAGTTCTAACAGAGAATCCGGTTGGAGAAATCTTTGCTTTGTCGACGTTTAAATTCGTATCGAGATGATCTTTTGGCAAAAGAGTTTTTGAGTCAAAAAATTGCAGCACTAATTTGTCTTTGAATGGTCGATTTTCTTTTAAAAAGAGAACTGCGAGAGTTTTTTCATCGAGTTTATAACCATGAGATTTACTACAAAGTGGACTTGTTCCTAAAAAAAGTCTGAATGTGTCTGACTTGAAATCACTGAGAGACATAAGGATGGGTTTTTTATTTGATAAGCGATAAAAGATTAATTCTCCATAACCCTTTTCTTTTGGCTCTGTGAATTTTGAACTTCCTCTGATGAGAAGTTCAATTTTATTATCTTTAGGGCCACAGAATACGTTGTCTCTTGGGTAAGATTTATCAAAGGCATTTTTAGATGCAGATTTGGGAAAAGCTGAAAATGCCAAAAAGAGAATTATTAAATTAAACATAGTGATTATTATAATTTAAGTGAACTTAAAGGAAAGGGGAAGAAAGAGGCCGCCAAATCCAAATGACTAACAGTTCTGGTCGGACTAATAGACCGAAATGTTAGTTTATGACTTGGAGGAACTTTTCAAAGAAAACATTGACCTGACTTTGTTCTTCTAAATGATAAGGAGCGACACTTTTTTCATTTCCTACTTTTATACAATAAGTTTCTATGTCTTTTCTGTCTTTAAGTGCGTAAAACATATCTTCATCTGTAATGTCATCTCCCAAGGCAACGACGACATCTGGTTTCGTTTTTAGATCTTGTAAGCATTTTTCTACAAAAAATCCCTTATTCGCCTGAATAGATTTTATTTCAATAATCTTTTTTCCGCGAGAAACAATAGCAGGAGAGTTGGCGAGATTTTCTTCTAATTCTAAGTAGAGTTTCGTAGCCAAGAAATCAGAAAAATCTTTGGGAGACTGACGGTAGTGCCAAGTAATGGCATGACCTTTATCCTCGATAAAACTACCGGGAGTTCTTTTTGTATAAAGATCTAAAATTTCAATGACATTATCTTTCCATCGAAGGGGACTATTAGAAATATTGCTCATCCATGTATGTTCTTTTGGCACATAAGAATACGCCCCATGACAAGCAGCAAGCTTAAAACCAAAATCTTGATCAATGAACTCCTCTTCAAGAAATTCCTTGTCTCTGCCACTTATAATGACAAAATCACAGTTTTGGTTTTTCTTTATGAGCTGAAGTAATTCAATCGTTTTTGCTTCCAGTTTGACTTCTTTTGGGTGTGAGGCAATGGGTGATAATGTCCCATCAAAATCCAGAAATAAAAGAATCTTTTTATTTCTCAATTTAGACATCCAAGGGAAAAGACCTTCACTCAAAAAGTTTTTTTTGCGATTTCCATCCTTGGGATGCCATGAAAGATCTCTCAGAAATAACCTCGCCCAGTCTGAAGAGTTGTAACCCAATAAAAAAATTTGCATTAATTTAATTTCTTGTTTTTTCTTTTGCCAAGGTTGGCTTAAAGCCTCTTTTAATTTTAGGGCCGAATCATGAATATCCCATGGATTAATTGAAACTGCATAACTCAAGGTCGAATGTGCACCTGCAAATTCACTAAGAAGCACAACACCAGGTTTTTCAATCGATTGAGACATGATATATTCCAAGGATACGAGATTCATACCATCACGCTTTGAGCTAACGTGAAGCACTTCGCTGAGTTGATAGAGTGCTGAAAGTTCAAATTCTGTCACTGAGTTATAAATATATTTAATAGGTGTCCAATCTGGGGTTCCAAATTCACCATTAATGCTAGAAATTTCTTGTTCGATATTTCCTTTTAACATTTGATATTCTGGAACATTTGTTCGAGAGGGTATGATAACTTGGACTAGTTGAACTTTTTTATGCTCTTCGGGAAACTTTTGTAAATAACTCCGATAGGCATTTAACTTAAGTGATAATCCTTTAATGTAATCAAGTCTATCAATTCCAAGAATCCACTGCATGTCGACTTTCGCAGCTGAAAACTGTTCAATATAAGAAATAGTTTTTTGATCCTGAGCGAGCTTAAGAAAATACTCTGAATCAATAGAAATGGGATAAACACCCAATGCTCTCTCCCTTGGTATGGGCTTACCTAAAACACGCTGAACGCTACTTCTGAAGTGATTAAGATAAGAAAGATCATGAAACCCAATTTGATCGCAAAGAATAAGTGAGTGAATGATTTCTTTTCTTTGAGGCAATTCTCGAAATATTTCTGAGCTTGGAAACGGTATATGTAAAAAGAAACCAACCTTAAGATTGGGTCTTTTTTCTTTTATTAGGCCTGGCACTAGAAGGAGATGAAAATCATGAATCCATATGAGATCGTCATCTTTAGCTTCTTGAAGAATAGCATCAGCGACAATTGCATTTACTTTGCAAAAAGCTTTCCATCCCTCTTGATTGTGATGAACGAGATTTCTTTCATAGTGGAATAATGGCCAGAGGACATCATTACAATACAAGTTATAAAAATCATCAAAAATATTTTTGTTAATTAATAGGGGGTGGCACTTCATGTTACAAGTGATACCGGGTTCCATTTGATGAATGAAATCCACTTCGGTTTCATTTGTTACAATTCCCAACCATTCAAAATTGAAACCGACTTTTATGGGATTTAATCCTCGGATGGCAGAAACTAAACCGCCAGAGTTCATGATCATTTTATTTTCATTCAGATTAACTGAAATAGGTAGTCTGTTACTAACTAGAAGGCATCGTGACATAACATGACCTCCGTTGAATTGAAGTGAATCTTATTCTAAAATTCTAAAATGAAGAAGGCTCATCGCTATAACATGGCCATCACTGGAAACTGTCACTACCTGGCATATGTAGATCTTGAAGGTGATGTTACTTGGATGTGCTGGCCTCAGATGGACTCAAGTTTTATCTTCGGATCATTACTAGATAAAGAAAAAGGTGGATCATTTAAAATTACTCCTCAGTCTAAATTTTCGACTCGTCAAAGATACATTGAAAACACCACAATCATTTCGACAACGTTCTTAACTGAGGATGGAGACTTTGAGGTCTTGGATTTTGCTCCTCGCTTTAAAGTATTCGATCGTTATCATAAACCCCTACAATTTTTTAGAAAGATTAAAAGACTAAAGGGGCAACCCAGAATAAAAATTATATGCGATCCACGGGGGCATTATGGAGAGACGATTCCAAATTCGACGATTGGTTCTAATCACATCAATTATCAAGGTCTTCATTTTCCATTAAGGCTCACAACAAATGCGCCAAAAATTTATTTGTTGGAAAAAAGAGAATTTGTACTTACCGAAGATATATACATGGTTCTTTCTGGTGGAGTTCCCTTTGAACTCCCATTAAAAGAAACGTTTGAGGAGTTTTATTATAAAACAACTCGTTATTGGAGAAGCTGGGTTAAAGATACAGCCATTCCAAATCTCTTTCAAAAGCAAATGATTAGGTCCGCTCTCACGATTAAACTTCACCAATTTGAGGATACTGGGGCCATCATCGCTTCTGGTACAACGTCACTTCCTGAGTTCCCAGGTAGTGGAAGGAACTGGGATTATCGTTATTGTTGGCTTAGAGATTCCTATTTTAGTTTATCTGCCATGACCAGTCTCGGGCACTTTGAAGAGGCCGAGAAGTATCTTCATTTTATTAATAATATTCTCTATGACATTTCACATCTTCAACCTGTTTATAAAATTAATGGAGAATCTAACATTCCCGAGGAAGAGCTCACCTTAAAAGGGTATCTAGAAGAGGGCCCAGTGCGAGTGGGGAATGCTGCATTTTCTCAGAAACAATATGATTCATTTGGGCAAGTTATTTTGAGCTTACTGCCCCTTTACATGGATGAGAGGATCATTCATCGAGAGCAGTTATTAAGTTTAGACACCATCAGAAATCTTTTGACTCAAATTGAGCTCAGGATGGATGAACCAGATTCAGGAATTTGGGAGTTTAGAGGAAAAAAGCAAAGACATCTGGAAACCTATATCTTTCATTGGGCAGGAGGAAAGGCCAGTGAGAAGATAGCGACTCATTACCAGGATATAGAACTTTTGAAGCAATCAAAAAAAGTGATTGAACTCGCTAAGAACAATATAGAGAAATGTTATCACTCTGATTTAAAATGTTACATGGCAGATCAAACTCTAGAAAGTTTCGATGCAAGTGCCTTTCTTCTTATTATTTTAAACTACCTTTCACCTAATGATGAAAAAACGAAGGCCCACTTCCATGCTCTCCAGAGAGAGTTGCTGACAAATGAAGGAATGGTTTACAGATACCGGGCTTTAGATGACTTTGGTGAAACTCACGCAACGTTTCTCATTTGTACCTATTGGTATATTGAATCTCTCATTTGTTTGGGGTTTTTGGAGGAAGCAGAGAAAGTCTTGGAAAATATTATTCTCCATGAAAACCATGTAGGCCTTTTAAGTGAAGATTTAAGCTCTGCCGATGGGGGCCAGTGGGGAAATTTCCCTCAAACTTACAGTCACGTCGGTCTTATCAATACCGTCACTCGTCTGGCGAAAAAAAAAGATAAACTTATTTTTGAGTAATTAATAAAGTAAGAAAGGCTTTCTTCTCACTTTGAACAATTCTAACTCAGGATCAATAACTTTCTTATAGGTTTCCCATTCAATGCCATTTTTAATTGCGTTGACCATTGTGACCGAACCATAGGTCCTATGGGACATGTTTTCAACATTGAGCCGATTTTTAAACAATCGAACGAGAGTTGATGAAACTTTATAAGTGAATTCATCAGTCCTTACTTCTTCTCCATTCCAATGGAGCCAAACGCCGTGGGCCACTTGTCCATTATAGATGGCCCTCGAAACATTCCAACTAAAGGGAGAAAAGGTGACAGATGATAAACCGAGCTGATTTAATTCATGGGCAAGTAATTTAGATTCCTCTTCCGAGATCCACGGGGCACCAAGAACTTTAAAAGCGAGTTCGTTTGTTTTTCCTCTACCAACAGCGAGATTAAAATTCTCTAGACTACCCCAGATGGCATAAAGTCCAACTTGGTTGATCTCAATTAAGGCAGGGGAGGGAGCAATCCAAGGTCTATCTAGGTTTTGAATTTGATTTTCTCTTTCCCATCCCATTACTGGAATGATCGTGAGCTTTACACCCATTTGTTTTTCAGAGTTAATCATTAAGGAGAGTTCTCCCAAGGTCATTCCATGGCGAGTTGGAACGGTATGATAAGAGGTAAATCCACCAGCTAAAGACGAATCTAGAACTTTTCCTTCAAGTCTTTCACCGCCCAAAAGATTTGGTCTATCCAAAAGAATGATTTCTACATTTAAAGGGGCCGAAGCCTTCATCACCTCAGCAATAGTTGAAAAATAGGTGTAGTAACGAACTCCAACATCTTGAAGATCTATTACAATCGCATCAATGTTTTCCAGATCTTTTGGACTAGGGGCCTTGGTGGATCTTTTATAAAGTGAAATGACAGGGAGACCAGTTGATTCATCTGTTCCATCTTGGACCCATTCATCGGCAAGAGTTCTTAAACCATGTTCAGGTGCGAATATCTTCTTTAAGTTATAGTTCTTAAAAAGAATGTCTATAAGGTGCAGGCCATTTTTATCCTGTCCGGCAGCATGAGTAAGGACAGCGAGTCTTTTTCCAACTAATTTTGATTGTACTTCAACCTGCCAAAGGCGATCGATTCCGTAGTCAATCGCTAAGACCTTAAAACTTAGAAATAGAAGGCAAAAAAGAGAGATGTTTTTCATATAGACAACCTAACAATTCTAATAGGGAATAGTCCAGAAGAAACCCTGTACCAACGGGGAGAAATTGGAGTATGATCCGGCAAAAAATATTTAAAAATAGTTGGAGAATATGAAAATACTTGCACTTAGAGGTATAGCTATTTTTTTTCTTTTAGTGGTAGCAACTTCCCTCTTGATGGATCTCTCTAAACTTGAGTTTGGAACGACTGATTTTTTCCAAAAACATGGTGTTTTCTTTCTTGTTTTTATCACGATTTTTCCAAGACTAACCCTTCTTTTCTCCTCAGTCGCGACAGGAGGATTTATTTGGTGGTTAGGGTTCATTTTTTGCCCTCGTATTCTTGTGGCGGGACTTGCGACGGTTAGTTATTTTCACACGAATCCCGTCCTTGTGACCATAAGTTGGTTAGTCGCACTGGGAGGGGAGACAATGGAGAAATTTGGTATTGGTTCAAGTCGAAATAAATTTGTCTTTAGGACAGTAAGAATGGGTGGAGCTCCTCATCGGCCATCGAATCCATATAATGAAAAGGCGACCATTAGCAGTGATGATGTCATAGAGGCAGAATTTACAAAGAAAAACTAATCTTATGGCAAAAAAAGTACTTCGTTCGAATCTAGAATTGAGCGGGATTGCTCCAAACTTACTTTTAAAAGACGTCGAAATCACGGCCCCCTTTTTATTTAAGGGCGAGTTAAATCATGAAGGCAAAGACAGGGAATACCTGTTTAAACTCGTTCAATACAAAAAAAATCTTAATTCGCTTAAATACATAAATTTATCAGAATATTTTTATCTTTGTATGGCGGCCCATTGGGCGACGGCCGGAACATTTGTTCCAACGAATGTTGATAATCAAATAAGGGAAGGACTTTGGAAGCATAAAGAGATATCAACTCACATTGACAAGATGGCCAGAATCACGATTGATTCATGGCTATGGAATTATGAAGAAGTCACAAACAGAAAGTCCTTCAATCCATCGAATGGACAAGTTTTAAGCACTCATGAGGGGACCTGGTTAAGTGTTGCTATCGGCGCCTATAATGCTCTCTGTAAAAATAAAAAAAATGAACTAGCACAGGAAATGTCCCAAGTGATTTTGGCGGAAATAGAGAAAGAAGAAAAACTACTTTTGGAGCTCAGAGAAAAAAGAGATCATATCAATTTTTTACGTACAACTGCTCTTATGGCGCATAATTTTGGAGATCTTGATCGAGTGATAGACCAATGGGAAATGGCAGAAGAGGATCCTTTTCGTCAAAGAATTTATAAGTTAGGCCATCAATTGAATGAGCATTATTCGCCTATCTTTGTCTTCGCGGGTCAGGTGAATAAAGCATTTCTTTCCGTTGAAAATCATCGCCACATGTCCATGAGACAAGCAAAATGCCTCAGGCGATCTCATAAATTTCTCATACCCGTTGGTCCTTTTATGGATACATGGGGGAAAAATCTTGGCGAGTCAAAAGATTTAACTCTTTCGGAAAAAGGTGAAATCGTTACTTTTCTTTTCGAGGGATATAAAAGACAAGACCTCGCTTCTGGATATGCTCGTGCGTTCAAAGGGTTAATCAGTGCTCTCCCTCATGGCCTAGAAACTCTCGTTCAAGATATTGCTTTTGACGTTGTTTCAGAAATAAGAAAATCTCATTTTTACAAAATCGCTCAAATGTCTGAAGAAGAATTTCTTGAAACTTATAAAAAAAACTTAGAGGACTTCAAATGTCCTCTAAGTGGAATAAGCTTTTAATCTTTTTCATTTTCTTCTAAATTCTTGTGACTGCATCATTCGATCTGGATCAGCAGTATCAGTTTGTTTTTTAAAAACAAATTCAGAGAGCATCGGATTTGTTGAGCCCATAACAAATTCTTCAGCATTTTTTGTATAGACTCTTCTGGCCTCTTCTGCCGTCATCTCACCCTTGACGATTTTATCCGCAAGGTTAAAAGCTAAAAAATTCATCTCTTCTTTTTCACTCCGGGAGGACAGTTCTCCCTTTGTGCGATCAACAATAAGTGAACCATTAAACTTAGCTAGTTCTGAAATTTTATTAACTGGTACTTTGTAATCTATTGTTTGCTGCAAAACATCCCAATGAAGAAATGGAAACTTTTGGATAATTTGCTCTTTTAGGACAACACTCTTTTTAAAGGGCGGAGTGGTATTCCATAACACCATATCTGCAGTGACACTGCTGGGAAGTCCATATTTTACATAGAGACTATTAATAGCGGACTGTGAAGAAATAGGCCATTTCTCAGTAAACTCTTGAAGATGTCTTCTCGTATGGGATCGTGTTTGCGATGCGGTCTTAATTCTTTCTTTCTTCCACTGATCTTTTCTGTGGCCGCAGCTTGTGCCAATGACCATCATTGTCAGTAAAAAGGACCCTATTATTCTCTGTTTCATGCTTTTACCTCACTTTGAAAGTGTACAATTCATTTGAGGCAATAACGGTGCCAAACATTTATCTGGTCTTCTTGCTTCATGATTTTTTATAATGTGATCATGAATTATACTTTTGCCGCTTGTTCAAATTGTCATTCAATAAATCGTATCCAACTTGAAAAAGTGGATAAAGCTCTTTGTGGAAAGTGTAAAACGACTATACCTTTTCATGCTTTCGTAAGTGAGGCAACGTCAGCTGATTTTTATAAAATGATTAAAGTGAGTGACAGACCAGTTGTGGTGGATTTTTGGGCAAGTTGGTGTGGGCCTTGTAAGATATACGGACCTGAGTTTGAAAAAGCTTCACTTTTAAATCCATCAATTGTTTTTATAAAAATAAATACTGAGCTTTATCAGCAATTAGCGAATGATCTTGGAATCCGTGGTATTCCCTGTACGATCTTTTTTAAATCAGGTAAGGAAGTTGGGCGTCAGTCAGGAGTGATGGATGCTCAGGGACTGAGTGAATGGTTAAAAAAAATATAGTATGACCATATTTGATAACTCATTTTCAAAATTACCCTCATACCTTTACGAAAATGTTACTCCGACGCCTTTAGTAAATCCTCAACTCATTCACGTTTCAAAGCTTAATCATGAGATGAATCTTCAATTATCACCGGAGGATTTACTCAGTTGGCTTAATGGAACTCTTGTACTTCCAGGAGAACAGAGAATTTCGACTCGATACGCTGGTCATCAATTTGGTGTTTGGGCCGGTCAGCTTGGCGATGGAAGAGCGATATCACTGGGTGAAATTCTAAGAGATGGAGCACGATTTGAAATTCAAACTAAGGGCTCAGGACTAACACCATTTTCAAGAATGGGTGATGGAAAGGCGGTTATTCGTTCTTCTGTTAGAGAATATTTATGTTCGGAGGCGATGTTTGGTTTAAATGTTCCAACTTCAAGAGTGTTAGCGTTAATGACCGGAGATGATAAAGTTTTTCGCGAATCAATCGAAAGAAGTGCTGTTGTTGCAAGAGTCTTTCCAAGTAATTTGAGGTTTGGTCATTTTGAAATGTGCTATCACTTTGGAAAAACAGATGAACTGAAAAGCCTCATTGATTATCTACGAATGTATTTTTTTAATAATTCCACGATAGAAGAAATGTTAACTGAAATCGTCACAAGAACAGCGAAGCTCATGGCGAAATGGCAAGATATTGGTTTTTGTCATGGCGTGATGAATACAGACAACATGTCAGTCCTTGGATTTACGATTGATTATGGCCCTTTTGGTTTTTTGGAGGATACAAATCTTTCGCATATTTGTAATCACTCTGATCACCAGGGACGTTATGCGTACAATAAACAGCCTTCAATCGGAATGTGGAATCTCGAGCGGTTTCTTGTTTGTTTTATTGATTTTGTATCAAAGGATTTTCTTCAGAAAACACTCTCCACTTATCCTGTTATCTTTGAAAATGAATACATCAGTTTGTGCCGTCAAAAGATGGGCCTATCAATTGAGGGGCAAGACGATTATAAGTTGTTTATTGATGGCATCAAAATGCTTGATTATTTGTCGATCGATTTTACATTTTTTTGGAGACAGCTTTCCAATTACCATCCTCATGACAAAGATAGTTTGAATCCGATTTGGGATTACTATGGTCATCGAGAGGAGCTGATTCAATGGTTGGATAACTATTCATTGAGATTGTCTCTTGAATCAAGATCAGATGCGGAAAGGTCTCAGAAGATGAAAAAAAATAATCCGAAGTATATTTTAAGAAATTATATTGCTCAGGAAATTATAAATGATGTGGAACAGGGGCGTTCTGAAAAACTGAAGCAATGGTTAGATATTTTATATCATCCTTTTGATGAGCATCCTGATTTCGAAAGCTACTCAAAACCCACTCCACCAGATCTTAAGCAATTTATTGTTTCTTGTTCTTCTTAGTGAAGACTTTTAAGCGCTTTTTTTATCTCACTAAGATCGATGGATTTGGCATTCTTCTCCATCCAACTTTCAATAGAGCTACACTCATCAGCGATAATTTCTAAGACCTTGGAGCGAGCTTCTTCTTTATTATCGGTTTTTACAACATGCCAAGGTGAGCTTTTGGTATCAGTCCATTTTAGCATTTCTTCATAGGCCTTTTGATACTGATTCCAATGGGAGCGGTTTTTAATATCGTCTTTAGTGATTTTCCATTGTTTGTAGGGATCCTTAAGCCTTTCTTCAAGTCGCTTTAATTGCTCTTTTTTACTTATTTGAAGACATATCTTTATGATTTTAACACCGTCATCTGTCAGCATTTTTTCAAACTGATTAATTTCAGAGTAGGCGCGCTCATAAGTTTTTTTGTCGATGAGTTTCTCCACTCTCTCTACTAAAACTCTTCCATACCAGCTTCGGTCAAAAACTGCGATCATTCCTTTGGAAGGGAGTTTTTTCCAAAATCGATAGAGATAGTGTTTTCCTTGTTCGTCTTCTGTAGGCACTCCGATCGGATGAACAGTGAAACCGCGTGGATCAAGGTTTTCAGTGATTCTTCTGATCGCACCACCTTTTCCTGAAGTATCGACTCCTTCGAAAAGAATAATGATTCTTTCTTTCTTATGAAAGTTTCCCTGCTGAATACGTAGAATACGGAGTTGAAGTTTTTTTAGTGAATCTATTTTTTTATTGGCCATGATTGAGGGCCTTTACAAAATTTGAAGCGGCTTCTGGGTGAGTCCTAAAATAAAGAGCTGGTTCAATTAACTCAAGCTCCATGAGAGCATAACTACTTTGATAAGAAATGAGATCCACCCTCGCGTAGAGAAGCTTGTCAGATACTGCATTCATGACTTCTGCTCCAATCGAAAGAAGAGCAGGAGTTGCTTCAAGAGGTATCACTCCTCCACCAAATTCTTCTTGAACTCTAAACTCGCCATCCTTTGGAACTTTTAAAAGAGCGTGACTAAAAATTTTATTAAAGTAAATAAGACTAATTTCCCCTTTAGAGATTTCGGGCAGAAAGGGCTGACACATCCAGTCCCCTGGGAAAAGATCAGAATGGTATGTTCTTTTTTCAATATCGTCTCTCGTCTTAATAAGAGTTTTATATGAACCTGCGGAGATCGAGGGTTTGATAACAACTTTGTCGCCCCAATCTTGAGGGATATGAATCGTTTCATGGTCTTTAAAAAAGATTGTGGGAACAATTTGTATTCCCTTCTTTGAAAAAGTTTCTAGATAACTTTTATGAATATTCCACTTAATTGTCTCTAGACTATTATATAGCTTTGTTTGATTAGAAATATGCTCCATTTTGGAAAAGAATTCTTGAGGTCTTTCCATATAGTCCCAAGTTGTTCGCAAGATAGCACAATCAAACTGTGACCAATCTGTATTTTTTGTCCAAGAGAGAGT
>Ga0164292_10001189_pt1 | contig 20897 bp, 15 predicted proteins | sample GEODES117metaG_FD_111486 | JGI IMG/M metagenome (GOLD analysis project Ga0164292, IMG submission 111486) | Eutrophic lake water microbial communities from Lake Mendota, Wisconsin, USA - GEODES117 metaG | ecosystem: Environmental > Aquatic > Freshwater > Lake | place: USA: Lake Mendota...
AAAGGTCCTACTATTGCTGCTCCAATTTCTCCGATACCCTGTGATAAAAATGATAAATCATTCTCTCTTGTGAATACACCAGGTGATACAATTTTTTCTGCCATTTTATTTACTCCTATTAAGTTTGTGTAATGATACACATATAAGTATTAGATACTTTTTCTAAAATATTATTTTATATATGCGTAACGTAGTATTATTCTGCTATTGGTGTGAATTCTCCCGTTGTAGGGTTATAATCACCATCGCCGTATTTTTCGTTTAATCCTTTAAATAAGGTTTCTTCTTTGATAACCAACTCCGAATGTTGTTTAATTAATTCTGCTTCTCTTTCTTCTAATTCTGACAATCTTCTCTTTTTTTCAATATGAATTTGTCCTAATTCAGTAAAAACCGACCCAACTTCAATTCGTAATTCGTTAATTTGATTAACCTCGTCTTCCGTAAACTTAATTTTTTCTGCCATTTTGATATATTTTGTTTATTAATTAGTTATATATATAAATATATAGATTTTCCCCAAACGATAAAAAAATTATCTAACAAATGAAACTGCACTACTCCAAGTCCCTTTAAGACCTTGGTCAATCGCTCTAACTCTAACATACCAAGTCCCTGCAGTTAATAGAGTATTAACTTCTATATTAGCTTCACTCCATTCAGTATTATCTACTGTGTTAGAAACAAATGTATTTCCTGTTGATATTTGTACATCATATGCAGTAATACCACCTGTTCCTACTGATGCCGGTGCAACCCACGATACAAACGGAGATGCATATGCTACTGATGTTGGTGCACCAGGTGCTGCTAAATCTGCAAATGTGTTTCCACCTTTATTGTGGGTTACATATCCATTTACCAAATAAGTATCTACATCTTCAACGTCAATTGAAACGATTTCAGATGTTCTATTTATTAATTCAATTGATGTAATATCTTTTTCTACTAAAACTCCACCTTCTTCTTTTACTAATTTATCGTCAGTTGTAATTCTAAATATTTCTTTGAATCTATATTTACCATCTTCAGAATCTTTTACTAATAATGGATGTTCTGATGTTGCAGTTACTCCACCATTGTTTATATCATAATATTTTGATGAGAATGAGTATACAATACCCTTAACTTCTACTTCTTTTAATTCTTGACCTAATTCAGATGATGACCAATTAAAGAAATTATTATCAGAATCTAATGTTAAACCAGATAATGAATAACCTTTTAACTTATCACCTTCTACTAAATCTCCTGCTTCTACTATTGAACCATCTGATAACACTATTGGTGAATCAATTGTTAAACATAAAGCGGTTGAGTTACCATCATATGAATCTACGGAATAAACCGTCTTATCTTTATTTGAATTATATCCAGTTGCATGAGTATTATAACCATCTGCAAATACTGCTCTAATTGTATTAGATTGTGCAGTTAAAAGTGAAGTTTGTGCTGATGGTGATTGTGGATTCATATTAGAAATTGTAAAAGTAGCGGTTGTACCACTATTTGTTCCCAATGTTATATATGAACCTGCTGCTACACTCCATGTAAAGTTTGCTGCTCTACCACTAATTCTACTAAAATTTGAACCAGCACCAGTAAAACCTAATGTATATGTTTCAGTTGTAGATTCCACTGCGTATGTATAACCAGTTACCGAATCTACCGAATCAATTGCAAATGATGACATTGCAATAGGACCTGTTGAATTTCCTTTTGCTGCTGACATTGATTTTGTAGCTTGACCGGTAGCTGAAGCTAAATTATTTAAACTTTTGGTCTGTCCTGATGTTAATGTTGCCATTTATGTTGTTCCTATTTGTTATAAATATCTAATAATGAATCAATCCACTTATTCTTATCCGTATATTTTTCAATCATATAAGTTTTTATAATATTAAACCAATATAATTTTTCAGAATAAGGTAATGTAGTAATCTTTGTATAAATATCGAAAAATTCAGTTTTAGACGATGCTCGGTATGGATATTCTAAATCTTTACACCAACTAGAATGTAGTATTGGTAATTTACCCTTATCAACCGCTTCGAATATTGAATATCCAAATGGTTCTGATATAAAAGATGAATGTGATATACCCCAATCCATATTGTAAAAAGTATCTTTAAAATCTGGGTTGTAATGATATAATTTTGATTTTGAAATATCTATCTTTACTCCATTTTTCCAAAGTAAATTAAATTCTTCGGAATTTGTGAAAATAAGACTTGGAATTTTATCTAAATAGTGTGGGTTTTTTCTACCTTCACTTCTTGCAGCAAATCCCAATTTATTAGATTCGGATAGAGGTAAATTCCATTTAAATTCGTAAAAATTTGGTATATTTGTATTGTTATAAAGTATATCGTATAATCCTACCCATATATTATTTTCACACCAATCAGTAACCTCTTGTTCCCATTCCGTACTCATATAAGGATGATGTCCTATTGGTAAATCACTTCCGAATTGAGATTTTAAGATATGGTCTACTGAATTGTGTAATATATTTGAATGAATTTTATCTTTATTATCTACAATCGGTTTCATTGGAGTATAATGCCCATGTAGAATATTAATTCTTCGTGCACCTTTACATAGTTCTTCAAATTTTTGAATATCTTCACCATGCCAGTAAGTTTCTATTGGGAATTCGTAATCTTCGTGTCCTTTGGGTTTGTTTCTATGAATTAGTAGAATTGGTTTAACATCTAATTTAGGTGCTATTAATTCCATCCAAAGATTTACCCAAATATCAGAACCTGCATTGACCCACGGTCCACCACCTGTGGTATAATAAACATCATAAACCATTTATATTATTTTTTAATTATAATTAGTCCAGAAAATAATCCAGCAAAAGTTATAGTTAACGCGTTAACTGAGGTTGATTCTATAATTGAGGGAACTTCTTGTCTTTTATTAGTAGTATTCCATGCTTGAACTATTGGATATTCTTCACCTAACCCATGAGTAATCGAATAAGTTGAATTGCCACTAACTGTTTCTTTATATGTTGTTAGTGTGGTTATTTGTGATGAACCAGATACTATTCCACTTGGCATTCCTGCTAAGTTATTCCAAGAAGTAGAACCACTTACTATGTGGCCACCTTTAGCAACTACCGCATATCCACTTTGAGCAGATGATAACACTATTGTTGCAGTATTATTATTAGTAAGGGTTATCGATGCCGGTATTATCTGTGAATCATTCGTTCCATATACTGAAACTAATACATTTTTAGTATTAAAATTGTGTGTTACCGCAATAGTTGATTGGTTATCAAATGATGATGTGATAGTTGCAACTTCTGCTATTTCAGTTACCACATTTGTAATACCACTACCATCACCAACAAAGTATGATGCTGTAATTGCACCAGTTCCTAAATTGATTGATTCACTAACTAATGATGAAACGATTTGGGTTGATGATGATACAATATTACTTCCACCTAATATTTGTATTGACCCGGATATTAATGTCGGTAATGAACTGATTCCACTAAAAGTAATTTGAGATGAACCTGATACGATGCTATCTCCACCAGCAAGTAATATTTTAGATTCAGACCCACTTAATCCACTTTTCCAATAATCATTAGTTGAATCCCATAATAAAGAACCACTAATAATAGAAGCACCCGTTGAGTCTTTAACTATCAAACCACCATTTGCTACACCACTACCATTTAATTCAATGATATTATCGTTTAACTGAATTGTAGTTGATTCTATCGATGTTGTTGTTCCTCTAACGGTCAAATTACCTAAAACAATTACATTCGAACCTGCCAACTCTAAAGCGGTTTTAAGAGAGGATGTATATGTGTTTAAAGATGCAGTTGATTCGTGTATTCTATCTAACTCATTATCAATTGAAGCAGTATATGTTGCAAGGGTTGAGTTCTTAGTATCTTGTGATTGTGTATACGAATTTAATGAACTCAATATACTAACTATCTGAGATGAACCACTTACTAATCCGCTTGGTTTATTTGTATGATTTGTATAATCTAAATAATATGAACCGGATTGACCATTTAATTTATTCGAATCATCCGCAGAACCACTAACGATGTGACCACCTTTAGCAACAACTACATAACCACTTTGAGCAGATGTTAATACTATTGTTGAAGTATTTAAATCCGTAAGAGTTACTGATGATGGAATTATTTGTGCATAATTAGAATCATATACCGAAATAATTACATTTCGTGAATTAAAATTATGACTAACTGATATGTTTGAGGAATTAAAGAAAGCGTAATTAACAGTTGCTACTTGAGAGATATCGGATGCAGGTAGGTTGATTAATCCACTACCATCTCCTCCAAACGAACCAGTGAAAGAACCACTAATAGTTCCTTCACCTAATGTATTTAAATATCTTGAATCTAATGAGGATGTTAATTGAGATGAGCCGGAAACCATTCCAGTCCCACCGAATGTTATTTGAGAACCATTTCCTATGAAATTTGAAGCCGTTATAGCACCACCGATATTAATTGAACCAGAAATTAGGGCATCAGTAACAACTATTGATTGTATGGAAGGGACTCCGTTATCTTTTTCAAAATACAACTTACCATCGTAAGTGTTTATTGCCAACTCTCCTAACTCAAGAGTGTCGGTTGTAGGTGATTTTCCCTGAACTGCCGTTCTTTTTAGCTTTAATACTTGTGCCATATGTATGACTTAATAATTTCATTATATAATTACTTAATTAGAAACTCCTTATATAAGAAGTTTGTGAACTATAACCCGTGTAGGTTATAGTCCAGTTTCTAATTTATTAATTTTGTTTGATAAATCTTCAATTTGTTTTTGTTGTTCTTTTATACCTTCGATTAATAGAGCAACTAATTTGTCATATTTAACCGCTTTGTATCCATTATCACGAGTTACAACTAATTGTGGAAGAACTACTTCAATTTCTTGTGCGATTACACCGACATCGTTTCCTTCAAATCCATGTATATCTTTATTTTCTGCTTTCCAATCGTATGTGTTACCACTAATCATTTTGATTTTTTCGATTGGAGATTCGATTGCTGTAATATTTTCTTTGAAACGAATATCTGAAGCAGAGAATGCTGTAATATCACCCGTTGCAGTTATTGCTCCGTTAATTGTTAAACCTGCGAAAGTTGGGGATGATGAAGTTAAAACTGCTTGGTTTAATACTGAACCATATCCTGTTGTTGATGATAGAGTTATTTGAGATGAACCCGAAACTACTCCGGTTGGTAATGTTGCGGTAAGTTGTGAAGAGCCAGATATTACACCATTAGTTGCATTTATCACTCCATTAAATGAAGTTGCGGTAATTACATCTGCTTTAAAATCTGCTAATGTAAATCCATTACCGGTCGTATCAAGTGTACCAGATGGTTCTGATGTGTATCCTTCGAATACTTTCCAAGTACCACCATCACTTGCATCTCTAAAAATACCAGCGTGTCGATACACTCCATCATTATAATTACCAACAATACCTAAGTCAGGATTAGTTATAGTAGAACCTTCGTTTAAGTAAATGAGATTATCTTGTATTGCTAAATTTGTTGAATTAATTATAGATTGTGTTCCATATACAACTATATCTCCCAAAAATGAAACAGTTGAACCCGTAAGTTGAATTGCTCCATTAAGAGATGATGTATATGTATTTAAACTTGTTTGTGATGATAATAAAGAGCCTGTTACATTTGCAAGAGTTGTATTCTTAGTATCTAAACTTGCAGTGTAAGTAGCAAGAGTTGAGTTTTTTGATTCTTCAGACCCACTAAAAGTATTTAAATCTGATAATATACCAACTACTTGTGAACTACCACTAACAACGCCAGTTGGTAATGTTGAAGTAAGTTGTGCAGAACCAGAGATTACACCGGTTGGTAACAATTCAGTTACTTGAGTAGAACCACTTACAATTCCAGCTGGGATTGAAGAGATACTAGCATAAGTTATTTGAGATGACCCACTAACCAATCCTCTACCCTTTGTTTCATAAGATGAAGTTGCAGAGTTTAAGTTTGAAAGTTGTGTATCAACTGATGCAGTATAAATAGCAAGAGTTGAATTCTTAGTTTCTAACGATGATGTATACGATTCAATTAAATCCAATCTAGCATCTTGAGAGCCAGTATCAATATTTAATTGTTGAATTTTAGTTTGTAATGATGCAGAAAAACTTGACGGGTCTCCTAAACCTGCAACCGAACCACTAAATGAACCACTATATATACCATTATCCGGTAAGGTGAATGTTGCACCATTTGCAAAGGTTAGTGAACCTGAAATTATGGGACTATGTATTATCATCGCTTTTGATTTTTTTTTATTTTATTTACTAATAAATATATTTTTTTTAAATTGAACCACCATCTATACTAGATATTGTTGTTGCATTTGCTGTTCCTGTCACATCTCCGCTCAATGTTATTTGAGCCGAACCACTAAATAAACCAAGTACATTTACTTGATTTGTTACTGAAGCATCAAAACCTATAATTTTACTTGAATCAATCGAACCACTAAGAATATGACCACCTTTTGCTACAACTACATAACCACTTCTAGCGGATTCGAATGTAATTGTTATAGTATTATCGTCAGTATGTCTTAATGTTGATGGGATTATTTGATATCCTTCTGCATCAAACACTTGTGCTATTGCATTGGGAGTATTCAAATTATGGTTAACTACCCAACTTGATGAAGCAGTAAAAGAACGTTGAACTGTTGCTGCTTGTGCAACTGTTATATTTTCTAACCCACTACCATCACCTTTAAAAAATGATGCGGTAATTGAACCTGTTATATTAAGGTTACCAGCAATGGCAGTTGAAGTATTAGTTGTTACTAATGATTCTACCGAGTCTACTGAACCTGATTTTCTAAAAAATACCTTACCATCGGTAACGTTCATTGCTATTTCACCATATTGTAGTGAACCAGTTTCGGGTATTGCTCCAGCGGTCGTTGACCTTTTGAATTTAATAATTTGTGCCATTAATTTTCTATTTTGGTTTTTAAATATTCCACTTGTTTGGTTAATTCCTTAATACCTTCAATTAAAACGGATACTAATTTATCATATTTAACTGCTTTGTAACCATTTTCTCTTGTTTGTACTAATTCAGGGAATACTTCTTCGATTTCTTGAGCGATTACTCCGTAATCTTTACCACTATAAATAGATTGTAACTCATCATTCCATTCAAACTCACAGCCATTAATTTTAGAAATCTTTTCTAATGGGGATTCGATTGGTTTGATATTATTTTTTAATCTAATATCTGATGATGCAAAAGCAACAATATCACCTCCTGCATTGATATCACCACTTACCCCTATACCACCTGTTACGATAAATGCACCAGTTGTTTTATCAGTCGATGCGGTAGCATTTGTAATTGTGATTGCAGTTGATGTTGATGCACCGGTATCAGTTATTTGTTGTAATGTTCTGGTTATTTGTGATGAACCCGAAATAACTCCTTCTGCATTTAATCTTGTTTTAATACCAGTACTATAATTTGTAGTTGATGTCAAATCTACTTGAGATGACCCACTTACAACTCCGGATGGCAATGTAGCGGTAAGCTGTGAAGACCCTGAGATAACACCATTTGTAGCATTTATTACTCCATTAAATGAAGTTGCAGTTACATCACCTATTGTTGTAAGTGAACCTGTTATTTGAACTGAACCTGTAAATTCATGTGTATCATTTCCAAAATCGCCAAACCTATTAGAGCCACTACTGAATATAACTGATGCCGTTTCATTAATTGTTGTTAAATTAACAATAGTTAAATCTGTAATAGTTGTTCCACTTAATTGAGATGACCCCGAAATTATTCCATTTGGTAATTGACCTGAACCACTCCAAACTCCACTTCCTCCTAATATTTGTGATGACCCACTAACTACGCCGGTTGGTAATAATTCTATTATTTGAGATGACCCACTAACAATTCCTGTTGGAATTGAAGAGATACCCGTATATGTTATTTGAGAACTTCCACTAACTAGTCCACTTCCACCGAATATTTGTGATGAACCAGATACAATACCTCTTCCGTTTGTTTCGTAAGATGACGTTGCAGTATTTAGATTTGAAATATGTGAATCAATCGAAGCTGTATAAATAGCAAGAGTTGAATTCTTCGTATCTTGTGAAGATGTATAAGAATTTAATGATGTCAATGGAATTAGTCTAGCATCAACACCATTTGTAAAATGTGTAGAACCGGTATTTAATGTAAGAGTTACATCACCTGATAATCCCCCTCCGCCTAATCCATCTCCCGCAGCTACCGATAAAATATCTGCAACAGCTGCGGCCGCTAAAAGTTCTTCGGTTCTCCAATCTATATATTTTTTAGTAGCACCTGCAGTAAGTAAATGATTATTTATATAATTAATACTTCCACTTACAAGTACAACGTCTACTGATGATGTTACATTGTAAAACGCTGCCGAACCTAATGATGCTAATGTATTTGCACCTAATAAGGTAGCAAATGATGCGGATGGTGCATATCTTAAATCTAATGAACCTGTTACTTGCTGAGAACCACTAACTACACCAGTTGGTAATAATGATGGTATCTGTGAAGAACCACTAACTATGCCCGCAGGGATTGATGTTAATGATGTATATACTACTTGAGATGAACCACTAACTACACCATTTGTTGCATTGATTACACCGATGATTGAACCAGTAAATCCTGCTGATGCACTTACTGCACCTGTTACATTTAATGAAGAACTAACAAATACACCATTAGCACTGGTAATAGTTATAGTTTGTGCAGTATCATCTATTTTTAAGTAATTGATATCGTCACCAAAGTAGTTGAAATCTGCATTACCTTTAAAGTGAATATCATTACCCGAAGGTGCCGCAGTATTATAAATTTGAAAATATCTTGCATCATTAACATCAGGTTGTAAAAATATATTTCCAATACCTTTAATTTCATTAGTTACTATTAAAGAAGAACTTATTATTTGCTCACCTTTAAATGTATTTGAACCAGTTGTTGCAAATGAACCAGTTAAATTTTGTAATGTTATATTCTTAGTATCTAAACTTGATGTATAATTTCCTAAAGTTGTATTCTTAGTATCTTGTGAAGATGTGTAAGAATTTAAATCACTTAATATACTTACGATTTGTGCAGATGATGAAACTACTGAATCACCATCAATCATTAAATATCTATTATCTAATGAGCTTGTTACTTGTTGAGAACCACTAACTACACCGGATGGTAATAATGAAGTCACTTGTGCGGATGATGAAACTATCCCATCTCCTCCAGCTAAAAGTATCTTTGATTCTAAATCTTTTTTACCACCTATCCAATAATCATTACTTGAATCCCATAATAGAGAACCACTAATTTCGGAAGCACCAGTCGGGTCTTTAACCAATAAACCACCATTCGCTACACCTGTACCATTTAATTCGATGATATTATCACCCAATACAATTGCAGTTGAATTAATTGATGTTTGTGTTCCTTGAACTACTAAATTTCCTTTAATCGTAGTAATCGATGAACCATCTTGACCAGTAACTGTTATTGCATCTTTTAAAGATTGAGTATATAATAAAACTGATGAGGTTACATTTAATAATGTTTCCCATTTAGTATCTATTGAAGCAGTATAAATTGCTAAAGTTGAATTTTTTGATTCTTCAGATGCAGTAAATAGTAACAAAGAACTCGTTAATAAAGCTAATGTTGAATTCTTAGTATCTAAACTTGAAGTATAATTTGCAAGAGTACTATTCTTAGTATCTTGTGAAGATGTGTAAGAATTTAATGATGCTGTTGCTGATAAAACTGATGAGGTTACATTTAATAATGTTTCCCATTTAGTATCTATTGAAGCAGTATAAATTGCAAGAGTACTATTTTTAGTATCTTGCGATTGTGTATAAGAATTTAATGATGAAGTTGCTGATAAAATTGATTGGGTTACATTTGATAACGTACTCCATTTTGTATCAATTGAAGCAGTATAATTTCCTAAAGTAGAATTCTTAGTATCTAAACTTGCAGTGTAATCTCTTAAAGTAGAATTCTTAGTATCTAAACTAGCAGTGTAATTTCCTAATGTTGAATTTTTTGTATCTTGTGAAGATGTATATAAATTTAAATTAGTTTGGGATGATAATAAAGAACTTGTTACATTTGCTAAAGTTATATTTTTAGTATCAACACTTCCGGTATATAAATCAAAAGAAATACCAGATGATGATAAAATACCACTTCCTGGTACTAATATACTATCTATTGATGCAGAAACTGCATATAATTTTTTCCATTTACGAATATCACTACCTAAATCGTATTCATTTGATGCAGAAGGTATCAATGAACCACTCACTTGTGCAGTGACGATTATATTATCACTACCACTATCACCTAAATAAATATTTCCACTTAATCTTACATCTCTAGCGGTTAAATCACCACTTAAAAGGATATTAGAAGCAGTAATATCACCAACTAACTTTATGTTACCATTTACAGGTGCGTTTAATGGTAATAATGTATATGTTTTTGTTAATCCATCACCTATGGTAAGTGAGCCACTTCCAAATTGAATTGAACCCGAACCTTGATGTAAATATAATTCACCCTCATCTAATGATGGAGATGCATTAGATGTACCTCTTCGTAATTGTAATATTGCAGCCATTAATTGAAATTTCCTATTTTATTTCCTATAAATATAGACATTTAATAAAATGTAAGTGAGATATAATAGTTATATCACCTATATAAGTATTGAAAAATAAAAAGTTAAAAAAAATCCCCCACTATTGTGAGGGATTTTGATTTTTTATTTATTCCGTATTAGAATGTTCCGCCATCTAATTCGTTTGAAGCAATGAATGATGAACCATTCCATTGAATCAAATCACCAGCGTTTGATGGAGTTACTGAAATTAACTTCTTAGAACCATTCGATACTACGAATGAGTTAGCAGTTAATCCGGTAATTATCAAATCAGTTCCGATAGTTACTTTAACCGCATCATCAGAAATTTGAGAATTTACAAATAATCCACTTGCTCCTACTACTTGAACTGAACCTGATGTTGGAGTTGCACTGAATCTAGCAAGTTCTTTTTCAGAACCTAACGCTCCAGCTTTCCAATAATCAGATGTAGAATCCCAAAGTAAAGAACCAGATGCAGTGTTTGGATTAGTAGCATCTTTTACTAATAAACCACCATTTGCTGCTCCACTTCCGTTTAATTCAAGAACGTTATCACCGATTTGTACGGTCGTAGAATCAACTGTTGTAGTTGTACCTTGAACATATAAGTTACCAGCGATTGTTACTGAATCTGCAGTTGAATTACCTAAGAAAACATTACCATTTGCAGTAAATGAACCAGAAACCGTTACGTTATCAGGTAAACCGATAGTTACTGTCCCGCCTGAACCTAAAGTTACTGAACCACCTGTGATTTCGATTTCATTAGCTGTTCCTTGAACTGTCAATGAAGTGTTACCTTCTACTGCAGTACCAGAGGTTGAACCATAATCCACTTTTAATGAATTATCACCACCATCTAAAGAAAGACCAGTTCCTGCGACATCAGCGTTTAAAGTTGCAGCGTTTACACCACCTGCTTTAATTGCGACATTACCAGAAGTTACACCGAAATTAGTAGCATCAAATGAAGCAACACCCTTTGCAGATGTACTTGCATTATCAGCTGTAATTGTAATTGTATTAGCTGATACTGCTGCAGATATTGAATTTGAACCCGTTACTAATAAAGCTTCAGTTTTCAAATTAAGTGTATCATTACCAGTAGAACCACTAAATGCTAATGTACTTGCAATACCTGTTAATGCAGAACCATCTCCTGAGAATGTTCCAAAATGTGAACCACTAAATGAACCACTTGCAGATACATTTGTTAATGTTGCAAGATTGATTGTAGTTGAATCCAATTGAGAAGAACCAGAAACGATTCCTGCAGGGATTGAAGATATATTTGCGTAAGTAATTTGAGATGAACCCGAAACTACTGTATCCGCGTTTAATTTAGCTTTAACATTTTCATCAAAGTTAGTAATTGAATCTGCGTTTACCTGTGCAGAACTACTAAATAATCCACTTCCACCTAATATTTGAGATGAACCCGAAACTACACCATTTGTAGCGTTAATTGCTCCATATACGTTAGTTGCGTAAACATTAGCAAATAATCTAGTATCAGAACCTAAACTACGAACATTAGAACCAGAAGGTATAATGTCTGAAGTTAAATCTGCTGCGAATGATACTGTATCAGTTGTAGCATCACCAATTGTGATATTACCACCTAAAGTTAAGTTACCATCAATTTTAGCGTTTCCTGTAATGTTCAAAGATGAACCAGAAATACCTGCAAGATTCACATTTGAACCTGATAAGTATCCAACTACTTGAGATGAACCACTAACAATTCCACCTGGTTTACCATTAAGGTTTTCCCATGTAGCTGCTGCGGTTGATGCACTGATTGCTGTTGCTACTGAACCACTATATGTATCGTATCCGTCTACTTGTGTTAAAAGTATTTGTTGAGATGAGGTAACAACATTATCACCACCCATCAATGCTATTTTAATTTCAGAATCTTTAACTCCAGCTTTCCATTGGTCATTTGTAGTATCCCAAATTAATGAACCAGTTGCAGTGTTTGGTGCGGTTGCATCTTTTACATATAAACCACCATTTGCTGCTGCCGAACCATTTAATTCGATGATATTATCACCGATTTGAACCGTTGTAGAATCTACAATAGTTTGTGTTCCTGCTACTGTAAAGTTACCAGGAATAGTTACATTACCACTAAATGTTACATTTGCACCACTTGCAGTAAATGCTGCTCTTAATGATGAAGTGTATGAATTGATAGCAGAAAGACTAGTATCAACTGATGCAGTATAAGTTGCTAAAGTTGAATTTTTACTATCTTGTGATTGTGTAAATGAATTTAAACCACTTAATATACCAATTAGTTGAGATGAACCAGAAACTACTCCATCAGCATCTAATTTAGCTTTAACATTTTCATCAAAATTAGTAATTGAATCCGCATTTACTTGTGAAGAACCAGAAACAGTCCCCGTTGGTAATAATGGAATGATACCTGCTGAACCTGAAATTACTCCATCAGCATCTAATTTAGATTTAACGTTTGAATCAAAGTTAGTAATCGAATCTGCGTCAATTTGAGATGAACCCGATACTAATGTTGGTAATGAACTAATTCCACTAAAAGTTACTTGAGAAGAACCACTAACAATTCCTGCTGGAATTGAAGAGATACTTGCATAAGATATTTGTGAAGAACCCGATACTGTACCGGTTGGTAATAATGGGATGATACCAGCTGAACCTGAAATTACACCGTCAGCATCTAATTTAGATTTAACGTTTGAATCAAAGTTAGTGATTGAATCCGCATCTACTTGTGCAGAACTTGAAATAGTTCCAGTCGGTAATAAAGCAGCAACTTGACCAGAACCTGAAACGATTCCTGTTCCACCAGTATTTGCTGTTGCTTTTACCTCAACATTACCACCTTTATTAACGATGAATAATTTTTCAGTTGATGTGTTATAAAATGGAATACCATCTATTGAGGTATCATATGTTGCTCCTGTTAAATCAGGCGTTGCAGTTCCTTGTAAAATTTTATTTGCGGGAGTTACTGTTGAACCATCAATACCTACGAATAAGATTGAGTTACCATTAGTTGCTGTGATTCCTGCTGAACCCGTTACAACTAATAATTCACCTGCTCTTTTTGTAGCACTTGATACGGATTCTAACGAACCCCTCCTATGTTTAATTATTTGTGCCATTGTTTTCCTTCTTTGTTTTTTTAATTTAAATGATAACCTTTATTTTTTTGGTTGTAAGGACATATGCCTAAATAATAAAACACTATGTAGTGTTATGAATATAAGTATGAAGATATTTTAGATTTATTATATTTTACCGCAGTCAATTGTAAAAGAACCTGAAGAAATTACAGATTCTACTCCACTTTGAAAATGTAAAGAGCCAGTATCTAATGAAAATGATATTGTAGTGCCAGATACTGAACCGGTTAATCCATTAGATGCTTCGTATGTGTTACCACCACCAAAAGTGTAAGTGTTCCAAGTAATAGAATCACTAAACGTATTCGAGAAATCTGCGTATGTTACATCAGCCTGATATAATGTGTTGGTATCTACAACATAAACGATTTGACCATCTGTAAAATAATTTGCATAAACAGCGGTTAAATCTGCATAAGTTGGGTAGATTTGAAATGCCCCTCTATTACTTAATAGGACTTCCTCCCAACCATTAACATTCGCTACATTTGAGGTATCTTTTAATACCCATATAGTGTTTGTATCGCGTTGATAGACAAGTAAACCTTCATATATGTTTGCGGCGGATAATGCATAACGTGCCGTTTGGTCTGCTAAACTAAATCTAGCATCGACCGGTTCACTATTCGTTATATTAAATCCACCAGGTAATATGATTGCCATTTTGTATCTTTTCTATTTTATTATGTTAATATATATGTTATACTACTTCCTGCACCACCTGCATTTAAAAGAGTTGTTCTATAAACTTTATATTGTCCAACTGTTGTTAATGTAAATTGTCCTAATACTGCGAAACCACTTGTTGAGATACCTGTTAAGTTTGCTCTAGCTGAATCAAATACTATATAAAGATATTTATCACCACTCCAACTAATTGTTAGGGTTTGCCCACTCGCAGTTGTTGTTCCTTTTACAATCGTTCCTATTGCACCACCCAATGTAGTATCCCAAGCACCAATGTTTTCCAATTCTCCTGCAGTAAATGATGTTGCCGTACTTGCACCATATCTTAAACTTCTAATCTTACTATAAGTATTAGTAGTAGTCGATGTTGTTGTTAAATCAGAACTATTATCACCTGACGGAGATGCATAGTTTGCAGTTGCGGTTATACTAATTGAAGTAGAACCGGTTGCAGAACCCGTTACATAATAAGGTGAAGCCACATTTGTTGTTACACTTGTCAAATTCCAACTATTAGAAGGATTTGCAGATGATGATGTAAATGTAATACTACCTGTTGCACCTTGTTCAATTTGATTTGAACTATATCCTAACTGAACCGATGGAGTTGAACTCAATGTCGGATTAGCAGGATTTGATTTAGATAAAGTTCCCGTTGTTGTAGTCGATGTTTTATATAATGAACCATCCAATGGAGAACTTGCAGTATATTGTAAAGTATAGGTATGTGAACCTGATGTTGTTGTACTATATGTTAATGATGTTCCACTACCAACTTGTGTTAATAGAGTTGCCCCTTCAAATAAAGAGGCACTTACTATTGTATATCCTTGATTATTCCAAGCCCCATTAACTGAATACGCATCAGTTACTCTATTGAACCTATCACTTTCGAATCCACTTAAAGATGCAGCTACTGATGTTGGTGCGGTTGGTGTTCCAAAAATAAATTTAAGAACTCCGTTTGTAAATGTTACCGCAGTATTATTATCAAAATCTGCAACTTCTATTCCTGTCAATTGCTCAACACTATTAGTTACATAGTTAATGTAACCACTACTTTGAGATAATGATTCTAATGTAGTTGCTATTGATGAACTAAATGTGGTTAAATCAGCATCAGTTGCAAATACGCCATCTAATGATGATGTTATTTGGTCAGAACTACTTACAATACCATTTGGAAGATTACTTAAATCAGTAAATGAAATTTGAGATGAACCAGATACTATTCCATCACTTCCAGCCAATAATATATTTTGTTCACTATCTTTAGGGCCGGCAATCCATCTATCATTAATGGAATCCCAAAGTAAAGAACCAGATATTTCATTTGGACTATCTGCATCTTTAACTAATAAACCACCATGTTGTAAACCCCTACCATTTAGTTCGATAATATTATCACCTAACTGAATTGTTGTTGAGTTAATTGTGGTGGTTGTTCCTTTAACTGTTAAATTACCATTAATTGTTACATTCGTACCACTTGCAGTAATTGCTGTAGCAAGTGATTGTGTAAATGAATTAAATGAACTTGATAAAAGGAATCCTGCTCTTTGAATTTGGGTAGACCCACTTATTGTACCAGCAGGAACACCCGCGGATGCTAATGAATCTACATCTGCTCTAAGTCCTACAATTGATGCAGTCATTAAAGATGATGATATCGTTAATTCAGCTACTGATTGACTTGTAGCGTAACTTCCACTTACAAATCCTAATGCAGTTATTTGTGCTGATGAACTTATTAAATCTGATGGTAGTATTATGTTTTGAACACTACCGCTTAGAGTATATCGTGTATCAAATGAACCTGTTAATTGAGATGACCCACTAATTGTTCCGGTAGGTACTGAATCCGATGAACTAACAAATCCTAACGCTGTAATTTGTGCAGAAGAACTGATTGTTCCAGCCGGTATGGTTGTTCCGCCTCCAAAACTACCTGATTGAGTAGCAAGAGTATCAAATTTTTGATTTATTGATGAAGTAAACGCATTTAATGCAGATATATCAGTTGAAGAACTGACAAATCCCAATGAAGTTATTTGTGCAGAACCACTAATAGTTCCGGTAGGTACTGAAGCAGATGAACTAACAAATCCTAATGCGGTAATTTGTGAACTACCACTTATAATACCATTCGGTACGTTTATAAGTTGAGTATAATCATCCGTACCACCTCCTCCACCCCCTACTACATATCCTAACGCACTGATTTGTGCAGATGAACTAATAATTCCTCTACCCTTTGTTTCGTAAGATGAAGTTGCTTGGGTTAAGTTTGAAAGTTGTGAAGTAACCGATGCAGTATAAGTAGCAAGAGTTAAATCCTTAGTATTTTGTGAACCACTAAAAGTATTTAAATCCGTTAAGATGCCAATTATTTGAGATGACCCACTAACTAATGTTGGTGCGTTAACAATACTACCAAAATTGATATTAGTTAATCCTGCACCATTACCCGTAAAGGTATTGGCCCTTATATTACCAGATGCGGTTATATCCGTAGCAACTAAAGACCCACTTACTGTGAATATTCCTTCAACTACTGAAGCGGTTACAACCCCCTGTATTTGTTTACTTTTAATAAGTGTAGCCATAATTCTTAAATATTCACTAGTTTTCCTTTAACCATAAATTCACTTATAAGAATCTCACTTGGAGTATAAGCTATTGCTTGATTAAATGTTATTATTATATTATTACCACTGGTTGTAACATCATATGAAGTTGGTTCTTGTAATATACCTTGTAGATATACATCTACATAATCTTTGGTATTATTAAATTTTAATTCTTCAAATTCAAATTTTTTATTAGTTAAAGTTAATGTAAATAGTGTATCAGTAAGTTCATCTAACTCCATATCATCAGTACCACCTATTAATTGGTATGAACGTCTAAATGTATCATCAAATACCTCATATATTAATTCCTTTATACGACTTCTATCATTGAAGGGAACTTTTTTTATTTTTGGTGCTACTTTCATAGTATTTCAAAATCTCCCTTCATTACAATATTATCGTTTGTAGTAATATCATATGCGTTTACAAAATTAGCTTTTTTAAATTTAACTAAAATATCTGCATTATACCCTTCCATTACATAATCTTTTTCAGATATGTATTGTCCGTTAATAAATATATCAAAACGTGCGTGTTCGCGACGTAATGGCCTAAGAAATGATTCTAAATCTTTAAGTTTAGTATTTGTTGCAACCCATATCCAATATAATGGGTGATTCATATCCTTTGGGGTCAATGTATACTCATTTTGTTCTTCAATTTGTTTCAATATTTTATTTAAATCATATATCATAATTCAATAAATTTTCCGGTTACTGCTATTTCATCAGTAGTTTCAATACCAATACAATTATTTGTCCATTCACATAGTTCAATAAATGAAAATACTATTTCATTTGTTCCTGAATTATATGAATAACTATAATATATAAATGGTATTAATACTCCACTTAAATAAACCTTAAACCATTCACCACCAGCAACATAAGTATTTCTTAATTCTGGCGGGCATATAGGTAGTTTTACATTAGTTAACTTAATAGTAGATGAGTTTACAAAGACAGGTGAACCTGAACTTCCTAATACCCCACCTTGTGCTCCTCTAATAGTAATAAAATCAATTAGGTCTGAATACTCATTATACATTTGTTGTTTTGTATAATTTACATTACCTCCAGATAAATCAGTTTCTATTCCCCATACTACTTTTTTAGGAGATAATGATTTTTTAGTAGTTGGTTGATTATCAAATTTTTCAGGTAATAAGTACGCATTGACTGTCATTGTAAATGTAGTTCTTACAATTCTTTGTGCACCATCCCCCACTTCTTGTTGATTCTCAAATGAATCTATTTTTGTACGAAATTTAAACCCAGATTTATCTCCCCAATATTCATCCGTTGCATATTGAAATGCTTCAACGATTTTATTCATATGCTCAGTAAAATCTGTCCATATAATAACATCATATGTTACACTAACATAATCCGGCATTGTTATATTGTATTGTTCGACTGGTCTTTTAGTATCGGTCATCAAACTAAACTTATCATATTTATGTTTTTTAGAATACATAGATATGGTAGGGTATGATACATGACGATTCATCGTACTAGCCAATGATTCATCTCTAGCAATTGAATTTCGTTTAAATACAACTATTGGAGTTTGAACTTGTCCGTTTTTATCTCTTAAAAAGCCATCCCTTCTTATAGCTTTCCATCTTTCTGGATTACCATATATTACAGGTACTTTTATCGATTCACCTAAAAGTTCTAAATTAGGAACAACAGTATCTACCATATGTTCAGCAATTGCCAAATCAACATCGTATAACTTTACTCCTTTAAACTGATTTTTAGGTTCAGTTTTAAGTTGTTCTGCTCTATTTAGTGGGTTTTTTAGTGGGTCTACGGCCATTAGTATGTTCTCTCCTCAATTTGTACTTGCGAACGTTTTACCATCATACCAGTAGCAACAAGTTGCATACTTGCATCTGCGAATGTGTTGGTAGTTTGGTCATATATTTTTGATGAACCACCTATTAACATAGTATCCATAACATTATTTATTTCATAATAAAATTCATCAAATAAAATAATATCTCCGATTTCAGGATATCCGTATTGTGTATTTTGTATTGCATCCGCAGGAATTTCGTTACCATTGATATCTCGTACCTTTGGTATCTCATGTGTTCTTAATCTTTCTTTATTAAAACGGAATTCTACATTTTGTTGTGTATCCGGTCCAAATTCATCATAATTTGAAGTAGTATTCTCCCTATCAACAATACACATTAAATTAGCAGGTGCATGGTATATTTTACCCAATGATTCACCATATAAATTAGTTTTTGATTCACCAACTGATATTTTGAATAGAGTAATAGTCGTTTCCACTACATAATCTACCACTTCTTCAGCGATAGTTTTTATGAATTCCAAATCTCTACTATGAAAAAACTTTGGCATATGTTATTATCCTATGTATATTGCTAATGGAACTGATTTAATTATTTTTTGTTGTTGTTCAACCATATTGGATTCATTTTCCATTCTGGTCTTTTTACTAACCTCTTCTAAGTTTTCTCTCAATTGAGTTACTAATGATTCCTTTTCAGTTTGTGCTTCTGCTCTTAGTGCTGCACCATCTAATGAAACATCCGAACCAGGAATTGGTATAGTAGAATATTTTTCTCTAATTGCACCTAATAATTCTTTAGCAAGTGCAAGTGTGTATTTTCTAATCCATTGTTTACCAACATCATTAATTTTTGAGTAATCTTGAAACTGATATCCAACATTTGAATAATCACTTACAACATTTGGTGTTATTATAGTATTTCCTTCTCTGAAATCCTTTTTTACCATATACTCAAACCATAATCTTTCAGTTGCAGTTGGTATTGGGAATATTTGTATTTTATTATTGACAATATTAAAACTAAATGCAGATTTACGGAATTGGTCGTTGAATTCAATCGCTTGAATTCTTAACATATCCTCATACATTGGCATTAGAATAAATTGTGCGGCTGGGGAGAATGAACCAAACCCGAATTCATCGATTAAGTTCAATGTACCTTGTCCAGAAACTGAATAAGGGTCAAAGAAACGAGATATTGCCGGAGTGGCTTCGTAAAATACTTTAGTTATATCAAGTCTTTCGCCACTTTCACTTACATCACCCCATAATTCTTGTAAATCATAACTTTGAGTACCCGCCGATGCAAGGATACTTCCCCTTTTAATATCAATTCTACCACCAACATTTGCTTGAGTACCATAACCTTCGGCAATAGTAATTACATTGTTCAATTCACTTCCTAATACTGATTTATTGGTGAAATTTGAACTTGTGGGTTGACCTTCAAGGGCACCCATATTGTTTCGTATGTTAAATTGATTGACTTGTGCAGAATATTCACTCACTGCCTCTTCAAACACCGCAAAGAAACTACTTGATATCAATTCTACATCTACAATTGGATAACCCAACCTCTGTGCACACCACGATGCAACTTTAGGTGCATCTTGTTGAAATCTTGAATCATTATCATATAATCCGAATGGGGTAGATGAACCAGTAACGAAAGTTGCCGTACCTGTCCATACTCTTGATTGCGACATATTTATTCTCCTTAATACATTTATTCTTATATAAATATAAAATAACAAAAAAGGGAGTGAATAAATCCACTCCCTTTCAAATCTTATGTTTTATATCTATTATCCTAAGTT
>Ga0164292_10001191_pt1 | contig 20882 bp, 18 predicted proteins | sample GEODES117metaG_FD_111486 | JGI IMG/M metagenome (GOLD analysis project Ga0164292, IMG submission 111486) | Eutrophic lake water microbial communities from Lake Mendota, Wisconsin, USA - GEODES117 metaG | ecosystem: Environmental > Aquatic > Freshwater > Lake | place: USA: Lake Mendota...
AGTAGATGAGAAAATTACAATCAAAACAAAAACTAAAATTGGAAGTATAGTGCTCCATGAGCAACCTTTAAGATCAAAATGGAGTACCATCGATCAAACGATTAAAATAAAAATTTCTCCTCTGCTTAAAAAAGTATCACTTAAGAGGATAGAACTATTAAGAAATCAATCACGTTTTGAACGCCTTAGTTTTTGGGCAAAGACAAATGGAATTCAAATAAATTCCATCGTTGAATCAATAGATATAAACTTTTATTTCGAAGAATATGAAGAATTAGATTGGGAAAATTTTGAAGAATTCTTTTTCCATTCGCTTGAAGCAAGTCTCAATATTAAGGATTTAGAAAAAAATTTACCATCGAAAATGAACTTCGGAGGGAGAAGAGAACTCATCATTCATTATCCCTTGGATCAAGAACCCTACCTAGAAGCCCCTATTCAAGATTTCTATGGAATAAAGGAAACACCCACGATCCTAGGAGGAAAAATTTCTTTAACACTTAAACTCTTAGGTCCACATAAAAGACCTATACAGATTACAAAAGATATCAATAATTTCTGGAAAAAAACCTATAAGGAAATCAAGAAAGAATACGAAAGAGATTATCCAAGACACTATTGGCCTGAAAATCCATGGGAGGCAAAGCCATTTCTACTAAAATCCCACCTACCTAAAGCCTAGTTTTTCCTTTTTGATCTCCAATATATTTAAAACGCGGAAGTGAATGACCTTCAATTTGAACAACTTCTAGAAACATTTTTAGAGGTCTAACCCATATTTTTCCTTCAGGATTTTCGTAAAGACATTCATAGATGACCATCCACTCTAAAGTTTCAGAGTGCTTTGCGAGATCACGGACAATATAGTTTTTTCCTTTATAATGTTGATAAACACCGCCGATTATTAAATCATTTACCATGTTATTCTCTCCAGAAATAAAGAAGGCATTATTCCAATACAAAATAGAATAACTAAGCTCATAAGATAAGGAAACATCTCAAAGAGTGACATATCCATATTTAATGGCTTGTCTTTAAAAGGCGAAGGCCCAAGGAAGACTTTCGTAAAAAGAAGAAAGAAGAGAACCCCGTTTAAGCAGGTCGCTAAAACGTGACCTAAACCCAGATACTGATGGTATTCAAGTAAACCTGTAATGACCAAATCCTCTACAACAAATGATGGCCCCAGTGAAACTCCGATCATACAAAATCCAAAAAGACAAAATAGTGTGGCAAGTTTTGGATAATGAATAGCGAGACCATAATACTGAGATCGTCTTTTAAAACTGAAACTCTGTTGCACAAAACTTAGAATTGAAAAGAGTGAAGTCCCAGAAATAGATATGACCATCATATGTAAATAAGAACCTTTTAAAGCCGTTAAATCTGCTTGCATACCAGTAAGTAATAATGAAGCTTGCGCAATATAAAAATAAGTAGTTTTTTTAGACAGATTAAATTCTAAAATTCCGCGCATAGACCAATAAATCGATGAAAAGATAGAAAGACCAAGTAACGTTAATTTGAAGATATCTGGATCATATTTCAAAGAAGGAAGAAGAAGCTGAGCAAAGATTAGAACTCCTGCACGACATAGGAAGATCGCTGAAAATTCATACCAAGGAAGCTTACCAACGACATCATGAACCCAAGAGTGGAAAGGGAAAATTCCATGTGCTTCATAAACGATAACAAAAGAAAGTAAAAGCACAGGCCAGGTGAAAAAAGTCGAGGGCATCTCCGACATTGGAGTAATAAGTAATCCCTGCTGGTGGGCAAAAAGCATCAGGGCAATGAAGCATATTCCAGTTAAAACATGTTGAAAAAAATATGTACCCCCAACCTCCTCTCGAAAAAAACCTTTTAAAGGAATGATGCGTTGGAGGACAAAGAAAATAAAAAAAGTAGTTAAGTTATTTGCCAGGATAATACCTAATCCATTAGCAACATAAAAAAGAAAAGTCGGAGAAATTGTTTGACTATGTCTTAATGGAAACAACCCTACAAAGAGTGATCCACAATACAATAATCCAATAAAGATACTTATCTTATTAAAACGAATATCAAAAAAATGGTGGACACCAAAACTTGAGCTAAAATTTTCATTAAAAAAAATGAAGGCAAAAAACAATGTTAAAATGGCTAAGATCGAAATAATAAAATTTTGCCATTTTTTTCCAAATTCATAAAACAATGAAAAAATAGCAGGAAAAAATGTTGATACAAGAGGAGCCAATTCAAGAAAAAGGCTGCTTAATCTCATCGATTCCTCCTCAATAATATTTTGAGTAATTTTGTATCGGACTCCATCCACTTTTCCTCTAACTGGATATACGCCTTAAAAGGCCAAAACAAAAAATTTATAATTTTTTGAGTATAAAAATCAAGATGAAAGCCATGGAGAGCATGAACATAAAGCTTCTTTTTAAATTCAATCGAAAAATGATTTTCAAAAAAAGAACCTCGTTCAATAGAAGAGTTAAACTCTACAGCGGGATTTTCCACAAAATCTTGAATCAATGAACTTGATCTCAAAAATTGGTAGGTTCTAAGACTGGCATGAGTCACAATGTGAAATAAGGCAAAGTTTGTAAAACCAAGTGCAATTTCAATATAGATAATACCAACTTGAGAGATAGTTGCGTAAGCAAGCATCGTTTTGGCATCAGATCGAGTTCTACCCACCAAAGAGGCATAAATCGCTGAACAAAAACCGATCAAACCTACAATCACGAGTAATACGGGAAAATGACTGAAATACTCGCTAAATCTTAGGAGGAGAAAGGGACCAAGATGAACAGAGAGAGCACCATAAAATATGGCACTCGATGGCGTTGGTCCCTCCATGGCTGTAGGGAACCAAGATGTCATTGGGAGTTGACCCGATTTCGCAAGAGATGCCCAGATAATAAAAAGACCAATGACGACAACTCCAGGGCCACCATGAGCATGTTCGAGTAATCTAGATATCACAGTGAAATCATGTGAATGAAGGTAAAGATGGGCCCAAGCAGCAGCAGCAAGAATCCCCATATCACAAAGGCGATAAGAGATAATGGCCTTAGAAGCGTGATAAACAGGCTGTGGCTTATTATAGAAATAGCTTATGAGAAGAATTGAAGTTGTTCCAACGAGTTCCCAACCAGCAAAAAGAATATCAAGGGACCTGGCAAAAGAAATAATCATCAGACCAAAGAGCATAATTGAAAGTAGAAAAATAAATCTAAAATATCCCTCTTCGCGATGTAAATAGTTACGTGAAAATCTAAAGATGAGGCCAATTAAAGCAGAAGCTAAGAAGGCATAAGTTGACCCAAGAAGATCAACAATAAATCTAAATTTAAACTGGTAAGATCCCACTTGAATCCAGTCTGGGTAGTCTAGAAGAAGAAATGCTGGAGCATGGAAAAAAGTAACACCTAATAAAGATGCAGTAAAAATTGTCATCAATAGTGAAAGATATTTAACAGCTTCAGATAAAATTAATTCATTCAGCTTTATTCGGCTAAAGAAGGTAAATGCCAGTAGGAGTATCCACAAAAAGGGTGTAATAAGTATCGCTAAGAATAACTTTTCTATCACAGTTTAATCTCCGCAAAATTATCCTCTATGTGATTTTTAACTAATTCATGTGAACTATTAAAAATAGATAATTCTTTAAATTCAAAATTTATTTCCTCATAATCTTTCTGCGTGAAAATCCACCACTTTTCAGTTACAGGATCTTTCACTGCTAGCCTCATCCAGTGGTTATAAAGAATATTTCTTAATCGGGGATGACCAGAAAAAAGTGAACGTACAAGTTCAAGAGGCGCCTCGATGATGGTCATATTTCTAATCGGCTCGTGAATCTCAATCATTTGTCTCGCAAGACCTATTCTTAAATCACTTTGAGGTCCTGTCATCACCCCTATAAGAGATGTGAGATTTAGAGGTAATTTAGATCCACAACCAAAATTATCATTATCAACAGCTGAAAAGTAATAATCCATATTTATATTTACAGCAACCGGTATCCCTCCCAAAACGACTTGGCGAAGGATTGATCCATCTGGATCTGTAGTCCAATCATAACTTAAAAGAAAGGATCGGCGATTCATGAATAAACCTTTGGTCAGTGCTCTTCGCCCAACGATTGCCAAAGCATTCGATGAATGGCCATACTCAGGTCGAGGTTGTGCCATATCTGTTGCCCTATTTCGAACATGCTTAAAGGCCTCTTCAGGAGTATCTTCTTTAAAAGAACTGAAACGCTGACATCTTTCAAATGCATTAAGTTTTGAGGCTTTTTTTAAGTTTATTTTTAATTTATTGAATATCGACTTATGTGAGTCTGGAATTTCAATTGTATCGAGAAAATGGATTTCATCTGTACAAGTATCGTGAACGGCCCCTACAAATCTAGTTGAATCAGGAATATTTAATCCAACTTTAAATAACTCCCTTCGTACCTCAGGATCATTCGCCATTTTTACAAAAGCTCTTGTATTTGGAAGGCCAGCATTCCCACCACAGGCACCACAACCATAAGCTTGTCTGAATGGGTTATTATTACTGGAAGAGCCATGGCCCATAACGAGGATAAGATTCGACATTTTAGTTCGATGGCCAACCATTCTCACAATTGATTCGACAATTTTTGACATCTCTAATTTTGTATACCCGTAATTTTCATCTCCCCTTTCGAGATTTAATTCAGTTTCAGGCTCTTTTTTCATGAAGGTAAATAAACGCTTTCTTAGATTTTTACTTAGATGAGGAAAAAAAACCTGAATAGACATCGGAAATAAACTTAAAATACCTAGAAAAAGTGTCGAAAAAAAACCTCTTATTAAAGTCCTTGAATGATAATAGAGATTTAAATCTGTTGAGCCTTGAAAAAGATTCCAAAAATTAAAATTTCCAGGATCACTTTTTGGAACTTCCAATACGACTCGGCTTGGAACGACAACAGGTGGGCACTGAGATATGAGTCTTTTATTTTTAAAAGAAGCGAATTTCATATCAATACCAAAGAAACCAACGACGCCAAACGTTTCAATTTCTTGGTCTATTTCTTCAATATACCGCCGTATGGACTCCTCGCGATCATCAATACAAAAATATATTTGCGCATATGGTTTCACTGAATTTGCAAATTTTTCTTTATGTGAAGTAATCGCCATAATGGCTTCACGGTGAAAGTGATGCTCAAATGCCTCATGCCATAATCTCGTTCTATCTCGATGTTCTGACTGATCAATGAGATCAACAATTTGCAGCAAATCCTCACAGGAAAGATCTCTCATCCAACGTTCATTTAACTTAAAGGAAGTGGTAATTTGGTAGAGCGCAAATGAAAGTTGATAGCTTCTTAATTCAATAAGATCTGTTCTTCCGTGAATAGTTGAAAGATCAATTGAATGGGCTTCGCTATGGAAAGTATCAATAGAAGATTCAACTAAGACTATCACGGCGATGTAGTCGATGAGTTTTAAAGAAGGGGCCTTCACAGTTGCTTGCCAAGGTTCAAGCTCGAGCTTATTAACCATACCGGCCCAGCCTTTAAGATCAAATAATATTTCTAATAGATAATTCTCCCATTCATTTTCTGGAATATTTTTATTTTTTAGTATTGCCTCAATTACCTCTTGAGGTGATTGATTTTTATATCTTTGTACACTTTTTGAAAGTGTTTTTACCCAGCCAAATGAAAAATGTTCAATTGATTGGATATCAAAAATAAAAAAATCCCAAAAACTTTTATTTGTGAATGGATTTGACCAAAAACTTTGACCTTGATCTAAATAGCTAGAAATAAGTCTAATTAATAATGGGTGGACAGAATTCGAATAAGATTCATTATGATACTTTTCCCAATAACCTCTTGCTCTCCAAAAAACTTCTGATCTCGACAATACGAGCTTCTGGTTGTTCATCTTATCAAGACAAGCTTCCCAAAGCCTATTGTCATTAATTTTAGGCTGAAGATCGTCATCATTAAATCCCAATTCCGAGAACATCAACCTGAAGTAGAACTCTCTTGAAGTCAGTCCCATTTTTTCCAAAAAAGGAAAGGGCTTGTAATGGCCAAGATAATGATCTATCGCCCTTAAAATATCGCCATCAGTAATCTTTTTTTCATTATACTTTTCAATGTATCTATAATCTTGCCAATAGGGTCTAGCACGATAAAGCTTTCCAGCTTCAGAAACGGCTTCATGGAAGTCTTTGTCTTCAAACATCAATAGAATATTATTATGAACAAATGTGTGGAGAGGATTTTGAATCGGTAACTTGTTTCTAATATTAGAAATAATTTTTTCCAGCATGTCTTACCTTGGTATGAATATTTTTATTTTACCTCCACCGCATAAATAAACCAACCAAATGAATAAATTTTAATTATTCATAACTATATTCAATATCGACATTCATCATTTCTTTTTTCTCAGTTCTTATATTGGATAATCCACTGTAGCTCAATAGCCTTTTTAATTTAGCGTCATAAACCATTTTAAGTTTCGGTGCGAATAATTTTAGAAACCAATTATCGATTTCAACTTCAAAGATGACCTTCTCTTCAGACTGGCCAATGAGTTTTAAATAAAAGTCATAGGCATCTAATCTGCCTGGTATGACAAACTTGAGCTTTAATGTCTTGTTTTTGATAACATTCTCAAAATTTGAAACCAAATAGTAATGAAGCCCCTGACCACCTACGACGAGCTTTCCCTTGTAATCCTTCAATTCAATTTTTTTAGTTTCTTCAGTCTCTTTTTCATCTTGGTTAAACATGACGGGAGAATCTTTCACATATCTTAATCCATGAACATTTTTATGCTGTATATCCTGCATGGTGTGATCAGGAAGACTTAGGGATTGAGAATAGTTATTGGTGAGACGTGCGATAATGTCACCTTTGGGATTGATGTAGACCGTCTCTGAGGAAATAATTTTTCCATTCTCCTGAACCAATGTATGCATTTCTTTATAAACAAGCTTCCCCTTTAACTTTGCTTCACCCCTATATACCTGAGTGTCACTGTATGCATTAGGATTCAAGATAAATAGAATCAAAAATAATACTTTCATTGAGTCACCCTTTTGTATGAATTATCTCTAAGTTAACATATCATTTACACAATAAAACTTACTTTTATAAAATGGATCTTTGATGGCCAAAAATAAAACTTCAATTATATTTCTCCATGCTGCACTTGGGGTTCAAAAAGATATGGCGGGCCTAATGAGTATTTTTCAGGATAAAGGTTTCGAAACATACTCATTTAACTTTTCTGGGCATGGGACAACTTCAGTTGAATCAAAAGAATTCAGGATTGACCTTTTTGCACGAGATTTAGATTCCTTTATTCAAATTAATCATATCCAGAACCCCGTCATATTTGGTCACTCAATGGGTGGTTATGTGGCACTCTATCATAAAGCTAATTTTGAAGCCTCACCCATTTCAAGAATCTTTACCTATGGAACGAAGTTTAATTGGAGTGAAAAATCTTTATCCAAAGAGCTTCCCCTCTTAAATCCAGATTATCTAAAGGAAAAATACCCTACGCAAGTTGAAATATTAAAAGCAAAACATGGAGATGGGTGGAGGCAACTTCTACTCTCCACTGCTCATATGATGCAGCATTTAGAAAAATTAGACGGTCTTTCTAAAGAAGATCTCGAATCGATTGATATTCCTGTGATGCTTATCTTGGGAGACCAAGATCGCGTCGTAACAACTGAAGAAACGAGTACCATTAATTCCTTTTTAAAATTTGGAACGATGAAAACGATATCTCATTCAAAGCATGAGCTTGAAAGATCAAATTTAAAAGAAATTGCCGAAATGGTAATTCAAAATATTGACTGAATTTAGTTTAATAAAGCAGCGCATTTTTACTTCCAGACACAAGACCATTTTTTGTAGCGGGATTCTCAAATTTTAGTAAGATAATCTAAGAATAAAGAGGACCCAATGAGAGATTACTCCTGGATTGCAGATACTGCCGTCGAAGCTAAAAATTATTCACATTCTTTAGCAGCCTATTTTGCAAAAGCTATCTCAAAAGTTTACTTCGAACCTATTACTGATAAAGAAATGCAAAGGGCGTGGGCCGTTCTCACGCGAGATATGGTACATTTTGGTGTCGATCCAGATCTTGAAGGACCTCCTGATCTTAAGGCAACAGTTGCGGCTCTTCAAACAATGGGTATAGATCAATTTAATGAGAATATGGTCGACGAAGAAAAATTGACTCTCGTCTTAACAAGTTTTTTTGATCAATTATTTGGAACCCTTAGTGAACACCCTCAGATTTTTGAACTCCTAGAAGAAATCGATATCATTGAGGACATCGTGGGAACAGTTGTTAAAAAATATGTTCCGATTCTAAAATTATTTCCGGCCTTCTCTAATGAAGCGTTAACAATCATTCCTTATCTAAGAGAACCTCTGTTCACTGCTCTCTACGAGCTTCCTGAGATGGAGCATCATAAACTTACTCGATTAACTGAACGTATTATGCGTAAATTTTATCAGAATCAAGTGAGACCCAATTTAGTTGAAACATTAAAAGATAATTTAAAGGGAAGAAATCTACTTCTTCCCCTTATTGATGAAGCCGTCAATCACCTTCCAGCTGATCGATGTATGACTGGGCTTATTGCTATTTTATGTACTCCTAGAGAAGAACTATCTCAGGGAAGAATCATCTCTATTGTGCTTCAAGAACTTGGTGGAATGTATGTTAAACTCGCGCAAGTTCTTGCAGAACTTGCTCCTCCCTCTCTTGCGAGAGAACTTCGCCATCAGCAAGACAAGTTAGGGGGAATTTTCGGAAGCCAACAGAAGTCTTGGAAATACGTTTTAGAAATTTTTGAAAGGCCGTCTTGGGAAAGGCTTAAAAGCTACATTCACATTCCTAATCATGTACAAAATGCTTTTGCAGGTGCATCTGTTGGGGCCATTTACCAATTTGATCTTACTGAAAGTGGTAAAAAGAAGCTTCAAACAACCAAACCAATCCTGATTAAAATTCAAAGGCCTGGACTTTCAGAACTTTTTGAAGAACAAAAGGAAACTCTTATTTCAATTTTAAATCATCTTGATAGCACTCTTCCTGAAACTGAACTCAGTCAAGATGACCAGGCCGAAGTCAGTGGACTTATTATGGCCCTTAAAAGAACAATTATTAACTATGCTACTCAAAGTATTGGTGAACTAGACTTTAGGGTCGAGAAAAAAAATGCTGATATGGTCCGAGAAGCTTTAAAAGGACAATTCGATCTCAATATTCCTCAATATTATCATGTTGAAACAGATGTTTCTATGATGGAGAAAATTGAGGGAGAGAAAATTACCTCCGTTGTTCATTCCCGTTACCTAGAAAGGATGAGTATCGCTGATACAGTTTCAGATGCTTATTTATTTTTGATGTTTCAAAGAGGCATCATTTGGGCAGACCCCCACGCTGGTAACATCTTATATGATGCCGACAAAATGCAAGTAAAGTTAATTGATCTTAATCCATGTTTTACTTGGGATCCGAAAACGATCAAATTATTTATTGGATTTTTATATCGATTAATTTTAAGTGATCAGAAAGGAATTTTTCATAGTCTAAGTGCTTTAGTAGAAAATCCAGATGACTTAAAGAATGAAAGAACTGAAAAACTCATTAAAACTTTTATTGCTCTAGGGAACCAAGGTGCGTTCATTCGCTACCTATCAGATTTCGTAAGGCTCTTAAGTGAAGCCAATATTAATCTAAAAATTGAAGTGCAAGCAGCTCTTAGAGGGATAACTCAGGTCTACCTTACCTCTAGTGCAATTTCCTCTCGACATAATTTTGGACAGATTTTTCAAAAACAATTTGGTTGGAAGATGCTTATAAAGCATATTCTTTCTATTGGGCCTTTTAAAGTACTAAAAGCTGCCCTTCCCATTGCTTTTGATCTTGTAAAAAATTCTCCTGAACAAGAGGTTGGTCCAACCTTGGATGAAAGAGATTTAGCTGCCATCGAAAACGCTCTCGTTCAATTAAAAGAAGAAAGCGTATGCAATATCGAACTGATGAGAACAAGTCCGGAAGATAACACAAGGTTGGCACTTTCAACTGATGGCTCAAGACTTATTAAAAGTGCCCACTTACGATTAGAGATACAGACAGAAACAAAGCCCGCATCTGTAAGATATATATTAGAGGTTCCAAACAAAGAATGGCTTAGAGAGAGACAAGAATACATCAAACTTCAAGGTCTAGGCTTTGCCCTATGTTTAGTTGAATGTCTAGAACAACTGAGAAGACACTCACTTGAGAATTATTGGTATATCGTAGAAGGATGGAATCGTTTACCAAGTGAGAGAACCTACAAAGAGAGCACTTTAATTGGAGATGTTCGACTAGCGGCCAGAAATCTTTTTGCGAGAAGATATCAAAACATATGGGTGTCTGACTTCATGACCGTATCGAGCTGGAATCGATTTTTATGGAAGCTTCTTATATGGATTGAAGAACGATTTGAAAAAAGAGAAACAGGATATTTTTACTTTTTAAGTAAAAAACTTGGCAGTGAAAAAGTTGGCCAATACACCTTCGGGACTCTTCACCGAATAAAAATCATCATCTATCGTTTAATAATCCAGGGATTAAAAACACTCATTAAAAGATCTAAGTTTGAGATGAACTTACTCCCCTTAACCACTGATCAACTGATCGACCGGATGATTCATGGACTTCTGAGAAGAGGATATGTTCCGAAGAGGGACTAACTTGTTGAAATCTCTTATGTGAGATCTCAGTAGGAAGTATCTTTTTCAGTCCAAAAAAAGTCTCTTTGACAGAGAGTGATCGCATGAGGGAGAACAAGAAAATGTTCCATTCATTTATTCTCTTTCTTATTGTTACAGGGTCTTGTCTTGCATCCTCACGTGATGAGGCAGAGACAATACTGGCCAAATTTTCAAGTGAAGTGAATCTAACAGCACGATTAGATAAAATCTCCAAAAGCTTTTTAGGTCTTCCCTATGGTAAAGGTGGTCCCCTCGGTGAAGGGAAAGAGGGGCGATTTGATCAAGATCCTCTTTATCGATTTGATACTTTTGACTGCACAACTTTTGTAGAAACTGTCATGGCGTTAAGTTTTAGTCGAGAAGTTAATGAATTTGAGATTCATCAAGACCAAATTCGTTATATGAATGGCGAGGTCGATTATCTCAAAAGAAATCATTTCACTGACCTTCAATGGATTCCTGAAAACGTAAAAAATGGTTTTATGAGCGAGATTAATGAAGAAGTCGTAGATATTTCTGAATTAAAAATAGCTGAAGCAACTATTAATTTTGCTGGATGGTTAAGGTCCCACAAAATACAACAAATAGTGATTCCTGATGCTCCTATTGAGATCAAAGAAGATCGACTCTTAGAATTAAAAAATCTTTCTTCTCAATATCAAAATCAAATCGCGAGACTTAGCTACATTCCTATTTCTAGTCTTATTAAACGTCCGTCTATCTTAGATAAAATTCCAACCGGCGCCGTGGTTAATTTTGTTCGTCCAAACTGGGATTTAACTGAAGCTGCAGGGACCCACCAAAATATTTCCCATCAAGGCTTCCTTTTCAGACAAAAGCAGATTCTCTTTCTTCGACATGCCTCAACAAGTGGGAAGGTAGAAGAACTACCTTTCATCGATTATCTAAAAAAATTTGATGGTCATCCAACCCTAAAGGGCATCCATCTTATGAAAGTGAATTCAATTTAAGCTTTATACAGACCGGCGTGATTTGAGCCTAAAAAGCAAGCATCCACTAAACTCTTTTTCACTTTAGGAAGTTTTTTAAGTTCAGTGAGACCAATCAACTCATAGTGATCAATATCATTAAAACTCTTACCCATTTCTACTAAATTTTCTTCAGTCGTTCGCCAGTTCCAATGATTAAAATGATTCAGATCAATGGGATCGGAATAAGCATAGAGTGATTTTTGACCTTTAAGATTGAAATAAAATTCAAAATAACTCATCACCAATTCTCTTATACTTTTGTAGATAGGATCTCTCCCTCTTAAAAGGGTGGTATTTGATTTAGAAAGACTTCCCCAACCTTTGTCATCTTTATAAACAGTAATCACATGATGATCATCATTTTCAGCTTGAAAAGAAACCATTAATGGTTTCTTTCCATGAAACTCTAAGGCCGCAGCTGCAAGTAAACCACCTTCTAAACAATGAGCATCTTTAGATAAAAGAATATATCTTGGAGAAGCAGCATCATCTGAGGGATTGTAATCCAACTCATCAAGAAAGTTTTGGATTTTATAGGCATTACTTAAGGATCGGAAAAATTTTCTTTCAGATGGAGTCCACATTTTTAAACGACTTCAATAATGAGATGGTGGATATTGAAATGACTCTTGATTAAATTTCTGTAGAAGGACGACTTCTGATCATGGTTTTTTCGGATTATTATTTCACATCCAACCTGACCTGGTGCCAATCTCCAAAGATGGATATCGATAACTTTAGATCCATCTAGCTCAAGTTTTTTGACAAGATTGTCTCGATCAATGGTCTCATCGTGAGCATCTAACAAATCCATTCCAGACTGTTTTATAAGAGATAAAGACCACCTCAAAACAACCACTCCTCCTAAAACTCCGACTGCAGGATCCAACCAGTGCCAACCGTTCCACTTCCCAAGCAATAAAGCAAAAATCGCCAAAACAGAAGTTAAAGCATCGGTTAAAATATGAATATAGGCACTCTGATGATTATGATCATGAGCGTGTGAATGCGAATGCGAATGTGAATGACCATGATGGGTAGAAGGACTCAATTTATTCTTTGGATGATGACAATTTTCATCATGATCATGGTTATGATGATGCTCTTCTTTTTGATGAAGAATAAAAGCACAAATTAAATTCACAATCAAACCAATCGCTGCGACCACAAGAGCTTCATTATAGTGAATAATTCTTTTTTCATAAAAATGAAGAAAAGATTCATAAATCATCGATCCAGCAATTAAGATGAGAAACAGAGCACTGGTATATCCACCTAATGAGAGAATTTTACCACCACCAAAAGTAAAACTTTGTCTAAATTTAGGATGCCGATAAAGATAATAAACAACCAAAGAAAGAAAGAGTGCCAGTGTATGGGATGCCATATGCCAACCGTCTGCCAGAAGCGCCATGGATCCAGACCAGTAACCAACTACGATTTCAACAATCATAGTAAAAAGAGTAATGAGGGTTACCCACTTTGTTTTTCGCTCATTGGCGATAAAAACATCTGTATCTCTGTGTTCAATAGAACAATGTCTATTCATGATTGCTCCTATCAGCATTTTATCTTTTTCGGGGGAAAATGTCCAAAACTCCCAAACTTGAACCACTCATAATGAGGAACATCGCCATCAAAGTTGCTGATTTTAAGTCCTCATTTGTAAACATCACTAAACCAAAAGTTGATAGGACAGGAGTTAAGTAAGAAAGAGCACCAATAATTCTTGAATCGCCATACTTTAGCGCAATATCCCAAGTGTAAAACGCGATCCCAAATGGGCCAATCCCCATAACCAGAATCTTCCAGGCATCATGCCATTGTAAAACAACTCTTGGCTCAATTAAAAAGTGAGTAAAAAAACAGAGTAAACCTGAAATAAAACAAAACCCTGCAATCGTCCAAATGGAAGTTTGTGGTAATCTTTTTTTCCCCAAAGAAAATATGGGCCAAATAAAAGCAGCACTGAGAGCGAGCAAATACCCAAATAGGTGTTCTGTCTTAAAATCAAAAGAAAAACCAGTCACTAAAATAAAGCAACCTAGGATCGAGAGAACTCCTCCAAAAATGTGGTGTATCTTAATTTTGAATTCTTTAAAAAAAAGGGGAGATATGAGCACTAAGATAACAGGCCATAAGTAATTTAAAAGATTCGCCTCTAGAACCGGGGCATGCCTAAAAGCATAAAAAAGGCAAAAGTGATAACCAAAATAACCAAAAACGCCCCAGCCCAGAGTTTTTATGCTAGGAAACATCTCCCTAGGATGAAAAAAGCCAGGCAAAGATCCAATCATAAAGGCCGCACCTAAAATATAAAAAGGTGGAAGATGAAGCAGTAATTTTCCAAAAGTTGCAAGACTTGCCCAAAGGGAAATCGTCAAAAATGCAAGGACAAGAGATAAGTTTTTCTGACCCATATAAAACTGTAGCTTGAAACCCTAATTCAGGCTAGTCTAAAGCAATGCTTGAGACACCAAGACTCATTCTAAGACCTGCATCAATTGAAGATGCAGAAAATCTTTATCAGTTAAATTCTGATCCTGAGGTCATGCGATACACTGGTGATATAAAGTTTCATTCTCCTTTTGAAGCCAGAAATTTAATTCAGGAAAGAATCATTCCCCAGTTTACTCAACATAAAATGGGTCGCTTTATGACATTTTTAAAAGATGGAACATTTATTGGATGGTGCGGGTTAAAATACTTTCCAGAATCTGGAGAAGTTGACCTTGGGTATAGATTGATCCAAAATTTTTGGAGTAAGGGATACGCCACGGAGGCCGGAAAATGCTGCTTAAGTTATGGTTTTAAAGAACTAAACTTAAATCGTATTATCGCAAAGGCCATGCCTGAAAATGTTGCAAGCATTAAAGTTATGCAAAAATTAGGAATGACTTTTAGAGGATATTTAAGAGACCCTACTGATCCCCAGTCGTTTATCGTTTATGACATATTTAACAGTGAGAAAAAACCTTGAGGCGGCTCATCGCATTTTTTATTTTGTCTTCGGTTAAAACTTTCTCTTGGATTTTTTACAAGGCGAACTACAACTGGCTAACTCCTATTCCTGAAAATCCTTGGAAAAATATAAGACTTATGATTTTTTTAAATCATACTTCTCTTTTTGAACCTTTATTTTCACAAGTAATTCCCTTCCATTATCTTTGGCATCTGGCCGGTCATTTCAATATTCCAGGAGCAGATATCACCCTGGATCGACCTTTTGTTGGAACCTTTTGGAAACTAATGGTGCCAAATATAGCTTCCATCACAAGAAAAAAAGATGCGACGTGGGAGAACTATCTCTCTTCTATTCAAAATGAAGATGTGGTTATGATTGCACCAGAGGGAAGGATGAAGCGCCCTAATGGATTTGATAAATTTGGAAAGCCTATGACAGTCCGAGGTGGGGTTGCAGATATTATTATGAGTATGAATGATGGGTATATGGTCCTTTGCCTTTCAGGTGGACTTCATCATGTTCAGGCCCCTGGCCAATTCTTTCCAAGAATATTTAAAAAGATTCGAATGAATTTAAGTCTTATTGAAATTAAAGATTACAAATCTCAATTTCCTCAAACAACACGAGAAATGAAAATGGCGATCGTTGCAGACTTACAAAAACGACTTGAGAATGATTGTCCTAAAATGAATAGATCGAATAATTAATTTTATGGATAACTTCATTTAAGGAAGAAAGCCATGGGTGTTCATGATCAATAAGACTTCGAACTCCCTTTCCTCTGGCAATGACTCGAAAATGATGATGAGGTGTTTTCTTTTCTAGTTCTAAAAGAGTATGTCTAATATGATCAACTTTTCCAAAATCATAAATAAAATAACAATCCGCAGTTGGTAGAGAAAATTTAGGATCCATGAGATCCTGCTGAAAGAGAGAGGGATCTCCCACCTTAAACGTCTTTAAAATTCTGTTACCCTCTTCAACTCTTTCTGCCACTAACTCATAACCAAGAAAGCGGGTGTCAGAAAATAAGCTATGAAGAACGATACCTAAACGTCCATAACCGGCGCCTAAATCCACTAAGAGTTCACCTTTCCTTGGACTAAGAATTTCACATATTTCTACTAATTCTGAGTAAGGAGTATTTAAAACCTGAGGATCTAATCCAATCCAAGTTTGATGACCTTTATGTAAAACCTCTCCTAAATTTGCCATCGTTCCTTGAGGCCTTAATTCCCTCGCTTTGAGGAGTAAATTAGATTCTATCTCGTTAATTTTAAAACCAAGTTTAGAATCAATTTCTTCTGAATCCTGAAAAAAGAAGTCTCTATTCAATTTTTATACTCCAGAGGTCTGTTTTGAATTAAGATCATATTAGCTAGATATTTATGAAAACAACCTATATTTCAAAATTACCTAATCATCAAGGTCTCATCGAATGGACTGCTGATGAAAACCAGACCTGGAAGAAACTCATTCTTCGTCAAAATGAGATGGTGAAAACTCGGGCGAGCGATGAATTTCTAGAAGGCCTTGAAAGGATTCAATTCTCTAAGACAACAATTCCACAGCATACTGAAATAAATATGAGACTAAAGAATTTCACGGGATGGGAGGTGGAAGTCGTTCCGGCCCTTATCCCTGCAAAAGATTTTTTTACTCTTCTTGCCAACAAACGTTTCCCGGCAGCTAGTTTTATTCGCATCCCCGAGGAACTCGATTACATACAAGAACCAGACATATTCCATGAGTTTTATGGACATGTCCCTTTACTCACCTTTAAAGAGTATGCTGATTTCATGGAAGAGTTTGGAAAAATTGCACTTTCAGTCCCCAGCAAAGACCGGAGAAGATTATTTCGTTTGTTCTGGTTTACAATTGAATTTGGTCTCGTTAACTCCCCCAGGGGAGTTAAAGCTTACGGTGGCGGAATGCTCTCTTCCATTCATGAGACAGTTTATTCAGTAGAAAGCCCTGATCCTGTAAGAAGACCTTTTGATCCCCTTACCGCCCTTAGGACTCCTTACCGCATTGATATTCCCCAACCTCTTTATTATGTTCTCAATCAATTCTCCGATCTTTATAAAATTCTCGATCTGAATATCCCCTCCCTTCTTCAAACATCAAAAGAACTCGGGGACTTTGAACCTCTTTTTGTGCCAGAGACGGAGGAGCTTTAATTCCATTTTATTCGTCATTTTAATGACTTAACTATCTTTCATAGTGCCACTTCAAGATGGATCTATCTTTAGGTTTTTGATATGAGTTTCCATCTCAACAAAGCGGAGGAACTTGTGAAAATTTTAATAACGTTATTTATGACTCTTTCCCTTAATACAGCTTTTGCATTACCGGTTGCACCTTTTGATGCTTTAAAAAATGTTGAGAAAAATTCTTATCAATCTTCAGGCCTATCGACCCAATATGATTTTGAGGGAATTGTAAAACTCTCCAATTGCTCGGGATCATTAATTGCCTTTAGTGGCCAGCCCCTCTCCAATAAAGCGATTGTGATGACGAATGGCCATTGCATCCAAAAACCGGGTGGATATTTAAAACCAAAAGAAGTTTGGGTTAATAAGAACATGAAGCGGTCTTTGAAAATTTTTGACCGCGAGATGAAACTTAAAAATATTGAAGCCACTAAAATTATCTATGCTACGATGACGGATACTGATGTCGCCTATTATGAGCTCTCTGAGTCTTACGAAGAAATTTTTCAACGAACTGCCATTCGTCCATTCCTATTGGACTCTGCCCGCCCCTTTGAAGGATTATCAATAGACATTATCTCAGGCTACTGGGATAGAGGCTATAGCTGTGAAATTGACGGATTCGTTCATCTTATTAAAGAGGGAGAATGGACTTTTACTGATTCAATTCGCTATACAAAAGGGTGCGATACCATCGGTGGAACATCAGGCTCTCCCATTATCGCAAGAGGCGAGAGAAGAGTGATTGGAATAAACAATACTTCAAATGAATCAGGTCAAAGATGCACCATAAATAATCCATGTGAAGTTAATGAGGCCGGTGATGTTAGCTCCCACAAAGGAGTGAGGTATGGCCAACAAACCTATCCGATTTATCCTTGCTTAACATTTGATTTTAAGCTGGATTTAACGAAAACAGATTGCAAACTTCCAAAGTAATTTTATGAAAGGAACTTTTTTTAATAAACCCTTAGAATGGAACCTAGAAACCGTCGGTGAGTTCTGGCATCAAGGCGACGTTTTAAAGGGTACACTCAAATTAAAAAATCATAGTTCTGAAACAGTTTCATTAGACAACTGTGGAGTGTCTCTTGCCCATGGAGAGATAAAAAAAGTTCAGTCACGCGTTGAGGGGGCCTTAAAAATTGAACAGAAATCCATTTTTGAGACCAAGGAAATTCATCCAAATCAAGATTTAAGTCTACCCTTTTCATTCTCAATTGATCCCAATTCACCCGTAACGGACAAAAAATCTAGCTTCTATTTAGGCTTTGGAAAACAATTTCTTGAAAGCCAACTTCAGGTGAGAGTAGATCCAAGGCCTCTTTTCACAAAAGTAGTTGGTCTGTTGGATACGTTTCTAAGATTTAAGCTCAAAGAAACGAAGTGTGCTAAAAAAGGTGTCGAATTTAAATTCATTCCCCCTACTTCAAGAGAAATGGCAAATATTGAATCAATGAGTGTAACTTTCTCAATGGATAAAGAGAATCTTTGCTTACATTTTCAATTTCAGGTGAAGAAAATTGATACAAGTTCAGTCACAACAAAAATAAACAAAGAAAATATTGCCATCGAAAGGTCCTTAACCCCAAAAGAGTATTCTTTAGGTAAGGATATGATCAATCAAGACCTCATTCTTAGGGCGCTAGAATCGGCCTTAAGTGAAATTAAAATGAAGAACGTCTTCTAATCTTAATCAACTTTTAGATTTGATCGGACTACCGGTTTATAGATTTTATTCAACCCTTCAAGTGGAAGAGAAGAGGAATTAAAGGAATAATCCTTCGTCTTCATCCATATCATATCTGGGCGAGTTTCTGAAATCCACTCACCACCCATAATGCTATCTGAACTACTTAGCTCCAGGATATACTCATAATTTTTAGCTTTAAAGGCTTGAGCAATTGTCCCTGTAACTGGCTCTTTAGAAACAAAATTAATTTCTCCCTCATCAAGGGCCGATTGAGTAAAGAATTGAAGTTCCTCACCATAAATCATTTTAGTTTTAATCTGGATTTTTTTAGAGACACCATTTTTTAAATCTGTTTTGGATAAGGGAAGACTTTTTATAATCTCCGATTCGTAGCCTGTTACAGGCTGGTTCCAAACATCATTATATCGATCAACATCAGCGACAAAACCTTTGGAATGAATACCAATGAGGGAGCCTAGAACAATATGAAAGGCACCTGGATTAACATCTCTACAGGCCGGTTTTGATGCGTCCTGAGGAGAAGGAGTTTGATTAAAATCTTCCTCTGATCCCTCACCTACAACTTTTCCTTCTGCTGCACATCGATCACCAACTCGAACATAAAAACCTCGAGAATTAAAAGCGTCGTGCATGGAAACGAGGGCCTTCACATCAGACGAACCAAAAGAAACTCTAATTCCATCTTTATTGATGAGGGAAGTCTTATCTGGCTCAGGGTAATGTAAAGCAGCAAGCGCCCATCCATGACAAATTCCTTCCCACCATAAATCATCTGGAGAATATTTATTTAAAACTTTTTTGGTGAGCTTGTAGGAATAATCTCCCATAGCTATATCATAGAGTTCAGCTGGAGAAAGTTGTGCTAGTTGATCTTCACTCATCTGGAGAAGTTCTTCTTTAGTATGGAATTCATAGGCAAATGGATTTGGGAAGGGATGATTCCAACGATAAGCAATTCCACCTAAGTAAGATGGCCAGTAACTTTCTGACCAGCCATAGCGATCGTCTTTGATAGAAGCTTTTAAAGGAAGTTTTTGAAAATTTTTCTCAACACTCTTACCGATGATCACGTTGAAGAAATCAGGATTATTTGAACGATTCCATTTCTCAGCAAATGCCGAATTCATAAGAAGAAAGAAAGGGACTATTGCCTTTAACATGGATTGATCACCTTGCGAGAGTTTAAGAATTTATAGCCCAGACTCAAATTGATCTCAACCCGGGGGGTAGAAATTACAAGCTTGTGATCTTCATAGATTCAATACTTTAGATCTATTCAAGTCCAAGAAATTGGTCGTAGGTACACTCTTCATCTCTAAGGCCTGATTGTTCAATAGAAACAACTCTATTCGCAATCGTTTGAATAAATTCATGGTCGTGGGAAGTAAAAAGAAGAGTTCCCTTAAAATCAATAAGACCCTCGTTAACGGCCGTTATTGTCTCAAGATCGAGGTGATTCGTGGGATTATCCATAACCAAGACGTTAGACCCTGAAAGCATCATCTTTGAGAGCATACAACGAACTTTTTCTCCTCCAGAAAGGACATTACATTTTTTTAGAGCTTCTTCTCCAGAGAAAAGCATGCGCCCTAAAAACCCGCGTAAAAAAGTTTCCGTCTGATCTTTTGAATACTGCCTAAGCCAGTTAATGAGGTCTAATTTAGCATCTTTGAAAAACTCAGAGTTATCATTTGGAAGATAGGCCCTGGTCGTTGTAATACCCCACTCTATCTTTCCTGCTTCAGGTTTTATTTCACCCATGAGGGCCCTAAACAATGCGGTCGTTACAACTTCAGAGGATGCGAGAAAAACTGTTTTCTGCCCTTTTTTTATGGTGAAAGAGATATTATTGATGATTTTTTCTCCCTCAAGAATGACTGTGAGGTTTTCCACTTTCAATAGTTGGTCACCGGCCTCACGATCTGGTCTGAAGCCAACATAAGGGTATCTTCTAGAGGAGGGTTGAATATCCTCGAGAGTTAACTTATCTAAAAGTTTTTTCCTAGAGGTGGCTTGTTTTGATTTTGAGGCATTGGCAGAAAAACGCTGGATGAATTCCTTTAACTCCTTCATTTTGTCTTCTGTTTTCTTATTAATATCTGAAAGCATTCGTTGGGCGAGCTGACTGGACTTGTACCAAAAATCATAATTTCCAACGTAGAGTTTTATTTTTGAAAAATCGATATCACAAATATGAGTACAAACTTTGTTTAAAAAG
>Ga0164292_10001192_pt1 | contig 20873 bp, 21 predicted proteins | sample GEODES117metaG_FD_111486 | JGI IMG/M metagenome (GOLD analysis project Ga0164292, IMG submission 111486) | Eutrophic lake water microbial communities from Lake Mendota, Wisconsin, USA - GEODES117 metaG | ecosystem: Environmental > Aquatic > Freshwater > Lake | place: USA: Lake Mendota...
CTGGCCCGCGCGCTGGCCTAGCCCTCGACCTGCTCGGCCAGCATCAGCCAGCGTTCCTCGGCTGCGTCCTTCTCGGCGCGGGCATTGGCAACCCCTGCGCTGATGGTCGCAAAGCGCTGCGGATCCTTGGCGTAGAGTTCAGGGTCATTCAGCAGCGCCTCGCCCTTGGCAATCGCGGCCTCAAGCTCCGTGATCCGCGCGGGCAGGATCTCGTAGTCGCGCTGGTCCTTGTAAGAGAGCTTGACCGTGGACCTTGCTGGCGGGGGCGGTGGCGGGACGGGGGTCTCATCCTTGCGGGCGGCGGCGGGGCGCGATGCCACGGGCTGCTTGCGCTTGGCCTCCCAGTCGGCATAGCCGCCTGCGACGATATCGACCTTGCCCGATCCGTCGAGGCCGAGCGTCACCGTCACCGTACGATCGAGGAAGTCGCGGTCGTGGCTGACGATCAGCACCGTGCCGTCGAAATCGGCGATCACTTCCTGCAGCAGGTCGAGCGTTTCGAGATCGAGATCATTGGTCGGCTCGTCGAGCACCAGGAGGTTCGCGGTGCGGGCAAACTCGCGCGCCAGCAGCAGCCGCGACCGCTCGCCGCCCGACAGGATGCCGACCTTGGTATCAACCAGCCCGGGATCGAACAGGAAGTCCTTGAGATAGGCCATCACGTGCTTGCGCACCCCGCGCACGTCGATCCAGTCGCCGCCCTCGGCAAGGATCTGGCGCACCGTCGCATCGGGTTCGAGCAATTTGCGCTGCTGGTCGATCATCACGCCCGACAGCGTCTGGGCATGGGTGACAGTGCCGGTGTCGGGTTCCAGCTCTTTGGTGAGCATTTTCAGCAAGGTGGTCTTGCCCGCGCCGTTCGACCCGACGATCCCGATGCGGTCGCCATTCTGGATCCGCAAGCTGAACGGCTTGATGATCGCGCGCCAAAAATCTCCGGCACCATAGGTCTTGGAGATGCCTTCCGCGACGATCACCGACTTCGATTTGAAGTCATCATCGCTGGAGAGTTTCAGTTTCGCTGTCCCCGCGCTGGAGATCATCGACGCCCGCGCCGCACGCATCTGGTAGAGCTTTTCCAGCCGGCCCTGGTTGCGCTTGCGCCGCGCGGTCACCCCGCGTTCGAGCCAGTGGGCCTCGAGCTTGAGCTTGGCGTCCATCCGCTCGGCCGTGCGGGCTTCCTCGGCGTAGACCTGTTCTTCCCACGCCTCGTAACCGCCGAAGCCGACCTCCTTGCGCCGCATCGTCCCGCGGTCGAGCCACAGGGTTGCGCGGGTCAGGCGGGTGAGGAAGGTGCGATCATGGCTGATGGTGATGAAGGCGCCGCGATAGCGGCTAAGCCAGTCCTCGAGCCAGTCGATCGCGCCCAGATCCAGATGGTTGGTCGGCTCGTCGAGCAGGATCAGATCGGGGTCCTGCGCCAGCGCGCGGGCAATTGCAGCGCGCCGCCGCTCGCCGCCGCTGGCAGTGGCCGAAAGGCGGCTCATGTCGATGCCAAGCTGGCCGGCGATCGCTTCGACCTCGTGCGCGGCGGGGGCATCATCACCGCCCAGCGCGAAGTCCATCAGCGTGCCTGTGCCGGAGAAATCGGGCTCCTGTTCGAGGAACACGATCCGGGTGCCGGGCTTCACCCGCCGCTGGCCGCGATCCGCGTCGATCCGTTCCATGATCAGCCGCAGCAGCGTCGTCTTGCCCGCGCCATTGCGGCCGATCAGCGCCAGCCGGTCGCCCGGCAGGACGTGCAGATCGATCGGCGCCGCGCCGCTGGTGGGCGTCGGGCCGCCGAACAGCCAGCGTCCCCCCTGTTGCAGAGCGAGGCCTTCGAGCGAGAAAATGGGAGGTTGCGCCATGGCCTGCGCCGCTTAGGGACTTAGGGACCGCCTGCCAAGGCGGTTCAGTCCCGCGAAAGCTCCCCGCGTCCATTGGCGCGGGCTTTGGAGGAACCGTATATGATCCGAACTGCTCTTGCCGCTTTTGCTGCCACCGCGTTTGCGCTGCCTGCCACCGGACTTGCCGCCGCCGACGTGGCGCTCAAGGCCGAAGGCCCCGTGATCGAATTGAGCGTGTTTGAAAGCGTCTCGGTCGCGCCCGATATCGCCACGATCGGCGCCGGCGTCACCACCGAGGCCCCGACTGCAACCGAAGCGCTGCGCCAGAACTCGGCGGAGATGCAGAAGGTCGTCGCTCGCATCAAGGCGCTGGGCGTGGCCGAAAAGGACATCCAGACCACCGGCATCAATCTCAACGCGCGCTATGATTACGATCAGGCGACCCAGCGTCAGGTGTTCCGTGGCTATCAGGCATCCAACCGGGTGAGCGTGATCCTGCGCAAGATCGACGGCGCGGGCCGCGTGCTCGATGCGCTGGTCGAAGCCGGCGCGAATGATCTCAATGGCCCCAGCTTCTCGATCGAGAACGACGAGGCGGCCAAGGACGCGGCACGCAAGCGCGCGATCGAGCGGGCCCAGGCACGGGTGAAGGACTACGCCGTGATGCTCGGCTATGATGGCGCCAAGGTGCTGTGGATCAGCGAGAGCATCGAAGGCCGCGGGCCGATGCCCGAAATGGCGATGATGCGCGTCAGCGCCGATGCGGTGGCCGCCGCACCGCCGGTGCAGCCGGGCATGGTCTCGACCGGGATCAGCATGTCGTTCAAGTTCGAACTGGTGAAGGACGGGGCTCCGGCCGCGCGGTGAGGCCCATTCACACCTTGTTCAAAGCCTTGCAGCTAGGCATGAGTGCAAGATGAAACGTCCTGGCTCCGTCACTGTCCATGTTCTTGTCGCGCTTGTTGTGGCAGGGCTGGCTGTGCCGGCCGCCGCGGCGCAGGACCAGTCGCTCAGCGATCAGGGCGAGGCGCGGCGCGAGGCGAAGGCCGGGACCCAGCTTTCGCTGCGCGAGATCGAGCGACGCATCCTGCCGCAGATGCAGGGCAGCGAATATCTCGGTCCGGCTTACGATTCGACCGCACGCGCCTACCGGCTCAAGTTTATCCGCGATGGGCGGGTCACCTATGTCGATGTCGATGCCCGCACCGGCCGCGTCATCGGCCGTTCGCGCTGAGCCGCGCATGACGCATCTGGTTCGGGGCCGGGATCGGGGGACAGGCAACGGGCGTGCCCGTTTGGCTTGCTTGACGCTGGCGCGGCAAAAGCGCACCAAATCGCGCAACAAGCAGCAGGAAAATGGTGGACCATGCGAATTCTGATCGTCGAGGACGAGCCCACGCTGGGCGCGCAACTCAAGTCGACGCTGGAGCATACCGGCTATGCGGTCGATCTGTCGGCCGATGGCGAGGACGGGCACTTCATGGGCTCGACCGAGGATTATGATGCCGTCGTGCTCGACCTGGGCCTGCCCGAGATTGACGGGCTGACGGTGCTCGGCATGTGGCGGCGCGAGGGGCGCACATTCCCGGTGCTGGTGCTGACCGCGCGCGACAGCTGGTCGGACAAGGTCGCAGGCCTCGATGCCGGCGCCGATGATTACCTCGCCAAGCCGTTCCAGACCGAGGAACTGATCGCCCGTCTGCGCGCGCTGATCCGCCGCGCTTCGGGCAACACTTCCTCGGAACTGACGGCAGGCGATGTGCGGCTGGACACCCGCTCGGGCCGCGTCACGCTCGATGGCGAGCCGGTCAAGCTGACCGCGCAGGAATACAAGCTGCTCAGCTACCTGATGCACCACAAGGGCAAGGTGGTGAGCCGCACCGAGCTGATCGAGCACATCTATGATCAGGATTTCGACCGGGATTCGAACACCATCGAAGTCTTCGTCACCCGGATCCGCAAGAAGCTTGGCGCAGACGTGATAACGACTATCCGTGGCCTCGGTTACAGCCTCGACGACCCCGCCGAAGCGCCCCGCGCTTAAGGACGGCGAAGCGCACGGCGCCTTGCCTGAGGGCGAGGGTGCTGCTGCGCCTGCCGCAGAGGTCGCCGCGCCTGTGGCCCCCGCCGAAACCGAAACGCCGCTCCGTCCGCGCGCCAGCCTCGCGCGGCGCATGGGGTTGATTGCCGCGGGGTGGATCTTTGTCCTGCTGCTGGGCGGCGGAATCGCGCTCGAACGCACATTGACGAGCCAGGTCGAAGCCAATTTCGACGAGCAGCTAGATTACATCCTCACCGCGATGATCTCGTCGGCCGAGATCGACGCCTTTGGCGAGGTCAGTTTCTACCGCACGCTGGGCGACCAGCGCTTCCTCGAGCCGGGCAGCGGGCTCTACTGGCAGATCAGCGGCGGGCAGTTCGATCCCTGGCCTTCGCGCAGCCTGTGGGACCGCACACTCAAGCTGCACGGGGTGGAGGCCAAGGCCGACCACTTCGACAGCGACGTCCATTTCTACAACTCTTCCCAGTTTGCCGGTGAACCCTTGCGGATCGCCGAGCGCACGGTGATCCTGCCCGGCAGCGAGACCCGCTGGACCTTTGCTGTCGCCAGCGCGACCGAGCAGATGGACGCGCAGATCGGGAGGGTGCGGCTGATCCTGATCTGGAGCTTCGCGGTGCTCGGGCTGGGCCTGCTGGTGATGGCGCTGCTGCAGATCCGCTATGGCCTGTCGCCCTTGCGGCGGGTGCGCGCGGCGATCCAGAACCTGCGCACCACCGGCGCCGGGCGGATCACCGAGTCGCTGCCCCTGGAAGTGCAGCCGCTGGTCGACGAATTGAACGCGCTGCTCGATCACTCCGAACGCCAGGCCGAAGAAGCGCGGCGGCATGCGGGCAATCTCGCCCATGCCTTGAAGACCCCGCTCACCGTGCTCACCAACGCCGCCACCGCGCGCGCGCCGGATCTCGGCGATGCGGTGATGCGCGAAACCCGCACCATGCAGCGCCATGTCGATCACCACCTCGCTCGCGCCCGCGCGGTCGGGCGTCGCGCGCTTGGCCATGCGCGCACCAATGTGATGGCCAGCGCCGAAGCCGTGCGCCGTGCGGTCGAGCGGCTCTATCCCGAAGGTCGGCTCGATATTGCCGGCAGCCGCAGCGCCGAGGTCGCGATCGAGCGGCAGGACCTCGATGAAATGCTCGGCAACCTGATCGAGAACGCGGCCAAATATGGCGGGGGCAGCGTGTTCGTCACGATCGATCCCGATGAGGAAGGCGCCGAGCAGCAAGACGGGCAATGCCTGATCTGGATCGAGGATGACGGCGCCGGCATCCCCGAGGCCGAGCGTATCCGCATCTTCGATCGCGGCGCGCGGCTCGATACCGGCAAGCCCGGCACTGGCCTCGGCCTCGCCATCGTCCGCGATGTGGCGGAGATCTATGGCGGTAGCGTGAGGCTTGCCACCAGCGAGGATCTCGGCGGTCTGCTCGTCGAACTGCGCCTGCCGCGCGCATAAGCATGCGGAGCGCGAAGGGTTTGATCGTCTCGCCCGTTAACCGCCCGAGTGAACCACCACAACCAACCACAAACGGGGCCCTTTGCGACGCAAGACATGACCGCTAGCGGCACGCCTTCTCCCGTGGCCAAAAGGGCTGATGCTGGGTTCGATGATGCGGCGCTGGTGGCGCGTATGGCGGCGCGCGATCCGGCGGCTTTGCGTGAGGCGATTGCGCGTCACGCAGGATCGCTCAACCGGATCGCCTTCCGCATGGTGGGTAACACGCATGAGGCTGAGGATATTGTGCAAGAAGCAATGCTGAGATTGTGGGACCATGCGCCGCGGCTGGCCGCGCGCCACGCGGCGGGCACGTCCGCTCCGGCAGGCCTGCGCCTGTCGGGCTGGCTGGCGCGGGTCGCGACCAATCTCGCGATTGACCGGCTGCGCGCGGCGCGCCGCGTTTCGGGCGAGGACGTGCCCGAGCGCGCCGACGACGCGCCGCTCGCCGATGAACAGATCGCGGCTGACGAGCGCGACGCCGCCACCCGCGCGCTGGTGCTGGCGCTGCCCGACCGGCATCGCGCCGCGATCGTGCTGACCTATTATGAGGAGCTTCCCAATGCCGAGGCTGCCGACGCGCTCGACATGAACATCAAGGCGTTCGAATCGCTCTTGTTCCGGGCCCGTGCGGCCCTGCGACAGGCGTTTGCGGCGCAAGGAGACGCGCCATGAGCGCCGCTGATCACGACAACGGCTCGCCGATCGCGCCGGGCAGCCCGCTGGCCCGCGCGCTGGGTGAATTTACCGTGCCCGAGCTTCCCGCCGGCTTTGCCGACCGCGTGCTCGCGGCCGCCGAGGCGCGGCCCGCTGTCGCTCTGCCGCCGCTGCCCGAACTGCGCCGCAAACCCGCAGGCGGCGGCGCCGCGCGCGGCTGGCGGCTGGGGCGGCGCATCGCCATCGCCACCGTCGGCTTCGGCGCGCTCGCTACAGCGGCCGCGGCGACCGGCTTGCTCGGCCGCTTCGATCTGCCCGTGCCCTCGCCCGAAAAGGTGTGGGCGAGCCTGACCGGAAAGGAAGCCGTAGCCGCGCCCGCGCCCGCATCGAAGCCGGTCGAGGCTGCGCCAGCCGATCCCGCGCCGGCCGCGCTCGCTCCGGTCAGGATCGAAGGCCCGATCGATACGCCCGAGGAATTGGGCGAGGCCTTCCGCCGGATCGACGAGGTGCGGCAGGGGCGGAGCGCCATGCGCCGCCAGGCCATCGAGCAGCGGATCGAACGCGAGAAAGCGCGCCGCGCTGCGGCTGGCCTGCCGCTGCCGACGCCCGAGCAGGAGGCCCGCATCCGCCAGCGCATCGACGCTGCCGAGGCCCGCCGCGAAGGCCTGATCGACGAGCGGCTCGAAGTCCGCCGCGAGGAAATGCGCGGGCGGGTCGAGGCTGGCGAGGCGCTGTCCCGCGAGGATATCGTGCGCCCCTTGCGCGAAGACCAGCACGCGATGCAGCAGCGCGAAAAGCTTGAACGGCTGCGGCGGATGAGCCCTGAGGAACGCCGTGCTGCGGTGCGACGTCTCCCGCCCGAGGAGCGCCGTGCGCTGATGGAAGCCTGGCAGGAGCGCCGCGCCCAGCGGCTCGGCACTGATGCACCGGCTGGAGCACAGCCGCCTCTCGCCCCCGACGCCGCGCCTGCGGTAACGCCGCAGCCCGACCTGTCCCAACCCGGCACGCCCGGAGGCGAACCGCAGCGCTAGGCAAAAAAGTGTGGGGGCCCGCGAAGGGCAATCCGCCCCTTGCCCGTTTCCTCGATGTCACCCGCTGCAAAACCCCGACGCGGCGGCCCGGACTTCGCAAGACCACGAAACGGATGAGGAATTTCGCCATGATCACAACCCGCATGATGCTTGCCTCGCTCACCGCGCTGGCGCTCACCATTCCCGCCGCCGCGCAGGAGCAGACCCGCACCAAGAGCTTCGAAGGCCCCAATGTCGCCGGCAGCACGACCACCACGGTCGATCGCGACGCCGGCACCGCCACCCGCGATCGCGAAGCCACCAATCTCAACACCGGCAACATTGCCTCCAGCAGCGCAGTGCGCCAGCGCACCGAGACCGGCGCCACTATCGACGTGGTGCAGACCGGCCCGCAGGGCAATTCGCGCAGCCTCGAAGGCGAGCGCACCCGCACCGAGAACGGCTCGACCTTCGCTGGCACCGCCACCGGACGCGGCGGCGAGACCTATGGTCTGGCAGGCGCGCGCAGCCGCGATGGTCAGGGCAATTCGCAGGCCAGCCAGAGCGTCTCGGACAGCGCCGGCAACGTGCTCGCCGCGCGCGATCGCACCACCACCCGCAGCCCCGGACAGGTGAACCACAACGTCACCAAGACCCGCGCGCCCGGCACCCCCCGTCCGACCCGCGCCCGCCGTCCGCGCGGCTGATCCTTCCGCTTTTGCGCGGCTTTCGGCAGGTCACGCGGCCCCGCGCGATCCTGCCACCCGATGGAGCGCGCAAAGCACGGCAAGGGCGGGCCGGTCTGGTGGAACGGCCCGAACTTGCCCCGGGGCACGCAGATTCTGACTCGACTGCGTTCCCCTTTTTGCGTCCGTGGTTCACTTGCGGTTCAGCGCTATCAAGCGATTGAATTTGTCTGTTTCGCAACGAGGGCGGCGGGCATGAACCTAGCAAGATCAGCCGTGGTGATCCTGGCTTTGGGGCTGGGCGCCTGCGCCTCTCCGGGCGGCTTGGAAGGCCAGCGCACCGTCTTCAGCAATCCCTTTGTCCCGCCGGTTATCGATCAGCGCGGTATCGGCCCGCGCTGCGAGGTCGATGCCGAGCCCGGATCGCTATGCACCAGCGGGGCGCTGATCTATCCCGGGCGAGGGAGGTTCGCACTGCTCGGCAATGGCGAGTTTATCCGCCTCAATCGGGCCGAGCGCCAGTTCCTGCGTGACCGCGCTGATGCATTGGAAGCTCAGCGCGATGTGTCTGAATCGCTCGCCAACGGCACCCCGCTGCCGCCCGGTTCGCCCGCCTTGCCGGAAAACCAGCGAAGCAGCGCTCCGGTATCGCCGCCGCCCGCCGCCCCCGGCCAGCGCGAGGCACCCTGAGGCGAGACGTCAGCCGCCGCGTGCCTTTTCGTGGTGCCGGATCACTTCGTCGATGATGAAGCGCAGGAATTTCTCCGAAAATTCGGGATCGAGATCGGCCTCTTCGGACAGCTTGCGTAAGCGAGCTATCTGGCGCGCCTCGCGATCGGGATCGGCCGGGGGCAAGGTCGCCCGCGCCTTGTATTCGCCCACGGCCTGCGTGATCCGGAACCGTTCGGCCAGGATGTGGATGAGCGCTGCATCAATATTGTCGATGCTCTTGCGAAAGCTCGCCAGAACCGGATCGGGCACGACATCGGGCGCCATTTCGAACGGGGCGGGGGAGGGTTGCGTTTCCTGCGGCATTGGCAGCGAAACTAGCAGCAAATCTGCGCTTGCCAAGCACGCTGGCCGCACCCTACAGCCTCCCGGCTATGACGGCCGTTGTCATTCCTTTGCCGCGCAGCCGGCCGACGCTCGATCCCATGCTGTCATTGACGGCGGCGGGCATGAATTCCGTCAATGCTGTCATCCTTGACCGGATGCAGAGCGAGATCCCGCTGATCCCGCGCCTTGCCGGGCATCTGATCTCGGGCGGGGGCAAGCGGCTGCGACCGATGCTGACGCTCGCCGGGGCAGAACTGGTCGGCTACAAGGGCACCCGCCATTACAAGCTCGCAGCGGCAGTCGAGTTCATCCACACCGCCACCTTGCTCCATGACGACGTTGTCGACGGCAGCGAGCTCAGGCGCGGCAAGGCGGCGGCCAATATCATCTTCGGCAATCCGGCGACTGTGCTGGTCGGCGATTTCCTGTTCAGCCGCGCGTTTGAACTGATGACCGAGGATGGTAGCTTGCGCGTCCTCTCGATCCTCAGCCGCGCCAGCGCAGTGATTGCCGAGGGCGAGGTTTCGCAGCTTTCCGCCCAGCGCCAGATCGCCACCAGCGAGGAGCAATATCTCCACATTATCGGCGCGAAAACCGCGGCGCTGTTCGCCGCCGCCAGCCAGATCAGCGCAGTGGTGGCCGAATGCTCCGAGGAGCAGGAGCACGCGCTCGAGGCCTATGGCCGCAATCTGGGCGTGGCATTCCAGCTGGTCGACGATGCGATCGACTATGATTCCGATGCCGCCGAAATGGGCAAGCAGCAGGGCGATGATTTCCGCGAAGGCAAGATGACCCTGCCGGTGATCCTCGCCTATGCCCGCGGCAACGAGGAAGAGCGCAAGTTCTGGAAGGACGCGATCATCGGCCACCGTTCGTCCGACGATGATCTTGCCCATGCGATTGCACTGATCGGCAAGCACAACGCACTCGAGGATACCCGCGACCGCGCCCGTCACTTCGCACACCGCGCGATCGATGCGATCTCGATCTTCCCGGACGGGAAGGCACGCGCGGCGATGGCCGAAGCGGCCCAATTCGCGGTCGCGCGCGGGCATTGAGCGGGCTAGAGGCCGGGGCGATGCACCCCGACCTTCCTATTGCGGCTGTCTTGCCCGATATCCGCGCCGCGCTGGCCAGCGCAGGGGCGGGCGTGCTGATCGCGCCGCCGGGGGCGGGCAAGACCACTGCGGTCGCGCCTGTTTTGCTCAGCGAACCGTGGTGCAGCGGCCAGATTATCCTCACCTCGCCGCGCCGCGTTGCGGCCCGCGCCGCCGCCGAACGCATGGCCGAGATGCTGGGCGAGGCTTGCGGCGAGACTGTCGGCTACATGACCCGGCTCGACAGCAAGGTCTCTGCGAAAACCCGCATCCTCGTCGTCACCGAGACCATTCTGGTGAACCGGCTGGTCAAGGATGCGGAGCTTCCCGGCGTCTCGGCGGTGCTGTTCGACGAGGCGCATGAACGCGCGCTAGACAGCGACCTCGGGCTGGCCTTGGCGCTCGAGACCCGCGCCGTGCTGCGCGAAGACCTGCGCGTGCTGGTGATGTCGGCCACCATCGACGGCGCGCGCTTTGCCCGGCTGCTGGGCGATGCTGCGCCGGTCATCGAGAGCGAGGGACGAAGCTTCCCGCTGGAAATCAAGTGGCTTGGCGGCGATGCTGCGCAGGCGATCGAGGACCGGATGGCTGGCGCGGTGATGACCGCGTGGCGCGGGGAGACGGGCGACATCCTCGCCTTCCTGCCCGGTGTGCGCGAGATCGAGCGGGTGCGCGAGCGGCTTGTGGCGCGCTTGCCGGACACCCCGATCCATCCGCTCCACGGCCAGATCGAACCCGCCGCCCAGCGCGCCGCGATCCGCCGCGATGCTGACGGTCGCCGCCGCATCGTGCTCGCCACCGCGATTGCCGAGACCTCGCTGACCTTGGACGGAGTGAGCGTGGTGGTCGACAGCGGGCTTGCTCGCCTTGCCGAATTCGACCGCGCGGCGGGCACCACCCATCTCGTCACCCGCCGCGCCTCGCAGGCCTCGGCGGCGCAGCGTGCCGGGCGCGCAGCGCGGCAGGGGCCGGGGGCGGCTTACCGCTTGTGGGAAGAGGCGGGCCATGCCGGACGGCCCGAGTTTGCCCCGCCCGAGATTGTGCAGGCTGACCTTGCCCCGCTGCTGCTGCGGCTGGCCAAGTGGGGCACTGCCAATCCGGCAGCGCTGCCCTGGCTCGATCCGCCGCCCGAGGCTTCGGTAGCGGCCGCAAGGCTAGCGCTGGAGGCTTTGGGCGCGCTCGATGGCTCCGGTCGGATTACGCCGCTCGGGGAGGCCATCGCCAGCCTGCCGATGGCACCTGACCAAGCCGCCGCGGTGCTCCACGGTGCGCGCGCCGGTTGCGGCGAGGAGGCCGCGCGGCTGGTGATGCTGCTGCAGGAACGTGGGCTGGGTGGGCGCGGCGAGGACTTGGCGCAGCGCCTCGCACGCTGGCGCGGGGATCGTGCGCCGCGCTCCGTGGCGGCGGCGCGGATTGCGCAAGGCTGGGCGAAGCAGGCGGCAAAGCTCGCCGCGGTCATCGGGCAAACCCCCGCCGCCGATGCTGGCGAGGCGCTGGCGCTCGCGCGGCCCGATTTCGTGGCCCACCGCCGTGACCCTTCCGGCGAGCACTGGCTCAGCGCGGGCGGGCGTGGCTACCAGCTCGATCCCGCCTCGCCGCTGGCGCGCGCCGAGTGGATCGTGATCGGTGATGCTCAGGGCCAGGCCAAGGGTGCACGCGTCACCGCCGGGTGCGAAGTGGTCTCCGAGCGCATCCCTGCGCTATTTGCCAGGGAGTTGGAGGAACGCATCACAACCCGATGGAATAGCGAGAAGGAACGGGTTGAAGCGCGCCGCGAACGGCGGCTCGGCGCGATCATCCTCGCCAGCGTCCCCGAGCCTGCGCCCGATCCGGCGCTGCTTGTGGATATCCTTGTGGAGAAGGCTCTGGACCGGCTGGGGATAATCTTGCCCGAGGGCTTCCTCGCCCGCGCCCGTTTTGCCCGGGTTGCGGCGCTTTCGCCCGAGGCCCTGGCTGACCGCGCGGGCGATTGGCTCGCGCCGCTGCTCGCCGGTCGTCGCGATCTTGACCTGCCCGCGCATCGCTTTGCGGAAGGCGCGCTGGGCCTCATCGACTGGAACCAGCGGCAGGCCTTCGCGCGCGCGGCACCCACGCACTTCACCTCGCCCGCCGAGACGCGCCACGCCATCGACTATGCCGGCGACGACGCGCCGAGTGTCGAAGTGCGGGTGCAGGCACTGTTCGGGCTCGACACCCAGCCGATGATCGGCACCACCCCGCTGCTCCTGAAGCTCACCAGCCCCGGCGGGCGTCCGGTCCAGTCGACCCGCGACCTGCCCGGCTTTTGGCGCGGCAGCTGGGCCGATGTGGTCAAGGACATGAAGGGCCGCTATCCCAAGCACCGCTGGCCCGATCAGCCCTGGCTCGAAAAGCCGAGCATGAAGACCAAAAATGCCTTCAACCGCAGTGATTCGTGATTTAAGGGCCAGCCATGACCGCGAGAATATACCAGCAGCCCAAGCACGCGATGCAGTCCGGCAAGGCCCACACAGATGAGTGGGTGCTGGAGTTCGAACAGTCCGCTGCGCGCTTTGCCGATCCGCTGATGGGGTGGACCGGCTCGGTCGACACGCAGTCACAGGTCAAACTCACCTTCCCCTCGAAGGACGCGGCCAAGGCCTATGCCGAAAAATACGGCATCACCGCGCGCGTTCACGCGACTCCGCCCAAGCGCTTGAAGCTGCAGGCCTACGCGGATAATTTTCGCTGAGTTGATTTTTTAACCGCCGCACGCCATATGGCATCCCGGGAGTCGGGTGGACGTTTGCGTCCGCTCACCGAGTCAGGTCCGGAAGGAAGCAGCTCAGGTGGATTGCGGCGGGTCGCCCGGCTCCTTTTCCCCCATATTCGCCGTGATGCGCAGCATGACAAATGCAGGCCGAGCGCCTAGCTTGATCCGATGAGCGATTCCGATCCCGAACTGCCCGAGGACGAACCCGGCCCGAGCCTCGCCGAGCTTGAGGCGGCCGGGCAGAACGCGCTGTTCGGCCATCCTTCTCCGCCCCCGCCTGCTGCACCCCCCGAACCCGCGCCGAAGCCTGCTCCCGCGCCGGTCGCCAGCAACCAGCCCTACCGCGTGCTGGCGCGCAAATATCGCCCCCAGACCTTTTCCGAACTGATCGGGCAGGAAGCGATGGTGCGCACGCTCGCCAATGCCATCGCGCGTGACCGGCTGGCGCATGCCTTCCTCATGACCGGCGTGCGCGGGGTCGGCAAAACCTCGACCGCGCGGCTGATCGCCAAGGCGCTGAACTGCATCGGGCCGGATGGGCAGGGCGGGCCGACGATCGACCCCTGCGGGCAATGCGAACCCTGCACCGCGATTGCCGAGGGCCGCCATATCGACGTGATCGAGATGGACGCGGCCTCGAACACCGGCGTCGATGACGTGCGCGAGATCATCGAGCAGGTGCGCTATGCCGCGGTCTCGGCGCGCTACAAGATCTATATCGTCGACGAAGTCCACATGCTGTCGCGCAATGCTTTCAACGCCTTGCTCAAGACACTTGAGGAGCCGCCGCCGCATGTGAAGTTCCTGTTCGCTACCACCGAGGTCGACAAGCTGCCGGTGACGGTGCTGAGCCGCACCCAGCGCTTCGACCTTCGCCGTATCCCCGCCGGAATGCTGGCCGAACATTTCGCCAAGGTCTGCCGCCTCGAAGGCGTCGAGGCCGAGAGCGACGGACTGCGCATCATCGCCGCAGCCGCTGAAGGATCGGTACGCGACGGGCTGTCGATCCTCGATCAGGCGATCGCCCATGCCGATCTCGACGGCGAGGGCAAAGTCACTGCAGCGCGGGTGCGCGATATGCTCGGGCTCGCCGACAAGAGCGCCCAGCGCCGCGTGCTGGGTCACCTGCTCGAAGGCGATGCCAAGGCGCTGCTGGCGGCGGTGGACGAGCAATATGCGCTCGGGGTCGAGCCGCTCGCGCTGATGCGCGCGCTGATGGATCTCACCCACCGCGTCACGCTCGCGCAGGTCTCGGGCGGCGAGCCCGATGCACCCGCCGAGGAAGAACGCGCCGCGCTTGGCGATTTTGCCGCGCGGCTGGGGGCGGCAGAATTGCACCGGCTGTGGCAATTGCTGCTAAAGGGCCATGACGAGGTGCGCACCGCGCCCGATCCGCTGGTGTCGCTCCAGATGGCGCTGCTGCGCATCCTGCACGCCGCGCAGATGCCCGATCCGGGCAAGCTGGCGAAACGGATCGAGCAGCTGGCGGCGAGCGGATTTGCCGCCGCGCCCGTTGCGGCTCCATCGGGCGATGCGAGCGCACCTGCTGCGCCCGCCGCTGCCTCGCCCGCGCAGGATTGGGCCGCGCTGGTCGATCAGGTCGATGCCGCGGGCCAGCTACGCGTCGCCCAGATGATGCGCGACCGGGTGCGGGTGATCGAACTCGGCCCCGAGCGGCTGGTCTACGCACCGGCTGACAATTTCCCCGATGATCCCGCGCCCGATATCCGCGAGGCGCTGTTCAAGCTGACCGGCAAGCGCTGGCAGGTCGAACGCGGCAGCGGAACCGCGCAGCCCAGCTTGCGCGAAGCCGCAGCATCCGAGGCCGCCGCCGATGACCAGCGCGTCCGCACCGATCCGCTCGTGCAAGCGGCGTTCACGGCCTTCCCCGAGGCCGAATTGCTCGGGACCGAGGGCAATGTTGCCCGCGCAGCCCGTCCCCCCTGGAATTGAGGAGACACCCATGAAGTCGATGGAAGAAATGATGGCGGCAGCCCAGCAGGCTGCCGAGACCATCCAGAAGCAGATGAACGAGATGCAGGTGAAGCTCGATTCGATCGAGGTCGAGGGCACGGCGGGCGGCGGGCTGGTGAAGGTCCGCGCCAGCGCCAAGGGCCGCATTCTCGGCGTTGCGATCGACGACAGCCTGATGAACCCGGACGACAAGGGCATTCTCGAAGATCTGGTCACCGCCGCCTTCAACGACGCGCGCGACCGGGCTGACCGCATCTCGAACGAGCAGATGAAGGAAATGCAGTCCTCGATGGGCCTGCCGCCGGGTTTCAATCTGCCCGGATTGGGGTGAGGGCCGAGCGCGAGCGCGATATTTGCCTCAAGAACGACGGTCCTCGGCGGCTCGCAGCAAACACACCGCCGGGGTTCAACTTGCCCGGATTGGTGTGAGCCTGACCGCCTAGACCACCTTGCGGCCGAAGTTCGGGCGAGGGGGTTGGGAGTTGGGCGAGGCGGGCTCGGCTGGCTGCGTATACGCTGGCTGCCCTGTGCGCTTTTCCATGTAGCGGGCAAAGGCGGCGTCAGGATCGAATTCGCCGGTGTCGTCCGTCTCGGGCGGGTCGACGATGCGGTGTGCGGCGCGCGGCCGCTCGGGTGCTGACGGCGCGGGCTTGCCGCGGCCCATTCCGGAAAAGGCGCTGCGGATCGCCTCGTAGAAGCAATATGGCGCGCCCAGCAGCACGGCCAGCGCCAAGAGGTAGATCGGGATGCGGTCTGAGGCGGTCGCGCCGGCATCGCCCACAGCCGCGATCATGCCGGACAGGCCGAGCAGCGCGAACCCGCCAACCAACCATGGAATCGTCTTCATCGCGCCCTCTTGTCGCTGGAAGCAGCACGATAGGGCAAATTGGTTAAGGCCTTGCGCATGTTCCACAGCTTCTCCCCCTAGGCCCATTGCGGGGCATGGAGAGCCTACCCATATTCCCGTCAAAGGCGTCCCGTTCACTGAAGGACCTGGGGCCGCCGCGGATACCAAACTATGAACCAGACTTTCCCTCTCCTCCCCTTGCGCGACATCGTGGTGTTCCCCGGCATGGTCGTCCCCCTGTTTGTCGGGCGCGACAAGTCGGTGGCGGCGCTCGAAGCAGCGATGGAGGCGTCCAAGGATATCGTCCTGATCGCCCAGCTCGATCCGGGCTGTGATGATCCGGAAGGCGATGACCTCTATGATGTCGGCGTGATCGCGCAGGTGCTGCAGCTCCTTAAGCTGCCCGATGGCACGGTGCGCGTGCTGGTCGAAGGCCAGACCCGCGCGCGGCTCTCGGCGCTCGAAGATGTCGGCGCCTATCTGCTCGCCGAAGTCGAACCGGTCGAGGCCGAGACAGTCGCGGGCAGCGAAGTCACCGCGCTGATGCGGCAGGTGACCGAGCAGTTCGGCGAATATGTAAAGCTCAACAAGAAGATGGGCGAGGATGCCGGGGTTGATCTCAGCGAGGTCGACGATGCCGGGCAGCTGGCCGATACGATTGCAGCTGCGATCAGCGCCAAGGTGTCGGACAAGCAGGGCCTGCTGACCGAAACCAACCCTCTGAAGCGGCTCGAACTCGTCATGGCCTTCATGGAAGGCGAGTTGTCGGTGCTGCAGGTCGAACGCCGCATCCGCGGGCGCGTGAAGCGCCAGATGGAAAAGACCCAGCGCGAATATTACCTCAACGAACAATTGAAGGCGATCCAGAGCGAGCTCGGCGGCGGCGACGAGGGCGAAGGCAACGAGATCGCCGAACTCGCCGAGAAGATCGAGACGACCAAGCTTTCCAAGGAAGCCAAGGCCAAAGCCTTGGCTGAATTGAAGAAGCTGCGCGCGATGCAGCCGATGAGCGCCGAGGCGACGGTGATCCGCAACTATCTCGATGTGCTGCTTGGTCTGCCGTGGGGCAAGAAGTCGAAGCTGAAGAAGGACATCGCGCGCGCACAGGCCGTGCTCGATGCCGATCACTATGCGCTGGAAAAGGTCAAAGACCGGATCGTCGAATATCTCGCGGTACAGGCGCGCACCAACAAGCTTAAAGGTCCGATCCTGTGCCTCGTCGGCCCGCCGGGCGTGGGCAAGACCAGCCTCGGCAAGTCGATCGCCAAGGCAACGGGCCGCGAATTCGTGCGCCAGTCACTGGGCGGCGTGCGCGACGAGGCTGAGATCCGCGGCCACCGGCGCACCTATATCGGCTCGATGCCGGGCAAGATCGTCGCCAATCTGCGCAAGGCCGGGACCAGTAATCCGCTGTTCCTGCTCGACGAAATCGACAAGCTGGGCCAGGATTTCCGCGGCGATCCGGCCTCGGCACTGCTCGAAGTGCTCGATCCCGAACAGAACGCCAAGTTCCAGGATCACTATCTCGAACTCGATCTTGACCTGTCCGACATCATGTTTGTGTGCACAGCGAACAGTTTGAACCTGCCGCAGCCGCTGCTCGACCGGATGGAGATCATCCGGCTGGAAGGCTATACCGAGGAGGAAAAGGTCGAAATCGCGCAGCGCCACCTGGTTGAAAAGCAGGTCAAGGCGCACGGGCTGAAGAAGGGCGAGTTCACCCTCACCGAAAAGGCCCTGCGTGATCTCATCCGCTACTATACCCGCGAGGCAGGGGTGCGCACCCTCGAGCGCGAGATCGCCAAGTTGTGCCGCAAGTCCTTGCGCAAGATCCTCGAAAAGCAGGCGGACAGCATCACCATCACGCCCGAAAACCTCGGCGACTTCTCCGGTGTGCGCAAGTTCAAGCATGGCGTTTCGGAAGAAGAGGCGCAGGTTGGCGCGGTGACCGGGCTCGCCTGGACCTCGGTCGGCGGCGAATTGCTGACCATCGAAAGCGTCACCACTCCGGGCAAGGGCGAGGTCAAGACCACCGGTAAGCTGGGCCAGGTGATGAACGAAAGCGTCGCGGCCGCCTTCAGCTTCGTCAAGGCGCGCGCGCCAGCCTATGGCATCAAGCCGAGCCTGTTCAATCGCAAGAACGTCCACATCCACCTGCCCGAAGGCGCGGTGCCCAAGGACGGGCCGAGCGCGGGCATCGGGATGGTCACCTCGATCGTCTCGACCCTGACCGGCATTCCGGTGCGCCCCGATGTGGCGATGACCGGCGAGGTGACGCTGCGCGGCCGTGTCCTGCCCATCGGCGGGCTCAAGGAAAAGCTGCTTGCGGCCCTGCGCGGCGGGATCAAGATCGTCCTCATCCCCGAGGAGAACGTCAAGGATCTGGCCGAGATTCCCGCCAACGCCAAGGCGGGGCTGGAGATCATTCCTGTCTCCCACGTCGACGAAGTGCTGGCCCGCGCGCTGACCCAGCCGCTGGTGGCGATCGAGTGGACCGAGGCGGATGATCTGGCGAGCCAGCCCGGTGCGGCGCCTGCGGGCGCGAATCCGGCTGCTTCAGAGGTGCCAACCGCGCATTGAGTCGCTAGAAACCGTGCTCTTGCCGCGATTCGCGGCAGAGTCGCGTTCCTCCCTGATACAGGAGCCCGGATTGCATGGCCGGCGGACCGCTGTTCGCCGCTCCCGGCTATGGCTTTGCGAGCGTCTTGTGTCGGGGGCGATTTGCCTTTGACAGCCTTGCCGAAACAGTCTCAAAACAGGGCTTTTCGTGAGGCGACTCACCGAAACAAAAAAAGTCTCGAGCCGAGGGGGTTCCCGCATGAACAAGAACGACCTGATCAGCGAAGTTGCTGCCGCGAGTGGCCTTTCCAAGAGCGACTCCGCCAATGCCGTTGAAAGCGTGTTTGACACAATTACCAAGGCGCTTTCGAGCGGCGACGAAGTGCGTCTGGTGGGTTTTGGGACCTTTTCGGTCGCCAAGCGCAAGGCCTCGATCGGCCGCAATCCCCGCACGGGCGAGGAAATGAAGATCAAGGCCTCCAACCAGCCCAAGTTCAAGGCTGGCAAGGGCCTCAAGGACTCGGTCAACTGATCACCTTTTGCGCGCGCCGCTGATTGCGGGGCCGCTTGCAAGAAACCCCGCCGGCCGCTTGGGCTGGCGGGGTTTCTTGTTTGCCTTATCGGCAGCGTGGCGGCGAAAGCCTCAGCCGCCCGCCGCGATCAGCGCGGTGGGAGCCTGCGTGGTGCGCGGCGAGATGCTCCAGCGCAGCACTTCGCCGCCAGCGGTTGCGGGTTCCGCGCCCTCGTCGGTGTTGTTGGCGAGGATCCGCATGCCTGGCGCGGTGCGGATGGTGAAGGTGCCTTCTAGCACCGGCAGGCCCGGGATCGGTGGCGGTGCCTCGCCATTCGCGCCGGCTTCGCCCTGCTCGGCAGCGCCCATTGCCGCAAGCCCGGCAAGCGAGCCCATCCCGCCCATCATCGCGCCCATCGGATTATCGCCGTTCTGGAACACGAAGGCCGGCGCGTTGATGCGCGCCTGCCCGCCATCGCGCAGGATCATCTGGACGAAGGGATTGGTCGCCGGCCAGCCCTCGATCGTCGGGAACATGAAATCATGGCCGAGCGTGCCGGTGACGGCATAGCTCACCTCGAACAGCCCGTCGCCCTTGTGCACCACCCGGTTCCAGCCCTTCTGGCGTTCGAGCAGGCGCACCATTTCCTCGGTCGCCTTGGGATCGGTGGGATCGATGCCGCCCATCATCGTCTTCATCATCTCGGCGTCTTTCTTCGCCTTGGCCGCCCGCTCGGCCGCGCCCGCGTCCCATTCGGCACGCTGGGTATCGAGCTCCGCCTGCGAGCATTCGCGCGGCTCGTAGGTTTCTTCGTTGAAGCATTCGGACGGTGTGAAGGCCTCCTGGTTCGCCGCGCCCATCAGTGCAAGGCTGGAGAGGCCGAGGAAGAAGATCTCGCCATCATAGCTGAAGGTGAAGCTGTCGGGCCCAGTCAGCGCCAGTTCCGATGTGAACTTGCCCGGCGACATAAAGCAGCCCGACAGCGCCAGCGCGAAGCCCGCCAGCACGGCGGCAGCGCGCAGGCGGATGGTGGTGAAATGGAGCATGACGGCGTCCCCTCCTAGCCGTTGGTGTTGGCCCGTTCTAGCTGCGGGTTGCCACCGCATAAAGCGCAATCGCCGCCGCGTTCGAGACATTGAGGCTCTCGATCGCCGAGGAGATCGGCAGCTTGGCGAGCGCGTCGCAATGCGCAGCGATGTTCTGGCGCATGCCTTCGCCTTCTGCGCCGAGCACGATCGCGACCGGGCCGGTGGGCATCGAAGCGGCGATCGTCGCCTCGGCCTGGCCAGCAAGGCCGATGCGCCAATATCCGGCCTCGGCCAGTTCCTCCAATGCGCGGGCAAGGTTCACCACCCGCACCCAGGGCACGGTTTCCAGTGCGCCCGAGGCAGACTTGGCGAGTGTGCCGCCTTCGAGCGGCGCGTGGCGATCCTGCGTGACAATCGCGGCCGCGTTGAACGCGGCGGCCGAACGCAGGATCGCGCCGACATTGTGCGGATCGGTCACCTGATCGAGCACTACGATCGGCCGGTCAGGCTCGCCCAGCGCGACCTCGTCGAGGAACACGTCCTCCAGGGGCGCGCATTCGAGCACCAGGCCCTGATGCGGCGCATCCTTGGCGACCAGGCGCGCCAGATCGGCGACATCGGCATATTCGACCGGGAAGCCCTCGGGCAGTTCGCCATCGAGGCTGGCGATGCCTTCGCGAGTCGCCCACAGCTTGCGATGCTGGCGCTCGGGGTTCTTGAGCGCCGCCTCGACCGGGTGACGGCCCCACAGGCGCACCTGCCCGGTGCCGGCCTTGCCCGACCCGCGGCCGCCCTTCATCCGCCCCGCGCGTCCCCTCAGGGCGCGCTTGCGTTCATCCTTGGCCATTCTGGTTCCTTCTTGGCGACATCAAGCGCGCCCCTGCCAGCAGGGCCATTGACAGGCAAGCAGTGCTTCGCCAAAGGGACGCCTCTCGCCGGCGGGCCCCTTGTGGGCTCGCGCATTTTCAGGGCAGATAATGCCCAGGAACGCCCCCCTTTGAGACCGGGGACTGTGTGGACAGGTGGCCGAGTGGTTAAAGGCAGCAGACTGTAAATCTGCCCGCGCAAGCGTACGCTGGTTCGAATCCAGCCCTGTCCACCAATTTCCTTCCCGCGAAATTCCACAAAACCCCATAGAAATCCCCGATTTCCTAGGGTAATTTGCTCTTACTCATCCGCAAAAAGCCGCTCTCGTTTGCATGCAGCCGGAGTGAACCGCCCCGGGTTTCCTGGAGGCATTTTCAATTGAGTCACGCAACCATATCGAGGGTCCCTTTGGCTGCATAGTAATTTGCCTCGGCCTCGGCGGGTGGGATGTAGCCGATGGGGCCGA
>Ga0164292_10001193_pt1 | contig 20871 bp, 25 predicted proteins | sample GEODES117metaG_FD_111486 | JGI IMG/M metagenome (GOLD analysis project Ga0164292, IMG submission 111486) | Eutrophic lake water microbial communities from Lake Mendota, Wisconsin, USA - GEODES117 metaG | ecosystem: Environmental > Aquatic > Freshwater > Lake | place: USA: Lake Mendota...
AACCCAACAAAGTGACACCCAAACAAGAAGAGTGGATGCGTATGTTGAGCAGACAAAACTATGATACGCTTGTATGTTATGACTTTGATAGTTTCAGAGAACATATTGACAAGTATATGTTTTGGGCAATCCATGATTAGAATACGATAATTTATCGTACATTTACAAAATTAAAAAAGTGGTTACCCTTGAAGATATTGCCAAACGACACAAAGAATGGTATAAAATTGCCAAGTATCTCGGGGCTAACAACGATCAAGCCGATGATATGGTTCAAGCAATGTACCTGAAGTTAGCAGAATTACAACTTGTAGAGGGTAATTTCCAACGTATCACTAATTATCACGGGCAGGTCAACACGATATATTTATTCAAGATGCTTCACAATGCGTTTATTGACATTAAAAGAGCCACGAAGCACCCAATACCATACCAAGACCATTTCGTTCCAATAGAAAGCCCAGAAATGGCTGAAATCGCACATTTGGAATTAATGTTAGAAGTCAAGAAAGCAATTGATGAACTACGTGACTACGATCAGATGTTATTAGAACTACATTTTGTGTATGGTCATTCTATGCGAGACATCGAAAAACGGACGGGGATTCCAACACGGAGTGTGTTTAACTCCATCAAGAACGCAAAATTACATATCAAACAAAGAACGCAAAATCAATACAAATCATATGCAGAACAAAAAAGAAACACGGAGACGATTTACAGAAACCCGACCAAGTTTGGGAGTGGGGGACACGATTCAGAAAGTAACGAAGGCAACGGGTATTGAAAAGTTAGCCAAGTTTATTGCAGGAGAAGATTGTGGATGTGACGCCCGTAAGGAGAAGTTGAACTCATTGTTTAGGTATAAACAACCACTATGTATGACAGAAGACGAATACACGTGGTGGACGGAATTTAAACAAGTAAATACTCAAACCCTAAGTCCCACAGAAGCCGATAAAGTCGCCGCCATTTGGTCCCGTATCTTCCAATCCAAACGATTGTATCGTCCATGCAGTTGTAACCCACGTGAGTGGCAGAAGATGATCAACGAAATCACAATTGTATACAACACCTATGAATAACGTGATCCAAGTTTCGTTAGATTCCATCAAACCAAACCCCAATAATCCGAGGTTTATTCGAGATGCAAAATTCAAGAAGTTAGTTCAATCGATTAAGGACTTCCCAGAAATGTTGAAGATCCGTCCCATTGTAGTAAACCAAGATATGGTCGTACTAGGGGGTAACATGAGATTGAAAGCATTGAAAGAATGTGGCTATGAAACCATTGATGTGATCCAAGTTGAGAACCTCACAGAAGAGCAGGAAAAAGAGTTTATTGTTAAAGACAATGTAGGATTCGGTGAATGGGATTTTGATATACTCGCAAACGAGTGGAATGTTGTAAAACTTGACGAATGGGGATTGAACGTTGCAGTTGACCTCAAAGACATTGAAGCCCTAGAGATCGGTAACAACTTTGAAGAACGATTTGAGAACATCAAGAACCAAGATAGCATCTACCCGATAGTACCTGAGTATGACGAAGATCAAGAAGCGTTTATTATTGTAGTAGACAATGAAGTTGACGCTAATTGGCTTAGAGAAACCCTAGGTATGCAGAAGATGGCTAGTTACAAGAATAGCGAAGTAGGCAAGTCCAACGTGATCAGTTTTAACGATTTTAAGGATGCAATTGAAAATAGTCATACCGAGTCATAAACGTCACGATAATGTGATCACTACCAAACTAGTCAAGAATGCGATTATTTGCGTAGCAGAGAGCCAAGTTGATCTGTACAAAGAACACAACCCCGATTATGAAATTGTAGCCCATCCTGATAGTGTTATAGGGTTGATCCCCAAACGTAATTGGATGAAGAACCATTTTGGCGATATGTTTATGATAGATGACGATGTGTTTATGTTCCACAAATTGTACATGAACATGGGAGAACCCTCAGTAGTCAAAAGTTCAGCATTCATCGAAAATCAAATCTACGCTTTGTATGAAACTGCCAAGTTGATGGAAGTCCCATTGTTTGGGTTTACAAAAAATCCACGTCCTGAGCAATACAACGTATTCAAGCCATACCGATTAGATCAAACAATTACGGGGTGTGCGTACGGAGTAATGGGTAATTCAGACATCAAGTGGGACGAAGATTTTAAATTGAAAGAAGATTTTTATATAAGTTGTTTAGCGAAGTATAAATATCGTAAAATATTAGTAGATACCCGTTTCAACTTTGGTCAGAAAGACACGTTTGTGAGTTCGGGTGGACTTGCGGAGATCCGTAACCACGACCAAGAACGCAGAGACATGCTACGTATGCGGAAAAACTTTGGAGAATGTGTAACCCTCAAACAAGATAGATCATTTGCTAAAAGTAAAGTGAAAAATAATATAACAGTAAAATTCGGTTTTTGAGTTTTTTTATCTCGTTTTTATTATTTAATTTTACAATATCAAATTAAAACTATATGTCATACACACCAAGAACTATCAACAACTACGACTTCTATGAAGTCAGTTCCTCACTCCAAAAAGCGATTCGTCGCAACGACATCAAAACTGCGGGATTCTTTGCTCTCGAACTTTGGCATAGCGGATTTGCCAACTATGTTTGGAAGCGATTGTACACCATTTCCGCCGAAGATTGTTGGGGCGTAATCACCAAAGAGATCGAAGCATTGTGGCAGGGCTACCAACTTGTCAATGACGGGGCAAAATCACCCAAGGGGCGTATCTTTATTAGCAAAGCCGTCATTTTACTTTGTGAATGCACCAAATCACGTGAAGCCGATCATTTACAAAATCTCATCTACGATAAAATGAATATCGATATTGATGAAATTGAAGCATATCTTGACGATGTGCGTAAAAACCCACTACCAATACCACAATATGCGTATGATTGTCATACGTGGAAGGGCAAAAAAATGGGCAAAACCAAAAAAGAGTTCTTCAAAGAAGAATATGAAGCGTTGCAACCAAAACAAATAGGCATTTTTGATAACTTAGTATGAGAGTAGTCGTAACTGGATCCAATGGATTCATAGGTAAAAACCTCGTAGAAAAACTAATCACTAACCCCGATATCCTCGGGGTTCAGTGCATAGATATAAAGACGGGATGGGATATCAAATTTATTGATAAGTTAGTCGTAGTCCCCGATGTGATTGTACACCTTGCAGCCGAAGTCAGTGTTTTTAACGAGGACCACGACCAAATTGTCAAGACGAACATGCTTGGATTTATGGTAGTCGCAGATTATTGCAAGAAGCACAATGTAAGATTGATATATGCAAGTAGTAGCAGTGCCAACAATATCACAAGCATGTATGGTATGTCCAAAAAATTTAATGAGTATTACGCGATGATCTACGCACCCAATAGTTTAGGATTGAGATTCCACAATGTATACGGCAAATACCAAAGGAAAGACACATTGATTGGGAAGATCCTTAACGAAAGGAAAATCACTCTGCACAACAACGGAGACAATGTCAGGTTTTTTACCCACGTCAATGACGTAGTAGATTGCATCGAACACCATATTTTTACAAGTGAAGTGGGAGTAATGAACATATGTTCCAAAGAATGTTATACCACCCACGATATAGTAAACTTTTTGCGTAAGTACTACAATTTCAGTGTGCAGTATGTATCAGAAATGAGACGACACGATAGAGTGTACCAAAAGATTGAAGACCTCCTCGAATGGGAATGTAAACACACCGATATTGATTTTAACCTCAAACAATTAGTAGAAGATCATGGCAAATGAACGACTGAACACGACACTCTTAAAAAAGAACATGATTGTTGCCCTAGAAAAGAACATGGGCATAGTAAGTATCGCAGCGAGACAAGTAGGAGTACACAGAGCCACTCACTATGATTGGATGAAAGACGATGAGCATTATCGTACCGCAGTTCAACACCTAGAGGGTAACCAACTTGACCTTGCAGAATCCGTACTATTGAATCAGATTAGAGATGGCAACACCACAGCAGTGATCTTTTTTTTGAAGACGAAAGGCAGAGTACGTGGGTATGTAGAGAGAACAGAAATCACGGGAGTTGGAGAAGATAATCGCATACGCATTGAGATAGTAGATGCAAACCCTAAGAACTAATGTAGTATTTAAACACTTGCGGGATAGTAAATCCCGTATTGTCGTAGAACAAGGGGGTACACGTAGTGGTAAGACCTACAATATCCTCATGTGGCTGATATTTGATTATTGTACTCACAATAAGAAGAAGATAGTATCAATCGTACGTAAGACGTTTCCTGCTTTACGTGGAACTGTGATGCGTGACTTTTTAGAGATCATACAAAACGTAGGATTGTACAATGAAGATCACCACAACAAAAGCACGAATGAATACTATTTGATGGGAAACACAATTGAGTTCCTATCAGTAGACGAACCACAAAAAGTACGTGGTCGTAAACGTGATCTGTTATTCGTTAATGAAGCCAATGAATTAAAGTTGGAGGATTTTCGGCAGTTAATGATGCGTACCACGAACAAGATCATTATTGACTACAATCCGTCAGAGGAATTTCACTGGATCTACGACCATGTCCTGATCCGAGATGACGTTGAGTTTCATCAAACCACCTACCTAGACAACCCGTTCCTCGAACAATCGTTGATCGATGAGATTGAGAAACTTAAGAACATAGACGAAAACTATTGGAATGTATACGGGTTAGGTATGCGAGGGCAATCACGATCACTTGTATTCAGTTTCGTAGAAGTTGAGCAAATCCCCGAGGTAGCCAAGTTCAAAGCGTTTGGACTTGATTTTGGGTATACGAATGATCCAACTGCACTAGTAGCCATGTACATTCATGATACCTATATTTACTTTGATGAGTTGATCTACCAGACGGGTATGACCAATAGTGACATAGGCAACATGCTTAAAACATTAGATATAGATCGTAGTGATATCATTTGGGGAGATTGTGCTGAACCAAAAACCATTGCAGAGTTACACCGATTTGGATTCAATGTCAAGGGTACGGCTAAGGGATCAGATTCAATTAATGTGGGGATAGACATGATGAGGAGATACACCATTTGCCTCACCAAACGTAGCGTAAATCTCATCAAAGAGATGAGGAACTATAAATACATAGAAGATCGTGAGGGGAGGTTAACAAACAAACCTATCGATGCGTTTAACCACGCTATTGACGCATGTAGATACTCAGTATACAACACACTCGCCAAACCGAACATAGGTAAGTATAGTATCCGTTGATCCAATCGTCTTTTTTTAGTCACCTTTTTATTTTATTTTTACAAATCTAAATATCTAGCAAATTATGCCTATCTTTACATAGTCAAATAAAAACAACTATGAAACAAAACCTAATCCTCATTAACCGCCTCAATCGTATATTCGATATGAGCATGTTTTATTCCATCAGCGTTGGCGAACATCGTGTACACCTCCAAGGCGAATTAACACAAGCCAACATCGTCAAAATCAAAGCAATTGATCAACGCAATCGTTTCAAATATGAAGTGACTGCTATTGGCTCTATTGAATTTCGTTACAAAAACTATTTAATCGTACTTTTATGAGCAAGGCATTTCAAGTAGGCGAAGTAAAATTGACGTATGGGCGTACTGAAGAATATCGTGGGCAACTGCGATCCGCTAATTGTACCATCAAGTTCCTACGTAAATTGATTGATGAATCTGTCATTGAACACCATGAAGAATTTTGGGTGTTATTTTTAAACCACGCTCACAAAATAATTGGGTTTCAGCAACTTAGCGTTGGGGGAATTGCGGGATGTGTTGTCGATGTACGCCATTTGTATCAAGCAGCGTTATTGACCAATGCTTCCAAAATAATTGTATGTCACAATCATCCAAGCGGAGCAACCACACCAAGCGAACCCGATATTGAGATTACTGAAAAAATCAAACAATGTGGCAAAATCCTCGATATTCAATTGTTAGACCACGTGATCCTCACAAGTGATAGTTATATGTCTTTTGCCGAGGAGGGGCGTTTATAATGCAACTTAGACCTTATGACGAAGAAATTTTTAATGATTACGATAACTATGCTGATTGGCAAACCAACTTCATTGAAGAGTGTGAATCCGATGAGAACTTGTTGTATTACGATAACGAAGCAGATTATGACCTATTCGATAACGAGTAAGTCCTAGTTGCTTAATTGACAAAAGAAAGGGGTTAATAGCCCCTTTTTTTATCGTTGGTAACATTCGTTACTTTTGTCGTTTTATAGATATATGATTGAAACAATCAAGATAATAGTGCCAACAGAACTACGTGATGTTAAATTGCATCAGATGTTAACCTACAATGGGTTGAAGCCCGATATGGATAACACACAACGTCAGTTAGAAGCCGTATCCATCTTTTGTGACCTCACCATGACTGAAGTTAAAAACATTCCGTTTGAAACACTGAAGTATTGCGTAGAGAAGATCACGGCAATGTTAGATACCAAACCTACATTTACACCAAGGTTCACGTTTGAAGGTATTGAGTATGGGTTCATACCAAACTTTGATGAATTGACCACGGGTGAGTTTATTGACATTGAAAACTATTGCAAAGATTCCAATGATCTGTGGAAGGTATTGAGTGTTTTGTATCGTCCGATCACCAAAAGTGGGCAGAACGGGAGGTACGAGATAGTGGCGTATAATGCTGATCTTAACACGTCATTTAAGGACATTGATGCGAACACTGCATTTGGTGCGATGCTTTTTTTTTGGAGTTTAGGAATCGACTTATTGAGTTCTTTCCAGAAGTATTTGCGGAAGGTGAGGAAGGGGGAACTAACGATGAAATACGCCTTACCAAAAAGTGGGGATGGTTTGGAATGGTCTACCGACTTGCTAACCGAAATTTCCTCAACCTTGACTCAGTTTATACAAAGCCCATACAAACCGCTCTCATGTGGACCGCTTACGAAAGTGACATTGCGGCGATGGAACAAAAAGCAATTAGAAAAAAATGAACAATAATCACATAGGCACGGCATTCGAGTTAATGAAGGATATAGCAGTCCAAGAAGGATGGAACTATTCGCATGGTACATTAACTGAACTTGACTTCAAAGCGTTTCTCGTATTTCCGTTGATGCACTGCTCAATTCAATCAGTATCGTTAACAGATCAAGTTGCCACAATCCAAATGAACATCATGGTAGCGGATCGTGTGAACTTTTTGAAAACAGAGAACGAACAAGAAAACTTGATCACGGAGTATACCGATTATGGGTACACAGAAAATCAAAACTATGGTCACATTTTACAAGATCTGTACGTACGTTTTTCAAAAGGGTTATGGCGTACTGAACAAGAGTACTACAACCAAGTGCAATATATAAGACCTATCAATTTCAATCCATTCATTGAAGCCATGGATAGCGTATTAGCAGGATATCAAATCCAAGTAGGTATTGAATTAATAAACCCATGGGTAACTGATGGCGACTGCATTTAAAAATAGCGAAAGAGTAGTTGCTGAATACTCCGATAAGTGGGCTATTGCATGTAGATCACTATTAGAAACCAAGCGACCACGAACTAGTATCCGTGCCAAGTGGAAAAAAGTAGGTAGTTCTTGGCAGGTTATCTCTAGTACCAAACGTACATTCCGTGGTAACTACGTTTCATCGGGAGAGTTAGTAAACTCCATACAACCAAATCCTCAAGGATTGACTCTAGGGATTAAAATGAACAAAACGGGGCAGTATGTGCAAAGTGGACGTAAACCTGGCAAAGGTATCCCGTTGGATGCTATGCGTAACTGGGTGAAAATGAAGAAGATACAACCACGTGATCTGTCAACGGGTAAATACAAATCCAAAACTACGATAGGTAGTATGATGTATATGATGAATCGTAAGATCAAGTACTTTGGTATTGAACCATTCCCATTCGTAGCAATGGCACAGAAACAAATATTGCCGAAGTTTAACAAGGCATTAGCACAAGCAATGGCAAAAGATATTAAAAACCGATTTAAGCGATGATATTCAATCAACAACCCGAATCCATAGTGGGATGCAATTCCCCGATCATGTATCAGTTCTACGATGGCTTGTATGCATCAGATAAGTTTTACTATCAGTGTGATGTGTATGTTTGGAGTGGAACTGCAACAATACCCGCAACTCCAAATTGGACGATCAATCGTAAACCTGATCAGTATGGGAGTGGACGTGGTTGGATTGATATTCACAAGTTAGTACAACAAGAAGTAACCCGTGACTTTCTGATTAACGGAACTTACAAACCAAACATCGGTAGCGGGGCAAAAAGATTTGCAGTTAAAGTACGTGGAGTTTACTATGTAGGATCGACCATTACGTACACAAGTTATGTAACTAGCAACGTATGTCTAGCATCAGCAGGGTATGCGTATACTGCAGAAGGATTTAACCAAGGGTATCCGACCAAGTATGTTTACACAGATAAGAGCAAAGTGACGTTAACGACTGCAACACCAAGTGCCTACCTTTGGTACGATGCATCAGTGATCACTTCTATCGTATGTGGATCAGCAACGATTACACCAAATACGATCACGGGATCAGATCAATTGATACAAGGTATTGAGTTGAAGCAACTGATAACGGCAGGGGGAACTTGGGGTGCAGATATCAATATCACGTTTGTCAAGTCTGGCGATGACATTGTGATCCCCGTAGATTTTGTGTGTGAAAATAAGTATGGTCAACAAGATGTATTGTTCCTGAACAAATACGGGGTATATGACTCGTTTTTATTTAATGGAGTGTTTAAGTCCACGTATGAAGTGACCAAAGAAAGATATGAACAACCCATATTCAAACAAACCGATATGGCTCAAGCATGGACATACGGCGTAGGTATAACAACTCCATACCTCACAAATAGCGTAGAAACCATGTCAGTAAACACCGATTGGATTAGCGAAAATGATGTTGACGTTGTAGAACAAATGTTTTATTCCACCAACATATTGATACTCGATGGAAGTCAAGTGCTATCAGCAAGAGTTATTGATACTGCGTTCGAAAGGAAAACAAGGGTAAACGAAAAGTTGATATTGTATACCATTCAGTTAGAGTACAACCAACCTAAAATTAACAAGATTGTACGATGATCCGTTTTAGTTTATCAATCCAAGACAATAACGAAGACACGATTACTCCCATTATGTCGGCGTACTACCAACGTACGATATCGGGATACATTGAAGGTCAAGAATGTTGTATTGAGAAGTTAGAATCCCTTGGAGGTACATTCAGCGAGTTGATACCCGTTGATCTTTTTAATGATGAATCAATACCACTCACACGTCAGTTAAAGGACTTGATGAACCTTTCCACAATTTGGACTGATTATACCAAAGATTTCCAAATCCCCGCATCAGAAACCAACAACCAAATCTTTGCTAATTGGTTTGATGAGAACTTAGTAATGGGTAGTTGGAATCCCAATTTTGGTAAGAATGCTATCATTTATATTCATGGATTACCCGTTTTTGAAGGAAGAGTAGAATTGATAGGGTGTAAATTCAAGGATGGGTTACCTGAATTGTACAACATCATTTTTTACGGAACGACCAAAAAGATACTAGATCAGTGGGGCGAAACACTCATGAACGAAGTTGATTGGAGTGCTTATGATAACACAATAAACGCCACGGCAGTTATCAATTCATGGAATCAAACACTTAAAGGTGGCGATATCTTGTGGCCTGTTGCCGATTACAACCAAGGATGGAGGTATTCCAAATCACTCGGTGTCAATGGTAACATCTACCAAACACGTGGTGTAGAAGTAGATGATCTACGTCCTGCAATTCGATTAAGAGCCATGCTAACAACTGCGTTTGCAGAAATTGGGTATACGTTAAGTGGATCATTTTTGACACGTCCTGAAATGGATGATCTGTATATATTGCCTATGCAAACTGCAGGTCCTTTGTATGATCCCGAATATGTAGCAAGTGGCGTATGTGAAGCGTTTGTTGCACCGAAAACATTTTCGGGTAGTATTTTTGCCTCGTTAAGTTTTAAGTCATTAGTATTCAGTGCATTAGTGAACAACCCATCTGGTAACTACGATGTAGCAACGGGTAATTATACTGCTAATCGTACGGGTAATTATCAGTTCACTGTATTTTTAACAGACCTCACTGCGTCAGGAGTGCCATTGCAACAATTACAATTTGCATTTTTTGTAAATGGTCGTAAAATTTATGCACCCGCAACGGGGACATTTACAAGTGGGTTCGGGTTGCCAGGCGCAACGATTGTCTTCAATTACTTTTTAAAAACTATGGATGTAGTTTCTATCAAGTATAGTGCAACGGGAACATGGTCAACATCATCAATCACATTTAAATGTACGAAAGCCCCACAAGGTATTAATAACAACTTAGTAGACATGGGTGATGCGATGCCACAAAAACCGATTAAGGACTTTGTAAATGGCGTATTGCAGGGATTTAACTGCATATTGTTACCCGTAAGTGAAACTGAGATTGAGATCCACAACTTGCAAGATTGGTTAAAAACGGGTACAACACGGAATTGGACACAATTCGTAGATATCACAGATATCCAACACGATAAGATACCAATCCCACGTCACGTATCGTTTACTCACCAAGAATCCACATGTTTAGCCAATGCGTACTACAAACAAATTAACAGACGTGAATACGGGAGTACCAAGTTTATGCCCGTTATTGATTACCCAACAGATGAGTTTAATGTAGAAACCCCATTCCATGTTATTGCACCACAAGCCATGAATGAGGTAAACGCCAACGGGCAATTTGTACGCAAAACAGAGTTGAATGTTCCCATATTTATGGATCAAGATTCTAAGCCCGTGCAACAAGATTACACTTTGTTCTATTATGGGGGTAAACAATCAGTATCAGATACATGGTTTTTTGCGGGAGTAACCCAATATGTGATGCCGTTAATGACTCCATACTCTGCATATCCAACTCTATCGTCTAGTTATTCCAATGCCTTTGGATTAGAACTTTCACTACGTGGAGATGCCCCCGTAAACACGATGTATGAAATGTATTGGAGTGAATACCTATCTCGTATGTATTCAACGCAATCTAGAGTAGTTAAAATGACTGCAATTCTACCCGTAGGTGAGTGGTTAAACCTGAAATTGAACGATACCATTGCGATTTCATCAAATTACTACAAAGTTCAATCGATCCAATACGATATGTTGACCGAAAAGGCAAACCTAGAACTCGTTACGTATCCTGATGTTGACATTCTAAAATTCACAACCACTGGTCAGAAGCCCGATTTTACCAACCCAACAGAAACCCCATTTGGTTTGACCTATTTGAAAGATTATTCCGTAGCCAAGGGTATCATGAACTCGTATAAGTTTAATAATCAAGATTACCTAGACACAAACCAAGATACAGATTACAACAAAAACAACGTATTTAGTTTAGTGCAACAAGTAGACACTATTCAATCCATTTTGCAGTTCAACCAAATAACTATGTACAGAAACACGCCCACATCAAGAACCACAGATTCAACGATATGGGACCCGATTCCAATGGAAACTACAGAAACGATTGGGTATGTGGATAACATCACATCTGATATGCCCCTTTCCAAGTATGTGTGTACCGATGGTGGGCAATACAAGTTCACGGCGATGTGTGCATTTGGGCAAAGTGGAAACAAACAAATTGAGTTTGAGATCCAAGTCAACGGAGTTGAAACAACTGGTTATGGATTGACTGATTCAAACCACCATAGTGTGAACATGGAAACCATTTTAGATTTAGCCCCCACGGATGAAGTGACATTTGTTTGGAAACTGCAAACGGGTGGATCACATACGATTGTAATTCAGAAAGCCAACTTTTTAATACTCAAAAAATGATCACAAAAATAATTGAACTATTGCAGTCACAACCTTGGTACGGGGTATCAGAGAATGTAGAAATTGCCAAAGGCAAGAACCAATACAACCAAAATTTGAAACAAGTTAAACGCACTTACATTAGAATAATTAAGTCATGGCAGAAGAAGTAGAAGTAAACGTAAAAACTGACACTAAAGACGTCAGTAAATTAGGTATCCTCTTAGACAAACTTGGCGAAAAAGTCAAGGGAGTTATGAGTGGATTCGGTAAAGCACTTGACAATGTAGGTAACAAGTTCCGTGAATTGCCAGGTCCTATCGGTCAAATGTCGGGTAGCGTAATGGATTTGGGTAAATCAATGTTGACGTTAGTAGCAAACCCAATAGGTGCGTTCCTTGCATTGCTTGTAGGAACGTTTACGGCGTTGCGTAGTGCGTTAACTAAAACGGAGAAGGGTATGGATGCCCTCGCCAAATTGACTGCGATATTTGGGGCTATATTGCATCCGATCATTGAAGCAGTTTCGGGATTTGCGACATTGCTTGTAGACGGGTTAGCAAACGGATTAGAGTTAGTTGGGAGTTTGTTTGGCTCAGCCGCATCAGAAGGGCGTAAACTAGCAGAGTTGCAAGACGAACTTGAAGATCGGGAGTTAGCATTGAATGAAGCCCGTGCAAAAGGAAACAAGGAGTTAGCCCAAGCACGTGAATTGTTATCAGATTCCAACGCATCTCTAGCAGATCGTAAGAAGGCATTAGACCAAGTACGTAAAAGTGAAACTGATCTCGCCGCCAAAGAACTGAAATTTGCCCAAGATCGCTTAGCAGCCGCTAGATTAGACCAAAAGTTGAATGGAGAAACCGAGTCATCTAAGAAGGCGATCAGTGATGCAGTTGTTGCTACTCAAAATGCAGAAACCGAATTAGCAGCCAAAAGACGTTTGTTCAACAGAGAAGCCAAGAAACTTGACAAAGAAGATGAAGAGCGTAAGAAGGAAGCCATCAAAGCAGAGCAAGAACGTCAAAAAGAGTTAGCATCCAAACAGAAAGAGTATGCACAAGAAAGGCGTGACGCTTCAGACAAAATCCGTGAGGCGGATCGTAAAAACATCATTGATTCCATTAAGGATGAAGAAACCAAGGCAAGGAAACAAGCAGAGTTTGATCTTGACAACGCCAAGCGAGAAATTGCACGAGGTAAATACACCAAAGCGGAAAAAGATCGGTTGATCCAAGAAGCCGAAGAAGCAAACCAAATCAGATTGACACAAATTTCCGAGGATGCTGAGAAAAAGAAACTTGATGATAAGAAAAAAGCAGACGAAGAACTCAAAGCGTTTATGCAAAAGTCAGCAGATGACGAAGCCAAGTTTATTGATGAGCAGTATGCCAAAGAACAATTGCGGTTGACACAAACTTTGACCAATGAAAAGGATTTGCAAGATGCGTTGACTAAATTAGAATTAGAACGTCTACAAAACCAAATACAAGCACGTAAGGATGCAGGTATTGCTACCACAGATCTTGAAACTCAATTAGCAAACAAGCGTATAGATATCGCCAAGAATGAAGAAGCCCAAAAGAAAGAATTAGCACAAAAAGAGTTTGATGCTAAGATGGCAATATTTGATGCGACCTCCAATGCGTTATCAGCGTTAGGTAGTGCCATTGGTGAAGAAACGGCAGAAGCAAAAACACTAGCCATTGCAGGTGCTATCATTGATACTTATGCGGGTGCAACTAAAGCATTGAAAGCAGGTGCGGGTACACCATTAGGGTACATCAATGCGGCGGCTATTATCGCAACGGGATTAGCCAATGTTCGCAAAATGACGTCAGTACCCGTGCCAGGATCTAATGATACCGCAACACCAACGATGAGCGGACCAAGTGTGTCTATTGTCGGAGGATCAGCAGATCCGTCAGCACAGATTGCAAGGTCACTAGCACAACAAAACCAAAAACCAATCAAAGCATACGCAGTTGCCACTGATATGAGTACACAACAAGCATTGGATCGTAGGATTCAGCAAAACGCAACATTCCCGGGATAAATCGTTATATAGAATATGAAAACATCATTTGAAAAATTCATGGCATCGAATGCCGTCAACCAAGTTGAGTTAAGTGAAGTTAAAGTTGATCTCGCTGTAATTCAAGATATTGATAAATTGATTGTAGAAATTGAAAAAATTGGTAATGCAGGTAAAGGATCAGCATTGAAAGCCGTAGAAAAAGCAAGAAGTATCAATCCATTGTTAGTAGAAGCACGTCAAGGATATAATAGTTTGAACACTTTTACCCTCAAAGCATCTCAATTATACACCGAATTGAGCCAACAATACAAAGCGTTGGGCATTAGTTTGCCATCCGAGATCGAAAATAAATTTAAAAAACTTCAAGATACTCAAGGTGCGTTAAAATCAGCAATTATCACATTGATGCTTGAATCTAAAAACGTAATTGACAATCGTTATTAATGAGAATCGTTGAACTCATATTGGATGACCAACAAATGGCAAGTGGCATTGATGCGATCAGTATCGTAGAAGCCCCTGCCATTGAATCCAATTTTGTTGCTTTAAAATCTCATGAAGTCAAATTTGCCAAGGTAGATGCTGAGAAGCGTATCTTAATGGGACCAATTTTAATTCCCGACAAACCGATATACCGCAAACAAGTAGTCGATGGGGAGTTAGATGAGTTTTACATTTATTTCTCCAAGGATACAGTCCGCAAGGCATCACAGATGTTCTTGATGAAAGGTAAGCAAGGGAACGCTACTATTGAACACGAACTAGCAGTGCAAGGCGTATGTATGGTAGAGACGTGGATCAAAGAAGACATGGAAAAAGACAAGTCCGCTATCTATGGGATGAGTGATCCTATCGGGACTTGGATGGGATGCTTGAAGATCACCAACGATGATGTGTGGAACGATGCCAAAGATGGCAAGTTCAAAGGATTCAGCATTGAAGGGTACTTTGCAGACAAGATGCGTATGAGTAAGCAACCTTCACTACTCGAAGAAGTAGTTGACATGTTAAAAGAATATCAAAAATGTAACAATATAAAAAAATAAAGTTTTATGAGTATGAACGCAGAAACAATCTTGGATCGTATCATGGTAAAGTTGGGTATTGCAGAACCCGTTGCCGTGGCATTGGAACAAGTAAAAACTGAAGATGGTCAAGCCGTCTTTGAAGCGGATTCCTTTGCCGTAGGTGAAGCCGTATTTATTGTAACCGAAGATGGTAAAATCCCCGCACCTGCAGGTGAGTTTGCTATGGAAGATGGTAACATCGTAGAAGTAGACGAAAACGGAGTTATCGTTGAAATTGGTAAGAAAGAAGCCGAAGTATCTGAAGAGGAAATTGTTGAGGAAGTAGAAGCCGAAGACATGCCAATGAAAGAAGAGATCGGTGAGATGGCTATGAAGCCAAAGAAAACTGTAAAATCTAAAACTGAAATGGAAGAATCTTATTTCAGCGCTCAGATCAAAGAACTTGAAGCCAAGTTTGAAGCCCGTTTGAGTGCCTTAGAATCAGAGAAAGTTGCATTAAGTGCAGTTAATCAAGAATTAGAAGAGAGATTGGCAAACGAACCCGCCCCTCACACTCCATTCAATCCTGAAGCCACTAGCACAAATAGCAAGATGCACTTCCACATCAGCGACAAGCGTGAAAAAACAATTAAAGACCGAGTATTTGACCAACTTTTTAACTAACACACAAATGAAAAATAATCTGATCAAAACCCATTTGAGTGGTCCAACTGTATCGCCAAACACCTATGCGGGTTTATTCGGCAATAAGTACATTGCGGCTGCTCTGTTGTCAGGCGAGACCTTGGCAAAAGAACTTATCACATTGCACCCCAATGTGGCTTTCAAAGAAGTTATCCGTAACTACCAAGATTCGATCACTATTGCTGATGCAACTTGTGATTTCACTGATTCAAGTTCAGTGACCTTGGGCGAATACGTGTTGACTACAATCGAAAAGCAAGTAAACTTGCAGTTGTGCAAAAACCAATTGCGTACAACTTGGGAAGCAGCACAAGCAGGATTCTCTGCATTTGAAAAACTCCCCGCTACGTTTGAAGAATTTATGTTGGCTCAAACCGCCGCCGAAGTTGCTCAAGCAAACGAATTGGGTATTTGGAAATCAAGCCTTTGGTATGATTCCGCTATCGTTGCAGGTCAAGATGGTATGATCGGTTACTTGATCGATAACTCTGCTATCACTCGTCCTTTCAGTGGTGCTACTACGGGTTCAAACGTTGTTGCTCGTTTGCAAGAAGCGTTGGATTACTCACCCGCAGCATTGTATGGTAAAGAAGGTTACCAATACTACGTTGGTCCTGCTACCATGAAGGCGTACCAAGCAGCGTTGTCAGCAGGTAACTACAACTTCCAATTCTACGTTGGTGAGAAGCCAATGAACTTCCAAGGTATCCCCGTTACAATGGTTCCTGGTCTTAACGACTACGACTGCGTATTGGGTATGAAGAGCGATTTGCACTTCGGTACAGGTTTGTTGAGCGATTACAACGAGGTAAAAGTTATCGACATGAGCGATATCGATGGTTCACAGAACGTACGTGTCATCATGCGTTTCACTGGTGGTATCATCGCGACCAACCCAACTCAACAAGTTGTAATTAACGTAACCTAATCCGACAAGGAAAATATAAACACGGGGTGGGCATAAACACCCGCCCCTTTTTTTTAACAAGATAATAGAAAAAATATGCCAAGTTGTGGAACATTAGCCAATAGATACGAACCATGTAAGCAGTTTGTCGGTGGTTTAAAGGGTGCTTTTTTGATCCCCTTTGAATTTGCCAACAGAGTGACTAAAAGTGGTACGGGATTAGTAACGTTGATTGACAACGGGACAACCACCACTCCAATTACTGCCAATTTTTGGGAGTTGAAGGGTTTGTCAACAATCGAAACAACCGTGATCGCTTCACGTGATAACGGAACAACTGCCTACGAAACATTGTTTACCTTGTCATTCAAACCAAGTGGTAAAACACCCGTAACGGGCGATGCCGATATGGATACTTTGAAGACATTGTCACAAGGTAGATGGCAGATCATCGTATGGGATCGCAACGATCAATTTTGGTTGTTGGGTGAAACCTTGGGTTGTGATGCCAACGGCGGATCATCTTCATGGGGTGTACAAATGGGTGATGCCCGTTTGAATACTTTGACTTTGATGTCAAGTGAGCCAAACCCACCCGCACCCGTTGATGCGGACAATTACACCGAAATGGCAAGTATTGTCACTGTTGCCCCTTAATTTGATTTCAGTTTTAATAGTAAGACGACCCTCACCAAATCGGTGGGGGTTTTCTTTTTGTAACAAAAACCTCAATTTGCGTTCTATTGTATATGCACATCAATAATACTTCCACCTCAATTACGTTCACATCGTTTGTGGATTTTGAAGGCATATCAACCGCAACCATTGAAGTGTGGCATAAACCCACTAAAACGATGGTTTCTACGAATACTGCATGTGTGAAGACATATTCATTCATCACTATGAATTTACCCGCTCTAACGTCAATTAACGCAGTTGCCAAAAATACAGATGAATTATTGTTTCGTGTTTACAATGGTAATGTGTTACTTTGGGAGGTATTGGGGTATTGGATAGTCGGTACTACAAACATTTACAACACTTGGAAGCAGTTTACTACAACAGCCCCTGGTACACCTAATTGGAAGACACTATGAGTTTAGAATTTATACAATTACAATCATACACCGCCCCCTCGATCATTGAGCAAAAGAACAAGGATTGGGTGCAATATGGTGATGATAATAATTACTACCAATATTTGATTGACTTATACCATTCATCACCCACCAACAATGCGTGTATCAAAGGCACGGTTGACCAAATTTTTGGTAAAGGGTTGGAGGTTACAAGGGCATCAAGGGATTTGCCAGGTTACATTGAATTCAAAAAGTTGTTCAGTGCGGATGACCTTCGTGCCGTTGCAATGGATTTGAAGATGTTGGGACAAGCATCGTTTCAGTTGATCAAATCTAAGGATCGTAAGAAATACGTTCAAGCCAAGCACTTTCCACAACAAACCCTCCGTCCTGCTAAGTGCAACGAAAAGGGTGAAATTGAGAAATACTATTATTGTCCTGATTGGGCGAACATGAAGCGTAATCACACGCCAATTGAATTTAGGGCGTTCGGTTATGACCAAAGTGCAAACGAATGTATCCTTACAATCAAACCATATTCAACGGGTTCGTTTTACTTCGCACCCGTGGACTACCAAGGAGGTACGCAATATGCCAACTTGGAATCGGAGATATCGAATTTCCACATAAACAATATCATGAATGGGTTAGCCCCTTCGATGTTGATCAATTTCAACAATGGACAACCCGCTGCCGAAGTAAAAGATACTGTAGAAGCACAGATCAAACAGAAGTTTGGTGGATCTTCTAATGCAGGTCGTTTTATTATCAGTTGGAATGATGGCAAAGACACAAGTGCCGATATAACACCCGTACAATTGAGTGATGCTCACAACCAATATCAATTTTTATCGCAAGAATCCATGCAGAAGATCATGGTGGCTCACCGCATTGTATCTCCTTTGTTGTTGGGTATTAAAGATAACACGGGATTTGGTAGCAACGCAGACGAATTGAAGTCAGCATCTATCTTGTTTGATAACGTAGTGATCCGTCCTTTCCAACGATTGATTATTGATGCAGTCACCAAGGTATTGAATTTTAATGGGTACAATTTGAATCTGTACTTTAAGACCTTACAACCTTTGGAGTTTACTGATTTGAGTGGCAATGTCATCGATGATGAAACACGTGAGGAAGAAACGGGCGTATCGTTAGCATCTCAAAAAAAAAAGATTGAACTAGTTGAACCCAATGCAGGGGAATCCCAAAGTGATTTCATGCAACGTTGTGTTCCAATAGTGATCCGTGAGGGTAAAGAAACTGATCAAGCCGTTGCTATTTGCTACTCTTATTTTGAAGGTAAGACCGAATTAGCCGAGTCGTATACTGATTACCCTGAAGGTGCTAGGAGTAATGCTAAGAAAGCATTAGCATGGGCTGAAAAAAACGGATGGGGTGATTGTGGCACTGCCGTAGGTAAAACACGTGCAAACCAATTAGCCAAGGGAGAACCGATTAGTAGAGATACCATTGCAAGGATGGCATCATTTCGTAGACACCAACAAAACAAAGATGTACCCTATTCTGAAGGATGTGGGGGGTTGATGTGGGATGCTTGGGGTGGTGATGCGGGTATCCGTTGGGCAGAAAGTAAACTCAAAGAGATTGATTTATCCAAAGACATGACCATCGCAGATGAGAAGTCATGGATAGAACATTTGAAAGACAAGGGGGAATTAATTAACACTGATGAGTGGGAACTTGTTGATGTTCAAGAAGTTACAGATGCCGATGAAGAAATGAAATTTAACTTGGCTTATGATAATCCCAATCAAAAAAGTAATGACGATAAAGGGGTGTACAAAATCCGATACCGCTATGGTCCTGATTTCGTATCCAACAATTCACGGGAGTTTTGCTCTACAATGGTTCAAGAAGCCAAAAACGGAGTGATCTTCAGACGTGAGGATATTATTGAAATGGGAGATGCGGGAGTAAACGGGCAGTTTGCACCTAGTGGTAAAAGTACCTACTCAATATGGAAATACAAAGGTGGAGTAAATTGCCACCACAGATGGGAACGATTGACCTTTAAACGTAAGCAAGTTAAGGGTAAGTTCCTCCCAAAACAACCCAACGAAACGGGTACTGAACGTGACATAGATAACTATAAAGAAGTATCGAATAAAAGTGCAGATCAAGCGGGAGTGCCATTCTCACCAAGTGGTTGGAATACCGCCAAGACACGCCCCATTGATATGCCAAACAAAGGATCATTAAAGAATAAATAAGATGTACGCAAACGATGACATATTACTGGTTGACAAAGAACTAATCTTCAAATACACCCAATTGGGTGGTAATGTGGATGTGGACAAAATTTATCCCTTTGTTAAAATCAGTCAAGACATACAAGTTCAAGAACTTTTGGGAACGAAGTTGTATCGGTACATTTTAACCCAAGTGGAAGCGGGAACATTGACGGGCAATTACCAAATCCTTGTTTCACACTATGTTCAACCGATGTTGATTCATTACGCCATGGCTGATTTGTTGTTGTTTCATGGTTATGAGGTGAGCAATGCGGGTATTTTGAGGAACTCACCCGAAAACACCACATTGCCAGACAAAACCGAAATTGATACATTGGTTCAACGCCAAAGAAACATTGCGGAAACTTATCGCCGTAGGGTTGTGGATTATTTGAGTTACTACCCACAATTATTTAGTCAGTACACCGAGGACCAACAAGCGGGTGAATACCCAAATACAAATCCGTCAAACTATGTTTCATGGAATCTGTAAAAAAGACATACAAGCCAAAGGATGAAAAGGTCAAGAAATTGACCAACTACATGACGCAGTTGAAAACCATCAATAAGGTGAAGTGCGATTTGTTTGTCAAAGGTGGTAAATTATTAACACTTATCATCTTGTTGACGGGGTGTTCTGCGCAGTGGCATTTAGAACAAGCCATCAAAAAGAACCCCGCCATGGCACAAATTAGTGTGTATGGCATTGATACCGTGTTTGTGCGTGATTCTGTGACCATTACAGACACTTTCGTGAGCAAAACGATTGATACCCTCACAATAGAAAAAGATGGCGTTAAAACGATTGTTTACAGAAATCACGATGTGATAAGAGTTCAAACAATTGTAAAGGCAGACACCATCCGTTACACCAAGACCATTCAGTTACCACCACAAGTTCAATACAAAGAAAGAATCAGTGTACCACAAAAAATTGGGGTGGCGATTGG